>SWBY01000013.1_pt1 | contig 64770 bp, 83 predicted proteins | sample 4693071 | NCBI WGS metagenome assembly SWBY01 (sample SAMN10267273, study PRJNA491770) | bioreactor metagenome | isolation source: DHS bioreactor inoculated with marine methane seep sediment | place: Japan: Omine Ridge, Nankai Trough | collected 2006-05-06 | reverse complement strand
TGAAATATGTGATGGTACAGACGGTGTTGGTGATAACCAATCATGTAATGCTCAATGTAATTTATTGGAATATATACCTGAAATAACTTTGGTCAAAACAATTGAATCTTCGGTTTTAACTACTAATGGAAGTATTGTTTACCAATTAAATTATGAAAATACAGGGACAATAGATTTAACCAATGTAATTATTACTGACAATTATCCTCAACAATATGTAACAGTTACACAACATGAAGCTAATAGTGATAATGGTGATATCTTGACCTGGAATATTGGGGATTTATTTATCGGTGCATCCGGTATAATAACTTATGAAGTATCTATAAATAATGATACTCCTGCAGATACGGATATAATTAATATTGCTGTTGTCACCACTGATCAAACTGAGCCAGTACAATCAGCTGCTACTACATTAATTGAAATTAAAAAAGAAGTAGGTCAACCTTCTCTGACTATCGATAAATCAGTAAATATAGAAATTGTAAATCCAGGAGAAGTTATAACTTATACAGTAGTTATTACAAATAATGGAACAGCTATTGCAGAAAATGTAAGAATGGCTGATACATTACCAATCGGCTTGACTTTTGTTGACCCGAAATATGATAATTATACATGGAATTTAGGTGACCTTAATATAAATGATTCTGTAATTATTTCTTATGATGTACGAATAGGTGGTGACATTTTCCCAGGTATTTATAATAATTATGCGGTAGCCAAAGCAGATAATATTGATAATGTACTTGATACTGTTTCTGTAGAAGTAAAAATACCTGTCGTATTAGGCGAAGAGATCGATGATGTGGAACCGATCGTATTGGGAGCTGAAGATAGTCAGTTACCAGTAACTGGTGCTAAATTACCAGTTGTAGTATATGTATTGGGTGCATGGTTAGTAATAGTATTTACTTTCAAATTCTTACGTAAGATGGTTACGGAAGAACCAGTACATATTTAATAATAAATCAATAGATAAAAAACACCTCGATATTTGGGGTGTTTTTTGGTATAATTATTTTATAAATTCAATAGATATGAGATCATTATTAAGATCAAAAATTCATAAAGCAGTAGTAACTGAAGCTAATATAAATTATATTGGTAGTATTACTATTGATGAAGATTTAATGGAGCGAGTTGGTTTATGGCCTGGAGAAAAAGTAGCGGTAGTTAGTAAGACTTCTGGAGAACGTCTAGAAACATATGTTATTAAAGGAGAAAAAAATAGTGGAATTATTTGCATGAATGGTGCTGCAGCTCATAAAATAAAAGTAGGTGAGGAAATCATTATTATGGGTTTTGAATTAACAGATGATCAAATAAAACCAAAAATTATTTTGGTAGATGAAAACAATAAGTACCAAAAAGACTTATGAAAAGAAAAATAGTATTAATTACATTAAGTATATTAATTTTATTAGTAGTTGGATATTTTGTAGAGAGTTATTATTTTTCAGAAAATGAAGAAGATAATACTGTTAGTAATATTCTGGACACGGATATTGTGAAGGGAGATTGGTGGGTACCTACTCAAGAGGATACTTGGCAATGGCAATTATCAGGAACTATTAATACAGAATATGATGTAGATATTTTTGATATAGATTTAGTAAATTCTCCTCAAAGCATTATTGATATATTGCATAGTAAGGGTATCAAAGTGATTTGTTATTTTAGTGCTGGTAGTTGGGAAGACTTTCGAACCGATGCTGATGAATTCCCTGAAAATGTATTAGGAAAAACTTTGGATGGATGGGAAAACGAAAAATGGTTAGATGTGTCTAGCTACACGGAATTTTCTAGTATTATTGAAGCTAGGTTGGATCTGGCTGTTGAGAAAGGATGTGATGCGGTCGAACCAGATAATGTAGATGGTTATCAAAATATAAGTGGTTTTAAGCTAACATCAAATGATCAATTGATTTACAATAAGTGGTTAGCTGAACAAGCTCATGATAGAGGATTAAGTATTGGACTTAAGAATGATTTAGATCAGATTAATGATCTGGTTGGTCAATTTGATTTTGCAGTTAATGAGCAGTGTTTTGAATATGATGAATGTGAATTGTTGTTGCCATTTATTAATCAAGGTAAAGCGGTATTAGGAGTAGAGTATGAAATTGAGACAACTGATTTTTGTGATCAAGCTAATAATATGAAATTTAGTTGGTTGAAAATGGATTATGATTTAGAAGGTGGTAGGACCTCATGTAAATAGTAGATTTTTTTGATATAATTCAAATGAAAGCAATACAACAATATGCAATATAAAAAATACATCTACACATTAACTGTCTTAATAATTTTTGGAGGAATTTTGTTTACTTCTTATGTAGCAAGTAGCGCTACTATGGCAGAGCGCTTAAATGGTAGGATTCTTTTACAAGTAGAACAAAATGGTGAATCGTGGTATGTGTACCCTTCTACGCAAACAAAGTTTTATTTAGGACGACCAACTCATGCATTTGATATTATGAGATATAGAGGATTAGGAATTACTGATGCTGACTTAAGCAGGATTTCAGTAGCTGGTTCTAATGATTCTGGAGATGGAGTTTTACAAGAACGACTCTCTGGATATATATTACTTCAAGTAGAACAAAATGGTGAGGCGTGGTATGTAAATCCTAGTAATCTTCAACGTTATTATTTAGGACGACCTGCTGATGCTTTTGATATTATGCGTGAGTTAGGACTTGGAATTACTGATAATGATTTAGGACAAATTACTACCGATTCTTCATCTATGGATCTTATTACAGAAGATAACACTCCAGATAACACACCTGAAGAATCAGAAGATCCCGAATCAGAACCTGAGTCTGTTCCAGATGAGACACAACCTATACTAACCAATTTTATGGTAAATTTTGGAACATATAATTCTGAGACCGGGATGGCGGGTGATTATTATTTTGAACCTTATACTGATAAGGTTTTCGGAGGATTTGGAAGAACAGTTTCAGGACCAGATGGACCTAAAACATTACCATCTTTTGATTATTTCGTTTCTTCAAACGCTGATATAGTTGCTCCTATGAACGCTGTGGTTACAGGAGTTATTTATCAAGAATCAACTTCTGATTATGAGATTCATACTCAATCCTCAACTGATAATGTTTGGGTAGTAAGTTTTGATCATATTCAAAATCTAAGTTCTGCAATAGTTGAAGGAGCTAGTATTACAGCTGGTCAATATTTGGGGCATGCAAGTCCTTGGGGTAATTCATATATGGTTGAGCTTATGATCTTTAGATCTGTAGACGGTGGTGGTTCAATGGCATATTGTCCATATAATTTTTTTAGTACTTCTTTGAAGGCAACTTTTAGTACAAGTTTAAACACTCTAATGAGTGACTGGGAAACATACAAAGGGGATAGTAGTATTTACGATGAATCTGCTTATATTAAACCAGGTTGTCTGGTAGAAAGTGAAGCGGGATAATGTTAAATTTATGTATTGTTTATATATTGTCCGATGTGCAGATAAAACACTTTACATCGGCATAGCAAAAGATGTAAAAAAAAGAATTACAGAACATAATATGTCTGATCTTGGTGCTAGGTATACAAAAGCTAGGAGACCAGTAAAACTAGTTTATCAAAAGAAATTTCGTAATCGTTCAACAGCGACACGAGCTGAAGTAAAAATGAAAAAATTATCACGTATAGAAAAGTTATCACTGATCAAGACAGCAAAGCTTTGATTTGATATAATAATAAGTAAGAATAAACTAAATATATTATATGACAAAAAAAGAAAAAGTACACTTTATAATCACAGGAGGAACTATTGATTCATACTACGACGGCACTAAAGATACAGCACTTCCAAATGAAAAATCAGTTCTACCTAAGTTTATTGAAATTTTAAAATTATATGATGAGTATGAGTTTACAGAAGTATGTATGAAAGATAGTAGAAGTATTAATGATGATGACAGAAAAGACATTCTTAATGAGGTTAAGAAAAGTAAATCAAAAAGAATAATAATTACCCATGGAACTTATACATTACCTGATACAGCAAGATACTTGAAGGCTAATTTAAAGAATAATAATAAAGTAATTATTTTTGTATGTTCTATGATTCCATTAGTTGGTTTTACGCCAACTGATGCTGGATTTAATATTGGCTATGCTTTTGCAAAATCACAAGATCTTTCAAAAGGGATATACGCTTGTGTAAATGGTAGAATTTTTGTTCCTGATGAAATTATTAAATTATTATCAGAGGGTAAATTTGGTTCAATATATACAAAATAAATATGAAAAGTAAAATTATAATATTTTTGTAAGAGTAGTAAGAGAAATTTAATAATAAATATAAATAATATGGGTAGTATTTTCGAAATTAACGACACATTACAAATTACTTCAGAACAGGGTTTTCCTGCTGAGTTAGATTATGAAAAGCATAAAGCCAAGCCATTTACGGCTGAGGATTTTGAGGATAATGTTTTTGAGTTCAAAGATAAGCAAAAAGTAAGACTATACCAACAACCACCAGTGCGTAATTTCCTAGTACATAATATTGATGGTAAATGGTTATATTGGGGGCTAATTAATATCATTGAAACAGTCCATGATAATGATAAGCAGAATACTTCTGGTAAATTTAAAATCGTTTATATTTACACTCCGGAAGAAATGGAACAAGCTCATCAATTGATAGATCGGAGAGAAGAAATTAATTATTTGAATAAAAAAATCCATCATATCTAAGCAAATTGCTATGATTAATATGACGGATTATGCTCGGTTACCACTATAGTGGTGCAGGGTGTGTCTCTTGTGCGTTATTGAGGTGGTATCATACTATTAGGGTAAATACCGGTTCTTCACGATTACGCGAGTTTCATGCCCCTGAAATGAGCTTTCGTGGCCTTACGGCTGTAATACGCTAAACGTTGGTTGTTGAGTATCAGTTTATTCAGAAGAATTGAAAGTTACGGAACATTTGTCCTCCGTTGGCGTTTTGGGGCAATATATATTAATTTATCTGGATATATTACACCAGATAGATGAAAGAGCAATATGTTATGAAAATAACTTGTTATAATATAGTATTATTTATTATTTGTCAAGGGTATAATCATTAATATAGTTAAATTGTACTTATATATGTGATGATTCGATAATATAGCTATTTTTTGATATAATAAACGAACTAGTAAAATAATATTATGGAGATAAAAACAATACAAAAAAAGATTTCAAAGATATTTCTTAATAATGCAAAAAGAGACAATATTAAGGTAGATGATGATTATTTAATGTTAAAGCTTACAGAAGAGCTTGGTGAGTTTGTCCAATCATATGTAATACATAAGAAGCGTTGTCGACCGGAAAAATACTTATCAACCCAAAAATCTAAAAAAGAAATGTCGAAAGAGTTATCTGATGTATTGGGTATTATTTTAGTTATTGCTAATAATTTAAATATTGATCTTGAAGAAGCAGTAGTCAAGAAATGGATTACTAGAGAATGGGTTAATAAAAAGTAAAATATATGCAAACAAAAAATCAGAAGGATGTTTTTTTAGCTAAATGGATTAAGAAGATTTCTAAAAATAAAAGTTCGACAGAGTTGGGAGTAAAAAAGCATATAATAAAACACGCCAAGGAAATATTTAAAAAAGATCCAAAATTATGGGCTGCTAGTATGAGAAATATGGTAGAAATATTTGAAGCTATATATCATATTAAACCATCGAGCACTACACAAATAGAACGATTAGAACATAAATATAATAAAAACAAAAGTTATTATACTACACCGCCAAAAAAATAAACCTAAAAATTATAAATATAAATATGAAAACAATATTAGTAGATGCAATTAATTGCTTCGTTATTAAAGAGGAAGGTATTTTTAAAAGTTTATATAAGATGCTTGATAAATATCCAAACAAGAAAATTATTCTAACAGGGGCTAACGATGAGGAAATGGAAAAATTTGGTTTGGATAAAATGCCTTACGAAGTTTTTACTATGAAGCATGATCCCGAAAAAACAGACCCAAAATATTATAAAACACTCCTAGATAAATTAAATTTGAAGGCAGAAGATGTAGTATATTTTGAACATGATGAAAAAGCCGCAGAAAGTGCTAGGTCGGTTGGAATCCAAACCCATGTATATGAGTCAGAGAAGCAAGATTTAATAGCCTTGGAAGTATTCTTTGATATATATTTAGATTAATTAAGTTTATTTATACTAACTAAAAATAATAATATGAAAAAATTAGAAGGTTCAAAAACTGAACAAAATTTACTAAAATCTTTTGCTGGTGAATCTCAAGCAAGAATGAGGTATGATTATTTTTCCAAAGCAGCAAAGAAAGAGGGATTGGTGCAGATATCTAATCTTTTTGCAGAAACAGCTCTTAATGAAAAAGAGCATGCAAAAAGATTTTTTAAATTTCTTGAAGGCAGGCCAGTAGAAATCACAGCTACATATCCAGCTGGTAAGATAGGAACAACTCTAGAAAATCTTAAAGCTGCTGCTGATGGAGAAAAAGAAGAATGGACAGAGCTTTACCCAGAGTTTGCTAAAGTAGCTGACGAGGAAGGATTTCATGAAATTGCTGGAGCTTATAAATCTATTGCTATAGTAGAAGAAGCTCATGAAAAAAGATATAGAAAATTGTATGATAATTTAGAAAATGGGATGGTATTTAAAAGAGATGGAAAAGTAATATGGAAATGTGATAATTGTGGCTATTTACATGAAAGTAATGAAGCTCCGGACATGTGTCCAGCTTGCCAACATCCACAAGCACATTTTGAAATTTTTGTAGAAAATTATTAAGAATTATGAAAATTTTTACAAATAAAGATTCAATTCATGTTGATAAAGAAGTCGGAATATCGGTTGATTATTATTTAAGAGATGAATATGAGGTTCATTATAATAAACAAATTTCAGGTGCAGTTCAAGATTGGCACCATCATGAAAAAATTTCAGAAACTATTTACATTATTAATGGAGAGTTATTAGCTGAATGGAAAGATAATGATAAATTGAATTCTGTAATTGTAAAAACTGGCGATCTTATAGAGACGGAAAAATCACCGCATACATTTACAAATAATTCTGGAAAAGATGTGGAATTTTTGGTAATAAAACATTTATTATCAGGAAAAAATAAAAGAGAAATACTAAAAAATGATAAAGTACTAGATTAATGAAAATAAAAAATATTCCAAAAGTAGGTATTGGAGTTATTATCGTGAATAAAGATGGAGATATTCTAGTAGGTAAACGCAAAGGGAGTCTTGCACAATTTTATTCTATACCTGGTGGACATCTTGATCTTGGGGAGACTTTCGAACAAGCAGCAGTTAGAGAAATAAAAGAGGAGACTGGTCTTGATATAAAAAACCCAGATGTTATAGCTGTTACTAATAATTTAGAGACCTATCATAAAGAAGGTAAACATTATATTTCTATTGCTTTAATGGTAAAAGAATTCTCGGGTGAGTTAAAAATAATGGAGCCAGAGAAATGTGAAAAGTGGTTATGGATAGATCCAAAAGAATTACCATTACCTCATTTTGATGCTAGTAGGATGAGTGTAGAATGTTATCTTAAAAATAAATATTATATTAAAAACAAAAAATAATTTATGAGTGAAAAAGCAGTCTTGTATCTCGGAGGGGGAGGTATGTCAGGCGTTTTTGGAGGAGGCGTAGTGACAGGTCTAGAACAGGCTAATATATATAATAAATTAAAATCAGTTTATAGCTGTTCCGCAGGAACTTTAAATGGTGCATTTTTTTTGACTCATCAAACTAAATATGGTGCATCAATTTTTTGGGAAGAGCTAGCTCATGGTTTTATAAGAAGAAGAAATATTCCTATTGGAGCTATACAAAGGCTTTGGCATGGATATGTTGCGCCAATTAAACATGATTCTATGCTTAATGCTATGGATCCTGGTAAAGTAATTGATGTTGTTAAAAATAAAAAAAAGTTAAATATTGCATTTCTTAAGAATCAACCAATCACATTATTTGTAAAATTACTCAATACTCAAAATATGAAGATTGAATATCATGATGCAAGGGATGAAGATAATATATTCAGTTTATTGAAATCAGGAATTAGTGCAATACCATATTATTATCCCTCGCCTGATAATGGTCACTATGTTGATGCTGCAATCAAAGAACCATTAGGTCTGGATTATATTTTAGAACAAAACCCTAATTCGAAAATTATTGCAGTTTTTAATCTTACTATTCATAGACATTTTGGTCACCAACTTAAAAATTTTATAGAGGGGGTTGTTTCGAATCCGATGTATCCAGGAACCTTCTCCGAATGTTTCATGCAGAGGGAGAATAGCGTTAGAAAAAGTTTAGCCTTAGCAATGAAAGAAGAGAGAATAATGATAGTCCACCCTTCTAAAGATAATCTAGTACAATCATGGATATTGGATGAAAACAAATTAAAAAAATTATATAATGAAGGTATGCAAACGGCACAATCAATAATGGAATTTTTAGATTAACAATATATGTATTTATGGAAATAACAAGTTATTTCACAGCCACAACAATTATCGTAAATAAATAGAAAATAGTTAGAGTTTCATGCTATAATTAAAATATCTAATTATTATAATTAATAATATGTATTGTAAACAATGTGGAAAACAAATTAGTGAAGATGCTGTAGTTTGTCTTAAATGTGGTACAAAAAACGACGTCAAGATCTCAACTAAACCTATCGATCCAAGTATGTCGCAAAGAGAACAAATTAAAAAAACTGGATTTAGAAGTATTATCAGTGTTGTAATACCAATTATTATAATTATTGGAATTGCAGTTTTTACTAATTTTGGTGATAAATCAGAAGATACAAATTCTGATAGTAATTTAACTAGCGTGGGTGATTATTATTGTTCAGATGAAGATGCTACTTATGCTGATACTTTATTTACAAACTTTGATTACACTAATGATATTGTTGAGTTGGATGCATTATGGTATGAACTAGAGAATATGTATGTAGATGAATATTCACAGGAATCCATAGATGCCTATAATATAAAAGTAGATACTTATAATGAGAAATCTGATGCTCTAGATGCTAGAATTATTGCTTCTGAAGGAAGTATAGAAGAGCATGATAATAAGATTGACGAATATAATAACTATTTAGAAACTAATTGTGATAAGGAATAAAATATGAAAGATAACTGGAAAGAAAAAAAAGGAAAAATTGGTAAAGAATTTGGGTTTAATAATTTTAAAGAAGCAATATCTTTTGTAAATAAAGTAGGAGACTTAGCAGAAGAAGCAGGGCATCATCCTGATATATTAATTTTTGATTATAAGAATGTGATAATTACCTTAACCAGTCATGATGTTAGGAAGGTTACAGATAGAGATATTGATTTAGCTAAGAAGATTGACGCAACAAATTAAATTTGAATAAAAAAGAGAGTGCTTTAAATACTCTCTTATATTTTTGATTATTTTATATAATTTGGTATTAAGTTAATGGAATTAAAGTAAATTGATTGGATCTCTATTAATTGTCCAATTTTCAGGAATTTGAGTCATTAATTTTAATATGTTATTTTCTTCTGTTTCTAAGTTGAATTTAATAATAATGTACATTTGCCACTTATTGTTTAAAAAAGGCCTTAGAGGCGTTATTATAGCTATTTTTAGGCTATTTGACTTCAATTTAGAGTATAATCCTTTTGTTTCATTAAGGCAGATTGATTTATCTTTATTTGAGTATATTAACTGTATAATCTTAGAATATGGGGGATAGTTTAATGATTCACGGTCTGATAATTCGCTCTCATAAAATAATTCTTGATTTGTCTGATTTAAATATTTAATGGCTGGATTTCTAGTAGAATATGTTTGGATGATTATTTCTGTATTACATAAAAATAATAATTTATTCAATAAATGCCAAGTTCTTTCCGTAGATGAGTAGTCAGGTAAATATAAAAAAGTATCTGCAGAAATTACACCTACTAAGCCAATCTTGTCCCAGTTCATATGGGAAAGTGCTAGCTCTGTTCCAATAATAATATCTTGACTGTTTAGGTTTTGAATATTATTATCATCAGTGTCCAGTCTGGCGATTTTTGCCTTTGAAAATAATTTTCTTGTTTCAATTTCAACTTTTTGTGTTCCAGTACCAATGAATTTAAAGTTTGGTCCATGACATTTTGGACATAAGTTTGGTAGTGCATGCTTTTGGTTGCATTGATGACAATAAAGAAATTGATCTTTAGTATGATAAGTGAGAGGTTGGTCGCAATTACTACAATTTAGATTTTCTCCACAATCTTTGCATATAACCGATGATGATCCTCCTCTTTTATTAATAAATAATAGTATTTGTTTTTTATCGGATAAAGTTTTATTTATTGATTCTTGTAATCTTTCTGAGAATAAAGAATAATTTTGAATTTTTTGTTCATTCTTCATATCTACAATATCCATAGATTGATGGATATTTTTACCAACCTCTTTAATATTAGAAATTGTATTATTTGAAATATTGAAATATGAATTTATAGTAGTCGCTGGATTTAATAGTAATAGTTTTGTTTTGTATATTTCTGACATTTTATGTATTACTTGTCGACTGTCATATCTAGGATTTTGTTCTGCCTGTTTGTGATTTTGGCTATCCTCTTGATCTAATATTAATAATTCTGGTTTAATAAGAGGACTAAATAATGCAAGTTTTGTGCCTATGATTATTTTCTTTTTATTATTTAAAATAGATTGCCAGGCGCTATGATATTGAGTTTTATTAAGGCCACTTTTAATTATTGCAATTTTTTCTTGAACTGATTTAGGAAATGCATTAACTAGATTATCAATATCTTTTATAGTAGGAACTATTATTAGTATCTGCCCCTTAACTTTTTTTGTTAATGCATATATTAGGGCATTTTTTTCTTGGATATTTTCGGGAGTAAAATAATATTTGCCAACTTTTTTTTCTAATATTTGTTTTGTATAGTTAAGATTAATTTTATTAGGTGTTCCCGATGATTCGACTTCGTTTATTTTTAGTTGCATTTTATTTTTAAGGACGGGGGGTAACATGGTTTTTATAATTGTTCCCAGTGATACAGAATAATAATTAGCCATCCATTCAGCAAGCTGAATTTGTTCTGAAGTGATAATAGGTTTATCTTGAATAATTTTGACTATTGATTTTATTTTTTTATTAATGGTGCTGGTTTTCTTTATTTTAATAATGATTCCTTCTTTTTCTGAACTACGAAAAGGGATTGAAACAAGTTGTCCAATTTTTATTTCACTAACAACATCATCAGGTACTTTGTAGTCAAAAATACCTAAATGTTTTGGGAAACGTTGTGATAAAATTACTTCGCAGAACATAGATTATGCTTACTATTTATAAGTTAATTATATAATAATAGATAGAATAAAGCGAAAATTTGAATATCAAAAAACCGTTATATTATTAACGGTTTTTTTTAATTGATGATTTATAGGTTCTTCGAAAGTCTTTTTGAAAAGACATAATCTTTGTTAACCATTCTACCTAAAGAATTGTTTTCTAAAAATTTAGCTAATTTATCAACTGCGGTATTCATCACAACATAACTTACAGCAATCCCGCCAGTAAATAGCATTCTCTCTAAAAATACAATAGGGATTAATCCGATCCAAACTGCACTAGGTAAGTTAAAAGCGAAAAGAAAAGCTACACTACCTATAGCATGGGCAGTGAAGGTAGCACCAAGACTGTTCATTATCAAACTTTTCTTATTAAAAACTGCAACTATAGGGATTAACCAGTATAAAGAGTAATACCAAGCGCCACGACCTTCCGGATGCATAATAAATAGTGCCATACAAATTAGTGGAATAGTTGCAACTATAAATTTATATTTTCTAGCTCCAAAATAAAGTGCGGCTAGTGCTAATGGGAAAAATCTGATGATTGTAGCAGTGTCTAAACTTTGGCCATTAACTAAGGCACTGATTAATTTAACAACAATGACAGAGATAGCACCCCAAGCAGAAGCAAGAAACATCCCAATAGTAGGAGCAAAAAAATCAAATACAGAAAATTTTTGTCCTGAACCAATAATATTGGTAAATGGTATGTTTATTAAAACGAATCCAATAACGACAAATAGAAATAGGTATAATATTTTTTTCTTCATATCTTATTAATATTTAGTTAGTTTAAAATTAACAGTTAAGTAGCCAACGCCTAGAGGACCTTCGTAGGAATATATTTCTGGGATATAGGCAATACTATTCATCATACCCATAAGTATTAGTAGTGATCTTAAACCACATTCATGTGCTTCCTCAATAAAATCATGATCTAGATCTATTAAATCTTTGGAATTTTTTGTCATTATCTTGTCCTGTATAGTTTGATCGAATTTTTTTGCCCAATGAGAGTATCCTGCAGGAGCATCTTCTGTTAATCGATGAGATAAATCTCCCGATGCTATTATTGCTATTCTTTTTGTATCATTAATCATATCTTCTTGTAATTTCTGTCCAAATTCAAAATGTTTTTTATAATCCAAGAGTGAATAATAAATTGGAATTATTTTTGTATTAAACTCTTTTATCGTATCTTTAAAATAGTATAACGGAATACCAGCTCCATGGTCAAGTTTTATTTTATGAGTTAGTACTACAGGCGTTTTTGCTTCTAGTATTTCTTTGTAATGATGAATAAGACCGATATCACCTGTGATTTTAATTTTAGTTTTCAAATCACCAAAATCTTCAAAATTAATCTCAAATTCAGGAGACATATTTAGACTAAAAGCTTCTGATTGCATTGGTCCATGAGGAGAGATGATTATTATTGAATCAGGTTTAGAGGCATAAAGATCTTCATTCAATTTCTTCATGCTATCGACAGTTTTTTTAAGAAATCGAAAATTATCTTTTCCAATTTCTGGAATGATAATTGGTGGGTGGGGGACAAATGCACTAAAAACTATCATATTATTATTTATTCGAGACCAATTGATTCACCGAGGGGATGGATTGATAAAGCTTTATCAGTTGTCGTGATTAGATTGGACCATTCAAAGCTTAACGAATTAAAAGCATCAGCCGAAGCTACAGGACGACGTTGACCATTTGATATTATAAAGACACTACGTGTACCAGGAGAGGTAACGAGTTCACCATCTCTGAATAGAATATTATCACCTTGTTCATACTGATCAATGGTTGTTTGTTCTACTACGACTGGCTTTCTATTTGCAAAGCGAGATTGGAATATCTCACGTGACCAGATAGAATGTCTGATCCCATTTTCTACATACGAAATACCCCCGTTTTCTTGTGATTGTAATAGAATACCGGTTGGATGAATACTGTTAATTGTTATGTTATCACCCCAAGTGTAGTCATTGAGTTCAGAATCTGTTGCTTCTATAATTTCTTCTGGATTAAAACCAATTTGTCTGAATACTTCAGGAGATTCAATATAACGTCTATTATCTCCATCTATCAAGAATACGCGACCAGAATCAGTGGATCTAATTAAAGAATAGTTTGGAAATCTAATTGGTTTGCCGGTCTCATAAGCATCAAGGTCAGTTGGTGATACTAAAATTATTTTTGAAACATCAAATCTAGTTACTAACGCAGAACGAGAATAAAAAGGTCTTTTCTTTCCTAGTTGGATTAAGAAAACTCCAGAATCTCCTTCAGCTTGGAGTAGGGAGCCGTCTGGGTAGTTTTTTGTAAACCATCTATTCCAATATGTCCATATATTAAAATTACCATTGTATACGTGGGGAGTGTATGTATACATTACCGCCGTTGCATCATTAACCGGAGTAACAGCGAAAGTACCAAAAGTATCAGAAATGGTTTTGGTAATGCCAGGGGCCCAGCCACTAATTGTTGTACCTCTAGTAGCTAAACCTCCAAGATAATAATCTCCTTTGAGCGCTCTAGCTGCCCAGTTGACTTGGTTGAAAAATCCTTTGTATTTAATTACATTAGGATCGCTAGTTGAACAACTATCACAAACTCCATAGCCTGTTGCCCAGTCGTATTGTCTTTCAATAAGAGTTGGGTCAGTGATCAAGCTTTGTTCTATTTGCATACGTACCATCAGATATTCTGGACTGATACCCCAGTATGTTCCAGCATCACTTATTATCTGTGCCGCAGTTTTTTGGTTACCCCATGGGTCCAATGTTACATATGAACCTAGAGCACCTTTTGAATCCAAAAAACTCTGTATCCTATTTACGGACATAGAGGTTGAATTTACAAGGTCGTTATCCGACATGATAAAATTTGGATTGAAAGTAAGCGCCATGGTTAATTGTGGCGTAATTAGAAGTGAAATAAAGGATATTATTACTATTTTTTTTGTAATCTTAGCAACTCTTTTAATCATAGATTTTTCTCAGTTATTAAGTATTTTGCTGATTTGTATTGTATCAAAAAATGACTGTTTAATAAAGACTATATTCTAGAAAAATGATATAATATTTATATGCAAAAATATACAAAAAAAGAATTATTTAAAATTGAAAAGTCAATAATATTCTTAGTAAAATATGTGACTGAATCAAACAGCAATCCGAAGCCACTTATTTTACATAGTGTGAATGTCGGGACTAAATTATTGGAACTAAAAATACCGCTAGATATTGTTGTAGCTGGATTTTTGCATGACGTTGTAGAAGATACGAAGTGTACTAACAAGAAAATTGAAAAAGAATTTGGAAAAAAAGTAAGTAGAATTGTTTCAGCCTTAACTCAAGATTATAAATATAAATATTATAAGGATAGATGGCGCAATGCAGAAAAAAGAATCAATAAGATTGGTAAGTATTGTTGGTTAATAAAAATGATTGATGCACGAGATAATCTGCCATATTATTCCACAATTATAAAAAAGAAGCTCAGAATCAGCGAAATGATGTGGAAATACAAATTAGTAATCAGAAATTCAAAAAAAAAAAATTGGTCTCAATTGGATGAGTTTAAGAGTTGTAATAGTTTGGTTAATGAGGTTAAGAAAAAATGGAAAGTATAATTAATATTACATATATTATTAGATTATATATATATTGCAAAAAAGTTAAGGTATAAAAATTATGAAAAATAAAATACTAAATGTAAAAATAGATAATCTGTATTTAGCAGAAGTAATTGAGAATGTTGAATTATACTTAAAAAGTACAAAGCAGCATTATATAGTAACTACTAATCCTGAATTTATAATGGCAGCACAGAAAGATGAAGAATTTAAAGATATTCTTAATAAATCAGATATGTCATTATCTGATGGTATGGGAATTAAATTTGCTGCACCAAGATTTGGATGGAAATTAAAGCAGAGAATTACTGGTGTTGATTTATTGTTAGAGATAACTAAGGTCGCAGAAAGAGAAGGGAGTTCTATCTACTTGTTGGGAGCTAGAGATGATATTCCATCTTTTACAGCAAAGAGATTAATAGAGAGATTTCCAAATCTTAAAATAGTTGGAGCTGAGAAAGGCTACCGTAGTTGGCATAGACGTTTTAAAGATAAAAAATTAATAGAGATGATTAATAGAAGGAGGCCGGACATTGTATTTGTTGCTTTTGGACATGTTAAACAAGAAAAATGGATTAAGAAAAATTTATCAAAAATACCTTCTGTAAAAATTGCTATGGGAGTAGGGGGGTCATTTGATTATATATCCGGGTATGTAGAAAGGGCACCAAAAATGATTAGGAAAATTGGTTTAGAATGGTTCTATAGATTAATCAAGCAACCTTGGCGTCTACCTAGGATAATAACTGCGGTAGTAAAATTTAGCTTAGCTGTACTTAAGAATAAAACATGAGGTATAAATATTTCGATATAATCTTAGGCCTGTTTGTGGCAGTGCTACTGATTTCTAATATAGCTTCAACCAAAATTCTAGATCTTGGACCATTTATTTTTGATGGTGGAACTATTCTTTTTCCAATCATATATATATTTGGTGATATTTTGACAGAGGTATATGGGTACAAAGCAGCTCGAAGAGTTATCTGGACAGGTTTTTTTAGTGCATTATTAATGTCTCTAGTTTTGGTTATTGTTGGTAATTTGCCAGCTGCAGCTGATTGGGGATTTCAGGAATCGTACGATAATATATTAGGATTAACATCAAGGATTGTAATTGCTTCGATGATTGCATATTTCTTTGGAGAATTTTCAAATTCATATATCATGGCAAAAATGAAAGTGTATTTTCAAGGAAAGAGGTTGTGGCTAAGAACTATCAGCTCGACGATTGTAGGTGAGGGGATAGATACATCGATATTTGTTTTGGTTGCTTTTTATGGGGTGCTACCTGATAGTTTGTTGGTATCAATTATTATTTCTAATTATATATTTAAAGTTAGTTTTGAAACTTTGGCTACACCTTTGACTTATCTAATAACAAATAAATTAAAGCAAAAGGAGAATATTGATGTCTATGATGAAAAAACAAATTTTAATCCTTTTTCTTTGTCTTGATTATTACCAAATACTTATCCACAGGACAGTATTTGACTAAAAAACCGTTCAATATTATATTGTAGGTACTTACTGAGGTGCCAAACGCCAAAGAAGTGGAAAATCGAATATTATAGTGATTAAAGCTAGATCAAGTAGAAATAGCTGCGAAACACTAAATACAAATACCAACACAAAATTTTGAAATAAAAATAGTAGTTGGTTTTTTGTTTATTAAAAAATTTGATAATAGATTGTTAGGCAGGATTGCTTTCTTTATATTAAGCAGGTATCAAGTCAGGTAACAGGGAAAATGGATGTTTTTCCTAATATCTAGAGTTCTTGATCCGGATTCCTTGGTGTGTGACCAGGACTTAAGTCAGAGAGTTATTTAAAAGATCCTGTCTAGCAATATCTTATTAAAATATATAATTTCCGGCATAGTTGTAACCGCCAGGCAGAGCCTGGTCCGGCTTTGCAGGAGATCAGGCACTGCCTGAAACTATTCACTAAATAAAAAATATGAGAACAAAAACCCGTAAGGAGTTGTTAACTGACATGAAGTTCCAACAGATGAAGAGGTTTTTGGGGATACGACACATCCGCAATTATTGTTCTGGTTGTGGTGAAGAGATACATGAGCCAGTCTATTGTGAAGAGTGTCTAGATGAAGTGGAGCATGTTAGGCTGAAACAGCAGTATAAGTAGTACATATATCTAAAAAATTGCTGGAGGGTAGCAACTAATTTATGTTAGGCTGTTTTGTTATATATTATTTTTCTTTATGATATAATAAAATTAATATTTACTATCAATAAATTTATGAAGATAATTACAAAATTAGTACTAATATTCATATTACTTTTTATCCCAACAATGACTCTTGGACTTAATACTGGTCCTTCGGGTGAACAAATTGATCAATTTTATAGCGTAATTTCGATTAATCAGGATAGTAGTATCACTGTGGTGGAGCATATTACCTATAATTTTGAGAAAATGGAAAGACATGGTATCTATAGGACAATTCCTTATTCTTATGAAAGAGATGGTTATAAATATAATTTGAGAATAAATGTATTATCGGTAGTGGATGAAAATAACAATTTTCTTACTTATACGGTCTCCAAGAGTTCCGGTGAATTTGAAATAAAAATTGGGGATGCGGATAAGTATGTTTCAGGTGTTAAAAATTATGTAATTGAATACAAAGTTGATCGGGCAATCAATTATTTTGAAGATTATGATGAATTTTATTGGAATGTTACTGGTAATGAATGGTATTTGGATATAAAAAAATCTGGTGCTCTAGTTTCATTATCAGAAAATATTTCAAATTCTGAACTACAAACAGCTTGCTATACAGGTATTTATGGTTCAGAAGAACAGGATTGCACAGTTTCTAATATAGATGAGGGGATTGAGTTTTCCTCTAATAGTACTTTATCTTCAGATGAAGGTTTAACTGTAGTATTCGGCTGGCCAAAAGGTATAACTATACAGCCAGATGGAATGCAATTATTTTTATGGTTTATGCAAGATAATTGGCCAATATTCTTTCCATTGTTAATATTTATAGTTATGTATTTTTTGTGGTACACACGAGGCCGTGATCCAGAAGTACGAGATACAATTATTCCAATTTATGAATCTCCAAATAAGATGACAGCAGGGGAATTAGGAACAATTGTTGATGAGAAGGTTGATCTTAAAGATATATCTGCAACTATAATTCAATTGGCAGTAAAAGGTTATATCAAAATAAAAGAAATTGATCTAAAAAAATTAATAGGTAAGAGTAAGGATTATGAATTGATAAAATTAAAAGATTCAGATGGTAGTTTAATTGAATTTGAAAAACTTGTACTTGAAGGAATTTTTGGTAAAAATGACACAAAGAAAGTATCAGCTCTAAAGAATAAATTTTATACTCATCTGCCAGGCATAAAAAAATCAATATATGAATTAGTTGTTACAAATGATTATTTTCCTGCTAACCCTGATAAAGTAAGAACAATGTACGGTAGTATTGGTGCTATTTCAATTATAATAGTTATGTTTATACTAGCAGCTGCTACAAGCACTCTTGGGACTTTGACATTTGTTAGTATAGGAGTAGGTGTAGCAATAACAATCATCTTCGCATTCATTATGCCAAGGAAGACTATTAAGGGAGCAGAAACACATAGTAAAATTCTTGGATTTAAGTGGTTTTTGTCTGTAACTGAGACTGAGCGATTGAAATTTCATAATTCTCCGACTAAATCACCCAAATCTTTTGAAGAAAATCTACCTTATGCCATGGTCTTGGGAGTAGAAAAAGAATGGGCTGGTCAATTTGACGATATATATCTAACGCCACCTGATTGGTATGAGGGTAATGCAGGCAATGTTTTTGGTGCATTATATCTTGCTAATTCTCTTAGCTCTATGACAAGTAATGTAAATTCTGCCATGGTTAGCCGTCCTAATAGTTCTGGGGGTGGGACTTCTGGATTTAGTAGTGGGGGTGGATTTTCTGGAGGTGGCTTTGGAGGAGGTGGAGGAGGGAGTTGGTAATTAAATAATTAATAAATCAAAATATATATGAATAATAGCGCAAAAATTATATTAGGTATTATCGCAGTCGCAGCTTTATTTTTAATAGTGATGCTATTTATGACTGAGAGCGAAGATAATAAAATTAATAATAATGTAAATACAAATTTAACAACTAATACGATAAATACAAATATGTCAGAAGCTAAAACATACGCATTTCCTGGTAAATTACCAGATGAGAGGATAGTTAATAAAAAAGTTAAAATGGAAACTTCTAAAGGTGTAATAGAATTTGAGCTATATCCAGAAGATGCACCAAAAACTGTAAGTAATTTTGTTTATTTAACAGAAGAAGGATATTACGATGGAGTAACATTTCATAGAGTAGAGCCAGGTTTTGTTATTCAGGGTGGTGATCCTTTGGGCACTGGTACTGGTGGACCAGGATATAAATTTGAAGATGAGCCAATAACCAAGGAATATGATTTAGGTGTAGTTGCTATGGCTAATGCTGGTCCTGATACAAATGGTTCTCAGTTTTTTATAATGTTAGATAATAATGATACTTTACCAAAAGATTATACAATTTTCGGAAAAGTTACTTTTGGTATCGAAATTGTTAAGCAGATAGAAATAGGGGATGTAATGAAAAAAGTTAGTATTGAAGCTAAGTAGTTAGTATTGACATAAATACTTAATCGAGCTAACCTCTAGGCGGAGGTTAGCTCTTTTTACATACTAATTCCCAACTTGATTAAAGTGTTTAATTAAGTAAAAAGAGGATTAGTATGAATAATGAAATACTTATCCTCTTCGGTGGTTTTATCCTCCTGCTCTCTTTAAAAAGAAAGCAAATAAGATCTCGAAGAAGGATAAAAGGTTCTATCAAAATGGTAGTATTAATGGTTGAAGGATTTATTCTTTTAACTGGTATATCAACCTTAATGATAGGATTAATATCTAGATTAAAATAGATATTTAAAGCTTCACATTTGTGAGGCTTTTTTTATTGACAAAATATTGATAGTAGTATATACTACTTATATAATAAGCATATAGCTATTATATACTACTTATATAATAAGCATATAGTATTCAATTAATTATTAAATAATGATACTATGGAAACAAGAATAATGCGTAAGATCTTTCAAACTGGTAAGTATAGTTATGTAATTACTTTACCGAAAGACTTAATAAAAGAATTGGGCTGGCAGAGAGGGGAGACTGTTGAAGTCGACTTTAATAAAACGAAAAAACAAGTTATAATAAAGAAATATAAATTTTAAAATAAATATGTTAAATATAACAATATTATCAGTTGGTAAAATAAAGGAATCTTATTGGCGAGAAGCACTTGATGAATATGTCAAAAGATTAAAACCATACTCAAAGTTAGAATTTTGGGAAGTTCCTGAAGAACCAGTTACTAGCACATCAGATCGTAAACGAATATTAGATAAAGAGGCTAAAAAAATATTAAAGATAATCCCTGACAATACTACTATTATAGCAATGGATATTGCAGGTGAGGTATTTTCTTCACCTGTCTGGTCTACAAAGCTTGAAGAATGGTCAAAATTTGGAAATAGTATTACTTTCATTATTGGTGGGCCTCTTGGACTATCGATGGATATATTAAATAAAGCAAAAGTATTATTATCATTATCTAAGATGACTTTTACTCATCAGTTGGCCAGAGTTATTTTGTTAGAACAAATATATAGAGGAACAATGATTTTAAGTGGCAAAACTTATCATTATTAATTATTTTATTATTACCAACGTTTTTTAGGAAGTGTTAGGTGTGTAAGGTAGAAACTTCTGGTCTTGACAAATATGAATAGTTAAGCTAAGTTTTGTTATTATAAATTAGAATTTTTAATATTTGTTAGGAGGTTGTAATGAAAATTAGTGAGGTAATTGAAAAATTAACGCAAATCCAAGATCAAGAAGGTGACATTGAGGTTACTTGCACGGGTAGTACTTTACCAGATGGACATGGAGGGGTTGTTCCAGATGTTTTTGAAAGCACCGCTGAAAATTTTCAGGTTGGTGATCATAAAACAATTGGTAAAAGAGTTAGAATTATCATGTAGATAAGTATAATAGGGAGTCCTTCCGGACCCCCTTTTTATTTATAATTGAGGCCCTTCATGAATTCAGGGCGAAAGTCAATCTGTGTTATTGTTTTGTTTGACTTTCGGTTTTTATTCGGGTATAATAAATGTATTATGTATGTAGAAAAATTAGATGAGCAAGTGCGTGTATTTGTTGATTTTAATGGAGTAAAAGTTAAGCCAGTTTCTTTTATTAGAAGTGCTGGGCGTCGTTATGATATTAGTAATGTTAATTTGGTTTATAAAAAAAAGATTGGGGATAGGTATTATTGGTGTTTTGCTGTCTCAGATGAGGTTAATAATTATATTTTATTTTATGACCCTGATAATTTAATTTGGACTTTGAAGGAGGTGCAAATGGATGGATAACAAAAAAGCCCTCAAATGAGAGCTTCTTATAGTAATATTTTATGTTATTCCCAGTTTGGCAGTTCTTTAACTCCTTCTGCCAACCATTCAGATTCACTATCATCAGTTCCCGTGACTTTATCTCCTTGCCATTTACCATTTTTCATAAATACAGTTTTGGTAATAATGGTTCCTTTTTCAGCTTTTTTACCACTTCCATTTTCACCTTGTTCTAATACCTCGGTAGTAATTGTTTTAATAACTCTACCGTTACCTAGATTTTTTTCGACAATTGGTAACTCTTTATATATATGACCAGCATCTTGGCCAAATTCTATACTACCCGTTTTAGTAGCTTCTCCTGTTTTTTCATCGTATTCAAATTTATCTAAGGTGTGGCTTTCTTGTCCGGGTATTAGTTTTTGACTTTCCATTACAGTTAGACGATTTTGTTCATCATAAGTCATTTTTTTCTGCCAATCGCTATCTGGATTTGATTCATGTTTGAATATTTCATTTCCATTAGCATCTCGGATAATATGTTTCTTAGTTTCTTTCACTTCATAATTATTTTCATCGCCGTCTTCTGGTATCTCTGGAGCACTAAAGACCTCAAATCCTTCAGGAGGAAATTTAAAATCTTGGTGATCTTGAGAGTTATTTTCATTGTCCATATTCATATTTTTATATATTAATTATTATAATGATTAAATATTAACATTTTCATCTAATTCTAGCAAAATATTTTTAATTTGTCAACTCTAATCTTATGCAAAAAATTATCTTACATTTTGACATGAACTCGTATTTTGCCTCTGTAGAGCAACAGGCTAATCCTTGGTTGCGTGGTAAGCCGGTAGGAGTAGTAGCTACTATGACGCCTAATGGTTGTATAATTGCATCATCTATAGAAGCTAAAAAAGTTGGCATTAAGACGGGATGTCGAGTGATTGATGCTAAGAAGTTATATCCTAAAGTAAATTTAGTGGAAGTTGATCCACCTAAGTACCGTTCTACTACCAAAAAAATATTTAGTATATGTTCTGATTATACTGAGGATATTGAAGAATATTCTATAGATGAAGCTTTTTTGGATTTGACTGGCACGGTAGAAACATTTGAGCAGGCAAAAAAAATTGGTAAAAAAATTCAACAGCGGATAAAAGATGAAGTTGGTATTTGGTTAAAATGTTCTATAGGTATAGCTGAAACACGGTGGTTGGCTAAGTTTGCAGGTGATACTGCACCAAAAGGCGGAATAGTTATATTAAACAAAAATAATTTATATAGTTATTTAAAAGGTATGGATCTGCAAGAAGCTTGGGGGATTGCTACAGCTACGGCTGTAAGGTTAAATTTACTTGGTATTTATACCTTGGATCAATTAGCAGATTATCCTGTACAAAACCTTATGTCTTCTATGGGTGTGCGGGGTTATTATCTGTGGGCGAATGTTAATGGGATAGAGATTGGTAATGTAGAAGTCAAGAGATTACCAAAATCAATTGGGCATAGTCATGTCTTACGAAAAAATACTAAGGATAAAAGATTTCACCAGGCTATATTGATGCGTCTTTGTGAGCGGACTGGACGACGGTTGCGAGAAAAAAAATTGGAAGCACATGGTATATATTTTTATACTAATTTAGAATATCGTGGACAAGTTGGTGGCAGTAAGAAAGTACACCAACCAATTATTAGTACGGCCCAAATTTATGAATATGCATGGGAAGAATTGAGTAAATATTTAAATCAGGATAGACCTAGGTTTTTTGCTGTTGGATTGTTCAGAATAGGTCCAAGAGTTAATCAGCTTTCCTTTTTTGAAGATAAGAGGATGTCTCCAGTTTTATCTAAAGCTCTGGATGATATTAATAATAGATATGGCGAGGAGATGATAGTACAAGGGATGCTTCTAAAACTTGGTAAAATACACGCTCCAGATAGAATTGGCTTTCGAAAAACCATGAAAGCAGAATTTGATGGAATAAGTAATTCTATATATAAGGCAGAAGAATAATATTGACAAAGTATGATAATATGATAATATATATTTATGAAAAATTTACAGCACAATTTAATCAATTGGAACATTACCCTAATCACCGGGTAGTGCTGTAGTATCTAAAAAATTATAAGCATGCTCTGCCTGGTGGCAGGGTATTTTTTTATTATGAAATATTTATTTTACAATCGTTGTACAGAATATTGGCAATCAATTATTGCTTAAGTATTTTATTAAATAAATTAAAACTATGAAAAAAATTAAACATCTACCAAATAAAGATGGAATGTATGGCAAATATGGGGGTCAGCAGATACCACCGCAATTAAAAAGTATTTTTGATGATATTGAAATTGCATATAAAAAAGCATTGCATGATAAGGAGTTTATGACTGAATATCAGCGATTGTTATCTGAGTATGTAGGACGTCCATCGCCATTGTATTTTGCTAAGAATCTTACTAGGAAACTTGGTGGAGCAAAGATATATCTAAAAAGAGAAGATCTTAATCATACTGGTGCTCATAAAATAAATCATACCTTAGGTGAAGCTCTATTAGCTAAGAAGATGGGGAAAACAAAATTGCTAGCAGAAACTGGTGCTGGTCAACATGGTGTAGCTTTAGCTACTGCGGCGGCGATAGTAGGTATAGATTGTGAGATTCATATGGGAACGATAGATGTAGATAAACAGCATCCGAATGTCATAAGGATGAAATTACTTGGAGCTAAGGTGGTGGCCGTGGAATCTGGTGGACGTTGTCTGAAAGATGCTGTCGACAGTGCTTTCAATGAGTTTGTAAAAGATCCACAGAATATTTTCTTTGGTATTGGTTCAGTAGTTGGTCCTCATCCATTCCCAATGATGGTGAAATATTTTCAATCAGTCGTAGGTAGAGAAGCAAAAAAGCAGATTATAAAGGTTGAAAAAAGATTACCTGATTATTTGGTTGCTTGTGTAGGCGGTGGATCTAATGCTATTGGATTATTTCATGAATTTTTACATAACGATGTAAATTTAATTGGAGTAGAGCCAAGTGGAAAAAGTTTTAGGAAAGGGGAACATGCTGCGACTTTAACAAAAGGAAGTCCCGGAGCAATACATGGAATGTTTACTTATTTACTTCAAGATAAGGACGGTAACCCTGATCCAGTACATTCTATTGCGTCTGGATTAGACTATCCAGGGATTGGACCGATACATTCATATTTGAAAGATATTGAACGAGTAAAATATGTGGTGGCAAATGACAAAGAAGCTATAGAAGCTTTTCAGATGTTATCAAAGGTGGAAGGAATTATTCCCGCTCTTGAGAGTGCGCATGCTATAGCTGAAGTTATTAAACTAGCTTCTACTTTAGAAAAAGATAGGATAATTATTATGAATCTTTCTGGTCGAGGAGATAAGGATATTGATTATGTGGCGAAATATCTACAATTGAAGTAAGCGGTAAATGAAAAAAGACCTCGTTAAAAAACGAGGTCTTTTTATTTGACTAATTGTAAATATATTGCTAATTTCAAGTGAAAAGCAATAGTACATTTAAAATATAGGAAAGGAGTGCGGTATGGTAAAAAAGCCTAAAAAGAAAAGAAGGATAAGGATTGGGTATACAAAAAAAAGATATACCAAATCCAAGATTGAATCTCTGATGAAGTCACAATTGTATGTCAATGACTATCAATTGGTAATGATGGCTTATGGATTGGCGCTACTAATGCATTGGCATGTATTTCGTGGTGACATGGCAAAGTACTTTGAGCATTGTAAATCTGTGGCTTTGATAATTATACTTGAATTCAAAGTTTTCCTTGTAAATCCAATAGTTGTTGCTTTTTTACATGATATTATGGAGGATGTCAATAAAAAATCTGACAACAAAAAAGATTCTCCAACTATTACATGGTGGACTATACAAAGGATGTTTGGGAAAACCATTTACCGTGGTTTACGAATAATCTCAAAAGAAGATGAAAAGGATTATTATTTGGGTATCGAAAATGTTCAACCAAGAGATTGGTGGATTATATTAGTTAAATTGGCAGATCGTCTACATAATATCAGGAATATATTACATATGTCCAAAAAGTTTATGCTTAGACAATTGAGAGAAACTGAAATGCTCTATCCTCATCTTCTTGAAGTTTTTGAAGATAAAATACCACGTAGATTTAAATATCTACCTGATTATATTCGTGGCGAATTAGAGTTTGCTTGTAATAAAATACGAAAAAAACTTGGTATGCCAAAATCATCAGCTTTTAAACGTGTAAAGTAAAATTTACACGTTTTTATTTTACTTGTTGTTTTGGTTAAAAACTACTAAAATATATATATGAAAGGTAAATTTGTTATATTATTTATTATTATCATCTTAGCCTTATCTTCAACATCAGTTGCGGCTATGATGTTTTGGCAGGGGAAGAATTTTCCAATTATTGACAAGGTGGTGACAGCTCCATTTATTGAGAGTGCCCCGAAGGTAGTATTTGATGAAATGTTTAAGCAAATGAATCTTTTGTCTACTGCTCGTTATGACCTGAAATCTGCTATTGAATTAGATGTATATGATGAAACATTTAATATCAATTTAAGTTCAGTTTTTGAAGGTGATTTAATAGGTAAGCCAATTGGTAGGATGACAACAGGAGTTGAGTTACAAATGCAAAGTTTAAATTTTTTTACAACTGTCGAAAGTAGGTTTACAGAAGATAAAATATATTATTCAGTCACTGAAGTACCAGCGATTCCTTTTGTTGATTTAAATAAAATTCATAATAATTGGTATGAATATCAATGGTCTGATTCAATGGTATTTAATGATAATTTTTTGGGAATAGATTCTAAATATACTAATGATTATATTAATAATATTGTGAGACTTCCTGACGAATTTGTTAATGGAAAAATATCATATCATTATTTAGTTTCATTAAATATACAGAATATTCCCAATTTGTTCCATCAATTTAATTTAATTGATATTAGTAGTATGGATAAATTAGATATAGAAATCTGGATTGGAAAACAGAGTTTTCGTCCTTATCAAATAACCAGCGAACATAAGAAAGATGGTGCAAAATTTAGCAACACCTTAACTATTTCGGAATTTAATGAATCGGTGGCTCTGGATAGACCAGAAAATGGAATTAGTACTGATAAAATGATAGAAGATTTATTCGATAAAACCAACGTTCTAGACCTTTCAGTTTTTGGATATATAGTAGGTATAGATGATAAATATATTTTAGATGATCCAGATCAAGATAACTTGTATTCGATTTGGGAAGATGTATTTGGCACTAATAAGGATAATGCAGATACAGATGACGATGGTTTTTTAGATGGAGATGAAATAAGAAATGGATATAATCCAAATGGAACCGGAAGGTTAATCAAATAACACTTGACAATAACTATTTAATATTGTAATGTAATCTGTTATATTTAATATAATAATTATATGCCCGTACCAGTTTTTGAACAGCCAGAAATACATAATGACAAAAAAGAATCTCCTTTAATTAATATTAAGACTTCAGGAGTAGCTATTTTGTTTGCGATTTTTTTAGTATCTGTTTCAATATTTACATCGGAACTTTTTTTACGTGATATTAATAAATATTTTAATAATGAGTATAATGATTGTCATTATTCAGCTACTAGCAATAGTTTGGTGAATAACATTGTATTAAATGAAGAATGTGATTTAAAGAGTTATGAAGGATTACGATTGTTGGTTCATGTAGATGTTTTGATGCCAATTGTGATTATAGGTTTAATAATTTTATTGACTATTCGACATAAAAAACTTAGTTCATATTACAGGGTATTAAGAATTGCTTATTTATTTTTTACTATATGGTTGACTTTACGTTTAATAGGAGAAACTGAGTATTACGTTATAACTCATCATCCAATTTACGGTAAGTATTTGATATTATTTACAATTATTGTTATTTTAATTTATTTGGTAATATATATTCAAAAGAAATTTGTTAAAAGACCACAGTAAATAATACATTTAGTTAAGCTGTATTTTCTTGAAAAACAGTTTTTTTTATACTCAATTTGTGATAATATTAACTTATGAAAGATAAAAAAACATTTATATACGCACTGGCTGTTTATGTAGGGACTATTATGGGAGTAGGGCTATTTGCACTTCCTTACGTCGGATCTAAATCTGGTTTTGTAACTATTTTTTTTTATTTGATATTAATTGGGGCTATAGCAGCGACTATTAATATTTTTTATGGTGAAATTGCATCTTCTACAAAGGGTATGCATAGATTACCTGGTTATGCTGCAATGTATCTGGGAGCTAAAGCAAAACCAGTTGCTTTCTTTGTAAAAACATTTGCCATATTCGGATCTCTACTTGCTTATTTGATTATTGGTGGACAGTTTTTGGCAAATTTATTTGATGGGTCTGCTATACTATACACTTTTATATTTTTTATTTTTGGTTCAATATTAATTTGGAAAGATAAAAAATCAATCGGGCCCGTTGAACTAATCATGCTATTTATTTTTTTTGGTGCAATTGTTTTTCTATTTATAAATGGGATGCCAAAAATCGAATTTGTTAATCTTCAAACTTTTGATTCTTCGAATTTATTTTTACCATACGGTGTAATATTATTTTCTTTATGGGGAGCATCTATCGTCCCAGAAATTAAAGAGCAGTTAAAAGGTGATTTTCAACAAATAAAGAAATTGATTATTATTGGACTTTCGATATGTATATTAATATATTTATTATTTATAATTTTAATAGTAGGTATCTCTGGTGAAGAAACAGCTATTGATGCAATATCGGGCTTAGAAGGTAGTATGGGAAACTGGGCACTTAGTATTGGATATATATTTGGTATTATTGCAACTTTTACTTCGTTTATTGCTTTGGGACTTACAATAAAAAAATTATTTTGGTATGATTATGGACTTCCAAAGAAACTAGGTTGGTTTTTAGCTTGTTTTATACCAATAATTTTATTTATTATTGGTATGCAAGATTTTATTAGTGTTATTGGAGTTACTGGCGCTGTTATGCTCGGTATTGATGGTATAATAGTTATATTGATATATTTGAAGATGAAAAAACAGCAAAAGTATACTAAGATGAACATTTTAACATTGTTTAGCAGAACAATAATGTTATTATTAGCAGTAGGGGTTTTATTAGAAGTTTATTATTTTGTAGTAGGGTTTTAAATTTATGAAAAAAGTTTGCGTAAGATTTGCTCCATCACCAACGGGATATTTACATATAGGCAGTTTAAGAACGGCATTATTTAATTGGTTATGGGCCAGAAAAAATAATGGCAAATTTATATTACGTGTTGAAGATACGGATCAGGAAAGATATGTTGAAGGGGCAGTAGAGAATATCCAAGAATCACTTGATTGGTATGGTTTAGATATAGATGAAGGTCCAATTTTTCAGTCAGAGAGATTGGATATATATAAAAAACATATTGAGCAGCTTCTTGATAGTGATAATGCTTATCATTGTTTTTGTACTTCTGAAAGATTAGATGAAGTTCGTAAAGTTCAAAAAGCTAATAAGCAGGCAACAAAATATGATGGTTTATGTCGATCTTTATCAAAAGTAGAAGTAGAAAAAAGGATAAGCAATGGAGAATCTCATGTTATTAGATTAAAAGTTCCACAAGATGGGGAGACAGAATTTGAAGATATGATTTATGGAAAAATTAAAGTTAAGAATAAAAATATTGACGATCAAGTACTTATGAAGTCCGATGGATTTCCAACTTATCATCTTGCTAATGTGGTAGATGATTATAAAATGGAAGTTTCTCATGTGATTCGAGCGGAGGAATGGCTTCCTTCAACGCCAAAACATATTATATTATATAAAGCTTTTGATTGGCCCATGCCAGTGTTTGCACATTTACCGATGGTATTAGGGATGGATAGATCTAAACTTTCTAAACGTCATGGTGCAGTAGCATCGCTTGATTATAAAAAAATGGGATATTTACCTGAAGCAGTATTAAATTTTATTTCTTTACTTGGGTGGAACCCGAAAACTGAAAAAGAATTATTTACTATTAGTGAGTTAATAAAAGAATTTGATTTATTGAAAGTTAATAAGTCTAGTGCGATTTTTAATTTAGAAAAACTTGATTGGCTAAATGGAAATTATATTCGTCAAATGGATTTGGATGAATTGGTAGATAGAAGTAAAGAATTTTTGATAAATATTCCAAATAATGATAAAACAAAAAAAGCTATAGAACTTGGTCGTGAAAGGATTAAAAATATTCATGAGTTGAAAGATGCAATTGAATTTTTTTTCCTTGATGAGTTGGATTATGATTCATCAATCCTTGTCTCAAAGAAAGATACCCAAGAAGATACGGAAAAATCTTTAAAACTATCACTTGAAGTTTTAAACAACATTACTAATTCTGATTATATTACTGAACGTCTTAAGATTCTATTTGAGGGGATGATAAAGAAAAATAATCTAAATAATAGAGTTGTCTTGTGGCCTTTAAGAATTGCTGTTACTGGATTAGAAAAAAGTCCTGGAGTATTTGAAGTGATGGAAGTATTGGGTAAAAATGATACATTAAAAAGAGTAGAAAAAGCTTTAAAAATGTTGCAAAATAATTGATTTTATGCTATACTCTTGTTGTTAAAATAAACGACTAAAATGGCATTATTTTCAATCAATAAAATAAAAATAGAAAGCTTAAATATGCTAAAGGTTGCTGGCCTAACTGTTTTGTTAGGTATTTTTTTATTGATCCCTACGGTTTATGTCATGGCTCAAGAAGAAATAACAGAAGAAGTAAATTCTACAGAGACGGAATCCACTACTACAGAATCTTTGAATGTATTGAATCAAGAATTAACTGATAAAAAAGATGCTATTGAAGAATTAAAAAAGAAATCAGATATATATGCAAAAAATATTAAAGTTAAACAACAAGAGTCTCTAACTTTGCAAAGCCAAATGCAATTGATTGAGTTGCAGGTCGGTCAAACAGAAAATGATATTGAGACCGTGAGAGAGGAAATTGATAAAGTAGGAATTGAATTAGATACATTAAAGATTACTTTAGCCGAGAAGGATATTGAGCTGGCATACAGACAAGATGTACTAGCAAATTATATAAGATTAATTGATGAGCAAGATCAACAAAGTTATTTAGAAGTTATTATTAGTAATCAATCATTTTCTGATTTTTTTGATGACATGCAACATACACAAGATTTACAAAGTAATGTTAAGGATGCATTGTCAGAATTAAAAATAACAAAACAAACATTAGAAGATGAACAAACGGAAAAAATAGCAAAGAAAGATGAACTTGACGAACTTACAGAAAAACTATCTAGTAGTATTTCGAATTTAAATAGTCAGCAAGATTATAAAGTTGCTTTGTTAGAAGATACACAAGAATCAGAAGAAAGATTTTCAATATTATTAGACGAAGCTCTTAGAGAGCAACAAGCAGCTGAAGGTGAGATTAATACACTTGAGTCAAGAGTTAGAGACAAACTTGAAGAAGGTGGTGTTGATTTGGATATTGAAGCGGTACTGATGTGGCCAATTCCAGCTACACGTGGCATCTCAGCATATTTTCATGATCCATCTTACCCATTTCGTAGATTGTTTGAACATCCAGCTATAGATATACCCGCATCACAAGGAACAAATATTAGAGCCTCAGAAAGTGGTTATGTAGCTAGAGCAAAAAATGCCGGACTTGGGTATAGCTATATAATGATTGTTCATAATAATGAAATCTCGACTGTTTATGGTCATACTAGCCGTATAGATGTAATAGAAGATGAATATGTAGTTAGAGGACAAATAATTGGAGCTGTTGGGGGTACACCTGGTACACCAGGAGCTGGAAGATTGACAACTGGTCCTCATTTACATTTTGAAGTAAGATCAGGTGGTATACCTGTAAACCCACTAGATTATTTGCCATAAACATTTTTTCATGAAAATAATTAGAGCAGAAGCAAAAGATTGGCAGGAAGGGGCTGACTATTTTAAAAAAATATTATTAGATGCTACAGACTTGAAGGCAGGAAATTTTTTGATACAAGAAATAAGAATGAAGTCGGGCGTTAGGGCAAAAATACATCACCACGATAATCAAACGGAATTATTTTATCTTATAAATAATAATGGATATTTTATTGTAAATAACGAAAATATAAGATTAGAGGTAGGGGATATATTATTAGTTAATGTGGGTGAAAAACATACAGTTGCTAATGAAAGTGGGGAAGAATTTAAGTTTTTGGCAATGAAATTAAGTTATGATAAAGATGATACTATTATTGATTAATTATGAATATAGATAATTTAGGGAAATTTTTAAAAGATCAAAAACCTTATCGAATTAAACAAGCAATGAAGGCTGTTTATCAAGATTTTGTTAGTAACTGGAAAGATGTGACCACTTTACCTGTTGATCTTAGAGAAGAATTAAATAAAAATATACCACTAAGTATAAAATCAGAAGTGGTAGAGTCAAATGATAGGAATACAATAAAAGCTTTAATAGAGCTTGATGATGGATTGAAAATTGAGGCTGTTTTGATGAAACATAAAGACGATCGTAATACTGTCTGTGTGTCATCGCAAATTGGTTGTGCGGTAGGATGTAAATTTTGTGCAACTGGTCAAATGGGTTTCAGTAGAAATTTAACAGTCAGTGAAATAATAATGCAGGTAACATTTTTTGGACGAATACTGAAAAAAGAAAATTCTAAAGTAACTAACGTTGTATTTATGGGAATGGGGGAGCCTTTTTTAAACTATGATAATTTAATAACATCTATAAAATTATTGAATAGCGAAGAAGGATTTGGACTTGGTGCCAGAAGAATGGCAGTGTCAACTTCAGGTATTGTACCAGGCATCGAGAAATTCAAAGATGAAGATATGCAAGTCAATTTGGCAATTTCGCTACATGCACCAAATGAAGAATTGAGAACTAAGTTGATGCCAATAAATAAAGTTTATTCTTTAGCAAAAGTCTTAAAATCGGTTGATAAATATATTATAAAAAACTCCCGTCGTGTTATGTTTGAGTATCTTATGATTAAAGATGTAAATGATTCTGATAAACATGCTAGAGAATTAGTTAAATTAATGGCTAAGCCATTGTATATGGTTAATCTTATTAAATATAATGAAACTGGAAAATTTAAAGCTTCTGACAGTAAAACCGTAAGTAGATTCATGAAAATATTATTAGATGCTGGTATTCCTACTACACAACGTTTTAGTTATGGGCATGAAATAAATGCAGCATGTGGTCAATTAGCAACAAGTAGAAGAAAATAAAGCCGAAAATACGTATTAATATCTAGCCGGGATAGTAAATGAATTTAGATTTACTAACTTTTGTTTTATTTTGAGTTTTCTCCACTCAAAGACTCCTTGTTTTTTTGTACACTATATATTTTTAAAGTAGTATATTTTATAATACTATCATTAATTACAAATTTTTTAAAAAAAACACCCTGGATAATATTTATAAATCTATCCAGGGCTTCCATATGTGATGCTATAAGTACATCGTGCAAAAAGTAGAAAACTACGTAGTTGAAATAATAGTACTAGGATTAAAGCATTAAAACTAGGAATAATGCATCCTAAGCATCCACTTATGGGTTAGTCATGTTAATAACTAAATGTCCTTCTGTCCCGCATACTCTTTTATTTGGGACAATTAAAGTATAGCAAATTGAGAAAGTAAGTCAAATTAGTTGTTTTTCTTGTAAAAATTGTATAATTCTTCATGGTCACTTAAGTCTGAGGAATAATCACAATAACAGTATTTGGTATTTTTGTTGAAAAATTCGATAATGTTTATCTTGCCTTTGATTAGTTGTCCGAAGTTATATTCTTTTTTATAATCTTCATCGCTCACAAGACTGTAACATTCTTTTTGAGAATCTACTCCACAATATCCAACACAAGTAAATCTGTCATAACACATTTTTAAGTTAGGTTGTTTACTAAAAAAATTGGTTGCTATTAGGTATCCTTGAATAATTATAATGAGAATGATTATAAGCCAAAATATCTTTTTTATTTTTTTAAAAAAAAGATGACGCTTTGTCTTAGAGCTAGTTTTGTTAGAATCTTCTGTTTTGGTTACTTCTCCTAATGGCATAGTATTATTTGTTTGTCGTTATGGTTATAATCTATATTAAATAAGTATTTTAACTAATAAGTTAATTGTATCACCATTTTGAATATTTTCATTATTTCTTACTTCTTTTTTAAGTGGAAGAATATACATACCGTTTTTCTTATCGGGAAAAATTGACGTTTTCCATTTTGTTCTACCAACTGTTACATTAACTGGTAATGAACCGAAACCACGAGTTAAGCCTTGAAAAAAGATCATAATATCTTTTGATTGTTTTTTTGGCAGAGATACGAAGTGCCAAATATCCTTACCTGGCGATTGCCAAACTTTAGATTGTAATTTAAATTGATTTGAAGACATAAGTATTAAAGGATTTTTTCGTAGCCCTCAGCATAATGTCTGAAGCCTACTTTTTTGTAAAAAGAATGAGCTCGTTTTAATTCAATGCCACTTTTTAAATGTATAACTTCGATATTGTTTTCTTTTGACCATTTTTCAGTGGCTTCTATTAATTTTTGTGCTATTTCAGTACCTTGAAATTCATCTTTTACAAATATTTCTTCTATTTCGGCATAGTAGGTTCCTCGTCTGAGACGCGGTACTTTATGAATGGTAATTATGCCTTGGTACTCATTTTTTTCTTTAGCAATAAATATTGCTGAATATGGAGAGTCAATAATATTATCAAAGACTTTACTGCCATGATTTTTGGCGGTAGTTGAAATAAATTCTTTTTCTGGTGATATTATTTTCATACAGGCGTCCCTGAATTCGTCAAGGATTTTTAAAACTCCATCTTTATCTGATTCAGTTGCTTTTTGTATTTTCATAAATATAATGTTTATTTATTATTCCTATTTTTTTCCCATTTTCTTACCGTATGTTCATCCATTCCAAGATAATGACCAATTTCATGATGTACTACATCAAATATTTTTCTTTTTATACTTTCTGTATCAGGTCCAAATATTCTTTCAATAGAATTTTTGAATATAGTTATTTTATCTGGTAAAGCGCCACTATAATAAGCACTACGTTTAGGAAGAGGAACTCCTTGGTAAAGACCAAGTAAAACACCATTAGATTTTATAGCATGTTCTGTATTCTTAGCTGCTCGCGGATCATCTTCTACTACAAAACCTATATTAACCATATTTTTTCTTATTTCAGTAGGTACTGCTTCTACAGCTTGTTTAATTGTATCTTCAAATTCTAAAAGATCCATTTAATTATTTTTTAACCATATCTTCTTAAATAGTGAGAGTGTAAGAGTAGATATTACAAAAGCCAGAGCAGGCACTATCGCATTGATAAATGGACTAGGTAACTCTGAGATTAAGAAGAATACTACAATTACTAAGTAGGTGAGTATAAACACAATTATTTTTCTTATCCAGCTTGTTTCCCAAGTTTTATCAGCTTCGACTTTCTTATTACGTTCTTTGATTTCGTTTATTTGGTTTTGTAGTTCGTCTATAGTAGGCATATTTATTTGTTAATTGTTAATAATTTGGACATATTATTTTTTTCCTATATAACGAATTAAATTATTTGTATTTACTGCGCGGTCTTTAGGGGTACTGCCTTTTTCATCAATAGCAATAGTATCAAATCCCTTAGTAAATTCTATCATAGTTTCTATAGAAAAGTATCTCTTTCTAACTCCACTAATCTCGAAAAAATCTTTTTCGATTTTTACCCCTGTATTATATTCCGGGTCATTTATTGAATTAGTGAAAATCGCGATTATCCCATCTTTTTTTAATATTCGATACATCTCATCAAAAATTTGTTTTGTTGTTTTTTTATTGAAGTAGTGAATGGCTAAATGTGTATATACAAAGTCAAAAGAACTATCAGAAAAGGGAAGTAATTTACTAATATCATGTTGGTAAAAAGAAAGATTTTTTTGTAATTTTTTTGAAGTTTTTTCTTTAGCTAGTTCCAATCCACGTGGTGATATATCTAATAGTGTTACGTTATATCCTTTGTCAGCAAAGAAGCGTGAGTCTTGGCCTTGTCCACCACCAATATCTAGTAGCTTTCCATTGGGTGATAAATGTTTAATGACCCACTGTGAGAATTCTGTTGGTGTGTCAATCCAATCAACTTTGGTATAGTTGTCATGTAGTTGGTCCCAATGTTTTGTGTTCATATTATTTTTCTAATGATTTAAGGTATCTTCTACGAATGCTACTTTTAGTTTCAAAGATTTTATATTATAATTAACTTACGATTTAGTAATATATACTTTATTACGTCCCTGCTTTTCAGGGCTTTATAATAGATCTTTATTATCATCCGTAATGCGAAGCTCTCTGGGTATATTTATATATTCAGGGAGTTATTTTATTCTTGATATTTTTCTAACATCTTCATTTTTAATTATGTATTTTTTATACAATTAAATTAAAAATTATTGAATATTTTTTGATAAACTTCAGTTGATGCTTGAGGTCCATCTTTTTTGGAGGGTTTATTATTATCACCACCAGGTATATGATCTAAGTTCATTGATGTAAAAAATATTTTTTCAGCTCCGGAAGCGAAAGCATTTATACTACTAACTAATAGTTGCTCATCTAATGTATATTTTCTTTGTTCAAAAGAATCTTTTTGAAATGCTTCGGCTTCAGTGACCCAGATTGGTTTATTGATATTAAACTCAGCTAGCATTGCTGCATAGGGAACTGTATTAAATGAATCAACATCTCCATTTGAAATACAATGTACATTAGCGATATCAAATGTATCTAGCGTTTCTTTATCTGAAAATACTTCTCTGAAATAATTTAAAAAAGATTCATCACCGCCAGCAGCACCAGCTATTAGAATAGTAGCATTTGGATCGGAAGTTCGGATAGCACTACTTGTCCTTTTCAGAAGTTCAGCATAATCGGAAGGTTCTCCAATTAAAAATTGCAGACCAGGACTACTGTCTGGGGTACCTAAGTCTGGTTCATTCATTATCTCCCAGTGAGTAATTGGTTTTTTTAAACCTGGCATATCACCAAGTCCATCACCATCATATCGTTCTACGATCATCGAAACCCATCCTAGGTATTCCTTCCAATGATATGGAACACAACGATACTCACCAAATTCTCTTTTGAATTCACTAGTTGAAGCTATACATTCGTTAGAGTTTGGATTATCTTGCTGATCCCATTCAGCGTAGTGCCAGATGGTAGGAAGGATATTAATATCATAAGTAGCACTGGATTTGATCATGTTATCAGTGTTTGAGAAATCTATTTCACTTGAAGCATTTTCTTGCATCTCTCCCCAGACAAACGGACCAGGATGAGGTCGAATCCAACCAGCGCCAGTTTCTCGGGCTAATTCCATCTCTTTAGCCGATGAACCGACTAAAAAACCAAACCGATCGTTTGCAATTATTGATGTCTCGAATGTTTCATTTTCTGATATTTCCCAGTTATTACCATCTTCTTTATCTGTAATTAAATACCAAGCGCAAGCTCCTATTACTAATAAAGAAATAATTACTATAATTATTATTTTTTTCATATTATTCTTGTTTTAAATATAAATTACTGTATAACTTTTCATCTGCATATTCACGTATGATTTTTCTCCAGTGATCGTAGAGTGTATATCCAACATTATTTAGTATGGATTGTTTGGTGTGTGGTTTGTTTTTCAAAACGGTTTTCTTAAAATTAATAGTTGGTAGGGGAGTGAGAAAAGGATGTTTTGTTTCAAACAAAGGTTGAATCTCTGGATAATTTTTACTAAAATCTGATATTATCTGTACATAGAATCTTGTTGGAGATGGATGTGCTCCGTATCCATCCGTGACAATATTTAGCTCAAATTTTTTGTTGCCTCCATAAACTTCATGAAGAGATTCACATAAACCGTCCAACTGGTCAGCAAAATGCATTAATCTTGCTTCTATTGTTTTTCTATCATTCCCTTCACGTAACAATGATTCATAATTATAGTTTCCAATTTTCTTCGGGAACTTCTGACTTATCTCGGTGATAGCTTTTGATTCTGTTTCTAGGAGCTCTGCGGTCTGCTCTGGTGTCATCCTTGCTTTGTGCGCAGCTTGTATATCACCCATGACTAATTCTAGATCATCATGGATAAGTCCCATCAAGATAGTTTTCTCAATATCTACTTTGTCTCCAAAAACTTGGTTAATATTATCCGCTAAGTCATGCAGGATTAATCCTAAGTGTAATGAGTGAGTATAAAGATCTGGTCGGTAAAACATCACTGGACGGATATTATAACGTTTAATACCACGTAGCATTTTTTTACGCCCTTCAAAATTTTTGAATAGTTCTTTTATATTTGGAAAATTTTCTTTATTCATTAAGTTATGAGTAGAGGATTATGTTAAGTTGATTAGTTATATTATTTCTTATTTAATATTACGTGGTAATATTGTTCAATTTTTGTTGGGTTAAAACTTTCTTTGAATTGGGCGATTCCTTTGTCAGCCATAGATCCACCTGACGCTATCATTTGCACATCGACAAATAATTTGGCTCGTTCTCGGATCATCCATCTACCAATACCTAAATACTTATAATCAGTTTTTTGGTGCAATCCAATCCAATGGTCTTTGGTCAGTTTTTCACCGATAGAAAAACCAACGAGATTATTATCTATTAATACATAATTAGCTCGTAAATTATCATCTGAGTCGATGTAATCAAGTAGGTAATAGCAAAAGTTTAAACCACGTTTGTATGGAGCTGTCTTAATTTCTTGTTTTTGATCCCAATCTTTGAGAAAGGCAATGGTTTTTTGTTTGTCGTATGTATGTACTAATTTAAACGAATATTTTTTTTCAAATAATCGAATGTCCCTACGTTTCTGTTTATTGGCACTACCATCTAGGGAAATAAGATCGCTAGTTTTGAAAAAATATTCTTGCATGGATTTCTCATTTTTTATTATACTAATCTCTTGGTCAGTAATACGATCCAATTCTGATTGTGTTGCCCATAAAATCTCTGCACCATAAAGATTTTCAGTTTTTTCGGGGGTATACTGTAATATCCATTTTCCTTTTTCATCAAGACTTTCAATTAATGCCAGGGATTCATTATTTCTTTCTTCTATTTTACAAACAGACTCAAGCCAGTACTTACTGGAAAAATATGAAAAGCGAAATTTTTGAGATAGTGTTGTTAGATCTTCCATGTTAAGTGGATTATTTATTTTTTTTAGCCATTACTAATATCGTTTTTATTGGCATTTTTATGATTTTTGGGTAATGAATAAGAGCTTTTTGTAAATCAATCATAGCAAGCTGTTTTCGTTTATCTGATAGTACTAGGTACCAAGAATGTGATGTTTGCATTTTAATATAGTTAATTTTGCTCATTCCTATTTCACGGCGGTATTCTTTTATAATTGCATCTTTAAAAAGACGGTGTCGTTTAAATTGTTGTATAATAGATCGTGTTTTACCTTTTTTTGCTGAAGAATATTTTTTATTGAGTTTAAGAGCCCACTTGCCGATACCTTGATCATAATAATTTAGATTCCAAAAAAGAGCTAACACACCATCTTGCCTGAGTAATGAGTGGGTTTTTGTAAATTGTATATTTGGCTTAATCCAATGAAAAGTTTGTGCGGAGTATATAAGTCCAAATTTATTTTTTTGTAATATTATTTTTTCAAATTGTCCGACAACATATTTAATTTTTTTGTAATTTTTAAGTTTATTTTTAGCTACGCCAATTAATTCTCGGCTGATATCATTCGCTATAATAGGATTACCATGTTTGGCGAATGGTAGCGTGGCCTTACCAGTACCAATACCAATTTCCAAAATGGGATCACTTTTACTCAATTGACTGTAATTTAAAATATCCTGAAAAAGGGTAGGGGGATAATCAGGTCGTACTTTGTCATACTGTAATGGAATTGTACTAAATGTTTCTTTTAGTTTCATAAATAAATAATTATTTATTAGTTTGTCATTCTTGAATTGTTCTAGATTCCAGCCTTTATGCTGTTAGAATTAGAGTAACAAGGGACGGTAGAGGATTATGTTGAGTTTAATTTAGTAATTTAATTATATCTAAATGATCTTCGATAATAAAATTTGGTTTTAATAATTGTAGTGAGGCACGTGAATAAAATTTTTCATGCTCTGGAGGATGGTAAAGTGCTATAGTGCTATTCATAATCTTGGCTGCTTCAATATCATTATAGGCATCGCCAATTATTAATATTTCAGACGGGTTAGCGTTTATTTTTTTAGCAAGTGTCTGCAGGATGATCGGTTTTTCGTGTGGGCATTCATCATAACTTAGGATTATTTTGAAATATTTTTCCAGATCAAATCGTTTAAGTGCTGGATCAAAGTTTGATCTCCTTCCTAAAGAGCCAAGGCAAACAGTATATCCTAATTGGTTTAGCTTAGTTAGGGTAATAATAATGTTTTTATGCAAATCAGCTTGTTTAAAACCATCTCGAGCACCTTGATGATAATACTTAGAAAAAGATTCTACATCTTCGAGCTCCAAGTTTTTTGCCGCAACAGTATCGATGATGTTGAAGCAATTCTTTATAATTTTCTTATCGGATAATTCTACTCCTAATTTTTTTAGAGATTCTCTATATGCTCGTAAATGCCAAGGGAGGGTATTAATTATAGTGCCATCAAAGTCATATATTATTGTTTTAATTTTTTGATTCATTTTGGTAATATATTATATAGTAGTATATTTTTTAAGTAGTTTGTTAAATAAATTATTTTTTTCTAGCAATATAACTTCTTCTACACACCACGGTGACCAATTGTTGGGATTGTTTTTTATTTCCTTAATGAATTCTGGCCACACCATCAATTTAGTAGACTCTACTTCTTGTTTGTTAAGTATTGGTTGGTTGTTAGTAAAGGCTATGAATACCGGACATATTTCGTTTTCTACTAGCCCTTCTTTTTCAGCTTTATATCGATAGTCGGGGAGGACTTCATGGATTTCTTCTATCTCGAGTCCAAGCTCATCTAATAATTTTCGTCTGACTGCATCAGTATTAGATTCGTTCAGTGCTGGATGACCACAACAACTATTTGTCCAGACTAAGGGCCAAGTTTTTTTCTGACCGCTCCTTTGTGATAATAATATTTCACCTTTGCGGTTAAAAATAAATGAAGAAAAGGCTCGATGAAGAGGGGTGTCATTGGTGTGCACGGTGGATTTGGGGGCTGTGCCTAATACTTCATTTTTATTATTTACCAATACCACGTGTTCTTCCATATTATTTTCTTTATTTTTAGTTTATTTATTAAATCGTTCTTAATTATTTTTGTAGGGAATAAAATTTAGTATATAACGCTATTAAGTGAATTACAGCAAGGATTATTAATAATAAATACCACGTAAGCTACAGCTACAATAAATACTATTAAACCAACAAATAATATTCTTTTGTAGTGTTTGGTTAATTTTTTATACTTTTCATATTCAAGTTTTGATTCTGGTGATATTTCTTTTTCAGATTGTATTTGATTATTATTCATTGTTAATTTTTTAATTTTTAATTTAGTAGTAATTAAAAAAATAATACTATAAATTATACTAATTAATGATATTATAATTAAGAAAAATATTATTAAATCCATTACATTAATAGTTGAGGATTCGGGATATGGTACTCGTTCATCGCTCATACTGGTGCCTAAAGCTGAATCCACGGTAATTGCATTTACTAATGGGATGATAATAAATAAGCTAATGAAGATGAGAGGGATAATAATTTTTTTCATATTTTTTTAAATTTCTTTTTAGTATGTTTAACATTATTTATATTAATTTGAAAAATATGCTTGTATTGCTTTTGTTAGCGTCATTTTATCTTCTTTATTTGATCCACATACTATGATTAGTATTTTTTTATTGTCTACACCAATACGTTCTTTGATATCACCAATAGTGCCCTGATATTTTTCATCTAAATCATTTGCACCTTTGAATGTTCGTTGGTCTATATTAGCAGGACCTTCACCGTGCCCAAAAATAATTTTATCAAAATAATCGTAGGCTGACTTTCCGCCCAGATCTTCACGTGCTTCAAATAATTGCAGTTGCATCATTTCCAATTCACCTTTAGAGGGTTGATTAGGAGCAATAAATAATTTTTCTTCTTTATCCATTGATAATAATATATTTCTTTCTTGTTCAATTGCTACAGGATCAGTGTATGACGCATCTTCTTCATAAGTGGAGGTGGATGTTATTTTTGGTTGTTCTGGGTTCATATTATTAAAAATTTATTTTCTAAATCCTTATAAAAATTGCCGAAGTTTACACCACCGATAATAGGTGTCTTGGTATATTTTTTTGCAAGGGTAGTTCGTGCATCTTTTAGGTCTTTATTTTTTACACCATTCTGTAGTGCTAGATATGCTTCTATATAAGCTGATAAACGGTCAACGGCTTTTAATAAATCTCCGTTTCTAGTTATATTCTTACCTTTTTTAAGTATATCAAATTCATTCATGGTGAATAGTTTAATATCAGATTTGATATGTGCGGGTAGAAGGGGATATACCGTTTGTTCCATCTCTTCACGCTCGTACTTTTTAATTATATCTAACATCCCGCCAACTTCTTTGAGTGGACTCATTATATCTCTAGTGAGTGCTTCGGGTAAATCGTGGAATAGGCCAGTAAAAAAATTGTTGTAAATATTCTTGATTTTGGTTTTGTCATCCTTGGTAAGTAAATATGTAATGATCGCAACTGTTAGCATATGTCCAAGTACAGATGTTTTTGGTACACGATGCATATTGCTCCATCTGATCTGAAATCTTAGCTGACCGCAAAGTTTTATGAAGTCTCGTAGTTTTTTATTATTCTCAATATTTTTAACTCCTTCGATTTTTAAGGCAGTATCAATATTCTTTTTGATTTCTTTATCTATTAATGCAACTCTGTATCCTTTTGGATTTGTTTGCTTAATGATTTCAAATTCTTCTCTGGATGCAATATAGTTGGCAGAGTCCATGATCTGGTTATAGATGTTTGGTTTGGTTAATTTCTTTATGAAATATTCTTCGTATGCTTTCAAAAAATCGTTATCATTGAAAGATTCAGCTAATTTATTTTTTGAGTAAGTGATTAATTTTTTGTAAGTTGCTTTGTCTTCTGTGATTCTATGAAAGAGTTGAGGCTTCAGGTCTGTGAGCGCTAATCGATGAAAAAATTCGTATACCCCAGCTTCTATCAATGATTGCCAGTCAAAGTCTTTACTCTTGTTATGTTTCCCAATCAAAAAAGCAATAATAAACTTATGTGCTTGTTTATCAATCTCTCGGAAGTCTGCTGTCCTTACTTGATCGTTCCATCTTCTGATATATGCAGAATCAAATAAGTGGAGTAGTAGTTTGTAGTTTAATGTTGTTTTTGCCATATTTTATTTGTGAGCAATAATTGAAAAATATCCGGCCAGATCGGCATTAACTAACTTCTTTTGGGTAACTGCGGCCAGGTTGTTACCTAATACTATTTTTGGAAGATGGCCAAGTAGTTGCTTGATTTTTAACAATGGATATGACCAGATGCCGATCCAATAAATTTGATTAATATTACGTGAGACAAGCTTTGTTCGGTCGATGATTCGTATATTTTTAAATTGCGCCTTTTTTAAAGAAATTACAATGTCATTAATAGTACTATAATCAGTCATGGCCCAGCCGTTACAGAAATTTTTTACCCATTTTAATTCTTGCTTTCCGGTTGCTTGCCGAAAAAGGGCAGAATCAGAAATAAGTAAAGTTGCTCCCTTCTTAAGGATACGGTACATTTCTCGAAATACTTCAAGTTGGCGTGGATAAGAGTGACAAATACTCTCAATAGCAAATGCCTTAGTAAAGGTATTATCATTGAAAGATGTTTTAAAAAAATCCATACGGCTGTATGCTGTACGGTCTGCCACTTTTCGACGTTGGGCTAATTGTCGGGCCATACGGATTTGGTTGTCAGCGAGAGTGATACCGACGTAGCGTGCTGGTGTATGCTGTGCGAGCCATGTAGAAACGCCGCCGACTCCACAACCTATATCTAGGATATAATCATCAGCCGAAGGTTGTAGTAGTTCGACTACTGAGCGGTGTTGGTTTAAGAATGCTTCGCTACGCGATTTTGTTTCTGGGTACCAAAAACCATAATGAATACTCATACTTTCCTTATCAGACCAGTATTTCAATAAATATGGTGTGGAATATTGGTAGTATCGTTCAATAATTTTTTGCTTGTTTTCATTCATATTATTAGTTTGTCATTCCGGGCTTGATCCGGAATCTCGGGGATCCTTAATCAAGTTCAGGATGAGGGATGTTTTATAAAGTTATTTATCTTTAAGTGGTTCAGCCTTCGCATAAAGCTACGGCGGATAAAGTTGTTAGTTAATTATTCTTTTTTGCTTAGAGGGTGATATTTATGATGGGACTTCTCAGCGAACCTGTCTGAGGCATAAAAGAATTTAATTATTTATTGCATTGTCCAATAAACCAGATACGATAGATAGAAGCCATGCAATCATTAATGTTATTAAAACCATTATTAAAAACTTTTGTTTATCTTTTTTTGCAAATATTCCTAATAAGGAAGTATAAATCATCATTATACCTATTCCAAACACTATTCGTTGAGTTTCAGTTATTGAAATACTAATGACGTAGGTAACTAAGATACCAAGTAAATATCCCAGTAAAATATTTCCTGTAGTAATACCAATATTAACAAAGCTTTGTGTAATAGAACTAATTTGCTTAGGATGATCCTGCCTTTTAAAATTAGTTGTTCTAATGTTGTGATACCAGGCAAAACCTACCCCCGCAAGCCCGATGATGAGAATAACTAAATGGGGTGCTTCAAATTGATAATTTATGGTTAACCAGGAAAAAAGTTTTGGGATAAATAAGGAGGAAATAATAAAAAAAGTACCAAGAGACATGAAAAAGATTTCAATTATTAGAATACTTTTGTCATTAATTTTTTTCATATTATTTATCTTTAAGTGGTCCAGCCTTCGCATGAAGTTACGGCTGGTAAATTAATTATTTATCTTTAAGTGGGTGAAATTTTTTGCGAAGTTCTTTTAATGCATGATTATTTTTTTGAGAATACTTAATAAGAAATCAAATTAACCAAAGATCTTATCTGGACGAAAAAACATAACAAAATAAAACATTAAAGGTAAGAAACATAAAAGTCCGATAATGATTAGAATAATAATAACGTTTTTAAAGGGTGAATTCTTTTTTTGTGTTTTTTTGATTTCTTTTTCATGTTTTATTGGATTATATTCATTCATATGATTGATATATTATTTATCTTTAAGTGGATGAAATTTTAGATTGTCATACTGAACGAAGTGAAGTATCTCCTGACCTGCGGTCAGGGGACTCTTCGCATAAGCTCAGAGTGACAAGAGTGTGTTATTTGTTTTTTAGGGGGTGGAATTTCCGGTGAGATTTTTCGGCGAATTTATCTGAGGCATTTACATATCTTGTAGTAGTATCTAGTGATTCGTGACCTAGGAGTATTTGGATCGCGGCGGGGTTGGCGCCTGACTCAGCTAAGTATGTAGCGAACCCGTGACGTAAGCTATGGGCTGAGGTTGGAACATTAATTTTTAAACGCTCTCGGTACTGTTTTATCTTCATTTGTAAGTAATTAGGCGATATGCGCGAATTTATAGAACCGGCATTAGACCCACGGTAGGGGATGAATAAAGCAGGGTGATTATCTCCTCTAGAGTTTAAATATTTTTCTGTATGAAGTTTTGCTCTCTCTGTCATATAAACGAAACGTTGCTTGCGTCCTTTACCTTCGATAAATATTTTTCCAGTTGCATCTATCTGATTCTTATTCAAGTTTATCAGTTCTGAGATTCTCATGCCAGTTGCGAATAATACTTCCATCATGGCGCGGTTACGAAGAGCTATGTGTTTGGCTTTCTCGTATTTTGATGGGGACTCTATCAACCTAACAATATCTTCTAATTCTGCAACTTGAGGATGCTTCTTAGTAGTCTTCGATAAACGGATCATTTGAGGGTTAACAGGACATTTATAATCATTATCTATCATATACTTCAAGTACGAGCGTAAGGCAGATAACATCCTATTCATGGAGTAAGCATTTAGCTTTTTAAGGCTTTTCTCACCCTTGGCAGTATTTCGATCCCTAGACACCAAATAGGCCTTGTAGAGCTCAATATCGCGCCTTTTAAGCGTGTTAAACTGCTTCTTTGACTCTTTATCCAAGTATTCCTCAAACACCTTTAAATCGCGTTCGTAGTTGTAAACGGTCTTTTCAGAGTAGTTATTAGTTTGGAGGTTTAATAGATAATCATCTATGTAAGGTAGTGACATATTTGGAAGTTAGTTAACGTTTTAATTATATCAGAGATTCCGGATTCCTCCTGAGGCGGACAGACAAGCCCGGAATGACAAGCGGTAAAGGATATATACATATAGTTAATAGGGTATTTACCTATGTATATAACTGAGTGTAAGAGTTATTATACGCAGTTATATATATATCATAACATAGGCCTTTTTGAGGGTCAAGACGTATTTGACTACTCTTAACCGTTGTAATAAGATTATTTAATTAGATCTTTATAAAAATAGGAGTTGATAATGCCAGAAGTTTTTGAAAATGATTTTGAAAAAACATTAGCTAGTTTTACAGACGGATATTTCATTAATGGTCAATCGGAATACGATGATATTAAAGTTGTTTGGACTGGTTATAGTGATGAGCACCAATTTTTTGTTTATAACATGAGAACAAAAAGGATCATCTACAGCCAAACACTAAATTGCAGATTACTTTGGACTTATGATACTGAGTGGATAGCTGAATGTTTTGCTGAAAGTACTTTTTTAAATTCAGGGCGAAATATTCTTTATGACTCACATCCCTATTTAGCTGGCTTATATGGCCCAGATGGATTCATCAGGAATTTGACTGATGATGAAGAAAAACTAGTTAAAGTAGCTATTCGTGAAAATTGATAAAGATCCATTTAAGTGATTAAGAATCCCCTCCTGGTATATATATCAGGAGGTTTTTTTTAACTCGTTAGACCTTGACAATGTATAACCCTCCTGCTAGTCTATATTGTTTGCACTCTTAACATAGAACCAAGAATCATTTACATAATCCTATTCTGTTATGGAGCTAGTATGTCAAACGTAATTGTTCTTAAGGAATTAAATGAGGTTGATATCCTCAATTCCGAATTGCCTTCAGGCAAATTTGAAGTCGGTATCATTATCGATAATTCTAAGGGAGTACCCATACCATCATTTTTTGCATGTCAATCAATGGTTGTGAGTATTCTCGAAACAATGGGCCTGAATGCAACCAAATGGGAAAACGGAGTAGCAACGGTCGATGGGTATTGTGGAGAAACACCGGAGGTCATTAAAAACCTCAGAACGGAGTTGGCTTCGCAAGGATTCGAGTTGACTATTGAGAGACTACCTACTGCTTCTCAAATCGATACTACTTGGTAGTATGATCTTGGATCAAAAGTTTACACCTGTGATATTTATTTAGTCATGGGTGTATTTTTTATTTAATAAAAAAACAGACTTCTATTATTAAAAGTCTGTTATGTTTTTGAAAGTATTTGCTTCATGTCCAGAAGATTATATCTTACAATGTTTTTGAAACTAGATTTTTTATCTAGGGCCAATAAAGCATATTTTTTTTGGTAAGATAATATCAATTTATTCACTTGATTCTGAGCTACGCATGTTTCTTCTAAAATGAAGTGATTTAGATATTTAGTGATAAAGTCATCAACATGATCGGTCAGAAAAAAGAAATATAGGACTCCTGAGCCTAGTATTAACTTAACCCATCCTGGTAGGTTAAATGACTCAATATAGTCATCAGCGATTCCCTCTAATTGCATAACTAGGTAAAAAATTCCAACCATAATCAGAAATTTTATTATAGTCATCGTGCCTCCATATTTTTTGAAAGTTCAACTCATTCATACAAATCTTAGGCTGTCTTCAATATATTGTCAAATTATATATTCAACCATTGACACTACCCTCTTTATATGTTATTAATACTTGTTAAGTTAATTATAGATGCACATTACATAACGAAAGACTAATATAAATTTCCTTAAGGTTTTTAAGGTTAAGGAGGAATTCATGAAGGCATTGAAAATTGCATTTGCGTTTGTTTTAACCTTGTTGTTGGCAAGTACAGTATTTGCTATAGACGAGATTACAGTCACCTCAGCAGAATATGATGAATTGAGTATCCCTGCTTGGATGATGGGACCGGTCGAGGTTCAGTTTGAATATGATAGTTGTAGCTATTCAATAGTTCATATATTGACCAGCCCAGACAAAGAACCTTACTTGTTGTTGATTCAAGAAGAAAAAGAAAATAAAAAGTTTTTTTCTATGGTGCTGGATCTATGTTTTAAATGGGGCGGCGCTCAGTTTGAATGTAATATTACCGATCGCGGTGATGATATATGTCAAGTTATTGAGTTGTCTGGCTCTCAACATTGGGAATGTGATAATGGCGAAGCTTATGTTAATAAACTTGGCTTTGTTATCAAAGAGTTCGCTCGTATGCCAGAGTTAAGCAACCTCAGTGTAAAGATTCATTTCAAGGGTGATCTGCCAATTTGGGCTGTATATGGTCTTTCATCTATAGTAGGAAAATAGTTTTTCTATCAAGAGGCACTCACCTGAGTCGCCTCTTTTTTATTGGTTTGTATTTGAAAGTTCAAAGATAAGAATTTGTCTTTTTAGTAATAGTTTGAAATATCAAATAAAAAAGTGTAAAGAATTAATCCTTACACTTATATATATTACATGTCGTCTTTTATGATAACGACTCCATTTTGCCTTAGTGCATCGGCAACCGAAGTCTCAGTATCGAGACGGATGTCGATTGGTCCTCCATCCCATGAACCACTATTCACATGTGAGTGAACAGTTTTAAGTATTGAGGTCATAGCGAGGTTCATTTCATCAGTCGTTCCGCCATTGATATCTATTCGCAAAAGTTCTGATTTATCACTTTGTGATTTAATAATGCCAGTACACATATCGTTTGCTATATATGTAACTACAGTAACTTCGCTGTTGCATATAATATTTGCAGCTTCTGGTTGCATAACAGTCTCGATATACATATTGACCTCCTTTTGTGAAATAACATTTTGTATTAGCTTACCCTGTTTTGTAAGAAGTTACAAATATATATAAATAAAAAAGACGCAGATTTAAATTTATCTGCGCCAAAGTTTTTATTCTTTTTTTATCCTTTTCGTAGGGTGTTGAATTTTTCTTCAATGAACCACTTGAAATCACACCACTTGTCAGTAACAAAGTCATAGTAGTATTCATGCCATCTTTTGATAGATAGGATTAGACTCAATCCGATTAGAATTAAATCTAGAATAATACAGACAATCTTATCAAGCAGGGATTTTTCTTCTCCTGTGATAATTCCCTTTCCTGTAATTAGTATATTGATCGTTCCTATTATGGACAATAGTACTAACGCCCAGACAAAGAATTTTAGAAATTTTATTAGCATTAATAATTCCTCTTTCTTCCTTTGGCTTTCGTATCAGGCCTACCACCTTTGTGTAATGTGTTTTTTCCTCTCTTTCCTTGGAGAAAACTTGATGTCGTATTTTGATTTGCATACAGTATTCTGTAGTACATTCTCAAAAACATTTGCATGACATACAGTCTAAACATGTGCCCCTCCAAAAAATTAAATATCCTTGTATTCGAATAATTTACTATAGGATTATAATATTGTCAATAATAAAATCACAGATTCCCCTTTTACAATCTATGGTTATTGTTATTATTTAATTTTTTCTACTTCGATAGTGCAATTGGTTACCATAGCAGCGAGTGCACCTAGAGCAGCTAAGACTGGTAATAATATTACACCAACAGTTGCTGCAGAAACAGGTATGACAATTAGTTGCTCACCTTTTTCATTTTTTATGATAAGTCTTCGGACGTTTGCTTCTTTTACAAGTTTTTTTACTGTAGCTACAAGCTGGTCGCCTGATACTTTTAATTCTTCTTTAAGTGAATTGTTGTTTGTCATTGTTTTAATATTAATTATTAATGATTATAGTATATTATAACTATGATATGATGGCAATATATTTATTATTGACAAGGGAGTTTAATAATGCTAATCTAATTTGTTAATAAAAAAACAAAATATGGAGGTAGTATGTACTTTTTAGTCGGTTTAATAATTTTCTTCATTCTTTCATTTAGAGTGAATAAATTTAACAAATTTGCATATAATGCATTTATTGTTAAATTAGCACCAGATCAGAAAGAATCAGAAATTGATTCCTTTTGGAAGCGAATAAAATCTGCTTCTACTAAGTTTATGAAAGAGGAAGTCATATCCACTCAAGCAATGTACTGGTGTTATCATAAAAAAGCGATAAAAAGAAGAACTATTGCTTTTGCTGTTTTAATAATCAGCATTGCAGTAGAATGTTTCATGTATTAATTTTAGAAAGTCGGACTAATCCCCGACTTTTATTTTTCCTATATTTTAAGGAGGTTTTTTGTAATAATAGTCGTATTTAAGCTAACATTAGCTAATAACTTATCCACTGTCATAAAACCCCTATAAACACTGGTCTTTTAAATAGCTATCTGCTATAATGTTATCAAGAAAGTGTTATTTAATAAGCTAATTAATTAAGGACAAAACAACATGGCCAAAATGACCAAGTCTCAATTGATGACTTATCTATCCGAGAAGTCAGAAATGCCCAAGAAAGACGTAATTGCTTTCATGGAGTTAATTACTGAGACAGCATACAACGAAGTTAAAACCAATGGTGAATTCACATTCCCAGGAATTGGTAAATTAGTAAAGAAACATCGTAATGCAAGAATGGGAAGAAACCCAGCTACTGGCGAAACTATCCAAATTGCAGCTAAGACTGTAGTTAAGTTTAGAGTAGCAAAAGCTGCTAAAGAAGTAGTTTTATAAAGCTTATTGAGAAAAGACCCTCTATTTTTAGAGGGTCTTTTTGTTTAGATTAATTTATATATTAATCAATTATTATTTTATATACTTACCTATTTCTTCGTGCCATGTACAGAATGCGCACTTGGTAGATGGTTTTGGCATTGGATTATCTAAAATTGTAATTGCTTTAATAAATTCTTTTTTAGCATTTTCAGTATATGTTTTTAAAGTTTTTATTGTAACTTGCATTGGGAATCCTGTGTGAAGTTCTTTGCCTTCTGTTGGATAGAAATATATTAGATGTCCAATGCCACTTGAAGGTCTTTGGTTTTGTTCAAGTAAAAATGCATAGACGTCAAGTTGTGTTTGATATGCAGGTATCATTGTTCTTGTGTTTGGGTCAGAACTTGATGTTTTATGATCGACAGGAGTGTATTTTCCATCATCTCTTACTAAACATTCATCCAATTTGCCCATCATACCATAATCTTTGTCATGATGATAAAAATACACCTCTTGAAATGGATGTTGTAATTTACCATCTACTTCCCCTTCTATCATAGGTGGAAGCTCTCCTAATGGACGATATATATCAAAATAACTTTTAATTACCCCATCAAATCTATTTGCTAGACGAGAAACTATTCCCTCTGGTTGTCGTAATTTATGATGATATTGAATCCAAAAACACCTGGGGCATCTTTTAAGTGCACCTAGGCCTGTAGCAGACAACCAGATCTTTTTTTTAGTTGTTGGCATATTTTAAAAATATTTAAATATTAATAATAAAAAAGCAATGTATAGTATTTGTGTTGTAAGACCTAAAAAAACATTTGTTGTTTCAGACTGTATTTTCTTGTGTAATTTATGTAAAGGTTTATACAATTTTTTTATATAAGGAATATATGAAAATAAAGTTGCAAAATCTGGCATGATTGCAAAGGCAACTCCTAAACTAATTTCAAACCATTTTTCTGGATATGAAAAAATAAAAAATAAATAAACCAGTATACTGGGAATTATATCTGGAAGAATTCGCATGAATTTCCATGTACTAAAACTACCTGGTACTTTATAGTTCCAATGTAAGACTCTATCAAGAATATAATGCGAAGCAAGTCCAATAGCAGAAATTAAAAAGGGGTTGTTTAGTTTTTCTCCAATAACTGCCCCAGTTACAACATGAGATAAAAGGATCATTTTTTATGCAATTAAATTTATTTTATATATACTCTTTCACCTATTCTTAGATCAATATATTCAGTTGGTGCGTCACCAGATTCTGATTCATCTAATATTCTACGAAGTTTATTTGTTTGTTCGTTTATATCTTTATTCATATCAAAATATATTGAGTATCCTTGTTCTACATTTACATTAAGTTGGTAACTAATTTTGTTAGGTATTGAATATGAAGTTACATTAATGCTATCGATTTTTGGTAATTTTTCAACTACATTTAGTATAAATACAATTTTATCGTTAGAAAATATAGTTTCGTTTGCAGATGCTTCCTCATTGGCATCATTTGTTATTATAGTTATTTTATCGTTATCTGTATCGTCAGTTATTTTTGATGATATTATTCCATTTTCGTCTAAATAAAATTTAGAATTATTCGTACTATATATTAGAAAAGGACTTTTTTCTTGAATGGTAATGATTAAAGTATGAGGAAATTTTTTATCAATATTTATGCTTTCTAAACTATAATTGTTGTTTATATTTCTAACAAAATCTTCTTTGTTAAAAAGTAAAATATTATCTTGTCTAAATAACAATAGTCTATAATTATTAAGCTGAGTTCCTATATATTCTTTGGAAATTGTCTTTGCAGAAATTTTATCAAAACCGATTAATTCCACTTTGTTTATTTTGAATATAGAAGAATATAATATTAAATATATGATTATACTGATAATCAATAACAACATTAATCCAATAAGCTCTTTATTCTCTATAATAAAATCCTTCCAAGTATCTGATTTAATAAATAATGGATTTTTAAAGGATGGTTTTTTTTCAGATTCTGAATTCTCTTCAATTTTTTTATTTCGAAAATTCCAACGCATTTGGGTATAATAAGATTAATAAGTAATAAGGTGTCGCAAAATACTAAACTATCTTGTTTAAATAATTACTCTTAGGTTTGTTTAGAAGTCTCTTTTTCCCAAATACCAGTCCCCTCTACATAATCTTCATGACCATCCTTAGAACCAGCTAAACAAGAGGTGCATTCCCCAAAAACGTCCCCTATTTTATACTCATGGTGAAATCCACAAGGTACACATACATATTTCCCTGCTTCATCTACTACATCTCCTTTGCTATAATCACTCATATATTTTTAGTTAATTATTAATCTAGGAATATTATTATTTATCCTAGTTGTTACTTCATAGTTAATAGTTCCAATCCTTTTTGCAAGATCATCCACTGATATATATTCTCCTTTATTCTTTCCAATTAATATTACAATATCACCTGGTTTAATGGAAGGTATTTTTGAAACATCAATTATTGTAAGATTCATACATACTCGCCCAATAACGCTACATCTTTTACCATTAATTAGAACTTGGGCATTATTGGATAGTTTTCTATCATAACCATCATAATAACCAACAGGTATTATAGCTATTTTAGTTTTTTTCTTAGTTTTATAACTCTGACCATAGCCAATGTTAGAATTCTTTTTTATTTCCTTTACTTGAAGTACTCTAGTATACCAAGATAAGACTGGTTTTAGAGTAATATTCTTATTTATATATCTCTGTCTAAACTTTTTCTCTTCAATAGACCAAAGACCGTAAAGTGAAATACCATATCGAATCATATCTTTGTGAGTAGATTTATTGAGAAAAGTAGAAGCTGAACAAGCAAGGTGCTTAAGAGGTATTTCTACTCCTTTTCTTTGTAACTCTTTTGCAACATAATCAAATGCTAGGTTTTGCTTTCTCGAGAAAATTTGATTTGTATTCTCAGCATCAGCTAAGTGGGAAAATATACCTTCTAATTTCAAATTACTAAGACTTTTAATATTTAAGATCTCTGTAATAGCTTTATCTGGAGATAATCCTAGTCTTGATGTCCCAGTATCTATTTTAAAATGTATAGATGTTTTAATCTTTAATTTCTTAGATAATTTATTTAGTTGTTTTGCTGCTCCATATCCATATACTGTCAGGGTTATTTTATTTTCAATGGCATCTTCTAATAAATTAGGATTATAAAAACTAAGTACTAATACTCGTCCTTTATAATTTAGCCTTCTTAATTCTAATGCTTCTTCAAGACTAGCAACACCTAACCATTTAATCTTTAGTTTCTTTAGTATACTTACCACTTCAAAAAAACCATGCCCATAGGCATTGGCCTTGATTATCGGCATTACTATAGTTTTCTTATCTATTACTTTTCTTACTTGATTCAAATTATGTTTAATAGCTTGGCTTGATATCTCTAGCCAGCTAACATGATTATTATTTTGCATACCTATTTTTTAGGTTTAATTTCGATTACACCGCCCATATATTTTTGTAAAACTTTAGGTATTTTTACTGATCCATCTTTCTGTAAGTTTTGTTCTAGAATAGCAGGAAAAATACGGCTTGTAGCAAGACCAGAAGCATTTAAAGTATGAATGAACTGATTCTTACCTTCTTTGTCTTTGTAACGTATATTTCCGCGCCTTGCCTGATAATCAAGTGCGTTAGAGACACTAGATACTTCTTTATAAGTTTTCATAGAAGGTATCCAAACTTCAATATCAACAGTTTTTGCCATTGCTGCACTACAATCTCCAGCTGCTAACTGAACCGTTTGAAATGCTAAATCTAAACCATTTACTAATTCTTCGGCATATTTTAATAATTCATCAAACCCGGTCCACGAATCCTCTGGTTTTATAAAATGAAACATTTCAATTTTATTAAATTGATGACCACGTATCATTCCTCTTTCCTCTTTACGGTATGCACCAGACTCTCTTCGAAAACAAGTTGAAAATGCATAGTATTTTAATGGGAGATCTTTAATATTTAGTATTTCATTTGCATGATAATTACCTAGCATCATTTCAGAAGTGGCATTAAGACATAATTTATCTTTTTCAACCCAAAATAAATCCTCTTTAAATTTTGGTAAATGTCCCGATATAAATGCTGAATTTTCATTTAGCATGTAAGGTGGAATCATAAATTTATATTCCGAATGACTACGATGAAAATCAATGAAATAATTTAACAAGGCCCATTCTAACAAGGCCCCATCTCCTACATATGTCCAAAAACCATTACCGGACATCTGGGCAGATTTTTTATAATCTACTATCCCAAGTTTAACTCCGATATCTACATGGTCTTTTGCAATAACACTGTCTTTTGCTTTACCAAAAGTCTTTAATACTTTATTATTCTCTTTACCACCAGCAACCACATCATCAGCAGGAATATTTGGTATGCTTGAAATTTCATCTTTTAATAATTTTTTTGTTTTAGATAACTGTAAATCCAATTCTTTAATACTAGCACCAACACTTTTCATTTTATTTATAATTTCAGTATCTGGTTTGGTCTTAGAATATTTATTGCGTTCTTCTTTAAATTTCTCAACTTTTAAAATAATTTCTTTTCTTTCGTTATCTAGTTTTATTATATTATCAAAATTAATCTTAACACCTCTTTTTGCCAAAGACTTAGCTAAACTATCTGAATTTTCCCTAATTAATTTAATATCAAGCATTTTTTTAAATTAGTTTATCTTTATTGTCAGAACTGTGTTTTACTACCTCTTCTATTTTATGTTCAAATCTACCAAGAATTACTAATACAATTAATGTTGAAATAGTTACAGCTACTGCTTCAAAATAAAAACCAAGTCCTACAGCCATACCAATGGCTGCTACAACCCAAATAGTTGCTGCTGTTGTTAGACCATGAACAGAACCACGACTCTGTATAATTGCACCAGCACCTAAAAAACCAATGCCAGTGACTATTTGTCCTGCTAATCTGGTAAGATCAACTGTATTACCATCATTAAATTCTGTAAAAATATTAATACCTAAAATCATTAACAAAGTTGAACCTAACCCAACTAAAACATTTGTACGAAAACCAGCAGGTTTATGGTATATTTTTCTTTCTGCTCCAATCAGTCCACACAAGACAATTGAAACAACTATTCTAATTATGACATCAATGTTTTCCATATATTTTCTTAAATAATTATAAACCTAATTCTGTATCTATTACAATTAGAGAATTTAATACTATTTCAATATGTTCATCTATTGTTTTGTTTAATTCTTCTGCACCCTGTATTATCTCCTCTCTATTTACCTGTCTAGCAAAAGCCTTGTCTTTCATTTTCTTTTTAACTGATTTTACTTTTACCTCAGATATTTTTTTGTTTGGACGTACTAATGCCACAGCAACTATTAAACCGCATAATTCATCTACTGCAAATATGGTCTTTTTTACCAATGTATCTCTTGGTTCACCTGTATGTGGAGCATGAGCTACAATAGTTTTTATAAAGTCTTCTGGATAACCTTTTTCTCTTAATATTTCTGCACCTTTTGTTGGATGATCTTTTATATCAGGATATTTTTCGTAATCAAAATCATGTAATAAGCCAACCAATCCCCACCAATCTTCATCCTCATTAAAATGTTTTGCATAGCATCTCATAGCTGATTCAACTGCAAACATATGTTTCTTTAGATTTTCATTCTTTACATATTTATTTAATAACTGGATTGCATCAACTCTATTAATGTTATTCATTTTCTTTTTTTGGTTTAAGTGTTGGGAATAATATAACCTCTTTTAAGTTATGCGAATCAATTAACAAGGCTGTCAGTCTATCAATACCTATGCCGATCCCTGATGTTGGAGGCATTCCATGTTCTAAGGCTTCAATAAAATCCTTATCGATTCTTTGCGCTTCATCATCTCCACCTGAACGCATTTTTTCCTGATTATCAAATCTTTCTGCCTGATCAATTGGATCATTTAATTCGGAAAAGGCATTACACAATTCTACGGAACCACCTACAACTATCTGAAATCTTTCAACGTAATTTTTATTACCTTCTTTTTTCTTTGCTAATGGTGATAACTCTAATGGATGATCAGTAACAAATGTTGGTTGAATTAAATATGGTCTTACCAAATCCTTAAATATTTCATCTAATATCTTTGCTTTATTAAAAGATTTATCTACGTCAAGTTTATATTTCTTTGCTTCTTTGAATAATCCGTCATGATCTAATTTATCGATATCAATTTTTGCATATTTAACACATGCATCGGCAAATGAAATTTTATTAAATGGTGGAGTGAAATTTAATTCTTTACCTTCGAATTCAAAAGTTAGTTTTCCATGAACTTTCATGACTATTTTTTCAAGAAGTTGTTCTGTAAAGTTCATCATTTTTTCATAATCCCAATAAGCAGCATAAAACTCTACTTGTGTAAATTCTGGATTATGATTTTTATCAATACCTTCATTTCTAAAACATCGAGAAATTTCATACACTTTTTCCATTCCACCAATAATCAATCGTTTGAGATATAATTCTGGTGCAATTCTAAGAAAAAAATTTGTATCTAAAGCGTTGTGGTGAGTAGAAAAAGGTCTGGCATTAGCGCCTCCAGGTATTGCTTGTAAAATCGGTGTTTCAACCTCTATAAAACCGTCATCGTCTAAAAATTCACGTATTGTTTTAATTATTTCAAATCGTTTTTTAAATATATCTTTGACTTCGGGATTAGAAATCAAATCAAGGTATCTTTTTCTATATCTTATTTCTATATCAGACAAACCATGCCATTTTTCTGGTAAAGGTAGTAATGATTTAGTTAGTATTCTGAAGGAAGATACTAATAATGTTTTTTCTCCTCTCTTAGTAAGTGATAATTTACCATTTACTTCAATAAAATCACCTATGTCAAATAAGTCTTTGAAATCATTATATTTATCATCACCTACAATATCCTTTTTGATATATATTTGGATTGCATCAGATCCATCATCTATGTTTGCAAAACACGAACCTCCATGTAACCTAATACTTTTTAATCTACCAACTAAAAAAATAGTAGCATCTTTTTTTGCTAGCTGGTCAAAATTCATTAAAGCATTATTAACTGTGTGAGTTCTTTCAACTTTTGCAGGAAAAGGATTAGTATCAGTACTTTTTAGCTTGTTTAATTTTTCTTTTCTTGTCGAATATTCTTCTTCTAGTCTACTCATAATTATGTATTTATTATTTTAAGAATACCAAAAAATATACTATCAGGCAACTGCCTGTTCATGGTTAGTGTCGTTTAAGATATTGAAAGAATTTCAAATCGTTTTTTACCAGAAGGTATGTCTATTTCTACTATATCACCTACAATTTTACCTAAAAAAGCTTGTCCGATTGGTGATTCATTAGAAATTTTACCTCCCGCAGGATCTGCTTCATTAAAACCCACTATATGGTACTCCAAAGTTTTATCATCTTCTTTGATCTTGATTTTAGCTCCCAGACCAATTTTATTTTTATTACCTTTATCTTTTTTTATTACAGTTGCCGTTCTTAAAGTAGCTTTAACTTCCAAAATTCTACCATCATTAAAAGCTTGATCATTTTTAGCCTCTGCATATTCTGCATTTTCTGATAAATCACCTAATTCCTTTGCTTCTTGAATTCTTTTACTAATTTTAATCCTTTGAATATTTACTAGATCATCCAACTCATCTATTAATTTTTGTTTACCTTCGGATGTTATAAATGTTACCTGATCATTCAATTTATTCATAATACTTTAATTACTTGATTAAAAATATATATTACAATTTTTAACATAATAAATATAACACATGGCAATTTATTATTCTGCTTGATTTATATATATTATTTTTACTTCTTTATAATCCTACTTTATCAATATTTTGTCAAGTTGATTATAGAGTTAATAATATTTTACTTAGAAAACCAATATTCGAGTCCTTTTTTTGCAATAGGTAATGCAACAGCTTCTCCGCCACCTCCACCTTCTACTAACACAGTTATCACTATCTCTGGTGATTCATATGGAGCAAATGAAGTAAACCAGGCATGTGTCTCTCCCTTATTTCCAAATTGAGCAGTACCAGTTTTACCAGCCGAACTAACAGGTAATGATCCTAATGATCTCGAACTTCCATAAAGCACACCATCACGTAGTCCCTCTTTAACAATTTGATAATAATATTTAGTTAAAAAATCTTGTTTAACAATTATTGGTTCAATTAATTGTTCTTCAGAATCATCTTTAGGGACAATTGATTTTAGCAATCTAGGCTTATACTCTGTACCACCATTAGCAATCGTTGCTGTATAATTTGCTACTTGTAATGGGGTTACTAATAAATCACCTTGTCCAATACTTAGATGATAAGTATCTCCAATATACCATCTCTCATTTTTAATTTCTTCTTTCCATTCTTTTGATGGCAAAAAACCTGATGACTCACCGACCAGATCAATTCCTGAAGTATGGCCTAAGCCAAACATGCTCATGTATTTAGTTAGTGTACTAACACCTAATCCAGTTGTAGTTTCATTATCCCCTCCACCTACCATATAAAAGTAAGTATTAACTGATTCAGCTAAAGCTTTTCTTACATCAGTAATACCATGTCCACCAGCCTTCCAGTCAGGGAAAAACCATTTATCAATACGCACTCCACCGGTACTTAAAAAAGTGGTGTTTTCAGTTACTATCCCTTCCTCAAGAGCAGCTAAAGAGACAACCGGTTTAATTGTAGACCCAGATGGGTATTCTCCAGTAATTGCTCTATTGAATAAAGGTTTTTTAGGGTTATTTATTATTTCATCATATTCCTCTTGATTTAAACCTAAAGTGAATTTATTCGAGTCAAAATTTGGTGCTGAAACTAATGCTAGAACCTCTCCATTTGTTGGATTAATAGCTATAGCTGCACCACCAGTTATACTTTCTTTGCTATTTATTACTTCTTCTAAATTATCACCCAATACATTTTGTAAACCTGAATCAATGGTAAGAACTAAAGTACTACCAGACTGAGATTCTAAAATATTTACAATTTTATTTTCTTTACCAAATGAATTTACTTCAATTTCTTTTTGTCCATGTACCCCCTTTAATTCTTTTTCGTAAAACAATTCAATTCCTGATTTTCCTAAATAATCATCACGAGAAAAATTTAATTCTTCATCTTCCAAATCATTTTCTGTAACCTTCCCCATATAACCCAATAGATGAGAATAATTGTTACTTGTCAGATAATTACGAAAACTTGTTGTTTCTAATACAATACCAGGTAATTCAGAACTAGCTATATTCAATAATAAAGATTTATCATAAGAAATATGATCTTCAATAACTACTTTATTAAAAGTAAAATCCTGTTCTGATTCAATTATTTGTCTTATATTATAAGGATCAACATCCAATATACTTGATATTTTATTAATTATTGATTCCCTTAAATATTCGTCCGTTGACAAATCTGCTGGTATAAAGTACAAAATGAAATTTGGAATATTATTTACCAATACATTACTATTTCGATCTAAAATTTCTCCCCTTGGTGCTTTAATTTCTTCAATTCTCAATCTATTATCCTCAGCTGCAATACGATACTCATCTCCTTTATATATTTGTAAAAATGCTAATCGAATTATTATAAAAATAAATATTGCCAATATTACAAAAAATAATATTCTTAATTTACCAATATCAAAATTTGATGATATATAGTCATCCTCTTTTTCACCTGGAGAAAATGACTCTTCTATCCACTTTGTTTTATGATGATCACGTTCCACTGTGTCGTTAACATCACTATGTATATTAAAAATATCTTGTCCCATTCAAAAGGTTTTTAACTGATAAAAAATTTCGATACTAACTTCTTATTTATGAATTTTGTTAAAACTAACATAATGATTATAAGAAATGAATGAATAATCAATTGCCAAATTATTGAGTACAAAAAATCAAAAGAAAATATAATTCTTACGGAATTTAAATTAATTATATATAATGAATTTGTTACTAGAAAAAGAAAAACGTTATAAACTACTGTACCTATTAAAGTAACTAAAATCAATGAGTATGTTTCTTTATTTGATATTAATCTTTTAAATAATAAATTTATTAGTAAAAATGTAATTAAAAATGCTGCAGTGGTAACACCAAAATTATAAATTGAAAATAAATCTACAATAAAACCAGATATTATACTAAAAATTAAAACAGACTTATATGAACTATAGAAAGTTAACACAATAACTATGACTAATAGTAATTGTAAATTATTTCTTAAAAAATCAAATTCCCCAATAAAGCTTACTTGAAATAAACTGACAAGAATAATTATTAAAGGTAGTAATATTTTTTTAATCATTAACGGGTAGTATTACTGAAACAATACTTAAATTACTATAATCTACAATTGGCTCTACATCTGCCTCTTGAAAAAGCTCACTTTCTTTTTTAAACACACCTGATATTTTACCTATAATCAAATCAGCAGGTATAAATTCTTCAATTCCTGAAGTTATAACAATTTCTTCATTTTGAATCAGCTGATCTTGTGGTACAAGAATCATCCTAAGCGTAATTCCATACTGACCAGCAACTATACCTGGACTAAGATCACTATTTTGTATTAAAGCGCTCACTTTACTATGATTATCATTTAATAGTATTACTTTTGAAGTATAATCGTTAACTTCAATAATTTTACCAATCAAATGACCAGAATTTGCTATAACTGGGAAACCTTTTTGTATATTATCATTTAAACCTTTATTAATAATAATAGAATTTAAATAATCTCCTATCCCTCTACTAACAATTTTTGCAGTAACTGAATTATAATTATATTCAGTAATATATTTTAATTCTTCAAGCACTATTTCACTGCTTTTGATTGTACTTTGCAATTGAAGATTTTCAACAGTTAATAATGAAATTTCTTCATTTAGTGATTCGTTTTCTTTTTGCAAATCTTTAATATCACTAAAATATACAAAAAAGTTTGAAATTTTATCTGCACTCGACGAAAAAAATGACTGTATAGGTGAAAATGCATATGACATAGTGCTGTCGGCAAATTTAAATACTCCAAATCTTGTCAAAGAAATTAATACAATAACAATAATAATACCTAAAATTACCATTCCCCATTTTGTAGCAAGAATCTTCTTCATAGTTTAGTTTTTAAAAGTATTTGCATCAACTGAATCAGCTAATACTTCTTTTAAAGCTTCAAGGTCATCTAATACTATACCCGTACCTCTTGCTACAGCTGTTAAAGGATCATCTGTAATATGTACAGGTATTTTAGTTTCACGGTTTATTAATTTATCTAAATTATTCAATAAAGCACCACCACCGGTCAACACTATACCTCTTTCAAATATATCAGCTACTAATTCTGGGGGTGTTATTTCAATTGTTGATTTTATATTTTCAATAATTTGTCTTAATGATCTAGAAATTGCTTCACGAACGTGATTACTATTTACTTCTACTTCTTTTGGTAAACCTGTTATTAAATCTCTACCTCTCATAGTGGTTGTCAAAGGATCCTCAGAAGAAAAAGCAGATCCAATTTTTAATTTAATAACCTCAGCTGTTCTATCTCCAAGCAACAAATTAAAATGGTCCCGGGCGTATTGTATAATATTTTTATCTAACTCATCACCTGCGATTCGTATAGACTTCCATGTAATAACTCCACCTAATGAGATAACAGCGATTTCTGTTGTTCCACCACCTATATCAACTACCATGCTACCAGTGGCTTCTTGTATTGGCATTCTTGCACCAATAGCAGCAGCCATTGGCTCTTCTATTAGAAATACTTCACGTGCACCAGCACTCAAACAGGCATCTTCTACTGCTTTTCTTTCAACTTCTGTTACACCCAATGGAATACCAATTACAATTCGTGGTCTAGGCAAAATAGAAAAACTTTCACGATGAACCTTGTCAATAAAATATTTTAACATTTTCTCAGTTATTTCAAAATCGGAGATCACACCATCAACTAATGGTCGTGATGCAACTATATGAGCAGGAGTTTTACCAATCATTTTTTGAGCTTCTTCGCCAACTGCTAATATTTGATCATTTCTTGTATTAACAGCTACAACCGAAGGTTCATTTATAATTATCCCTTTATCCTTAACATAAACCAAGGTATTTGCAGTACCTAAATCAATGCCCATATCTCTAGAAAATTTTCCAAAAAAGTTATTAAATATTCCCACGGTTTAATTTCCTTATAATTAAAATATATTTGTAAAAAATCCTTTTATTGAGTCGCCATACTTACTAATATCCTTAAATGTAACGAAAAGGACAAGTAGTATTAGTAATAAAAATCCGAAGTTGTGCATCATCGCTTCTATCTTTTCATTCATTGGTTTTTTTCGAATTTTTTCAATTAATAAAAACAGAACTCTTCCTCCATCTAGCGCTGGAAAGGGTATAAAATTAATAATACCTAAATTGATTGAAAGTATCGCTGCAAATTGCAATAAATATATAAATCCAAGTTTAGCTACCTGACCAGTTAAAACTGCAATACCAACTGGTCCTGCTAATTCCATTCCCGCTTCTTGAGTTATAATTAAGTTTTTAATTAGTTCAAAAAAAGCAACTAGAATCTGCCAAGTTATTTGGACGGTGGTTTTAGCCCCCATCCATATAGCCATATACCAAGGATATTTGATAAGTCCAATATCTGCTAACCAAATACCTACTGCTCCTTTACCGTTATCATTCAAATCTTCAGGAATTACATTCACCACAATTTCTTCACCAGCTCTATCGATGGTTAAAATAATTTCATTATTTAAATTTGGACCAGCAAAATCTTGAAAATCCTGCGTTGTTACAAAAAATACTTCCTTGGAAGATACAATAATGTCACCGAGTTTAATACCAGCTTCTTCTGCAGGTGATTCTGATTCAACCTCCACTACTTGAATTTTTTGTTCAAAGACTATTGCTGATTCTGGTACATCTTGATCTACTGCATTTGGAATACCAATACCAAAACCTATACTTATTATTATGAATGCAAAAATAAAATTCATAGCTACACCTGCTGATAATACTACAACCCTTTTCCAAATTTTTTTACTTGAAAAACTATCATCTTCATCTTTTTGATCACCTTGTTCACCTTTAATTTTTACAAATCCACCAATAGGTATCCAATTCAAAGAATATATTACATTACCTTTTGTTTCAGCAGTAATTTCGGGAGTTTTTGACCCTTTTATAAATTTCCATTTTTTAGTTCCATTAATCTTCTGAATCCCAAATAATCTAGGTGGAAAACCAAATCCAAACTCTTCTACTCCAATACCTAATTTTTTAGCAGAATAAAAATGTCCTAATTCATGAACAAAGACTATTAAACCTAAAACTACTATAAATATTATTACGGTAAGAAACATATCTTGTTATAAAGTTAAAACTTCTTTTTCTTTCCCCTCTCCGATTTCTTTAGTGAGGTTATTTTTCTCTTCAATCAATTTTTGTAATTCCTTTTGTTGATTAAACATATCATCTTCTGATATCTCTCCATTATTCTTCTTCTCTTTTATTTCTTTCCAAATTTCTTCACGTGTATTTCTAATACTAATCTTACAATCTTCAGTTTTCTCATGAACTTTTTTTGCTAGATCTTTTCTTCTCTCTTCTGTTAATGGAGGAATTGGTATGCGAAGCTGTTCTCCTTCGTTTACTGGATTTAACCCTAAATCGGTTTGCTGAATTGATTTTTCTATTTCCTTCATGATGTTTTTATCCCAAGGTTGAATCACTATAGACTTTGGATCTGGAATACTTATATTTGCCAATTGATTTAATGGCGTTAAAGTACCATAATAATCAACTTTAATATTTTCTACTAAAGAAGGATTAGCTGTACCAGTCCTTATTTGGTTTAGTTCATTTTTTAAATAATTAATTGCATCTTCGAAATAAAACTCTTTATCACTTATTATACTCATATATTTTTTAATATTTATTTTGTA
>SWBY01005079.1_pt2 | contig 64810 bp, 33 predicted proteins | sample 4693071 | NCBI WGS metagenome assembly SWBY01 (sample SAMN10267273, study PRJNA491770) | bioreactor metagenome | isolation source: DHS bioreactor inoculated with marine methane seep sediment | place: Japan: Omine Ridge, Nankai Trough | collected 2006-05-06 | reverse complement strand
GTTGATTTTAAATGCTTTTTATAAAACCACTGTTAAAGATGAGTTAACAGATCGCAGCGCTTCAGGATCAGCTTACGGCCCGCGACTTTGGGTTCAAATGATCCTGTTGGTTTTAGATTTCAAAAAGGCTTGTTCAACCAGGTCGGTCTATTGCATTTTTCACCATGCCAATCCCAATCACGTAGTATTTCAACAAAATCTTTTTGTAAGTATTGTTCTTTCTCAGAGGGCTCGTCCAAAACAGAAAATCCATATCCCATAGATACAATTTCTTCAATAAACGGTGAAACAATATCATACTGCATAATTATTATCATACCATTAGTTGCTCCGAAATTTTTTAACAGAATTTCGCCTTTTACTTCTTCGCCTGATGAAAGTAAAAGTGTAAAAGGAGTTTCAATCTCCAATTTCAAATCAATGGCTGCAGTTTGCCACATTTTTACTAGTCTATTGGTAATCAAAATCAATCTCACTTTTCCTATTTAATTGGAATATGATCAACTGGACCCACGTGGCCGTGTAAATCGCTAAAGTTTCTATCGGGGTGCATTTCAGGACCTCTTACTTTATTGCTAGGAAATGGGTCAGGAAGCTCTTTGTTCAAGTTTTTGTAGGCATCCATATCAGCTGAATTTATTCCACCTGCTTGTTTGTCCTTTTTAGCCATATTAACTAGCGCTTGCTTTTCATCGCTGAATCGTTTTGCATTTTTCGAGGTTTTACTTACCTCTGAAGCCTTATCAAGACCCTTTGCTACACCAGCAACATCACCAACATTACCTGCCATTCTCCCAGCTTTTATACCGACACTAACACCACCAGGAACCAAAGGCACAGCAAGTGCTGCAGTATCTAAAATAATCCCTCCCGCATCCAAAGCTGCACTACCCCAATTGCCTGCAGCAATATTATCACTCAAAGCTGCCAATCCCATTCCCAGCGAGAACGCATCCCAGGCAGATTCAATCCATTCCCCATCCGGGTCCAAATAATTCACAGGATTGTTCTGACAATACAAATATCGGTTCGTTTGGAATCGAATAGAGGAAAAGGCGAATGGACGAAAAGACGACACGGAATCCCGGTCGATACTTCCGGATACAGCTGGTGTAATGCACAGGATCAAGAGGGTCAGAAGGCAAATGACGTGGGTTTGGACTCGCTTCATAAGAGTATTGTCACCGGGACCGACGGATTTAGCAAGGGGTTTCTTTGTCTGGGGTTGGATTTACGGGGGTTTATGTTTGTGGATTGATATTTTGTATGCACAACATGAAGTCGGCATCCTCCGCGTATAAACAAAACAAGAGCCCTGAAGGGGCGCAACATAACAGCCCGGGACGGAGTCCTGGGATCAAATGTCACCAAAAACAAAGAGCCCTGAAGGGGCGAAACAAGGAGGTCCATGAATAATGGCACAATCCCTGTCCAAGGTCATCCGCCATGTACCCGGTGTCATCCCCCATGTACCCGGTGTCATCCCCCGGCCTGACGCAGGAGGGTCCGGGGGATCACCGGGGTTCCGGAGGAACAGCCTTCTAATTTCGACGCAGTCGAAATCTCATCGATGGTTGCTCATTAATTTTTCAATGACCACGCCGTTGACATTGTATCCCCGGAATAAATCCCGGAGCTACATGCTGCCACCCCTTCGGGGTTGGATTTGTGCGGGTTTATGTTTGTTGGTTTGATTTTTTTGTCTATTGCAGTCTGGGATATTCATTTTTTGTGTTTCACTGAGTCGGACTATTACACTCGTTTTTTTTCGGACAGCAACACCGTTTAAGGAACAATTTCGGCTCTTTCAGCGCCCAATATCTTGCTTGCAAAGCACTTACATTCTCTCTAGACTCTCCATTTGATTCAGGGAGGTGCTTATGAAATTTTTTCTATTTTTTGTAATGACAGCTTTTATTTGTCAGGTTACGCGTGCTTCCGTCATCCATGTGCCTGCTGATCAGCCTGACATTCAGTCAGGAATTAACATTGCCTCAGATGGTGATACGGTTCTGATCGCCGATGGCACTTATACCGGTGATGGTAATCGGGATATCGATTTTCTCGGAAAGGCGATCATCGTGAAATCTGGAAATGGTCCGGATCTTTGTATAATTGATATTCAAGGTTCAGAGCTGGAAGCACACAGAGGCTTTTATTTTCATAGCGGTGAGGATTCTGAATCTGTTCTGGACGGGTTAACTATTCAAGGAGGATATGCGCCCGAAACTGGTGATTTTTCAAATGGAGGAGGGATCCTTTGCCAAAACTCATCACCTTTGATTATTGGTTGCACAATAAAAAACAATACCGTTCCTGGTGGTTATGGAGGCGGTGTTTTTCTTGATCAATCGTCCGCAGATTGGTTCGAATGCACGATTATTAATAATAGTGCAATCCATAGGGGTGGTGGTATTTACTGCAACGAATCTTCGCCTTTCATCTTTGATTGCACCGTTGCGAACAACGAAAGCTTAATTGGGGGGGGATTCTATTTTGAACTTTCGTCAGCAGTTGTTAATAATTGTCATATTAGTTCAAATTCTGCTCAATACTATGGAGGCATAGCCTGCAGTTCTTCTGATACAATTATTCTTAACAGTTTGATTTCAGTAAATGAGGGAATTGCTTTAGGGGGGGCTGTTGGCTGTGACGACTCCTCACCTCGTCTTATCAATTGTGTTATAACCGGAAATTCATCTTTTATGTGTGGCGGTGTAGTTGTATCGGCTTTTGGAGCACCAATAATAAAAAACAGTATTCTTTGGAATAATGAAAATGCTGAAATTTCAATATGGGAAAATGAAGGTGACCCAGATGTGACATACAGCTTAATTGAAGGCGGGTTCGAAGGAATCGGCAATATCGATGGTGATCCCTTGTTTGTGGCAGGTCCGCTGGGTGAGTTTTACCTGAGTCAGGTTGCTGCCGGTCAGTCTCAGGACAGCCCCTGTCTGGATGCCGGCGCAGATCTGTCACAACTGACCTGCTTTGAGACTTTTGATGGTGAGACTTGCATGGACAAACTGACCACCCGGACAGACGATGTGTTTGATCTTGGCATGGTCGATATGGGAATCCATTATACCAGCACCCTGCCGACATACACACCTTCTCCAACACCTTCACCAACACCGACACCTACGGCAACCCCCACGGTTTCACCAACCCCGGACACCTGCCAGGCGACCGGTGTCACACTTGAGATGCCGGGAACCCATTTTGTTCCGGGTGACACCTTTGCCTGCTCGGCGCTTGTCTGCAACCGGGAATCGGATAATTTGACAGGATATCCACTCTTCGTGATCCTGGATGTGTACGGAACCTACTTCTTTGCCCCTTCGTTCAATTCAAGTTTCGACAACTTTTCCCAGCAGTATCCTGCGTTTTCTGCCGGAGAAACATCAATCACGGTTTTGCCGGAATTCACCTGGCCGGCTGCCGGGTCAGGACAGGCAACTTTTTATGGCGCTCTCACTGATCCAGACATGACAAGCATTTTTGGTGAATGGGAAATGTTTCCTTTCAGTTGGAGTGAGTAACAGTCTTCATATCGGTCGCTATGGCATCGGTTTCATCCATACTACCGAAGATTGAGTGAAATAAATTGAATATTCACCCTGCATTCGCTATAAAAAGGGTTGTTGAGTCGACCCGTTTGTGCGGGTTCGGGAACAATGTTTGGCAGGACAGACGATCCAAACCCCCGATAAAACCATTACTATTTTTCATTACTGAGGATTGAAAATGACAACATCAAAGATTTTATGGACAAAAACCGACGAAGCGCCCGCGCTGGCAACTTACGCTTTACTTCCCATCGTTCAAGCCTTTACAAAAGGGTCCGGGATCGACGTTGATATAAGAGATATCTCACTCACGGGCAGGATCATTGCCAATTTTCCTGATAAACTCACGGATGATCAGAAAAAATCGGATTATCTCTCGCAACTGGGTGTGCTGGCAAAAACACCGAAAGCCAACATTATTAAACTGCCGAATATCAGCGCGTCCATCCCTCAACTGCAAGACGCAATCGCTGAACTCCAGGCTAACGGGTACGATATTCCCGATTATCCGGAAGATGCCAAAACCGATGCAGAAAAAGCCATGCAGAAACGGTTTGCCGTTGTGCTGGGTTCCGCCGTCAACCCGGTCCTCCGAGAAGGCAATTCAGACCGCCGCGCCGCCGCATCCGTCAAGAAATTTGCACAGAAAAACCCGCACAAAATGATGAAAGACTGGCCGGAAACGGGATCGAAAGCCCGGGTCGCTCACATGAATGAAAAAGATTTCTACGCAAACGAAAAATCAATCACAATGGAAGAAGCGCGGGATGTCCGGATCGAGTTTATAGCCGAAGACGGCGCCGGCACCATGTTGAAAGAAAAAGTGTCACTCCTGGAAGGCGAAGTCATCGATACATCCGTCATGAACGTTGCCGCCCTGCGCAAATTCTATGCTGAACAGATTGAGGCGGCAAAGAAAGATGACGTTCTGCTCTCCCTGCACCTCAAAGCCACCATGATGAAAATATCCGATCCCATCATGTTCGGTCACTGCGTCTGTGTTTACTACAACTCCGCGCTGGAAAAACATTTTGACCTGATCAAAATGATCGGCGCCAATGTCAATAACGGTCTGGCGGATGTTCTGGACAAATTACAGAAACTTCCGCCTGCTAAAAGAGCCGAGATAGAGGCGGATATAGCTGCGGTATATGCACATCGGCCCGCTCTGGCCATGGTGGATTCCAGAAAAGGCATCACCAACCTCCATGTCCCCAACAACATCATCGTCGATGCGTCCATGCCAAATGTTGTCCGGGACGGCGGTAAAATGTGGAACAATGATGATGCGTTGCAGGATACCATCGCCATGGTGCCTGACCGGTGTTATGCCACCATGTACCAGACGGTCATTGAGGATTGCCGGGAACACGGTCAATTCGATCCGTCCACCATGGGAAGCGTATCCAACGTCGGTCTCATGGCTCAAAAAGCCGAAGAATACGGATCTCATGACAAGACCTTCGAAGCGGTTTCCGAAGGTGTGATTCGAGTCGTTGATATGGCCGGCGCCACACTCCTGGAACAGACCGTGGAAACCGGTGATATCTTCAGGATGTGTCAGGCAAAAGACGCCCCCATCCGGGACTGGGTAAAGTTAGCCGTGACCCGGGCAAAAGCGTCGGGATCACCGGCTGTTTTCTGGCTGGACGAAAACCGCGGGCACGACCGGGAAATTTTGAAGAAAGTAAACACATACCTCCAGGATCACGATACTGCCGGGCTTGAAATTCATATCATGACGCCGGTGGATGCCATGAAATTCTCCCTGGAACGGATCCGGCGAGGTGAAGATACAATCTCCGTGACCGGGAATGTGCTTCGTGATTACCTGACGGACCTCTTCCCCATCCTTGAGTTGGGCACCAGCGCAAGGATGCTCTCCATCGTACCGTTGATGAACGGCGGGGGACTTTTCGAAACCGGCGCCGGCGGCTCAGCACCCAAACATGTGCAGCAGTTCATGAAAGAGGGTCACCTGAGATGGGATTCTCTGGGTGAGTACTGCGCTCTGGTGCCGTCACTGGAATTGATCGCCGAAAAAACCGGGAATGAGAAAGCGACGCTGTTTGCAAAGACCCTTGACCAGGCCATCAGCATGTATCTTGAAAACGCGCGATCACCCTCCCGGAAAGTGAATGAACTGGATAACCGGGGCAGCACCTTCTACCTGGCCATGTACTGGGCCCGGGCACTGGCGGCACAAACGGAAGATGGATCCATTCAGACGCGGTTTGCCGACGTGGCGAAAGCACTGGAAGACAAAGAAGCCGGGATCATCGCGGAACTGCTGGAAGCACAGGGAGACGCCGTTGATGTGGGGGGATACTTCTTTCCCGATCCCATCCTGGCGGAAAAAGTGATGCGGCCCAGTGCCACGTTTAATGCTGTTATTGACGGGATGTAACGGATTTCCTATGCCCGACCAGGGACGGTCGGGCTACAAAACCTGTATATTGTCTTTGACCCGCTGGCATGGACCTATGCTTTTCAAACCGGCAAGGTCCATGCCAGCGGTACCATGACCATTCTAACTTGGGTGGCGCCGGCGTCCCTGCCGGCGATTTATCCCTGCCACGTAGGGTAGGGTGGATATGGATGACGGACTGGAAAGTCCGTCCTACAAAAGACCGTCCTACGCAACGATCCTACGTAACGGTGATAAAGAGATATGTCCTACGGCGAAGAAGAGGTAAGACCGGACAACCACTTCCCAGCATCATCGACATGGGTTTTAAACTCCCGCCGCTTGGTTTTCTGATACTCGGATTCCAGGATGGGTATGGCGGCATCCGCTTCGGTTTTCGCCGCCGCCAACTCGTCCAAAGATACCAGTATTTCAGCTTTTTGTAACCGAACCAGAGCCAGATCCCCGCGATACTCATCCCGGTTTTCAACATGAACAAGCCGTTCACGGAGGTTTATGGATTTTTCAATGGATGTTTTTGCCTGGGGATAATCGTCTAAATCCATGAGGATCTGTGATTCGATCATCAACAGCCAGGACAGATCATAGGACAGGTCTTCCCGAACCTCATCCGAGATCATCTTTTCCATCAGCGCGATGGCTTTTCCGATCAGATCATGTGCACCTTTATGATCGTTGACGAATCGCAGTGTTTCAGACTTGTTGCAGTACGCCCGAGCCAGTTCTCCGGCATATTCGTTCCGGCCTTCGTCATAGTACCGTTGTGAATAGATGGTGATGGTTTTATCGCACAGCTCCAGTGCATCCTGATGTCTGTGGAGATTACACATTGCCATAGCTTTGCACATGTAGACATGGGCCAGAGTGCCGGCCAACTGACGAATCCCTTCCTTATCGAACATCCGCTCCAGAATACCGATGGCTTTATTGAAAATGACAATACCGTCGTCATTCTCGACTGCTTTCGTCATTAAAAGCCCTTTGTTAATCAAAATTCCGGCATATTCCCTACGCAATTCGTTTCGTCCATCTTTTAACACAAGGTGCTCAATCAAAACCGTTGCTTCTTCCAGGAGTGCAATACCGCCGGTGTAATCCCCGCGTGTTTCCAGAACCGTGCCCTTATTCATATACAAGAGCGCCAGATCATACCGGTATTTGGGATTATCACCCTTTGTCAGCAGGTTTTTTATGAGTGAAATAGCACGGTCATACAATTTAAGGGATTGTTCCAGTTTCCCGAACCCTTCCAGAGACATTGCTTTCAGCCAGTATGCATCGGCCAGGTCCTGAGTATATGTATCGGCATCGGTCTCCGCCAGGCGTTTACGAAGCACGATGGCCTTATCTTCAAACTCCAGAGCCTCATGATACCGGCCTGAATCATCGAGTATATTGGCGATATTAATGTAACGTGAAGCCAGATCACCGGTGAGATCACGATGATTGTCCTGATACACCAGCCGCTCCTGCATTTTAATTGTTTTCCGGAAAAGCGCTTCTGAACTCCGGGATTCACCCAGCATTTTCAGAAGATACGCTTTGTTGCCGTATGCCCGGGACAGCTCCGGTTTCAGTTGAAATTTCCCTTCACCGAAAACCAGTTGTTCCCAGATATCCAGGGAGTGATCGAAATGCATGACCGCGCCGGGAAGATCGTTCAGATACACATGAGCAGACGCTTTATCTGCCAGAAGCCGCGCAAAATCTTCCCTGAGATCCGTTTTGTCCTGCAACCCCACGAAAATCTCGACGGCCTGCTCGAACATCTCGATATCGTCCACAGCCTGAGCGCTCAGGGTGCCCTTTTTCGGGGAGTTCCCAAACGTCATTTTCGGACCATCCCCGCCGGAGAGGGCCACTGCCTTCTTCAGCCATTCCCCGGGGTCTTTCCACTTGAAAGCACCGTAAATCCGTCGATCATGCGTGACGTCTTCCGTTTCTTTAAGCGGTTGGACCCGGGGTTGCACCCGGGGATATTTTAAACCGGTATCCTGAAGATAAATCTCGCCCAGCGCACGGGTGATTTCATCCATACTCTTCCACCGTTCCCGGGGATCCTCCCGGAAACATTTCCGCAAAAGATCGACAACACCCTCAGGCATCTTCGGGAAGGGATGAGACGGACCCTCACCGAGGTATTGTTCCAGAACCCCGGATGCGACCGATCCGGAATGCCATGTAACCTGTCCGGTGAACATTTCGAGGACAGAGACGCCCCAACTCCACATATCGGTTTTCAGGCTGAGTTTTTCACGCATGAACTGCTCAGGGGAACAGTATGCCGGTGTCATGCCTGCCGTGGTGACCAGGATGGGTTCCGTCTCGAATCCGGGGGCACTTTTTTCGGAGGGCCCGGTTAATCTTGCCCGGGAGAGTCCGAAATCCGTAACTTTGGCAATTCCGGATTTTGTCATGAGCACATTGGCGGGTTTGACGTCCTGATGCACCACGCCCCGGTCATGAGCAGCCTGAAGCCCCCAGGCAACTTGAATGGCGATGTTCAGGATTCTGCGCACAGAGAGAAGTCGCTGTTTCCGGATCCAGTGTTTGAGTGATCCGCCATCCACATACTCCGCGAAAATCGCCAGCCGATCTTCGATGGTCCGGAAGAACCGGCAGGCCGTCAGATGAGGGTGGTCCGGGAGGTCAATCCAGGTGCGCAGCTCCCGGATGAAGGTCCGTTCAGTCTCAGTGTGTTTCTGTTCTGAGGAAATCAGGGTTTTAACCGCAAACAACCGGTCGTCCCCGTTGCGGTTGACCAGGTATACAGTACCCATCCCGCCCTGACCGATCTGACGGACGATGACATAATCCTCAAGAAGGGTTTTACCGGCCTCCCAGGGTAAATGGGGTTCCCCTTTCCCCTGTGCCGGCGTATCTGAATCCGGTTTCAGAAAAGTCTCAAAGTCTGAATCAGATGAAGGGTGTTTTTGTTGGTCTTCCGGCACGAGATTTCTCCTTTAATGGAATATATCATACCTGAATCGCCTATCTTTAACACTTAATTTCTCAAGTCGATTTCACTATCGCACGGACGATCAACCATGTTCGAAAATCTGATTAAATCTCTCGCACCTGGACTGGAAATTCATGAAATACCGGATATGGCTATTTTGTACCAAATTCCAAAACAGTCAAGGCTATTTTGGAATACACGCCCAAACAGCCATGTATTTTCACAACATACGCCAGCAGAAGAATCTTGACTGTTGCAGCGCTTTTCAGATCACTTTAAACTGATGATTCTGAGTAGCCGAAAACCACTACTCAGGGTCTGACCATGTGTTTCGATCCCCCGGGGAAATACACGATTTCAGCATAAACCTGTGTCACCCGTATCTGTTGCGACCCGGCAGCATTCCGCTGGACAGAAATCTGGAGGTTATTGATATCCCCAAAATCAATGGTCCCGCCGTCTGAATCAGTTGTGTAAGTACTTGATGAGATCAGATTGAAGTCACCGGTGAGATCGGTAGTGAAATTTCCATTCCATACTGAGTTCGTACCGGTTTTATAGCCGATATTTACGGGTCCGGCATAGGGGATATCCGCGCCCCCCGGAGAGGTCCGGTATCGGGCATAGACGTGGAACGTGATGCTTTGGAAAACGGCTGATTCCAGGCCGACGGGATAATCGAGATCCAGATAGAATGCGCTGCCTGCTGCTGTACAGCAGAGGTAGGCATAACTGGTGTTTCCGTCATTGGTATCCAATGCATCACTCCAGGCGCCACCGATTGTCAGCCAACCTGCAGTGGATGATGCAAGATCGGATGGGTACAGAATCACCGATTGCGCCACAGGCGTTATCCCCGTTGTAAATTGCCAGACAAAGGGCGTTACGGGATTACCGAAAAAGTCGTTAGTCAACACGGTAACGGTGATCAGTTCCTCCCCGTTGAAATCGGTTGAGGGATTGACCGTGATATCATAACTTGCGGGTGTACCGGTCTTGGATACATTAGAGAAATCCGCATCCGTAAAGGTGGCGGAATATCCATTGTCTCCGGCGAACTGAATTTCGAAGGTCGTCCAGTCCACCCCGGATACGGTGTCAGACATGGTTAAAGTGACATGACTGAAAGTATTCACATCGGTTTCACCATGTGCAGGATCCAGACTACTTGCCGTGGGTGGGCTGGAGTCGGATGTTACTGTGGTGAAGATTTCAGCATAGACCTCGGTGACATGTGCCGTGGCATCCGCATCCCCGCAGCAATCATCCGCTGCCAGGAATACTTCCACATTAAGATTGTTCAAATCATTCAGGTCAAAGGGAATTCCTTCGGGATTCAATGGTTCCGAAACAGTGATCTCAACATATGTTTGGGATCCATCAAGATCAAACCAACTGCTGCAGGTCTGACCGGCTCCACCAGTATCGAAACAGATCTGGGTGTACGCCATGCCGCCACCGGTGATACCGGTCACATCCAGAACAGCCTGGACCGTCACCGAATCGATGGTCATACCGGTCAATCCACCGGGATCGTCGAGATTTACATCAAACTGAGCCACATGTAATTCACTCAGGACTGAATCATAGTAGGAATAACAATCCGCGTAAGAAGTGTCACCGTCATTGCTGTCAAGGATATCCGCCCATAACCCGCCAACCGGCGTACAATCAACTGTCGTGTTTAGACCGGAGGGATGCAGAGTGATGGATGTTCCGACAGGTGGTGGACTTTCGAAGGGTAAACGATAGTATACGGAGTCGAAACCGCAACTGCCGTGGCAGGTGCTGCAGACACTGTTGTTTTGAGCCCATATTGTACCGGTACTTTCCGGGAGAGACACATCACTGGGATCCGGATAAGTGAAGCAGTCAAACACAACACCAGGCATATAGTAAAGCACCTGCTGTCCCGGTTCCCGGTTAATCAATTTACCATCCCGGACCATGCTGAGTTGGGTGGAACCATGCACGTTGTGACAGGTCATGCAGGTTGCACGGCTGTCATCGTCATGGGATCTCCAGTCTGATGAGTAGACCGGACCATAGCCACACGCAAACATAATACTGAGATGATAATTATGTGAATTGACATCCGGGGTTCCGGTCTGTCTGAAATTGGTGTTCATATTCCCCGGATCAGTGAATGGACCGCTCTGATGACAACTGAAACACAACCTGAATTCAAGAGCGTCCACGCCAATATCGGTGCAATCCCCGGTTCTGGGAATAAACAGTGGTAATTCACCCCCAACGGATTTCATGCGGTATCCATGCTGGTAATCTCTGGTATTACCGGTAACGGCAGTATATTCATACGTTCTTGCGATGCCGTCGATATGGGTCAAACCCGCATCGTGACAATATTCGCATGACATACCGGCTCCGGGGATTGTATCACCCGAGGTCGGGTATGTCTGATTGGGCGTCAATCCATGGCCGGTCATGTAATATCCATAGCCAATACCAAAATCTGTGACGGCGTCTTCATCCCCCACAATATTGGAGGCTGACACGCCGGAACCATCCGCCAGACTGTTGGCGGGCTGCTCATCATGGCAGCCGGCACACCAGGTTTCCTTTCCGGTTTTCAGTGACGAACCATTGTAAGCACCATCGGTCCAATTCACCTTTGCACCTATCTCACTATCATCGACCCCATCATACGATCCACCCGGACTGTGACAATTGTCACACACCTGAGTAATTACCAGTGATTCGGCGGCTCCCGATGTGCCGAACAGCGGATAATTACCGGGATCATGGCAATCCTCACAGTTCAATACCGGGTTGGGACCCCTGGCATTCAGGGTTAAATGCGTGCTGTGGGATCCGGAGGTACCGTGGCAATCCGCGCAGGTGGTGCCGGTTCCGGCGCCATGACGAAATCCGTTTTCATGGGGATGACAGGTCAGGCAATCCGACCCGGCATAATGGGTTGGATCGGTACCATCATTGCCATGATAGACTGTCTGAGTATGACAGGTCTGGCAGATTCCGTTAAACGGCGATGTATCAAAGGAATATTGATCGGGAGACAACTGGTATAACGCCGGTTGGAGCGCTCCCGGGAAATAATGGGCGGTATCGGATCGTATCAAGCTGAGATTATCCGCTGTCAATCCGCCGGCATGGGAATCGGCCGGCGTTGAAATGATATGGGCGTTGTGGCAGCAGCCGCAATCGATGATGGTGGTACCGTCATTCACGACATGGTTGGCCACGTCAGCCATCACCGCTGCCTGTCCTGTGGGATTGTGACAACTCCTGCACATCGTCTCCTGCTCTTCATCCCTGGGAATCACAACCCATCCCGGAAGCCAGGAATGACACGATTGACATTCTATGGCCGGATCGGACGACTCATTGTGGGGTGGATCCATTTGTGCTTCCGCCGGATAAAACCCAAACGCTATCACAAAAAACAGCAGCAATATCAGACTCAAATTCTGTTTATTCATTTCTAACCCCATAACCTGATAGTTCAAGTAGACAAGTGCGAAATCTAAACCGTTCTCAACGAAGTGTCAAACGATATACAGTAATTTCTATAAACACGTAAACAAAAACGCAACTGTGGTGGTTATTCCAGGCGCATAAAAAGAGGGTTATGAGGATGTATCACCTCGTATTTGATGTTTTTCACTTGGTTAAACCGGAAGATGCCGCCTGGATCGACTGTCTCAATCACCCATTCCACGTCATCCTGGACTGACTCCTTCAATAAAAGGGGGTAATGGTTGGCCAAATCAGATGAGACTCCACCCGGACAGGACCCACAACGCGCATACCCTACCGGATAATCCCGGTAAAAATAATAAAGATTAACAAGCCAGAACTTACATCAAAAGATCCACACAGGCGCCGCCGAACGAAACAATGGAGATTGAATTGTCAACGATCAGACAGTTTGTGAATACCGGAACGTCCTGATTTGTATTTCGAAATCGTTTCCAGCTAAGATATGAAGACAGAGAATCGTGTAATTGAAGCAGGTATTCGCAGGGGAGAGGAACAATGAAGCAATTCGTCCTATTGTGGTGTGTATTTTGTATTCTCGTAGTGTGTGCAAATACCGTGAGTCTGGCAGCCACTCTTGAAGGCAATGCGTATAAACAGGGGGCATCGGATCATTCCGGGATCACTCTGAACCTGGAATCGCTCCCGGGCGTGCCGGCCGTGGGTTTCGCCGGCCTGGCCCTGCTGCTTCTGGCCGCCACGCTGTTCCTTTTCAGAGGGAAAACCCGATATACTGCAATGGCAGTCATTATTCTGACCGGCCTGGGAGTAAGCTGTATATCGTATGCTCTGGTGCAGTATACCACCACAACAGATAATCTGGGCGCATACAGTTTCACCGATGTGGAACCCGGTGAATACCGGTTGGAGGCGTCAGCTCCGGGGTATTACCCGGAAGAGCGCGTTCCTTTAACCATTCTGGAAGGTTTCCATCTCTTAACTTCCATCACCCTTCAACCCATAACAACCCCCACGCCGACACCGATTCCGGAGTGCCACACGCTGGACATGCTGGATACACGGAATTATGGAAATGAAGTTCGTTCGGTTTGCTGGTCACCGGATGGAACTTATCTTGCTGTGGGCGGATTTCAGCCGGATTCAGGTGATGAAATCCAGGTGTTTGAATTAAATGGTTCAAGTCTGAGCCTGGTGGACAGCCTGAATTATGGGAGTGCTGTTTTTTCGGTGGATTGGTCACCGGATGGGAACTTATCTTGCTGTGGGCGGAACAGGGCCTGGTCCCGTTTTAGAAGATGAAATCCAGATCTTTACATTTGATGGCTCAACTCTGAGTCTGGCAGCCAGTCAAAATTTCGGTAATATCGTTTATGAAATGAAATGGTCACCGGACGGGAACTTCCTTGCCCTGGGTGGCATGTCCCCTGTTTCGGGCCGGGAGATACAAATTATTGCCTTCGATGGTTCAAATCTGACCCCGGTAGACAGTGTGGATTTCGGGGGAGCTGTTCATTCCGTGGATTGGTCACACGATGGGAGTTATCTTGCCATCGGCGGTTCGTCCCCTCTTTCCGGTGATGAAATCCAGATCTTTACATTTAATGGTTCAACCCTGACCCTTACAGCCTCACAAAATTACGGAACCGCTGTTTTATCAGTGGATTGGTCACCGGATGGAAACACGCTTGCCCTGGGCGGTGATACACCTGTTTCCGGTGATGAAATCCAGATCTTTTCCTTCGATGGTTCAGTTCTGAGCCTTCTTGACAGTCAAAATCACGGAAACACCGTTGATGAAATGGACTGGTCACCCGATGGAAACACGCTTTCCGTGGGTGGTTTGACGCCGGTTTCGGGGGACGAATTCCAGATCTTTGCATTCAATGGCTCAACGCTGAGTCTGGTGGATGGCATGAATTATGGGAATCGTATTTTTTCTGTGGTCTGGTCACCGGATGGGAACACTCTCGCTATGGGTGGACAGACACCTGATTCCGGTGATGAAATCCAGATATTATTATTCAACGGTGTAAATCTGAGTCTGACAGACAGTCAAAATTACGGAACTCATATTTATTCAGTGGATTGGTCACCCGATGGGAACACGCTTGCCGTGGGCGGAACATCGCCTTTATCCGGTGATGAAATCCAAGTGTTTGCATTTGATGGTGCAAATCTGACCTTTGTAACCAGCCTTAATTACGGAAGTATTGTGTATTCAGTGGATTGGTCACCCGATGGAAACACGCTTGCTGTAGGAGGACCGTCGCCTTTATCAGGTGATGAAATCCAGGTGTTTGCATTCGATGGTGCAAATCTGACCCTCGTGGACAGCATTAATTACGGGATTGTTGTTTTATCGGTGGATTGGTCACCGGATGGGAAAACACTTGCCGCAGGCGGATCGTTACCAGATTCAGGGGATGAAATCCAGATTTATATGTTTGATGGCAACAATCTGAGCTTATTGGACACATACGACTTCGGCGCTCTTGTGTATACAGTCAACTGGTCACCGGATGGAAACTATCTCGCCATGGGTGGATATCAACCGGTTTCCGGGAACGAATTACAAATACTCGCCTTTGATGGATCGAATCTGTCACTGGTAAGTAGTTATGATTACGGTGATCGTATCTATTCCGTCAGTTGGCTGCCTGACGGAAAGTATCTCGCTGCCGGTGGGTATCAGCCGGTGACTGGTGATGAGTTGCAGGTCATGTCGTTCGATGGAATGAGTCTGTCCCATGTCGACAGTCGGGACTATGGGGATTCCATCTATTCAGTGAATTGGTCACCGATCTGTTCCTATCTGGCAGTGGGAGGTACACTCCCAACAGGATCCGACGAGATTCTGGTTTATTGGTTCAATACGGTTACGGAATCTCTGATACCGGTTGATGGGGTGGATTATGGTACCAGCGTGGAAAGTGTGAATTGGTCATCTGAATCAGAGTATCTGGCAGTTGGAGGCAATCAACCGGTTTCAGGTAATGAGTTGCAAGTGTATTCAAACGGGTATTATTGATGCGTGAAAAAGGTGTTTCCATAACCCCATTCCACGCTGTCTCCCCGGATAATTCCGCGCTATAGATTCCAGACAACCAAAACAACAGCACCATGCTCTGAAAAGAAAGGACCATGGGTTGCTCTGGCAGGGATAAGACGGTATGAACCTGCGGCAAATTTTGTACCGCTGCTCTGATATTCGCCTTCAAGTACGAAATGCTGTTCTGTTGCAATATGTGTATGATCCTGCATGTCAAAGCCTGCCTGCAATTTCAGCAAAAAAGTTTGTGAATCTCCTGATTTCGAGAGAATCTTAATTTTTGTTCCAGATGGATATCCTCTGGCTTCTTCCCACTCCATTTCCTCATAATTGATTGATAATTCTTTCATGACACTGACACTCCTTCCTTACCGTTCAGTCAACTTTTACACTTAAAAGTTAATAAATACTCTGAAACAGTTTCATTATATTCCAGTCTAACAGTTGATCGTCCAACTGGGAAAGAATTTATTCCTGAGCAATGAGCATAAATAGGTAATTCGCTGGAGTATCTGAATTTGACATTCTGTATAAAACTTATTAGGGAACAATAGAGGGAAATTTACATCTTATGGAGGTTTTGACATGAACACGTCAGCAAAGAAAATGGTTTTATTGGTTGTATTCATTTGTTCGATGATGGCTGTGAGCAGCAGTTTCGCCGCCGTTATTACTGTTACGAACCTGAACGACAGCGGACCCGGATCGCTGCGGGACTCAATTGCGACGGCACTACCCGGTGATTCAATTGAATTTGATGTTACGGGCACCATCGTTTTAACAACCGGTCAACTTTATATTGATAAAAACCTGTCCATTACCGGGCCCTGGGAAGATGATCTGATTATATCCGGGAACGATGCCGGCCGGGTTTTTTACATCACCGGTGCAACCGTCACGTTGAACCTGCTGACAATCACTCATGGGGAGGTCACCGGTGATCCCGCCATGGGCGGCGGCATATTCAACGATGGAACACTGTACATGTTCAATATTTTGGTTGAAAACAATTACGCACACAGCACAAATTTTGCGTACGGCGGCGGGATATACAATGGGGGAGAACTGCTTCTGGACAAATGTACAATAAACGGCAATCTCGTTACCAGTTTGTCCATGGGTGTTTATGGCGGCGGTGTTTTCCACAGTAGTTCCGCCACCACCCTGGATATCACGGACAGTACTGTCTGCGGCAATGGCATGGACGGTGATCTGGCTCATGGAGGGGGTCTTGCACAGGATTGGGCAGCCACCGGACTGATCACACTCACCAATAGCACGTTCAGCGGAAATTATGCGGAAGTATCGGCAGCTGGTTCCGGCGGGGCCATCTACGGTGATGCTAATATGTCAATTGTGCACTGCACGGTTGTATCAAATACGGCAACATCCGGCGGGGGCGTCCATTCGATATACGGGGCCGGACCTGAAATTCAGAATTCCATTTTTGCCGGCAACGCGGCGTTGGGCGGACCGGATCTGCGTGGAAACGTCCAGTCCCGGGATTATAATCTGATCCAGGATACAAGCGGCGTCACGATCTCAGGCACAACAACAAACAATATCTCAGGGGTTGACCCACTTCTTGGTCCGCTGGCGGACAATGGCGGATCGACTTTTACCCATGGCGTGCTGGAAGACAGCCCGGTGCTGAATTATATTCCACCGGCATCCTGCCCGGTTTATAACGATCAGCGTAATGTCATGCGGCCCCAGGAAGACGCCTGTGAGATTGGTGCTTATGAAAGCGTATATTTTGCTGCTGACTATATCTTTTCGGGTATCGGCAGTCCAACTAATGCCGATGTGATCCCATTCGGCGTCGGTTTTAATCATATTGCAAATAATTTCGACGATGAATCCGACCTGGTTATCATCGAAACCGGCACGGTGGCACACACCGGCGCCACCGGTTTTATGGGAGGAATGAATTTCGGTGTTGATATCACCGGTGTCACCGGGGACGGTGAGATCCGGCTGGCTGTCAGCACGGCATCAGATGTTCAGACCGATTTAGGTGATCCCCTTGTCTACAGCGTATTAAGCGATCCCGTTGTGATTGATAATACCGGTCCAGGTGTTCATTTTCGTCCACCTCAACCCCCCGTGACCTTTGCCGGTCCGGTGGATTTTACGGTTTCTTACACGGATGCCGCCCTTATCACGCTCTCTGAACCGGATGTCACATTGCACACAACCGGTGATGCTGCCGGCACTGTGACTGTGAGCGGCAGCGGAACCGAGGATCGCACCGTGACGGTCTCCTCCATCACCGGATCAGGAACTCTCAGCATCTCGGTCGGCTCCGGCACCGCTGAGGATTCACTGGGCAACCTGTCCGATGCCGCCGGTCCCAGCGACACGTGTATCGTGAACCTGTTTTCTGCATATATCATCAATCCCAGTTCACCCAGCCCGACCAATGCGGACACCGTAACATTCATGGTCAGTTTCAATGATATGCCGGTTAACTTCGACGACATCTCTGACCTGATCATTACAGAAACCGGGACAGTCTCCCATACCGGCGCCAGTGGTTTTGCCGGAGGGATGAATTTCCTGATCACGATTGAAGGAATAACCGGTGACGGTGAGATCCGGCTGGCAATCAGTACCGAATCAGACGTCCAGAACGGTTCCGGTGATCCCCTTGTCTTCAGCGTGACCAGCGATCCCATTATTATCGATAACACGGGACCGGAAATCACATTCGGTCCGCCCTCCCCATCCAGCACTGTTTCCGGTCCGGTGAGTTACTCCGTCATGTATACGGACGCAGCACTTATCACTCTTTCCGATGTTGACGTTACATTGAATACAACCGGTGACGTTGCCGGGACCGTTGGTGTGAGTGGCAGTGGAACCGGTTTCAGGACCGTGACAATCTCCGCGATCACAGGAACAGGCACACTCAGTATCTCAATTGGCGCCGGTACCGCAGAGGACGGGCTGGGCAATCTGTCTGATGCCGCCGGTCCCAGCGATCCATGTATCGTGGACCAGTTTGCCGCCATATATGTCAATCCAAACACAGTGAGCCCGACCAATGCGGACACGGTTACTTTTAGCGTCGGATTCAATGACATAGCGGTAAATTTCGACCATATATCCGATCTTGTCATTACCGAAACAGGTACAGTGACCCATGCCGGCGCCAGTGGTTTTATGGGAGGGATGAATTTCATAATCAGTATCACCGGTATTGCCGGTGATGGTGAAATCCGGCTGGCAATCAGTACCGCATCCGATGTCCAGAACGGTTCCGGTGATCCCCTGACCTACAGTGTGACAAGCGATCCCATCGTGATTGACAATACGGGACCAGGTATCAGTTTCAGCCAGCCTTCACCGCCAACTACCGTAAACGGTCCGGTGGATTACATCGTTACATACACGGATGCCGCTCTTGTTACGCTGGCCGATGCTGATGTGACATTGAATACAACAAGTGATGTTGAAGGCGCTGTTAGTGTAAGCGGCAGTGGCGCCGCACAACGAACAGTGACGGTATACAACATAATTGGAACAGGCACACTCAGTATCTCCGTTGCATCCGGCTCCGCTGCAGATAATCTGGGAAACCTGTCTGATGCCGCCGGTCCCAGCGAAACCTGTACTGTATCTGTGCCTGCAGTTCCGGTCACTTCATGGACAACCCTGGTGATGCTTCTGTTAATCGGATTCAGATTGGTGTGGAAAAAACAGAATAACTAACCGGGTTGAGAGTTCAAAGGTCAGAGTTCCCCGTTCAGTGTTCAGGGTTGGGATGGAGAGAAATTCAACTGGGAACGGGGAACCGGGAACCATCCACGAATGTCTTTGCAACCCCGGTCGTTTTACGATAATAATGAGTTGTACGGAACAGCATCAAAACGGGGGTTGAAACGTGCTTCGATATCTTCTGAATCAATCTACTATAAGAATTTCAGCATCCTTATTTTTAATCATTCTCTTAAGTTGTGTTTTTTGTGACGTCTCTTTTGGGGATCCCCATAATGTGTACGATCCGGATAACCAATGCGGTGATTGTCATTCATGGGCAACCGGTATGGTTGATATTCCAAGAAATGAAGAACAGGAAACGCGGTGTAAAACCTGTCATAATCCGACGGGTCAGGCCTCTGAACCGCATTTGACGGCTGTTGCAAATCATATCGTCAATGGCGGAACCACTGTGATTGATTGCGGATCGTGCCATAATCCCCATATGCCGGTAGTATGTACCGACTCTCATCCCGGCGGTCAGACGGCTTTAAATCTGAATTTGATCCGTCCGGACACAACGCGATATGTAACAGGAGCACTAACTCCAGCGATTTTTCAGGTTGAACCCGATCATTTCTCATTTGATGCATATCCTTTCAACGGGATCTGTCAGACCTGCCATACACTCACGGATCACCATCGCAACGACGGGACTGATCCGCTGCATCACCAGGACGAGGATTGTACGACCTGCCATAAACATGAAGACGGGTTTATGCACGGCGGTGGCGGCAACTGTTCCGACTGTCATGGATATACGGGATCACATATCATTCATACCACCGGAGACCCCCGGGGTCCCGCCGTGCCATTGGAATGCAACGCCTGCCATGACAGCGATAACTTTTTCCTGTTCGGTCCCACGGGAGCCGGCGTGACCCTGACGGAAACAGATGTCTGTGATAATTGTCACAGTCCCAACGGGACCTTTGACGGTGTGGATGATCCTGTAATCGGTGCGAAAAACAACTGGTCCGACGGTATTTACAATGGCGCTGATCTTCGGACCGGAAAAGAAAAATGGTGTGCCACATGCCACGATGAGGAGCCGGGGAACAGCCACGCTGACGGTACCGGCATAGCGGCGAACAATATTGTGGGCGATTCCGGCGCATTCACTTACGGCACAGGATGGGGGTATTACCTGTCCGGGCATGGTCTGGGTTCCGGCAGCACTTATCCCGCCAGCGGCGGAGTATCAGGCGGAGCGGCTCTGAACTGTCTCGAATGTCATGATTCCACATTGAACCATATTGATGATGTCTCCCGGACATTCTCATGCGCGGATGGATGTGATCCGCCGGAGTATCAACTGTCTTATCGGTTGAAACAGGTGGCAGGAGAAGATCCCATGCAGATACCGCTTCCCGAGGGCGGTCCCAATTCTGCAGACCAGTTCAGATTATGCTATCGATGTCACGATACCGGTCCCTATCTCGAATCGACCAATCTCCAGACAAATCTGAGGACCGATGGGGTAAATCGTCATCAAAGTCATCTTAACATGCGTTGGACCCTGTACCCCGCAGATTACGATTTTTCCGGGGAAAATAATTCCCGGACCACATGTGTGACCTGTCATAATGTCCATGGATCCACCCGGCTTGCCATGGTCCGGGACGGATCCCTTATCGACCGGGAACCGGGTATGCGGATATGGTATCTCAATGATGATGCCGTGGACTATGAAACCAATAACCCCGATCCCCCTGTTCCGGAAAATCTGTTACTTCCGGCAAGCACCGGCACCATCTGGATTCCCAACACATCCACGAATCTATGTTCCCATTGCCATGCCAACGGCAATACCGTTCCTGAATACCGGGACCCTTTTCAGGATGTGGAGCAGGATCCCGTTCTGGAATGGACCGGTGAAACCTCACATTACATGACGGACGGTATCAACCCGGACAGTGCTCCCGGCGGAACCCACTTTGATTTCAGAGTTTTGTACCAGGATGGAAATAACGATGCACCGGTCAGAATAGAAGTGTGGGTGGATGTGGATGATGACGGCAACTTCGATGATCCCGGGGAACATCAGGAAATGGTTGAGAGTGATCCCGGTGATTCAATATATGTGGACGGTAAGGTATATAAATACACCTGGCCGCTAAGCAATGCCGGGGATGGTATTCTGAATTACCGGTTTTATGGGTTTGACGGAATATCGGATGCCACGGGCCCTCCAACAATGGAAAACCAGATCACCATCACAAACAATATCCCGACCCTCGCCTGGAGTGGTGAATTCTATTTTTCGACTGATGGTGTTCATCCCAATACCGGCGGTGACGGGAGTTTATTTGAGTTCCGGGTTGAGTATACGGACCTCGATGATCAACCGCCTGCGATTATTCAGGTTTGGATTGATGAAGATGACGATGGGCTCGATGAACCCGGTGAATGGTACCCGCTCATTGAAACCGATACCGGAGATCTTGTTTATTCAGACGGCAAAATTTATTCCATCAGTACAGCCATCGCTTTTGCCGGTGACGGAGATCTCAATTACCGGTTTTATGCTTTCGATGGCGATGATGATGCCACCGGTGATCCCACATCAGATATGATTTTCACGGTATCACCGTTCACCAATACCATACCCTGGCTCGACTGGGAGCCTGGAGACTGCCGGACGGATGGTGTCACGCCTGTCCTTGGCGCCGCCGACGCAGAGTATCACTTTCTGATCCGGTACACGGATATGGATAATGAGCTGCCGCCCACCGCTTCGGATATCCAGGTCTGGATCGATGAAAACGACAATGGTACGGTTGATACCGGTGAGATGTATGATTTAACTGAAGTCGATACCGGGGATTTAGACTGCACGGACGGCAAACTCTATGAACTCACGATACTCATCGGATTTGACGGGGACGGCATTCTCGATTATCGGTTTTATGCGCACGACGGTAACCATGCCGCTGGTGGAGACCCCACCTTTGATCACACGCTCACCGTGATTGAATGTCTTAAAGTGCGTCCCGAGGGAGGGTCCGGGTGGTTCAGTTCCATCCAGAGCGCCATTGATTCCGTAACGGATGAGACCATAGTCCTGGTGTATGACGGCACCTATTACGAAAACCTTACGCTGAATCAAAATGATGATCTTACGACGATCCAGTCGGTCTGCGGCCCGGAAAACACCGCCATTTCCGGTACGGGAATATGTGTCTATATCGATTTGAACGCCGGATTTGTTCTGGACGGTTTCACCGTCACAACCGATACCGGCACCGGTCTGCATATTCGCTCATATGATCCAACACTATCAAACTGTATAATTACGGGAAATGATGCCGGAACCGGCAACGGCGGTGGAATGTACACCCATGCCGGCGCCAATGTAACTCTGATAAACACGACCTTCAGTGGTAACACGGCAAGTAATGGTGGCGGTATATACATGAATACGGGATCCAATATATCCTTCGATAATTGTACAATTACCATGAACCATGCCACTACTATCGGCGGCGGGATTTATCTGAACAGTGTTGGTGCGGCGACAATTATGGAAAACAGCACGGTCAGCGACAACACGGCCACGGGTATCAGCGGTGGTTTACATTTCAATAATTGCAGCCCGATTATTCGTGAAACTATCATCTGCGACAATGTATCCGACAGCGGCGGCGGAGCACTCTTCACGAATGGTGGTGCTGATCCGGAACTGATCAACTGCATCATCGCCGGTAATCAGGGGACACAGGGTGGAGCGGTCTACGGCAATACTGGAACAGCGCCGATCTTTACCAACTGCACATTTTACGAAAACACAGCCACGGATCTGGGGGGTGTTTTCTACGTTAATTCTGCGACACTCATCGCACGAAACTCTATTTTCTGGGGTAATCTATCCGGTAATGGCGGTCATGTCAGTCATACACGAGGTATCCCGCTCACCATTGAAGATTCTATTGTTGTCCAGGGCTCAAGCTATTTCACCGGAAGTGTCGGTGTCGTGTTTCAGGGGTATATCTCTGAAATTGATCCCGATCTGGATGATACCCGGCATCTGAAACCGGGATCGGAATCAGCCATTGATCACGGTAACGCCGCATATGCACCTGATTGGGATATTGACGGCGACGTCCGACCCCAGGGTACGGCGGATGATATCGGCGCTGATGAGTATCTTGATTCCGGTGATAAAAACAGCACACATGATGAAAACCACTCGCCTGATAAAACCGAAATCACCATCCCGTCAACCAGTGTGCCGGGTATGCTGGTGATGCTGCTGGGATTGGGGTTCTGTATCGCAATCAGAGTGAAGAGATCCCGGTTCAATTAAGTCACCCTGAGCCCATCGGCTTCGCTCAGGACAGGCTCCGTCGAAGGACCTTTCCCCTTCCACCCATGGTATGATACTGTAGGAGGTGTAAAGGATTGATGCGTGAACAGAAGGGGTGAACACAGGGGATGCTTTCGAACAAAGAAAACAGCAACGCTATAGAGATGCGGGATCCATTGACGAATATCGGTACCCGGGATGGATTTGAAAAGGGACTGAGCGCAGCGGTTGCCCATGCCGCCGATACAAGCGGATCGGTAAACCTGCTTCTGATCGATCTGGATCATTTTAAAAGCATCAATGACGCATTTGGTCACATAAGAGGGGATGATGTTCTTGTTGAATTCAGTAGTCGGATGAAAGGATGTATCCGGGAATCAGATGAATTTTACCGGTATGGCGGTGATGAGTTCATCATTCTTTTTCACGACATTCATAAGGGTGAGGCGGTTCGAATTGCCCGAAACCTCCTGGAAACCATTTCCGGAGCGCCATTCGGATTCGATCCGCCCCTGTTTTTAACAGCCAGTATCGGAGTTTCCGCATATCCTGATGATTCAGATCATCCGGAAACACTTTTCAAGTTGGCTGACCAGCGGTTGTATGACGCCAAACGCAAAGGTCGGTTTCGCGTCTCAAGTAAAGACCCGGAGAACGCTCAATCGCTGCCGTTTGATTCTGTGTCGCGGCTTCTGGAGCGAGATGAGGCACGCCATGGTATCCGGTATTTTCTTGACCGGCTGCAGAATGAGCCCGGGGGCGTGCTTGGCATTTCAGGTCCCCAGGGATCCGGCAGGACGCAGATCCTGGCAGACGCAAGGCGTCATGCTGAAATGTTGGGATACTGTGTTCTGAACGCAGCGGATGATTTAACACCGGTCACAGATCAATCCATACTATGCATAGATGATGTTGATCGCCTGTCCAGCGGGAAGTTTCAAGAATTGATGGGTTTGTTTCTCCGGTCTGATGAGCAAATAAAAGGGATGATTTATACAACGGCTCCCAATTTCAGACCGGAACTTCCCCGGGGATACTCACATAAATCTGAAATCGAGTTGAATCCGTTATCGGTAGAAGGGTTGAGTATCTGGCTTCGGACACTGATGCAGTGGGAACCTGATCCTGCATTTGTAAATTGGCTTCACCGGCAAACATCCGGGTTGCCGGGAAAAGTCCGGAAAGGACTTCAATTTCTCATTGACTGGGAAGTTTTAGAACAATCCGATCCGGGATGGTTATTGGCGGATAAATACCAGGAGATACATCTTCAGAAAAAGTTGGACAGTTCATCCGACGTTGCCGCACATAATCTGCCGATTGTTCCGTCCCGATTTATTGGTAGGGAGTCAGAGTTGAACCGGGTAGCTCAGCTCCTGGACACCAATCGCATGGTGACAATCCTGGGGACCGGCGGCATCGGTAAGACACGGATCGCTATGCAGGTCGGTCACGCGCAGTTGAGGGTTTTCAAGCATGGTGTGTATTTCGTCAGTATGGCTTCGATTAAATCGCCTGAGCACATCCCGGCCGCCATCGCCGGTGTTCTGAACTTTGCGTTTCAACCGCGAAAGAAAATCATTCACCAACTCCTGAACACGCTTCAATCCAAGCAAATTTTACTGATACTGGATAATTTTGAGCATCTCGTATCAGGCGCACCGGTTCTGGCTTCCATCCTGGAGGAGTGTCCGGAAGTGGCTATGCTGATCACATCTCAGGAGAGGCTGTATATACGGGGGGAAACAGTCTGTGAGATATCAGGTATGGCGTATCCGTCCGGGACAGAAACAGTGCCTCACACCGAATACAGTGCGCTCAGCATGTTCGAATATCATGCCGGTCTGATTGAAACCGAATTTAAACTGGATGATTCAAATTTCGGTGATGTGGTCCGCATCTGCCGGATGGTGGAAGGTGTTCCTCTTGCAATTGAACTGGCCGCTTCACTGGTGCGGGTTTTATCCTGCCGGGAAATTGCTGATGAGATCGATAAAAATCTGGATTCACTTCAATCCATGCTTCGTAATGTCCCGGACCGACATCGCAGTTTACGGACTGTTTTCGACTATTCCTGGAATCTTCTGGATGAAGAACGGCAATTGATTTATGCACAGTTGACCGCATTCCAGGGCGGGTTTGATAAGGATGCAGCACAGGTGGTCGCCAATGCCGGAATCAGGGATCTTATGGTTTTTGCTGACAAATCACTCCTGCGAAAAAAGGATTCCAACCGGTTTCAAATGCCACATATCCTGAAGCGATTTGCCACGGAAAAGCGGGAGGAGCGGTCGGATTTGCAAAACGCCTGCCTGAACCGGCATTGCCGGTATTACGCGGATCGAATTTCACGGATTACGCATATCGATAAGACCGTCTGGATCCAGGAAATCCGTGATGAACTGGATAACTATCGTGCCGGCTGGGATTTTTCCGTCAGGAACTGTCTGATCGAGGAGATGCAAACATATCTTCCGAAAATTACGCTTGTACTGGAAAATCGGGGGTTATTTGTGGATGGGGAAAAATCCCTGAGTCTGGCTTCTGACAGATTGAGTCAAGCGGCGTGTGAGCAGGATGATAAATCACTGCTGCAGTTGCGGGGCAGGCTGCTGTGCAGCCGGGGATGGTTCTGCTACCGGCTGGGTCGAAGTCAGGAAGCTCGGTCATTACTGCGTGAATGTGAAAAGATTTTCCAGGAGACCGGTAACCCGTTGGATCTGGCCGCGGTCTACAACAACCTGGGACTGACTGAAAAAGGCTTTGGTAATTACAGGGAAGCCCGTACATTCCATGAAAAAAGTCTTGCAATTTGTGAGGAGAATGGCAGTGAACCGGGTATGGCACGATCTTACAACAATCTGGGCGATGCATATTTCATGGTGGGTGATTACCAACAGGCAAGGCAGTGGTTTCAGAAAAGTATTGCCATCCGAAAACGGCGGGGCATCAAAAAAGGCATGGCCAGCTCACTTCACAATCTTGGCAATGTGGAAAAAGCGCTGGGAAACTTTCACCTGGCATTGGAACTATACACAGACAGCCTGACCATCAAGCGGAAACTGGGTGACCGGCGAGCCATTGCCAGTTCTCTGAACAATCTCGGCATCACCCACGATTTCCTTGGTGATTATGATGAAGCGGAAAAAATGTTCCGTGAGAGTCTGATCATTAAAAAGGAGATTGGCGATTTGACAGGAATAGCCAACTCCCTGCATAACCTGGGCTGTCTGGCAATCTTGAAAGACGCGTACTCCGATTCGGAATCACTGTTCCGTGAGAGTCTTGAAATCCGACGTCGAGGTAACGACCAGGCCGGCGTGGCCAACTCGCTGAGTAATCTTGGTATTGTGGCGGGGAAACAGGGGGATTACCAACGTGCACATCACCAGATCACGGAAAGTCTTGAAATTTATCGGCGGATTGGAAATCCATGGGGCATTGCATTCACGCTCAAAGCACTGGGCGATGTTTTTACTCGCCAGAACGCATTCTCCAAAGCCTTCCAAAACTATTTCAAATCGATTCACACCGCATTGGAAATCGGCGGTCTGCCACTGGTTCTGGATGTGATCCTTGCCATTGCATCGGCGCTGATCAAACAGGAATTGTTTCATGAGGATGCACTGGCTTACGCGTCATTTGTGCTGGGTCATGATGCAAGCTACAGAAAAACACATAAACTGGCGATGGAACTGAAACAGGAATTGACGCCCCGGATCGCGTCAGATATCAGCATAGAGTGCATTAAACGGTATCAGACAGACGATATCCCGGCTGTCGTGAAAAGCATGGAAACAGCAGATTGGAATCCGGAACGGGACTGAGGAATTATAGCAGTTTTCTCTGTTTGGCTTCATCTTCCAGGGTCTGTCTGGCACTGGGATGAGCGATATTAATCAGGGCTTCAGCACGTTCTCTCAGGTTCTTTCCATGAAGATATGCCACACCATACTCCGTAACGACGTAATGGACATCCGCCCGTGTGGTCACAACACCTGCGCCTCGTTTCAAGGTCGGTACAATTTTTGATATGGTCCCTTTTTTCGCAGATGACGGCAGGGCAATAATGGGTTTTCCATTTTTGGATTGAGCGGCGCCCCGAATGAAATCAACCTGTCCTCCAAATCCCGAATAAATCTGCGTACCGATGGAATCGGAGCAGACCTGTCCGGTAAGATCCACCTCAATCGCTGAGTTGATGGCGACCAGGTTTTCGTTCTGCCCGATAATGAAAGGATGGTTGGTGTAGTTGGTGGGGTGGGTTTCGAAGATGGGATTATCATCGATATAATCGTAAAGTTCTTGTGAACCAAAATAGAAGGTAGCGATGATTTTGCCGGGATGTAATGTCTTTTTCCTACCGTTAATTACACCAGCATCTATAGCTTCCACGATGCTGTCTGAGACCATCTCTGTGTGCACACCCAGGTTTTTCTTGTCAAACATACATTTCAGCGCAGCATTGGGGATTCCACCAATCCCCAGTTGCAGGGTGGAACCATCTTCCACCAGACCAGCGATATACGCACCGATTTTTTCCTCCACATCAGTGAATGGTTTCGGTGCAAGCACCGGAAGTTTTTCATCCGTCTCCACAAATTTGGATATCCGCGACACATGGATGAAGGAATCACCCAGTGTTCTTGGCATTTTCTCATTGATCTGCGCAATCACTGTCGTAGCTGAATCAACAGCGCCTCTGGATGCCAGACATTCCACACCAAAACTCATAAAACCATGCTCATCAGGAGGTGAAAGCTGTATCATTGCCGTGTCCAGAGGAATTTTACCGGATGTAAACAGGCCGGGAATTTCATACAGGAAAATCGGAATATAATCGGCTCTGCCCTCATTTACAGCAACACGGTCACCGGGTCCGACAAACAGGGAGTTATTCCGGAAATGATTTTCCATTCCGGGTTGAGACAGGGGGTCATCCCCCAGAAGGAGTACGTGAGATACCGTGACATCATTAAGCGCGTCTTTCCGGTCAGCCAGCGCATTCACCAGCACAAACGGCGTGGCGGCATTACTGCCGATGTAGACACTTTGCCCGCTTTGAATGGAAGATACGGCTTCCGCTGCTGAGCATCGTTTCTGCTTGTAACCATCGATCCAGCTCATGAAAGATACTCCCGCTTGATTTCACCTTTATTCACGTAGATCCCCCGGTTCATTTCCGGATTTTCCTGAAGAGCAGCTTCCAGTCCTGACCGGGCGATAATTTTCAGATAAGGCAGGATGCTTGCAGTGATGGTATGGCTGGCGGTTCGAGCCACCAGGGTGGTACCGTTGGGCATGCAGAAATGAATCACGCCATGAACGGTATAAATGAACTCCCCGCAGGGTGAGACACAGGACGTTTCCGAACAGCCGCCCTGGTCAATGGAAAAATCAATGAATACGGATCCATGCTGCATGGTCTCGATCATTTTTTCCGTGATAAGGACAGGGGATCGCCGGCCGGGCACCAGCACCGCACCGACAACCACATCCGCAAACCGAACCAGTTTTTCAAGATTGTATTGTGTCGCGAACAGTGTGGTAATGCGCAGACCCGCAGAATGTCTGGCCAGATGGTCCAGTTTATCCCGGTCGTTATCCAGCACATACACGGTGGCTCCGATCCCGGCAAAAGTCATGGCCGCATTGTAACCCAACGTGCCGGCGCCAAGAATGACAACCTCACCGGGTGGAATCCCCGGAACGCCTCCCAGAAGAATGCCTTTCCCGCCCACATGAGATTCCAGTAATCGTCCGGCAATCTGCACGGAAAGTTTCCCCGCAATTTCACTCATGGGAATCACCAACGGCAGTCTGCCATCGTCTTTTTGTATAATTTCATACCCCAGGATGGTGACCTGCTTGCTTTCAACAGTTTCCAGAAACTTCTGAGGCGCTGTTACCAGATGGAAATATCCCATGAGGGTTTGAGATTCCCTGATCAGTTCATATTCCTCAGGTTGAGGACGACGGACTTTCAAGACAATATCAGCCCGCTGATACGCCTCCTCTTTGGAATACACAATGGACGCACCCGCCCCGATATACTCTTCATCAGAAAATCCCGAACCCTCCCCTGCTTTTGACTCAACATATGCAGTGAGTCCCAGGGAGACCAGTTCCTTGACGCCCATGGGGGACAATCCCACCCGCATTTCAGGCGTGTTTTTCATGGGTGGTAATTCTTTGGGTATTCCGATTATCATGGCGCCTCCTTGTTGTTCTGTCTTAATCTCGCATCGGATTCCGGTAATTGACTATAATCCACATTATAGCATTAAATGGGAATTCACCCCAAAAACAGCTTGACATTAGGGAAAATCATAAGGTAGACTCTTAATATGCAACAATCTCAAATCATTATTCCAAGACCAAGACTTGAAAAACAGATTCAACAAGCCATGAAAGAATCACCCATAACGGTTCTTCTTGGAGCACGACAGACCGGAAAAACCACTCTGGCTCATAAAATTACCAATAAAATGGATGACGTGCACATTTTCGATCTGGAGACTGCTGCCGGTCAGGCAGCCATGACAACACCTGAATTGACTTTAAGAAACCTGACGGGTGTTATTGTTATCGATGAAGTCCAGCGTAAACCAGAATTATTTGAGGTGTTACGTCCTTTGGCAGACCGGCCGGATCAACCGGCTGCATTCCTTCTTCTGGGCAGCGCTTCTCCTGCTTTAATCCGGGGTGTATCCGAATCCCTCGCAGGGCGTATCATGTTTGTCGATATTCCGGGATTCAGAATTGATGAAGCGCTTCCTGGGAGTGTTGAACGGCTCTGGGCACGAGGTGGTTTTCCACGTTCGTTTCTCGCCAATTCGGAGGAATCAAGTTACCGGTGGCGAGCTTCCTTTGTTACAGCCATTCTTGAGCGGGATATACCACAACTCGGTATTCGGATACCTTCGGAAACACTGCGCAGATTTTGGTTGATGCTGGCACACTATCACGGTCAGGTATGGAATGGATCGGAGATCGCCAGGTCCATTGGCGTGACACAAAATACTGCCCGTCACTATCTTGATATCCTTGCAAGCGCTTATTTCATCAGGATCCTGACACCATGGTTTGAAAATCTGAAAAAGCGCCAGGTGAAATCTCCTAAAATTTATATCAGGGATTCCGGGTTGTTGCATTACCTGCTGGGTATCGAGAGTATAAATATGCTACGAACCCATCCCAAATATGGTGCATCCTGGGAAGGTTTTGCTCTGGAACAGGTTATCGCAATTCTGGGTGATCAAAACATCTTTTTCTGGGGTACTCTACGGGGTGCTGAACTGGATTTGTTTATAATGAAGGGAAACCGGAGAATCGGGTTTGAATTTAAATGTGCGGATGCTCCTCGAATGTCAAAATCCATGCATATAGCTATACAGGACCTGAAACTTGACCACCTTTATGTTATCTATCCCGGTGATCTCAAATATCCACTAAATGAGGTCACAACGGCTGTGCCGATTTCCATGCTCAAAGATCTTAAGTAAAGATCCGGACAGCGCATCCTGGGACAATTTTCAGGACTCACTCAGTTGTTCACGAGCAGCCTGAAGAACACGATCCACAGTAAACTCGAAATGGGTCATCAGGTCATCTGCCGGAGCTGAAGCACCGAAAGTATCGATACCGATGACTGCACCGGTGAGTCCCGTGTACCGTTCCCAACCCAGGGTTGTACCGGCTTCCCTGAGCGCTTTGATGACCAACCCAGTGATTTTAACAGAGACACGGTGACGAATATACTGGATTGAGTATCATGTAATCTGAATTGAGGAATTGGTGGAAAAATGAAACGAGTTATTCTGATAGTCATTCTGTTTTCAACCATTTTTTCCGGGACGCCAAACGCATACGCCGGTACCGATGTCGATCATCAATACCTCGTATTTGTGGCAAACCAGAGTTGGTTTTCGCGGATATATCTTATGGAGATGAACGGTTCGGTAGTGACATATCACGAGTACGAATATTACATTTTCAGCGATGTGACGGTTGTGAACAACGAATTGTACGTGGCGGATTGGGTGGCGCCGGCACTTTACTGTCTTGATCCTTTTACCGGTGCACTGGACATTGTTGTGAGTGATCTTTGGTTGAATTCCATGTACGACGTTGCCTGGGACGGCGAGTTTTTTTATATAGACGAGTGGGATTTAAATCGGTACGACATCAATGGCGTCAGGACAGCACAGCGGATTTCAGTCATGCTGTGCGGGGATCCGCGTTTGATGAGACGTATTACTGGACGCTCCTGGATACCGGGGAGATTAAATGCTGGGATCTTTCTGGCTGGCCGATGATTACGGAAGTTCCCGAAAACACATTTAATGCCCCGTCAGTCAACTGCCGGGGTTTGTGGTTTGATGGAACCTACTTCTGGACTGCTGAAAGTATCGACAGTATTCTGGGATATATCTATCAATTTGACTATGACGGGACAGCGGTTTCCAGCGTGCTCGCACCGGCGTTCAAAGGGTATGCCGCATGCATTATTGATGATAGCGTGCCCACACCGACACCTTCCGAATGTCTGCATCACGGGGATGTCAATTATGACGGTGAGATAACCTCCGGCGATGCACAGCAGGCGTTTCTGATTGCCCTGGGCACGCTCTCACCGACATTCGAAGAAGCATGCGCCGCGGATTGTAATGGAGACAGCGAAGTCACGTCCGGCGATGCGCAGGGGATTTTTATCGCTGCGCTTGGTGCCGGGGAATGTGTGGATCCGATTTGAGATTGATGTTGACGGATGACACCGATTGATCTCTGGAAAGGCCGGATCGGTTCCTACACGTTATTTCGCACCATGTTGCTTAAGAATTTGGATGCACGCCTTCTTGTTTTCCATGGGATCATAGATGTTGGGATGCTGTTTTCCTGACCCCGTCTCCGGAAAACCAGGCAAAGTTTTTAAACTGCCGATAGCTGCCTTTCCGTTCGCAAGCTTCCGGGGTTTCTCTTTTCTCAATAAATAGTCCAGTGGTGTCTCCCCGTTTTTATCGGTTGTATTGACATTCGCACCATTAATAATAAGCAGATCGATTATTCTTGAATTCAAACCTTCAACAGCAATATGAAGCGGTGTTTTGCCCAGGTTGTCCCGGACGTTTAATTCAGCGCCGTATCTGATCAATAATATGATGTTCTGTCTTTGTGAGGCTTGAACAGCATGATGGAGTGGTGTGCGAAGGCTTTTATCTCCGACATTGACATCAACATCTTCAATGATGAGTTGATCTATAAAAAAAACATCTCGCTGCCGAACCGCGTTGTGAAGGGGAGTTTTTCCCTCATTATCCGCTAAATTTGGATCCGCATTGTGTTGTATCAGAAAATTAAACAGCGTCTTTCGACTTAATCGTACAGCCATATTGAGAAGCGTTCTACCGTGATTGTTCTGAACATTGATATCCGCACCGTTGGAAACAAATAACGTGCCCAACTCACTTTGCTTTTTCAATCTATCACTTCCTGAAAGATTAAATAGAGAAAAAATGGCTGTAGTACCGGTGGCGCTCCTGATATTGAGGTCAGCTCCCTTTTCAATCAAAAACCTTACAATATCTATCTTGTTTCGGAAACTCGCATAAAGCAGAGGTGTCATTCCCTGCTTGTTCGTCAGATTGATATCCAATCCTTTTGAGATATAGAGTTTCAAAAGGTCAATATCTCCAAAAATTACAGATTGATGAAGCAATGATTTTCCAAAATTATCGATTACGCTGACATCTGCACCCCTGTCAATAAGCACAAGCGCTGTTTCATAACGGTTTCTGCCTCCCAGAGAAAACAAGGGTGTACAACCATCATTATCTTTCGAATTGATATCAATTCCCAGATCCAATAATTGTTGAATGAATTCTGTGTTGCCTTTGAATACTGCTCTATGAAGTAGTGTGGCGCCTTTATCATCCTTGATATTAATCTGTGCACCCATACTTAAAAGGGTTTTTGCTATATCTTTCGCATTACATTCAATCGCCCAATACAGGGGTGTTTTTCCGTCCTTATCCGCTAATTGAATATCAGCTCCGGAATCAATCAAGTATTTTGAGATCAGATCACTATTACTGATAATTGATCTAACTAACGGTGTGATGCCTCCATTATCTTGAGCATTAACATCAGCACCCTTTTTAATAAGCAGTTCCACCATTTGGCAAATTTCCGATTCTATCTCCGGACCTTTTCCAATCGGAAAATCACTCCAAAATATGTGTACAGCACTATGCAGGGGCGTGTATTCTGATTCCAGAGTACCGTTGATATCAGTACCGGAATCCAATAAGAAATCGACCATTTCGAAATTTCTATTCTGAACCGCGGAATGTAACAGAGAATTCCCCTCTTCACTATGAATGTCGTTCAGGGACTCCATATCCATCAGGAGACGGACAATATTGAAATGGCCTTCTTCAGCGGCCAGGAGAATGGGTGTTTTTTTATAAAAAGATGTTGCATTGTGATCAGCACCGGCGCCGGCAAGCAACTTTACTATCCGGGCATGACCATTCTCAGCCGCCCAATGCAGTGGTGTTCTATCCAGGTTATCAACGGCGGAAACATTGGCGCCGTTCTGAACAAGAAGTTCGACGATGCGGATATGTCCCCGTTCGGACGCAATATGCAGCGGTGATCCGGGTGTTTTAGTCTGATCCTGTTCCGTCGGCTTCCGGTTGTGACGATACCCATATAGTTCACGGGCATTTTTTCCCGGTGCGTTTATATCCGCCCCCGCTTCCAACAGGAGATTTGTTGTTCGGATATGTCCATACTTTACCGCATAATGCAAGGGTCTCTGCCTGCTTCGATCCTTCGATTCAATGAATGCACCTGCTTTGATTAATAAGTCTGCGATATACTTATGATCGCGTTCCGCTGCAATATGTAATGCTGTCACCTGCTCCTTGTTTCGGCTGTTAACATCCACTCCGTTGCGGATCAATCTTTCAACCTCATGCAATCGACCCTTGTGAGCAGCATTCAGAAATTGGTTCTTATACTTTGTCCATGCAGGGCATGGTGTGATTATCGTGGATAAATCATCAAACAGATGTTTGTGTCTTGCCGGGAGAAGATCAATATCCGCACCCTTCTCAACGAGCAGTTTCATGATTTCAATTTTTCTAAGCTGACACGCCCAATAGAGTGCTGTTATTCCTTTTACGTTTCTGACATCGACATCTTTTATCACAGTGATGATGTCTCTAACCCTGTCGATATCCCCTTTTTTCACCGCCTCGTGCAATATCTGATTACCCAGGATTGCTCCACGCTGTTCCAGATCGAACATGATCCGCTTCATATTTTGTTGCCGAGCCAACTCCAGTGCTGTTTCACCGCAATCACTTTCAATATTGACATCGGCATCGTTTTCGAGAAGAAATCTGATAAATTCCGCCATGTTATTCCGGGGAGATATTGAGTTTCGACCGATGACAATATGTAAAACAGTATGACCGATTTTTGTTTGAGCATTAATATCCGCTCCATTTTTTACCAGGACTTCTGCTATAGAGGTATTTCCTTGTAATGCGGCTGAATGAAGTGGCGTGTGTCCTTCCCTGGATTTCACATTGACATCCGCTTGGCGCGCCAAAAGCAGCATCAAAATCTGCATGCGATCTTGTCGTCGCTTCTTTAGATGGTCTTCTGGTGGAAGGTCACACATGTAAAGGTCGTGAGAGCCGGCCAGATGCAGCGGCGTGTTTCCTTGACTATCCCTTACATTGACTTCAGCTCCACGTTTCAACAACGCTGAACACACTGGAAAATTCCCCTGTTTGACCGCTTCAAATAAAGGGGTTTTACCGGATTTGTCCCGTGCGTTCACATCTTGTCCGCTATCAATAAGGTATGAGTCAAGCGGACGATTAACCGGGCTTCCTCCCCGGGCAGAACCAAGACAAAGAGTTGAACTAACACAAACGATGAATGTGGCTGCACAAATTAATCGGATGATTGCCATTGGCATTTTGTATGACGCGATCATTTACCTATTATACTCAAAGTTCGTCGAACAAGGAATTGAATTCGATCCTCAGAGCTCACTCAATTGTGCACGTGCAGCTTCCGGTTGCCATGATTGATGATGGATCACTCTCTGTGAACTCTATGGCAAGCAACCTGGCTGTGTTTGAATTTTCATTGGAAAGCCCATTGTCTCCGATGGTCCAGCCGTTGAATTTTAAAAATTCAGCTAATCAATTTAATAGAAATCAGACAATTGGATCCACGCAGAATTCACTTCCAAAAATAACATAGAAAATCTGTTGTGCGTCACCGGCCGTCACGTTACCGTCACCATCACAATCTGCAGCACATTCTTCTGTAACTGTGGGCGTAATCATGCTGAGGGTAATGTAAAACGCCATCTGTGCATCAGCGGCCGTAATACTTCCGTCACCATTCACGTCACCACTGTGGATACAGGGGGATGAAAGGCAGATTTCATAGACACGGCCATCTCCAATGTCCGCCACCCAGAGACTGCGATTCACCGAATCCAACTCGATCCCGCATCTGAACAGCGTTCCGAAACCGTCGGCAATGAGTGTTACGTTGCCTGTTGACGGAACAATGCGATAGACGGCATGGCCGGTATCACTCGCCACATAGACGACATCGTCCACAGGGTCATGGGCAATGCTAACCATATTACCGACAGGCATGCTCAGCGGAATAGCAGTGCGTGTGCCCTGTGCATCCAACTCATATAAGTTGTCAGCATCAAAAGAATCGCACAAATACACAGTATCGTTCAGTCCTGCGGCAATATCGAAAATCTCGAGTTCCGTGGACCCGGGATCGGCCATAACCTGCAGTTCCCCCTCCGGTGTGTCCGGTGAGAATGCCCATATCTCATCCAATGCATTGGTACTCCCAAAATCGGAAACAAGGATATCACCCGGATTGACATTGGGTCCGTCAAAACCCGCCGGAGAAAACGTCATACCCAACACATCATCATCTCCTGAGTGGAAACCCGAAACCCATACCGAGGGAGTACCCCCCCACTCCTGTTTGTTGATCACCCCATCATAGGGCTCACTGATATAAGCGTCCCCATCGATATCGAATAACAGGTCTCCGGGACGACTGAAGGGTTGCAGCAAGATACCGGTGTCGGCTCCCGTGACAGGATAAATGCCCCCGCCCAACGATGTTGTCTCGTATATCGTTCCGTAAATCTCTTCGTCCAGGGGATTGAGAGCAATACCCGCTATACCGACAAAGCTGTAGAACCCGCAATCGCCGGCGGTCGGATCGTATAACTGAATCGGATTGTAGATGGGGGGACAGTTGTTCTCGAGACGGCCGAAGTTGTCGAATCCAATGTCCTCGATTCCGTCGAAGAACTCAACAGTTATCATGCATTCTGCAACATAGGATAGAAGACCGGACCATGTTCCGGAGTCCAGGGTCCATGTTGCTGTGTTGAGCGGATAGGAAAACGTCTTCCACACCACGCTGCTTTCCGGCAGGTCGGCCGGGTCCATATCCACGTAAGCGGATCCGCCGGGACCGGAAATTCGTATGAACTCTGAAATCGCAAGAGGTGTTTCAGTTCCTGTGATAACCCGGAGATCGATAGTCACGTATCCATGGCTGTCCAGGCTGGACCAGTTGCCCAGGAACTTGGCCGGTGCAATTGCGTGTGAGATGCCGGATCCATCTGCAACTCGTACATATCCGCCACCGTTGCCCCCGATATCCGGATTCGATATCCCGCCTGTCTGGGAGAAACTCCAATCACCGGTTCCCGGCGTGTTAAAATCGTCATACGCGCACGGGATCCAGACATATGACGGTGTCGCGGAGAGATAGACATTGTCTATTCGAGCAGTCTCCTGTCCGTCGGTGAACTCGCCCATGATACTGAATGAGTTTACGGCCTCAAGTAAACCCGTCCACGTACCCTCATCGACGGTCCATTCAGCCGAATCCAGGGATACGACATACGTGTTCCAGATATCACTCACAGGGAAATAGGACTCTCCGATCAGCGCACGGGCTGTTCCGTCCGGGCCGGATAATCTGAATATAAAATTCGGCATGATATCATCCGGATCGGATGAGCTGTGAAAGATATCCACAGAGAGTGTGTCCGAACCTGTCATCCCACTCCAGTTCCCGTGATATACGGGCGGCGCTATAACATAGTTCATTCCACCGGTTGCAAGGTCGTTTACTGCCAGGCAACCGCCGGGATTACCGGTTGCACTTTCCCAGGCAGAGCTGTTATCACCTGTAACATTCCAAAGCTCCAGATCACTATCAAATGTGGTTGATACCTGAGCATTCACCGGATTTGCAACAACGAGAGCAATAATGAAAAAAAGATTCAAAACAGTAACAGTTTGACGAGTAGACATAATTTGGTTCCTCCGTTTTGGTTCAAATTGTTTTCCACGTCTCTCCACTTTACAGATTATGGGGTGTTACAATATTCTAATCTTGCAGGAATTTCAATGTGGAATGGCTGCCGCAATTGTATCGCCATCTTTAAAACAGCTTGATATTTGGGAAAATACGACGGTTGTGCCTATTTCAATTGCCCACGCGCAGCTTCAAGAATACGATCCACGGTAAACCCGAAATGGGTCATCAGGTCATCTGCAGGTGCTGAAGCGCCGAAGGTGTCGATACCGATGACTGCGCCGGTCAGCCCCGTGTACCGTTCCCAGCCCAGGGTTGTGCCAGCTTCCACAGCCACCCGGGCGGTAACCTGTGGCGGCAGCACACTGTCCCGGTATGTCTGGGGCTGTACCTGGAACAGCTCCCAGGAGGGCAAACTGACAAGCCGACATCGGACACCATCGTTGCTGAGTGTTTTCCAGGCTTCCATACAGAGCGATACTTCGCTTCCCGTCGCCATGAGCAGCAGTTCCGGTTCGCCTTTGCAGTCCGCCAGCACGTAACCGCCTTTTTCAACCTGCTCCGCATTAAATACGGTTCGATCAATGGTGGGCAGATTCTGTCGTGAGAGAATCAATGCGGTGGGTCTCATGGTATTTTCCATGGTTATTTTCCAGGCCGCCGCAGTTTCATTGGCATCGCAAGGCCGGATCACGATCAGGTTCGGCATGGCGCGTAATGCCGCCACATGTTCGATGGGCTGATGGGTCGGCCCGTCCTCCCCCACGCAGATGGAATCGTGGGTGTACACATAGATCACCGGCAGTTCCATCAGGGCGCTGAGCCGCATGGAAGGTCTGGCGTAATCGCTGAACACCAGAAAGGTCCCGCCATATGATCGAAGACCACAGAGGCACATCCCGTTCATTATGGCGGCCATGGCATGCTCCCGGATACCAAAATGAAAATTGCATCCGGACCGGTTTTCAGCGGAGAACACCGACGCGCCCTCATAGGTCAGTTCGGTTTTGTTTGACGGCGCCAGATCAGCGGACCCTCCCATCAGCCATGGCACGTTTTTTCCGATGGCGTTGAGGACTTTTCCTGACGCAGCCCGGCTGGCCAGCCCTTTGGCATCCGCCGGAAACACCGGGATATCCTTATCCCATCCGTCGGGCAGCTCACCTTCCACAATCTGTTTGAACTGTAAGGCCAGATCCGGGTATGCCACTTTATACTTCTGAAACATATCGATCCAGTCCCCCCGGAGCTGCTCACCGCGGCTGCCGATTCCCTTCCTGAAATGTTCACGAACACCGTCGGGAACCAGGAAGTGCGCATCTTCCGGCCAGCCATAATTCTTTTTTGCCAGTTTGATTTCATCAACACCCAGAGGCGATCCGTGGGCGGCGCTGGTGTCTTGTTTATTGGGAGATCCATACGCGATATGGCTGTCCACAATGATAAGGACCGGTTTGTCCGGCGTCTGACCAGCCTTTTCATATGCCTGAACAAGGGCATCCACGGCATTGGCGTCGGGTACGCGAAGAATCTCCCAGCCATATGCCCGGAACCGCGCTTCGGTATCCTCACTGACGGTCAGATCAGTGGGACCGTCGATGGTGATACTGTTATTGTCGAAAATCCAGCAGAGATTAGACAGTTTCAGGTGACCCGCCAGAGATGCCGCTTCCGCGGATAACCCCTCCATGAGATCACCGTCACCTGCCAGGGCATACACCCGGTAATTGACAATTTCATAATCCGGCCGATTGAAATATCCGGCCATCCACTGCCCGGCCACGGCCATTCCGACGCTGGTAGCCACACCCTGACCCAGTGGTCCGGTGGTCATCTCCACTCCGGCGGTTTCATATTCCGGATGGCCGGGACAATCACCGTTGAGCTGCCTGAAATTCTTGATGGCGTCCATACTCACCGCGGGTTCCGGCAAAACCTTGAGGGTCTCATCCACGGCGTTGACACCGGTGAGATGAAGCAGGGAATAGAGCAGCATGGAAGCGTGACCCGCGGACAGGACAAACCGGTCCCGATTCGGCCAGACAGGATCCTCAGGGTCGAACCTGAGAATATTCTGCCAGAGCGCATACGCCACCGGCGCCAACCCCATGGGCGCTCCGGGATGACCGGAATTGGCAGCCTGAACCGCGTCCATGGACAATGTCCGAATCGTATCAATACAAAGCTGGTCTATTTTGGTCATAAATTTCTCCTGATCAAGGTTCCAATTGGTTCCATCACCAATTTCAAAGATCGCTCTCATTGGTTCTCTGCACCGGTGGTTCACTCCCTATTATGTATTTTCTTTCGCGCTCAGTTTCAATAATTATTTGAATCTTCCAAAGAAAACCTGCTTTCAACAGAAATACCCAACTCTTCAATCTCAAGTTTCCGGCACATCAGGACCGGAAGCGTCCAACCGGCACGTTTTTTTGCCGGACGTTTCATGCCGGGAACACGGTTGTATTTCTTATCCCCGTAGACGGGATAGCCGATTGCCTGGCAGATCACGCGAATCTGGTGATATCTCCCGGTCCAGGGATGAATCTCGACCATCGTTGTGCCGTCCAAATGTTTAAGTGGTGTGATCACCGTTGCTGAAATTGTCCCTGACCGTATAGTCCCCCGGGAAAACCATTCCCTTTTGTCCGGGAAATGCGTCGTTGAGACTTCAAGATTCTCGACACGGGACCGCCGGTGACGCCCTGTTATGATGTCTGCCTGAATGAACAGGGGTGACTCCAAGCGCCCGATCAACCGGGCAGCATACGTTTTACTGACCTGACACTGCGCGAACAGTCGTCTCATCTTCCGGGCGGTTTCTGCGTTCCTGGAAAAAACCACCGGGCCGCTGGTATTCCTGTCCAGCCGGTGGGACGGTGCCAGAAACGGAACATTGCCGTCCGTCTTCGAAGCCAGGTACTGATGGACCCGGCTCAGAAGTGTGTCCTCCCCGGCAGCACCATGGACCAACATATTGATACCCTTGTCGGCTATAATAAGGTTGGTGTCTTCATGAAGGATTGTGAGGGAAGTCTCTGACATAAATTTTCATGGAAATGCATCCATGCTCCAGTGATCATATTTGTATTGCAGATCATCTTACCAAGTCAAATAAGCGTTCATTTTTCACGTCATTGCCGGCAATTGTTCCTTGAAATACTGCATGTCAAGTACAGTATTTCAAGGAAGTGTTATTGAGGAACCACTCACATCTTCCACACAAGGTTTCCTTTGACCAAAACGATGATGTGAATTAAAATCAAAATAGATTTTCAATATTCCGGGAGGATAAAACGTATGTCTTACACCATCAGACGAACCTGTTTAATAGTAACCATTACTCTTTTCTCGTTGGTTTTCTTTCATTCATCTTTGATCGCATCATACTGCGACCCGTTGCCACCGCCCACCGGCGCCATCATACCGATCACCAGTGAATCAGACCTGCGCTATCAGACATCCAATGCAACGCCCGGCGCCACACTGATGATAGCGCCCGGTTTGTATGCCATGCAGGACCTCCTACTTATTACGGTCTCTGATCTCGTTATCCGGGGTGAGACCGGCAATCGTGATGATATTGTTCTGGATTTTGGCGGAATGGTGAGCGGGCATTTCGGAATCCTGGTCATGAGTAACGATGTGACCATCGCTGATCTGACCATTCAAAACGCCGTGGATCACGGCGTATCGATTCAGGGGACCGACCGGCCAATCCTGTATAACCTGCATATTCAGGATATCGGGGATCAGCTCGTGAAGGTCAACCCCGACGGAGACGGCAGTGATGACGGTCTTCTGGCCTGCTGTTTGATCGAGTACACCACAACAGCGCCAGACAGTTACACCAACGGCATCAGTGGGCACCTGGCACACCGCTGGGTTGTGCGCGATAATGCATGGGTGAATATCCGGGGACCCGGGGACGGTTATACCGGCCCAACAGTCCTGTTCTGGTCGGAATCCAATGACACCATTGTTGAACGCAATACTTTCATGAATTGTTACCGCGGCGTAGCATTCGGAAACGCCGGCGCATCACCCGGCGCTCACACCGGCGGATTTTGTTGCAACAACATGTTTTTCGCAACGGAAAACCACGATGTGGCCGTGGAGATGGTCCATGCCACGGGCTGGACGGTGGCACATAATACCGCATATATGCTCAATCCGGCACCGGGACTGACATGGATCATGGAAGCCCGTTATGGCGATACTACCGGCACATTTATCAATAATCTCACCAATATGGACATCTGGGAGAATCGTGAAGGAGCTGTGGGCCTGGAAATTGACTGCGTGACCTCAGCAGAAGAAACCTGGTTTGTGGATAGCGCCGATGGTGATCTTCACCTGGTTGACACGGCCACATCGGCCATCGATCAGGGGGAACCCCTTGCCGAAGTACCTGAAGATATTGACGGTGACAGCCGGATGACCGGTGGCGCCGCAGACCTGGGCGCAGACGAATGGATGGCATGCGTCCATGACGGCGATGTGAACCAGGACTTCACCATTACCGCGGAGGATGCCCAGTTGGCATTTTCCATCGCTCTGGGTGTACTCTCACCCACGCCGGTAGAGGCATGTGCTGCGGACTGTAACGGGGACGGTTCCGTCACTGCCGGGGACGCCCAGCAGATATTTTATGCGGCGCTTGGTTCCGGCGCATGTGTTGATTAGCAACCTTCCCAAATTAAGTATGACTGCACCGGCAGCGATAACAGCCGAATCAATGTAATCCTCAACACCGGTTTGAGGGTCGGAAAGAGCGCAGTGTGATGAGCCATCCCATAACAATCAAAACGAGAATTAATCCCGGCAGACCACTCGCTGGAATAGGTAGCGGGATGGGTGTGGATGTCGGTGTAAGAGCCGAGGTACTGGTGGGGGAGGGTGTATCCGTGGGTGTGGCAGAGGGTGTTTCGGTCGGTTGAGGGTAGGTGAAGCTCCAAGGTGTGGTCTGAGCAATGATCTCGAAATCGGTGACACTGCTGCCGGAATCAGCATACAAATAATGTGTATTGAGACCGGTTTTTGTAACCTCAAAATAATAATCTACGGTACTGCCGAAATCCGCTGAATATTCTCCAGGAATCCATTGCCTGGGATCGCCTGATGGGGTATCGCAATATGTCCACCAGTAATCATTGGCACCATCCGGACATTCCAGTTCCATATCCTGGAAAGTCCATGTCCCGCCGTTGATACGGAACCAGAGGTTGGCGGATGTGATATCATCATTAGGGGTGTCGCCCAGATACAGGCAGACCGGATCCGCCGCATCCACGGGAACGATTGGATCCCGCATGGTTTCATTACCTGAGCACGCCTCCGGATTAGCGGGATCATGCCAGACTCCGGTGATGGGAACGTAACAGACATTCGGTTCGCCGGGTGTCAGGTTGCCTTCACAGAAATCCGTCAGGTTGTCATCCGAGTCCGCTCCATCCGGATACCGGGAGAGGCTGTGCCAGGTTTCCGGAGGTAGCGCCGGGTCACCCTCACCGCAACTGTAACTGCAGCCCAGACCGGGATTATACTGAATGGCATCCACTGCAAATCCATTCCAGTCCAGAAGAATACCGTTGCAGGGATTACTGGAAATGTTATCGGCAAAAAAATCATCTTCAATATCGATATTTGGGACACCTGAATGGCCGATAACCAGACAGCCGTTTGCAGGTATAGCGTATCCGGTGAGATCGATGGATACCTGAACGGAACAATCAAACATGAACGTATGAAGTTGGCAATTCTCTAAATCAGTACCCGCCGCTCCAAACAATTCGATATAGTTTTCACTTTCAGCGCCATAGTTTTCATACACCACTTCATTGATCACTACAGACGGCAGTGAACGGCAATGATCATATGTCGAGGGAGAAATTGATTCGGTCTCAATGATGGACAATATATCCGTAACAGTCGGTGAAATAGATGTGTTCGTCAGTCCCGGATCGGTATTGGTGACAGATCCCGTGATATCGCTTTCATTGAGGGAAATGGTGATGGGGATATCACAGTCACTCACCAGGCCCAGGTCATTGGTTTTCATAAAAATGGATTTCGAATGATCGGCTTCATCTTTGACCTCTCCATTCAGTAACAACCCAAAATCAGGAGTCAGTATCATCCCACGATTCCTGACAGCATAAAAACTGTTCAATGACCGGACCCATTCCAGGTTACCATTGCTGTCCAGAGCGGCCAGGACAAGATCCCAGATGCGACTGCCATCGGGATCATATGTGCCGGACAGATAATATCCGCCATCGGGGCGTTGCGTGATGGCACTGCTCGCATCATCGTAATCCAGGCCAAATACTTTGGCCCATTCCAGATTTCCGTTGCGATCATGTTTCATTATGAGAATGTCGCCGATACTTACTGTTAAAGGATCGACGATATGTCCCGCGGAAATACACCCGCCATCAAACGTTTCGCGTACTGAGGTGATCGATTCCAGGTCAGTTCCACCAGTGGATCGAGCCCAGACAATATTTCCTGAATCGTCGTATTTAATGAGCAGCGCGTTCTCGTCCCCACCACTCGAAAAAGTACCCCCGCCGGCGTAACATCCCCCATCACGGGTTGCATAAATTGTCATCCCAAACTGCCAATTGATATTTCCGGTTGCCCGGGACCAGACGATGTTTTCCGAAGAATCGACTTTGACGACAATAAGATTATCAAGGACGGTAGGACTACCCTCTGTCAAGCCGCAGGCAAAAAATCCGCCATGAAGTCCCGGATAAACAAACTCGAAATGTTCTGCATCCGCTCCACCCAGGCATTTGGCATATGTTAAATCACCATTAACATTATATTTTAGAATAAGCGCATCGCTATCCCCTGCACCAAAAGAATTTGTCCAACCGCAAAAGACATATTCACCTGTTGTCAGCTGTGCGCAGGAATCAACGATATCCAGAAGTGGTCCGTTAGCGGTTCTCGCCCACAAAAGCTTTCCATCCGGATTGTATCGTTCAACGAGACACTTGTTATCAGCAACAACATAATCCATTATTTTGCCACATGAGATGAAACCGCCGTCGGAAACCTGCCAGGAATGGTATGAAATTTGCGGATCCGTATCGTCGCCGGTAATTACAATGAACTCATTCGGATGGGAAACGGCTCCGCAGACATCGATCGCACCTATAAATGCTGTGGCTTCAGACGGTGAGATTGATTGATCAGATATGGCGGGAGATCCAATTGTCGGCATGGCGCCGGCCACGGTCAATCCCGGGGATCCCTGCGCAGGTGTCCAGTCCCGGAAAAGCGCGCATCCGTCCAGAGTTCCATCCGGTTCTAATCGGGCAAGATATCCATCGTAATTACCCTTCCCGTAGCTTTGGGAGAACCCGGCCAGCAGGAGATCACCGGAGGGTAATTCCCGGACGCATTTCCCATGTTCTGCATGTACACCCCCGCCGGTTTTCGTCCAGAGCAGATTCCCGGACCCGTCAAATTTACTCAGAAAAATATCATAACTACCAAAACCGGTACCGTTTGTTGTTCCACTGAATAAATAACCTCCATCGGATGTCTGGCAGACATTTTCACCGTTGTTTACGCTCAATTCACCCAATTGTCTGGTCCACTGAAGATTCATGCCGGAATCAAACTTGATCAGGAGTGCCCTGGAATCCGAAGTGACGAATGAGTAGGTTGTACCGGCAATAATGAACCCATTATCTGATGATAGAGACATGGAACCGATAGATTCAGAACCGGAGAGACCCACCGTTTTACTTGTCAGGAATGTTCCATTAGAGCTGAATTCTGTGATGAGAAAGTCAGCAGAACCGGCCCCGTAACTGAAACTTATCCCTGAAATGATAATGTTGCCCGCGCCGGTTTCAAAACAATCTCTTCCGTAATCAGCCAAGGCGCCACCGATGGTTTTCGACCAGAGACAGGTCCCGGTTGGCGATATTCGTAAAAGGAACTGGTCGAAATTCCCTTCACCGAAACTACTTGTTTGTCCAAGGACAATATATCCACCGGATGAGCTTTCGATCACTGAAAACCCCAAATCCTGATCGGAACCGCCATAGGTGTGTGCCCATTCCAGGGATCCGGTTTCATGGAATTTCAAGACCATCAGATCACTTCCCCCGGCGCCAAAACTGTCGGTGTATCCAGACACGATAAAACCGTTGTCCGATGTCTGTTGCACCCGATAACCATACTCTGATTGACTCCCGCCAACGGTGTTCGCCCATAGGATACTTCCATCCAGATCAAGTTTCATGATGAGAACATCAGAATCACCTGCACCATAACTGGAGGTCGCACCGACACAGACCAGCCCATTATCAGATGTAACAATAGCCTGTTGAAACGAATCCGAATCAAATGCGCCATACGCTTTGAAATATCCGTTCTGGGCAAACAGATATGGTGTCGCAAGTAAAATTGAGATTAAGCACCAGGAAACTACGAAATAATATCCCTTCATTATTGCCTCCTTAAACCAGAATTTCAAAAGTGAGCAACGAAAAGTATAACACAATCAGCAGGTATTGTTTAATTCGTTGCGTTGAGAGCATTTTGGAGGGATGCGCATCCTTTCGTTGGGGGTTACTGCGCAGAATTAACAGCATCACCATTTCGAGGTTTTGTGAAAGCTATTGCACACAAGCAGGGGTTATGTGAAAATACGTTGATATGGAGGTTTTTGTATGAGGTTTTCATCCTTGACGTTTCCAAAGAAACTTGCATTAAATGACTGAAACCACACACGGGATCCCGGATCAAATCGGCCCATACCGTCTTTTGGAAGAACTGGGTCGCGGTGGAATGGGAATCGTATATCACGGTGAACATGTGGAAACCGGTGAATCCGTTGCTGTGAAAACCATACGTGTAGCAAACCCGAAAAAAGTGGAAAGTATCCGCCGTGAAATTCGTGCACTGGCCCGGATTTCCCATCCCGGCGTGGTCAAGATTTTAGATGAAGATATCGAAAATGGGTTACCATGGTACGCAATGGAACTTCTCAAAGGTGTCACACTTCGACAGTACTGTTCTGAATTTGTCTGGGACGGATCCTCCTTTTCCACAGCCTGGTCTGATAGAAATATGGACCCGGTTGCTGATAACCACAATAATGGTGATGTCCCGCCGTTGTCCCAGTGGACAAACGTATCAAACCCCTTGGTAAACGCTGAAACATTGGATGATTTACCCGATCTGACCGAAGGAACAGCGTCCATAAAGGATTTTAAGCATGAACGCGTACCGGCAGCAAGCGGATCTTTACCCGCTGTTTTAACATTGGTAAACCGGTTGTGCCAGATCCTGGCTTATCTCCACGGTGAGGGCATTGTTCACGGCGATTTAAAACCGGAAAATATCCTGATCCGTCCCGATGGCATGCCGGTCTTGCTGGATTTTGGACTGGTCACTCAATTCTGGGGGGAAATCAGTCGGGAAGAGCTGAGAATGAGCGCTGTTGCCGGAGGTACACTGAGATATATCGCACCGGAACAACTCAGGGGAGAATTGGTGGATGCCCGGGCGGATCTATACTCATTGGGCAGTATTTTCTATGAACTCGTAACAGGTCGCGGACCCTTTCCCGGTGAAGATGCTTCGGATCTTCTCTATGCCCAACTCAACAAAAAACCACTCCCACCTTCTCAACTCGCAGATGGCGTGCCGAATGAACTGGACACGTTAATCCTGCATCTCTTGAAAAAAAAACCACGCCGGCGAATCGGATATGCGGATGATGTCTCTGCAGTATTGGTCCGGTTGGGCGCGGAAGAGCCTGAACTTGAAAATCTACCCCAATCCCGCGCATATCTGTACCGTTCACGTTTTGCCGGTCGGAAAGATGAGATGCAGGTCCTTGAAGATCACATCGCCGGATTGAACACGGGGAAAGGCAATTTCGTTTTAATCGGTGGCGAAAGCGGAATCGGCAAAACCCGGCTTCTTCTGCACATCGCCCACATCGCCAACCAGAAAAAAATCAATATTCTATCGGGTGAATGCTTGCAGACCGGTTCTTCCCGGGATGAATCCGTTAAAAAAACAATTGTTCCCTTTGAAGCTCTCAAGCGCCCCTTTCAATCCATTGCCGAATATTGTGCGACCCAGGGCAAAGAAACAACAGATCGCATATTGGGATCACGGGGAAAGATACTCGCCCTGTATGAACCCCGGTTTGCGAATCTCCCCGGTCAGGACCAGTATCCCGCACCTCAAACCCTCCCTGTCGATGCAGCACTTTTTCGACTGCATACCTATATGTCAAAAACATTGGCGGCAATGACCGAGAATCAACCACTCCTTTTAATGCTGGATGATTTGCAATGGTCGGACGATCTGTTCATCGAATTCCTGACATTCATCCTGAGAACGGGATTATTGAATCAAACGCCTCTATTGATCATTGGCACACACCGGACAGAAGAAGTGAGTGAAGGATTATCTCGGTTGCTCAGAACACCGAACCTCAATAAAATAGATCTTAGAAAACTTGACCAGAAAGCGGTTGGATCTATTATCACCGACATGCTGGGTATCCCGGAAACCGCTTCTGTTTTTACCCGATTTTTAACTCGGTTTTCAGAAGGCAATCCGTTTTTTGTCTCAGAATACCTGCGCGCTGCCATTGAAGAGGGTATCCTGTACCGGAATAAAACCGGTATATGGGAAATTTCTGAAGAGAACAATAATACGATTACAGAATCTGATCTGGAAACCCTGCCGCTACCAAAATCACTGCTGGAACTCCTGGATAGACGATTGAACTTTCTTTCAGAACCCGCCCGGAAAATGGTTTCGGCAGCATCGGTGATTGGATCTGAGATCGATTTGATCTTTCTGTGGAATTTGATTCCCTTCAGAATGGAGACCATGGATTCCATTGATGAACTGATAAAACGTCAGATTGTTGTTGAAACAAATCCCGGAATACTCCAATTTGCTCACAATAAGATTCGGGAAATTGCCTACGAGAGAATATCCCGGAAAAAACGCGCAAAACTCCACCTGGCAGCAGCTTCAGCTATTGAAACACTGCATGGTGAAGATTCAGAAACGTATTTTGCTGACCTGGCACGTCACTGGGAACAGGCCGGTAAAACACAAAAAGCGCAAAAATACTACCTGGCCGGTGCACGCCGGGCAATAGCCCGACACACCATCCAGGAAGCGGAACAGGGATATCGGGCATATCTTAATCTGATCGAACAGCCTGACCGGGAAAACCTACTTGTCCACATTGAGTTTGCGGAAAATGTTCTGGCCTACATGGCGCGTAAAAAAGAAGCTGAAAAAGAGTTTCGGATTACCTTGCAAAAAGCCCGTCTTCTTGAAGATCCGGACCTGGAAAGCCGCAGTTTGATCGGACTTGCCGAGGTTATGAAGTTTATCGGCAAAACAGAAGAACCACTTCGGTACATTCAGCAAGCCTTGGAAATATATGAGGATCTCGGTGATCAGGATGGTAAAGCCCACGCATTGACATATCTGGGAATGATCCGTTTCGACCAGGGCCGCCTGGAAGAAGCAAAAACACTGTATCAACAATCCGCTGATATTTATCGAAACCAGGATGATCCACAGGCAGAAGGAATCGTACTGGCAAACCTCGGACCGATATATTGTATACAAGGTGATTTTGAAAAGGGACTGGATCTCTTTGAACAAAGTCTTGCCATCTATACCAAAACCAACAATAAACGTAAGATAAGCAGATCCTATGGAAACATTGCCAATCTTTATACCTATACAGGAGAATTTTCCAAAGCACGTAAAATGTACGAAGAAGCGCTTTCAATTTCATGTGAAATAGGTGACAGACCCACAGAGGGTAAACTCCTGAGCAATCTAGCCCTTACTTACCTGCAAGAAAATGACCTGGATACGGCACTGGATCTTTATAAACGCGCACTGGACATCCAGCGTGAAATACTGGAACGGACAATGGAAGGTGTTACCCTCAGTAACATCGCAAGTATCTATCAGGACAAAGGGCTGTTTAAAGAGGCTCTGGATCTGTCACAACAGGCGCTTTCCATAAACCGTGAAATTGAAGATAAACAGAGTGAAGCGGAAAGCTTGATGATTCTGGCCCGCTTGAAACGGCGTATGGAAGCTGATTTCGATCAGGCGGAAAGTTTTGCGGGAAAGGCATATACAATTTTTAAGGAACTCGGCGATCAATTGGGTATTGGCAGATGTCTGAAGGAATTTGGGGTTATCGCTCTGGCTCGCGAAAAAACCGCTCAAAAATATATTCAGCAGTTTCAATTACTTATTGATAAAACCAACTCCCTTCCAACCAGCCGCCTGGCGGAAGAATTCAAAAAACTTAAATCCCTTCAGTCATCATTCGACTCAGGCGACCGCCTTTTCCGTGGGGATCACGTGGAAAATCTACCGGAAGGCCTGAAAAAATGGCTCATTTTAACAAATCAATTCAAAGAATGAGCTTGCCGGAACCATTAAATAATAGTGTTACAAATATCCCTGGACCTTTGGTTTTACACATCCATCAGATCCTGCTCAATCTCAACCTGTGGATTACTGCTTTTAATGCTCGACCGTAACAGGTGATTTTACTTGTTTCAGATACGCCCGGTAAACCTTTCTGAAATCCTTGTACTGATCCGATGGGATCCGGTCTGCCTTCCAGTTCATTTCAGTTTTTATGGTAATGTGATTATCTTTCTGAGTCGCTGTCGTTGCATAATTGAAATATGCATTGTCCAGGGTCACCGTTTCAGGAATAGAACTGATCTTGAAAACAGGATCGATTTCAACTTCAAGATTGATCGTCCGGTGAAGCAGATACTTGTATACAACATCATACGATCTCTGACGTTTCCGGTACCCCTTCTTGTGTGACCCTACGATGTTCGCCATAAGATATATCCGATGGTTAACCTCTGATCCAAAGTCCGTTGCCGAAAATTGCAGTTCCGTCACAACCTGAGTTTCACTCTCGTCAATGGAATAATCGGTCAATGTTGATCCCGGCACCATCTTGTTGATCCATCTCAGATATGGTTCCCGCTCTTTTTTCATATCCAGTGATTCGCGAAATGCCTTTTCCTGCCTGGCAGGGTGACCCGACTTTGTTTCAATCAATTTGACCTGAACGGATTTATCCGCCAGGTATTTAAGCTGAATATCATACGATATTGTGTTCTGTTCAATGAATACCGGCGGAAGATTACAGAGTTGCCCGCCTTCCTGGGTTACCGGCAGAATATTCGTATTTTCCAGGTGATATCCCAACCTCGGCAATTCCGTGAATTTATCCGTCGGATCAGCAATCAGATAAGGCTTGTCGTTAATTACCGCATTTTTAAGATCCAGACTTTCTGAATTCAGTTCAACGGCAACAATGACATGGTTAAATTGATCGAAAGGTAACGTTTCAAAAACGGGTCCGGTGGATTTAGCCCGGGCCAGAACCGGAAATGCAGTGACGCCTCCCTTTCTTAAAATGGCGGTGGCATAAAAAGCCATATCCTTGCAATCACCATACTTCTTCTGATGAACAAACTCGCATTTTCGGGGAATAACCCTGCCTTTTCGATACTCAATATCGATGTATCTGACCGTATCGGTCACATACTCCATAACACTTTTGATGAATTCAGCCTTGTCCGTAATGGAAAGTAAAGGATTTAAATCGACCAGACTTTTCGGGGACAACTCATAAAGATCTTTTGTTTCCTCCCAGTATGTTTTACTGATCTCACGCCAGGTCCGCCCCTGCCCTGATCCTGTAAAAACAGCGATGATCGGGATCAACTCACGGATGGGAGGACGAGACGTTTCCTTTTTGAGTGCAACCTGTTTTTCCACCAGAAATACGCCATTCCCAGGGGTCTTGACGATATTGTCCGGATCGTTAATGACACGCGCAAAAACATTTTCCGGAAATTGCACGCGTTTATACGCAACCTCAAAATCGCCTCCAATGGAGATGAACAGATCTTTGAGATACATCTTGCGTTTGTGGCGATATTCAAAGGCCACATAATCACCCTTTTCAACATTCTTGAAACTGGCGCTTACCTGTTCATTATCATCAAAGAAACTGGAACTGAATCCCGTGCGCAGGATATCCTTTCTATCAAGTTTTTCAACAAAATCACCCGTGCTGTCATATCGATATCCATGGATATCAGATACCCGGGATCCCTTGATAGTGCTGATGACAAGATTGCCGAAATAGATGCCCTCAAGCGAGGTGATATGAAAAATTTCTTTTACATGGATATTCACCACATCAGATTTGAATGAATATTGAGTGTCCGAAAACAGAAGAACCGCATCCGGATCTTCACTGATTGGAGTATAATCCGTGTTTAATTTATCCAATATCCAGCTCTCATCATAACTCAAAGCCGGGGTTGTAAGCAGTATCAGGATTAGAAAACGAACGATCATGCCTATAATCACTCCTCTGTAAGAATCATGATTTCATTGCTGGTTTTCATGATTTTATTATACATCCGCTGCAACACATCATTGGCCTCTTTTTTGATCATATTGCCCACCAGAGTTTTAACGCATTTCAAAGTAAATTGATGATCATCAATTTTCTTGTAGTCAATATTATACTGCATCAGGCCTTCATTCAGCCGGACTCTGCGGGGAAGATCCTTGTAGCTGAACTCCTCGGGAATTTTGTAGGTGATTTCCTGAGTTGTTTTGAAGGGATAACGAAAACAGATCCGACCATGCCGGGTCTCTGCCGGGAATGGATTTTTCTGGATTCTGTCAAACCCGGGAAATCGAAACAATATCTGATTCCCAGCTTCCTCAAACTCATACGGATACTTAAATTCCGTTTCAACAATCATGGGTTTGGTGATATCGTCAAGATTGATGATCTCATGGGAAATTAATTCCGCTTCATCTCCAAACTCATCTTTTACTTCATCTTCAAAATAATCTTTCCATTCTGTTTCACTTAAATATGAGAGTTTTGAACGCAGATAGTAACTCATGTACTGATTGTGTTCCTCTCTCTGCTTTATTGCGACATTTCCCTCTTCCAGATCAAATTCCACATGACGCCGGGTGAGGGATTTATTATCAGAATTTTTGTCCAGAGGTATTTTTTCGAAATCAGATGATTCCCCATCCAAAACCAAAACATGGATTCCTTTGGCGGCCCAGGGCGTCATATCGGCTTCCATGAACCTTTTTGACGGTGACAGCCATAGCGATTTGTCCTGAAAACTGACTTGCAGCATCATATCGGTGAATTGAGCCATTGTTCCCAAATAGGGATCAAACAAATTATCATCCCATGGAATATAGAATACAACCTTGATATCGACTTTCGGCAGCGCTGTTTTGATCAGTGACGCCAGAAGATAGGTCATCTGCCGGTTACTCAAATACGTCTGACCGAACAACTTAGAACTTTTATCCAGTTTGTTAAGTCGCTCCCAATAGTTGTCATCCAGGTTTTCCCTCTCCTTTTTCGAAAGCATTCCAACGGAAAAATGGTGGGTGATGACATAGTCGTACAAAGCCCGGATCAACACTTCCTGACCCTCACCATCTCTGGCATATTGACTGAATTCATTCCGAACAATTTGTTGCGATTGCTTACAGGGCATGATCAATTTTTTGATATATTTCTTGTAATATTTGATTCCCCATTTCCGCCAGAAATCATCGTGGTTCAATTTGGAATCCGAATAATAAAAACTGATGGATTCTGTCTGACTTTTATACGGAAGACTATGCCCTTCTTTCGTTAAAGCAGGGATATTCTTTCTGATGAAATTTAAAGATTTATGCCCCCCGGGCTTGGTCTGGCTCATTTCAGGCTCTTCAATGGAATTTCGAAGTGTATACCCATGACGCAAAGTGGGCCAGGGCATAAAACTGATTTCCGAATGAACCGTGTATAACTCATCTTGAAACGACCATTGTGATATTCTTCGTAAACCTTCAAAACTGATGTCGTAAGTAAAATCAACAATCGCCCCAACCTCCAGGAATGGAAAAACGATACTGATCTCCTTCATTTTACGTCCGCTCTTTTTTACGATGTCCTTTCGAAAAATATCACTCCTCCGAATTTTCACTTCTTTCCCGTCAGGAAGAAGAACCGTGCCTTTAATCCCTGAAATATTTTCCGACCCCGGGGAGATATACAATTTCCGTGTGCCATATTCCTCGATGCCCTTCTGGGTCAGAAATTTGATTTTCCGATGGATGGTGCTCTTGGATAGCTCCAGTGTAAACGCGTGGTTGTATATTCCCTTCTCAAACAAAACCACAGCATCATGTCCTTCCAGATCCTTATCACTCACAGAATTATCTGCGGAAGTCACTGGTATAATGATTAAAAGAATACAAATACAGATAGAACACAAAATTTGCTTATTCATTCTAACTCCTCAAAAATAATTATTTTCGATCCGATAGCATCGTTGTCGACGCCATACTACAAAAAACCGACTGAAAAATTCAACACTATTGTGACATTCCATCCCGTTTACTCTGCATTTTTTACCCCGGATCAGTGTGAACACATAAGAAATCTATGGAATATCCCTTTGAGAGATTACCGGGCTAACCTGCATATTTCATCAGAAGACGGAACAAGTCATAGAAAATCCTATAATTACAATTATCTATAACACGTCTGAAGAATTACAAACTGTTGATGAAATGTGGCCTTCATTAGCCCGGCAATGAATATCTGCAAACCATGGATAATTATCTCTTCATTCACTATGATGAATATTGTGTGGTGAGTATCAACGGGAAATGTGGGGAGGTTTGGTGATGAAACGGGATTCGGGTATTGTGTTGGTTATAATTTTCACACTATTCATGGGAATGGCTGTCCGGGGAGCAGAAAACCCCGTTGTGGCTGAACAGGAAACTGTCGATCAAACAATGTTGGCAACACCGACGGAGACGCCGCAAGCATGTCAGGGGAACGGCGACTGTGATCCCGCGGACTACTGTGCCAAAGCCCCTGGCGACTGTGATGGTGCCGGAATCTGCCAATCCCGGCCGATTACGTGTCCGCCCATATATGACCCGGTATGCGGGTGTGACGGTTTGACATACGCCAATCCGTGCGAAGCCGCAAAGGCAGGCGTAAACGTGGACTACTCGGGCCCCTGCGGAAGCGATACTCCCACGCCGGTTGCAACACCCACAGCAACGTCCACGGCGACACCCACAGCAACCGCAACACCCACGGCAACCCCAACAGCAACGCCCACAGCAACGTCCACTGCAACACCCACAGCAACGCCCACGGCGACACCCACATCAGGATCGCCTGAGCCGACGGGCACACCGGCGCCTTTACCGGCATCCGGACCTGCCGGACTGGGATTGTTACTGCTTATACTCAGTTGTCTGCTGGGTCTGGGGCGGATTGTTAGGCGAAAAGCGCCTGACACAAGATGAAAACACGAAATCCAGTGAATTGACGGAACGGATATCTGGTCGGATGGAGACAATTCAAAATATTGCTCTATAACCAGTACAGGACCATATCAATCAGTATATGGATTGGTTTTCAGAACAACCGCCCTGCACGCCTCTACCGGAACCAACTCGATAATATTTATTTCTTTGTCTGCCTGATTCCGATCATTTCAGCATTGAAATCCATCAGGAAATCCCGGTATTCAGAGTTGTTTTCCAGCAACTCCCGACCCACCGCAATCAACTTGTCTACCTGCTCCTGCGTTAATGAAAAATCCGTGGGAATCGCGTTAAAATAATCCTGCCGGTCCAGCTCCGGAATATTCTTGAAATCGATCAATACAAAATATGCTTCAACGGAGTATTCATCTGTGTCCAACTCTGCCGTCCACCGTTTCATGCTTTTTTGAAACAATTCCAATGTAGATGCATTGGTGCGGTGGAGAGGAATATCCGTCAGGGAACTTATGGTATCCTCCAGTGACGGTTCCTTGTTGGATGCATCCAGACCGTAAAATGGCGTGGCGGAAGCATTCACTGAGATCACCATGAAACGCCGGGCCGGTTTTCCATCGATCCGGTTCAGAAAAAGCCGTGCACCCCCGGAAAGTTCAACAATCTCGTGAAGCGCCAGGAGCCCAAGATTATCAGTGATGCCACCATCCACCATGTGGATATACGGGCGTTTATCCTTCAGGGAAAAACTCCGCAATCCGTCAACCACATAGGACATCCGGGACGATGATACCGTGGGCGCCGTTAAATCTGCCAGAACACTCCCCTCTTGTATGGTACACCCGGAATAGTTTCTCAACACTACCGGTTGGAAAAGCACCGGCACCGCAGATGACGCAGTAACAGCCCGTGAAATGGAGAAAGAAGACAGGTCAGAACACAGCAGATCAAAATATTCCTGTAAAAATGAGAACCGCACGCCTCTGCCCATATCAGTGGCATTGATAACAATCAACGGCCCTTCCCGGTGACAGAGATCAGAAAACGTGGCCTCTTTGAAAAGCAGTTTGTCAAACAGGTTGACAGCCATCTCGGTTCGTCCGCGGCTTGAAAACCACCGTCGCGGACTAAAGAATTTAAACATGAGTTCGTTGGTGATGTCATGACTCAGAAATTCCGTTTTAAAATCCGAAAAAAGCCGGTCTCCATAAAGTCCGAAATAGGCTGCCGGAAAACTCCCGCCGGACACGGAACTGATCACATCCACCTCATCCAGCAACCGCCGGGGGACACCGTTCAGAGGGACCGACGTGTCCCGGAGGCTTTCCATGACCCCATATGCCAGGGCTGCCGCCCGGGTGCCCCCGCCGGAGAATGTCAGGATTAAAATCAAATCGCTGGAGCGGCCCGGGTTCAAAGTGTGCCTGAACGAATAGTCCGACTGAATGTCCCGTGCATATTTCGGTCTGTTGCCGATTACGCCATAGGTTGCACAACCGGAACAAAAAATCGGGAGCAGGAAAAGTAAGATGATGCCACGGAAAACCCGTGGGTTTCGGGTAAAGACATCCATATCGCCCCCTTCATCTCCTTTCAGACCGGCAGTTTCACATATTCGTAGAAAACATAATGTAAACAGGAGGTTGAGTCAATTTTTCATCAAAAACAGCCGGTGCATCTCTGTACCGTCCCCGAACCGGCGGGACCTGACTCGTTCGCAATTCGGGTCTCCACCGGATCAGAAAATACATTGGGAATCAATCACCTTGACCGGATCCCTCAGGACACGTAAACTAAATAGAAGCAAGCGGAATTTTCGTAATATTATATGATTGGAAAGGTGTTCAATGCATAAAGTGAAATTATTCAATGAAATCCGGCGTACGGGGATCCTGATTGTAATTATGGCACTTATGGCAACCGGGAGTGATGCCACTTACTTTTCAGGGGAAATCAATTTCGCCTACGATCTTCCGGGTACCGATTCTCAAACGGCGCCGGATCTGGCATTTGACCAGGTGGGAGGATCTGCGGAATCACTCCATATGGTCTGGTCAAATTTCAATGGCGTGTCAAATCATATTTATCATCAGGCCATAACACTTGACGGCATTCCAACGGATTCCAAGGTGGCAAGTTCCGCCACCCCTAATCTGGGGAATCCCACGATAATGTTCGGGCTTACGGATCCCAATCACGGGTATATGATAAGTGCCGACGGGTTTACCGGGGACTTTTTTAGTGCATTTCTGGATATGTATGAACCACCCGTTTTCTGGTGGACTCCCATTGATATTGTTTCGACATCCAGCCCTGTCGCACTTGATTATTCTGCGGCAACCACGTCTGTATTTGCGGACAGTCTCTGGATTGCGTTTGCGGATCCCACGGCAACCCGAGGTCTTATCTTTGGAAAGAACACCGGCGCCGGGTGGAATCTTCAGACCATCGTGGACGCGTCACCACTCGCCGAGTATCATAAACCTCAAATCTGTATTGATGATCTGGGGTATATTTATGTCGTTTTCCAGGTGATTGAAGGCACACCCGTGGGATGGTTTGCCATGCGGTCTTCCACAGCCAACCCGAACCCGGGTATGGGAATGGCCTTTCTGGACAAACGGTTGATTACATCCTCTATGGGTGCAGAAGGGTGTGTTTGCGATGTTCACGGCGGTCTCAGTGAAACAACCGATGCAACCTTTGTAACCGTCTGGTCGGAAAATACCGGCGCCGGACAGATTTTCAGTATATGCGAGGTTGATGAACAAAACCCATCACCTGTGACCAGTCTATGGCAGAGCAGTACACCCATGGGCGGGGTTTTGGGCCAGGTCAGCGGCACAGGGGCACTGGACCCTGTGAATCCCGATGTTGTTCTCGGTTGGAACCGGCAAATTAATGTTATCTGGGAAGACGATCGAAATGGACCTGAAACAACCATTTACGGCAGCCGATCATACAATCTGGGCGGTCAATTTTTGTTCGACCGGCAGATGTCTTTCCCTCACCCCGGTGAGAGCATGTATGATCCGACTATTGCAGCGGATCCAATCAGGGGTCATCTGGCCGTTGGATATACCAGAGGTGCCGCCACCACCCGGGTGGTTGGCCGGTTGAGCACGGCGGATCACGTCAACCGTTGTGATGCGTCACCTTCACTTGCATACTGGCAGAACCAGGCGGGTATCACAGTGAACACAACCTTTTTTCATGATTATACACCCAATGGCAGCAGCTACCGCGTGGCCAACGGCACTAACCGGGGCGCCCTGGCACATGATTTTTCACCGAATCAGGTCATGGGAGTTGTCAGCCTATGGTTTTATGATGACCCAACACTGAACCTGAATGAAGATTTCTGGGTGATATTCGAGGGCGATGACGGCAGTCGTGCCGGTATATTCCGGATGCTGGGTGTCAGGAATGAAACCTCCACCAGCAACTTCTGTTTCAATCCAACCGGACTGGAACCGGATTGGCAGGATTCGGGTATCAGCCGGGGCGCCGCGGAGGCATGGCATCATGTGGTGATTGTCGTTAATGAAGATGGATTACAGATTTACCTGGATCCCGAAACGGTAACCCCGGCAGTCATCGACGACAGTTCCGTAGCCACGATGCTCAGTATCGGCGTCCAGGGCGGCAGTGATGCCGAATCCTACTATATCGACGACATCCATATCGCCGGAATCCTGCTTCCAATCATTCCTGCCATGTCAGTCACGGGAATGATTTTTCTGTTACTCTTCATTCCTTTTTATATCCGATTCCGCCATTTCTTCCTTCGTTGATCCTTTTTCTGTCTGCCTGATCCCGGTCCAGCATTTTTCATCAGTTACAGAATAAATACTAAATTTGTGATGTATCATCATAAGCTATGCTGGCCTGAATCGGGTATCTCCCGGTGAAAAATGGCCTTCTTTACCGGCATATTCAACGGACCGGGTGTCCGGATGCAAAGAAACAGCCGGCGCATCTCTGTACCGCCCACGCACCTGCCGGACTTGACTCGTTCGCAATCCGTGTCTCCACCGGATCCAGACTTCGCCCCGCCGTCGCCAAGGTTATGGCGGACTACGTCCAGGCAGGCGGTGTCGGACCCTGTTCGACTCACCATTTTCCGGCTATTTGAAACGATTTTTTCCTCAACCAATCCGTTTAAACACCCCAGCCAAAAATCCACATATCCATTTCACCAAACAACTCAGTCATCTCAGCGTTTGTCATGGCAGCATACCAGATAATATCCTGCGCACTCCCCACTCCAGACGGCCAGATAAATTCGGGTAAAACTTCCACGGTTTGTCTACCGGGAGGCAGATCGATTTCGAAATTATCAAAATCAGAGAAGGAAGGTGCGAAAAAATATGACCCATACACGTCCAGGACCACAAACAACGGAACATCGTTATAGACCTGACTGTCTGTATTGCACACGAAAACAGTACATGAACAAAGATCACCCGGTGTGAAATATGTTGATGGCATCGAAAGTGTAACTCCCAATTCAGTGCACGCCGGTGTTGCTGTCGGTGTCGGTGATGGCCCATCCTCATATTTCATGACCGTCGTCTTGCTTGAGTTTACCACATCCCCGTAAACGACATAGGGCGTATTACTGCTGTCGAAAGCCAGGTGCGGCCAGGTTATCTGACCTGCGGAGAAACCCTTCGAACCCACTGTTTCCCAATTGGTGCCGTTGAATTTCATGACGGTTGCCTTCTGAGAGTTTCCGATGTCCGAGTAAAGCACATAGAGTGTATCGTTGCTGTCAATTGCCAGTTTTGTGAAGAAAGCCTGGTCGACCGAGAAACCGGGATTACCGACGTGCTCCCAGGTGACGCCGTTGTATTTCATGACTGATGCCTGGAAGTCATTTGCCCCGTCCTGAAATGCAATGAAAGGGGTATCGCTGCTGTCAAATGACAGACTCATGTATTTGACCCAGTCCGCTGTGAACCCTGCAGAACCGAGTGTTTCCCAACTTGTGCCATTGAACTTCATTACCGTCGCTTTCAGACCGTTTTCCGATTCCTGATAAGCGGCATAGGCCGTGTCGCTGCTGTCAAAAGCCAGTACCGAGTCTTCTATCCAGCCGGTAGAGAAACCCTGCATCCCCACAGTCTCCCAACTCGTACCACCATATTTCATAACAGTCGCTTTCTGGCTGACTTCGTAGTCCAGATAAATCACATGTGGTGAATCACTTGGGTCGAGAGCCATATACGGGAAGTTTGTTTGACCTGCCGAAAAACCAACATCACCGACGTGTTCCCAATTCGTGCCGGTGAACTTCCGGACAGCCACACTATAGCTGTTTTCCCAATCCAGATATGCCACATACGGGTTATCACTACTGTCAACAGCCATTGTATTGTTAGATGCATGACCTGCCGAAAAACCGGGCATTCCCACGACTTCCCAACTCGTACCATTGAACTTCCGGACTGTCGTCTTGTTGTCGTTGTCCCGCACTGTATAAACCACATAAGGCGTATCGTTGCCGTCAATGGCAATATCATGGTAATCAGCTCCCCCGCCGGAGAATCCTGCATCACCAACCGTCACCCATGCGGAGAAAACAGACACACCGGTTAATCCGTAGATTAAAAACATAATGAGAAAAATTTTCAGATCTGTTTCTTTCATTTTTGACCCTCCTTCAGATTGAATAAAATGATTTCCACCCCGCTGACAATAATAATCGTTGTTGTGATAAAAGTCAAAAATTCTACTCTTCTTGTTCCATTCATGTTTTTCCGGACAGGTGCACCGGGATGATCTGATAATGGTGCGCTCAAATATCCACCGGCATCAACAATTCTTCAATCAATACCCCCATCCGAGTTCAAACGTATCCATCTCGCCGAACACGGCTGTGACCTCCGGATTGGTCAGTGCGGCGATGAAGCGGATCCCGGCGGCAGTCGTTCCGGTATCGGGCCAGGTGAATGCCGGCAACACCGTGACGATAGTTTCACCCGGCAGAAAATGCGGGTAATCCATGAGATATGAATCGTATTCTTCTGTGAAACCCGGACCCCAGAACAGAGCGCCGTACACGTCCAGGATAACGAATAGAGGATACCCCTCCAGCGTTGATCCTTCAGCATTACATACCGTTACATTACAGTAACATGGATCATCCGGCCGGTAGTAATCCGACGGCATTTCAATGGTACAGCCCAACTCAGCACATAATGGTGAATAATGATAACCCATGTCGACGGTGCCTGTATCCGGGCTGTGATCTGCAGCTGTGGTGAGATCACTGAGACACACAGGATCTGTTAACGTATCAAAACAGATCTGGTCTGCCGGAGCGCTGCCGGAATCAACGCACGGACTGGTGGTTTGATCCAGATAATAATCGCCCAGGGGTCCCGAAACGAACCCTGGTTCGATATCAATGTTGCCTTCACCTTCCCTGCCACCCTCAACATTGGAATAGGTCACCAGCGCGGTTCCGCTGCCGGAGATCTGGGCTTCTGTATTGTACCAGAAAATACAGTTTCTCACATCAGCGACCGTATCGCCCGAAACGCCCAATCCTCCGCTCTTATTGGCAGTATTGTTCAGGAAATTACAGTTCATGATCGCAGGAGATGAATCCCAGCAGTTCATCCCTCCCCCCCGCGTATTGCACGAGTTGTTTCTGAACATACAGTTCGTTACGATAGGCGATGAATCTCTGAAATAGATTGCAGCACCGCCGCCATTGGCTTCATTAGCATAAAAATCACAATTTGAAACAGTTATGGGTGACTGCTCCGCCCTAATCGCACCACCACTTTCGGATGCTGTATTACCCGTAAAATAGGACCCTGAAATGATACCCTCGGTATTTTCAAGCCTGAGTCCGCTGTCTCCGCAGTTCATTATCGAGCATTGGGACATATTGAGTACTGAGTATTCACACTGCACACCGCATTTCTGACTGCCGGAAAGGGTGCAATCAGTCATGGAAATTTCAGAGCTAAATGCGGTTATTCCGGTATATGATCCACTGATATCCAAATCTAAAAAGATGCATTCTGAATCGTCGAAACCAAAGAATCCATTGATCGAGTCACTGATATTGATCTCGACATCCTCTTCCCCGGATCCCTGCAATGTGACATAGGGCAAAAGTGGAAACGGGAATATCTCACCGGTTGATTCTGAATAGGTGCCGGATCCAATATGCACTGTCACAGGATTTGTTGGTTCACCATGAACCTGACTCAATGCATGCCGGATGGTCCGATATGCCGTAGTCCAACTCAAACCGTCATTGTCGTTACTGCCTGTTTCCGATACGTACACATCCTGTGTCACTGGGTTCAACTGACATTCACAATGACTGAAATCGAATCCCTCCACCGGATACACATAATAGTCCAGATCATGATGACCCATGAAGCTGTTATATGTGGCATTCAGTGGCGGATTCTGAATTGTTGCCAGGGAAAGGTCTGTACCGGACCCTGCAAAATTGTTATCAAATGTGTTGGTGTTGGCAGCCGATCCGCCCAGAACCACAGTGGTTTCCTCACCATAGAAGGCACCGCCGAATCTCTGTGCGGTGTTTCCAGTGAATGTGCATCCCCGGATCTCACCCTCTTCATATCGTGAAAAAATACCGCCACCGTCTCCATCCGTAGTGTTATTCTCAAACACGCAGTTTTCGAACACACCTTCCAAAACCATCCCCCCAGAATGGACACCTCCCCCGTTATAACGCGCATAGTTATCAGTGATGATGCAGTTACTAATTAACGAATTATGATAGGCCAGCCGGAGCCCCCCACCTATCCGATCGGCCGTATTTCCTGAAAAAACGCAATCGATCAAGTTGATTTTTTCCGTGGATTCCGCTTCAAGACCTCCCCCATAATCAGCCGTGTTATTGGTGACCGTGCATTCCAGCATGGTTAGACTCATGGTGTGACCACCGACACCTCCCCCAAATTCAGCTGTATTTCCGGTGATGGTACATCTGGAGATCACAGCCGATACATCCATCATGTGAACACCGCCACCCCAACGATAAATACCGCCGGTAATGGTCAGGTCGGAAATTTCGACATGATCATCCCGGGATCCCAGAATAACGCCTGACAAATTCTCCGCGTCGAGGATCGTATCTGATTCACCACTGCCCTCTAGCGATACATACGACAACATGGGCAGCGGAAAATGTTCTCCTGTTGCGGTACTGGAATAGGTTCCCGGCCCAAGGTGGATGGTGACTGGGGTGACATCCGATCCCAGAACCTGGCTGAACGCATAGTGCACTGTTTTGAATGCGGTGTCCCAGGTCAGGCCATCGTTGGAATCACTGCCGTCAGGTTTGACGTAAACATCCTGAGTGATAGGCGTGAGCGCGGATGTACAACCGGATAAATCGAATGCATCCTGGGAACAAACGTAATAATCGGAAAGATGATATCCGGCAAATGAATTGAACGTTGCATTGTGTACAGGTTCTCCGTAATTGAACCCCGCTAAATCGGATCCCACGGCAGCAAAGTTCCGACTGAAATAATTCCCGGTCAGGAGGCTGCCCCCAATTTCGACTTCACCATCGGAAACGAAAATTCCGCCACCATATGCAGCTTCGTTACCTTCAAATACCGAATTGATAACCGTGATTGTCGAACTATTCGAAAAGATACCGCCGCCATCTTCCTTATAGGTGCGATTGTTCTGGAAATTACAATTATCGATCAATGCCGATGTGCAGCTTTTAAAATAGAAACCTGCCCCGGCATTTTCACTGAAATTCCCCGTGATAATACAATCAACCAGTGAGACCTCATTATCAGAGAAATATGCAGCGCCTCCGTATGCATCCGAAACATTGCTGTTGAATGTACATCCCGTGATTACAAGTGCCCCTTCATCAGCAAAAACCGCACCTCCTAAAACTTCAGCGGTGTTATTTAAAAAAATACAGTTGAAAATGGAGGGTGATGCAATATCGCAATATATGGCACCGCCCTTACCGGGTCCCGGATAACTCCCTGTACTGATTACATGGCCATTCCGAATGGTAAAACCTTCGACAACAGCTTCAGGAGGTTCAGAACTGTGGAAATAGAATCCCCGGCCATCATCCTCACAGTCGATGATACAACCCTCAGCACCACCGTCCGAAGCCACCGTGATGGCACGACCACCAAAATTCATGTTTTTGTTGCCTTCACCTATAAACGTACCATCGGCAACGAGGACCGTATCGCCGTCCACCGACGCATCGATCCCTGCCTGAATCGTCGGTTGATCCCCTGGGACATGAATAACGGCGCCGGAACAAATCACCGGCAGACAGACAACAATGCATAGAAACATTAAATTACATCTCATGGCTGAACCTCCTGTTATTTTAATTGTGTATGAAATCCAAACCGGTGGCAAATCAATTTCAAAGAAAGATTCTAACTTTTCGAGACCAGAGGTT
>SWBY01010133.1_pt1 | contig 65263 bp, 49 predicted proteins | sample 4693071 | NCBI WGS metagenome assembly SWBY01 (sample SAMN10267273, study PRJNA491770) | bioreactor metagenome | isolation source: DHS bioreactor inoculated with marine methane seep sediment | place: Japan: Omine Ridge, Nankai Trough | collected 2006-05-06 | reverse complement strand
TTTTTTGATCGTGAAGCCCATGGGCGGGAAGCCTTGTTTGACGATATCGACGTATCATCGACGGCGGGTTGGTTTACCAGTGTCTATCCGCTTTGCCTTCGCTTGCCCGAAGATGCGTCGATCGGCGATACGATAAAATCGATCAGGGCGCAGTTATCTCGTATTCCAGGCAAAGGAATCGGCTACGGCTTGCTGCGTTACGCAAGTTTGCCGGATGTCTCGTCGAAACTGGCGGCAGCGCCCAAAGCGCAACTGCTGTTCAATTATCTTGGCCGCCTCGACGAAGCATTCATCGATGCGCCCTGGCATCTTGCTTCAGAGGCACAAGGAGCATCCCGCGACGCCGATAATTCAAGGGCTTATGAACTGGAAATCAACGCCTATGTGAGCCGGGGGAAACTGCGGACCGAATGGCGGTACAGCGCAGAGCGTTATCAAAAGGAAACGGTTGCAGGGCTGGCCGGGCGATTTACCGAAATATTGCAAGGACTGGTCGATCATTGTCTTGCCGCTGAGCCTGCAGGCTTGATGCCGTCCGATTTCCCTTTGGCCGCTTTGGATCAGGAAACGCTTGACACTTTGCCGTACGCCGCCAGCGAAATCGAAGACATCTATCCGCTTTCGCCGATGCAGGAAGGCATGCTGTTCGATACCTTGATGGCTCCCCGGTCGGGAATTTATCTGATGCAGGATCGTTTTGACGTACACGGCGTAATAGATGAAACATGCTTTCAACGCGCCTGGCAGATGATAATTGACCGTCATACCGCCCTGCGCACCGGCTTTTTATGGGAAACAAGCCCTCATCCGGTACAAATCGTGCATCGCCATGTCGATTTGCCTTTCGAATATCACGATTGGCGATTGTTAAACTCCGCGGATAGGCAGGATCGGCTGGAAACTATGCTGGCTGAGGAACGCCAGCAAGGTTTCGATTTTCTCAAGCCGCCATTGATGACCGTTCGTTTGATACGCTTGGCGGAAGAGCGATACTGTTTCGTTAGAAGTTATCACCATATATTGATCGATGCTTGGTGCATGTCTTTGATGCTGGTCGAATTGATGGCTAACTATAAAGCCTTGTCCCTAGGGCAATTGCGACCTCAACTGCCGGCGCCTCGATTTCAGAGCTACATCGCCTGGCTGCAAAAACAAGATAAGGACGCTGCAAAGCAATTTTGGCAACGCTATTTGCATGGAATGACCGAATCGACGCCGTTTAACGTCGATAAATTGTTGCTTGACGCAGAGAAAGGCAAAGCGAGCGTCGCCGATGCGATTGTTTTTCTGTCGGCGCAAAATACCAAGAAATTGAACGCAATGGCCCAACAATACCGGGTCACGCCGAATACCTTTGTGCAAGCGGCCTGGGCAGTGATGTTGAGTCGATACAGCGGGCGCGGGGAAGTGGTCTTCGGCGTGACCGTATCGGGACGTCCTCCAGAATTGCCTGGCAGTGAAGACATGCTGGGCGTGTTCATCAATACTCTGCCGCTACGGGTCGCCGTCGATATGGCGCTGCCGGTAGCGGAATTTTTGAGCGGCCTGTTGCGGCAAAATATCGAACTACGGCAGTATGAATATAGCCAATTGGTGCAGATACAAAGTTGGAGCGAAATACCACGTGAACAGCCTTTGTTCGAGAGCCTGCTGGTATTTGAAAATTACCCCGTTGATCCCAGTCTGCGCTCAAACGAAAGCGCGTTAAACATTGTCGATGTGGCTACACGCACCCATACCAATTATCCGCTTAATGGCATGGTCATTCCGGGCGAGCGATTGCATTTGCAGATTACCTATCATACAAACAGGTTCGAAACGGCAGCCGTGGAACGTATGCTCGGACACTTCAGGAATCTGCTGGAAGGAATGATCGCTAATCCCGAGCAGCGGATATGTGAAATTCCGCTGCTCGCGGAAGAGGAACGCCGGCTCATGTTGCAACAATGGAACCGAACGGTGCATGCCTATCCGGAACCCTGCGATACGATCACCCAGTTCGAGTCGGTAGCGGCGCGCAAGCCCGATGCCGTTGCGGTGGCTTATTTAGAGAAACAATTGACTTACGGAGAACTCAACAAGCGCGTCAACCGGGTCGCCCACGCGCTTATGTCCGAAGGAGCGGATCCCGAGATGTTGATCGCTCTGTTTAGCGAGCGCGGCATCGATTATCTGGTCATGATGCTGGGCGCCTTTAAAGCGGGCATGGCTTATCTGCCGTTCGACCCGAGCCACCCCGACGGTAGGATCGCCCAAGTGCTGAAAGAAAGCGGAGCCGCCTGGGTATTGACCTGTGAATCGAATTTTGACCGCGCGTCGGATTTGGCGGACAGGGCGGGAGAGACGGCGGGTGCGGTTCAGCAGGCACCCAGATCATTGGGCCTTCAACTGCTGTCTCGGCCGGATGTCCTCGTTCTGGAGGAATTGGAATCGGGCGAAAACGGCACGGAAAATCCACCGAAACGTCATGGCCCCGACAATCTGGCCTTCGTCATTTTCACCTCCGGTTCAACGGGCAAGCCGAAAGGTGCGATGGTTGAATATAAGGGCATGTTCAACAATCTGATCACCAAAGTACCGGCCCTGGACTTGACCGAACAGGATGTCATCGCGCAAACGGCAGGGCAATGTTTCGACATTTCCGTTTGGCAGCACCTGACCGCATTGGTATGCGGGGCGCGGGTCGAAATCCTTCCGGACGAAATTGTCAAGGAGCCTTACCGGCTGCTGGCGCAATTGGGCGAAAGCGGCGTGACTGTTTTGGAAGCCGTGCCGTCGATGATCCAGGCCTTGCTGGATAGCGTGGATATTCTCGGGCTTCCCGAGTTGCGATGGCTGATCGCCTGCGGCGAGGCATTTTCGCCGGAATTATGCCGCCGCTGGATGGAGCGAATGCCCCATGTCAAGGTGCTCAACGCCTACGGTCCCGCCGAATGTTCGGACGATGTGTCTTACTACGAAGTTCCGGCGATACCAAGCGACGCCGAAACCATCGTTCCGATCGGCCGACCGGTGCACAACACAAGACTGTATCTTTTGAATCGATGGCTGGAGCCTGTGCCTGTCGGCGTACCCGGAGAAATCTGCGTGACCGGTATTCAGGTTGGGCGCGGCTATCTGGATCGCCCGGATTTGACCGCCGAAAAATTTATTCCGGATCCTTTCGATGAAACCGGCTGCCGCATGTATCGCACCGGCGACCTCGGCCGTTATCGCGAGGACGGCGCCATCGAATTTCTGGGGCGAATCGATCATCAGGTCAAAATTCGCGGTGTTCGCATCGAGCCGGGTGAAATCGAAGCGCAACTGCTGACTTTTCCTAACATTGAACGAGCCCTAGTCACGGTCCGGGAAGGCGGCGCCTCCGGTAAGATGTTAGTGTCTTATGTCGTATGCAGCAAACGATTCGTCAACAACGATGCCGAGCTATTCGCAAAATTACGAGAACACTTAGCTACCCGGTTAACCGATGCGATGATGCCGCAGGCTTTCGTTCGGCTGGATGTCATGCCGCTCGGTGCCAACGGCAAGATCGACCGCAAGGCATTGCCCGCGCCCGATATGTTGGGGCAAAGCGACCGTGCCTATATTGCGCCGCGCAATCCCGCGGAGGAGGCATTAGTCGATATATGGAAAGAAGTGCTGGGCATTGAACGAGTTGGGGTGGCGGATAACTTTTTCGATCTGGGCGGCCATTCGCTGTTGGCCGTGCAGGTATTGTCGCGGCTGCGCAGAACATTCGGTATCGAAGTGCCGCTGCGTCGGCTATTCGAAGCGTCCACTATCGAAGCCTTGGCGTTACTGGTCGAAGAATTGCTGATCGCGCATTTGGATAATCTCTCGGACGAAGAAGCTGAGGCCTTATTGCTTGATGATGAAACGTTTTGATGAATTTCAAATGGCTAAAGGACAAGAAAAAATAATAACCGTTGGAGCTTCTCAATGCTTTTGAAGCCGGGCCACTTGGTCAGCAAAGCCAGGTTCAGAAAACATTGCTGATAAATAATTATAAAAACCTTAAAAACAATCTTAAAAAATGACAAGAAAAAAAAACATATACAACCTTTTACATCCAACCTCATTGGCGCTAGCCTTACTTATATCAGACTCCTGCATGGCGGCCGAGGAGTTAAATGATAAAAAAACGACTGCCAGGAATACCGGTGGGAGGGTATCGGCTTCCGAAACATCCGATATCATAGAATTGCAAGCGTTAACGGTGGTGGGGGAAGATTCAGGTGACCCGTCTTTGACAACGCCCTCCATAGCTGACTCTAAACGTGAATTAAGCCAAGTTCCCGGAGCTACGACGGTCATTGACGCCGAACGTATTAAAGAAGGCGCGCCGCTGACTGTCAGCGATGCTCTCGCCAATACCGCAGGCGTTTATGTAGGAGACCTTGGCAGTGGCATTGCTGGAGGATCACGCATTTCCATCCGGGGTTCTGACGTCAATTCGATCATTTCTCCAATTCGGGGACTGAAATTTCTTCGAGACGGACTGCCTTATACTAACGCTAGTGGTGCAACTGATACCGAATCGCTCAATTTTTATGCAATTGACCATATCAATGTTTACCGGGGCGCTAGCGCCCTTGAATATGGCTCTAGCAATTTGGGCGGGGCTATCAATTTCATCACGCCCACCGGTTATACGGCTGACCGGCTTAGGCTGGGCATGACCTATGGAACTAACGGTTATGTGATGCCCAGCATCAGCGCAGGCGGAATATTGGGAAAAGGCTTTGATGCTTATGGGTCGTTCTCCTATATTGACACCAATACCACCCGTAATCTCAACGACCAAGAACATTTTTTTGGCTATGGCAATATTGGCTATCGCTGGAACGAGAACCATGAAACCAGACTTTCCGTTGATATTCAAAATCATAATTACCTGTATCCCGATCCGATAACCAAGCAACAAATCAGCGAAAACCCCAACCAAAATACTACGACATCCGTACCACCGACCGGTTTTCCTGTTTATCGTGTCGATTTACGCCATTCGATAAGGCTGGCCGATGGCGATCGCTTTGATATGGGGGCTTATTACTTCAACAAAAACTTTTCCTTCTCCTTTCCTTTCGGTTTTTTCCGGGATAACTGGCAAGATGCCGGTTTTTCATGGCGGCATGAGATCAACGGCGGGTTGCTTGGCTTGAAGAATAAAGTGGTGTGGGGAGGGTTAAATCAATGGATGTGGATTAAGGACCGCAATTTTGATGGCACCACAAATCCAGATGGAAGCGTCCGGAGAGGGGCCTTGCTTAACCAGGAGCGGGATCACTGGATTAATACAGAAGTCTATCTGGAAGATCAATTAAGCCTCACTGACGCCTTTAACTTGGTTGTTGGCGCGCAAATCAACTATCGCAAGGTCGACTATGAAAGGACGGTAGGCTATGAGCCTAGCCCGGATAGGCCGAGTAATCAGGCTGACCAGGACTTTTTTAACTTCAATCCCAAGCTGGGCTTTACTTGGCAAGCCACCAAGGAAGCGCAGATTTATGGCAACTTGAGTCGCAGTTCGGAGCCGCCCCCTTTAATTGATTTAATTAGTGTATTTCAAAAACCAACCCTGACCAGCCAGACAGCTAGCACCGTGGAAATCGGTACCCGTGGTCAAGCGGATTGGCTGAAATGGGATTTGGCTTTTTACCATGCGTGGTTGAATGATGAACTCCTTGTCATCCCCACACCACCTTTTGGTAGCGGAGATTTCACGACTGCCAACGCCGGGAATACCCAGCATACCGGCATTGAATTGGCTCTTGAAAGTACAGTGCCGCTAGATGTCATTGCATCGGGCGACCAAATCAGGCTGAGTGGAAATTACACCTGGAATAACTTCCATTTCGATAGTGATGAGCGGTTAGGCGATAATCGTTTGCCCGCTATTCCTGAACATGTTGCGCGTGTTGAAGCGCTCTATCAACATCCCAGTGGTTTTTACATAGGACCGAATGCACAAATTGTTAGCTCCAATTGGGTGGATTTCACTAATACCTTAGCCGCCAAGCCTTACGCTTTATTGAATGCCAGAATGGGTTGGGACGACGGCGAGCATTGGAAAGTATTCGTAGACGGACGTAATCTTACCAACGAGTATTACACGGCTTCAGTTTCTGTTACTGGCAACGCCGGAGGCGCAGATACCGCACTGTTCAATCCAGGCTCTACGCGTACAGTGTTTGGTGGCTTCGAGTATCGATACTGAGGTGTTAGTCGAATCGCTTGCGGTTTGGCGCACCCATTTTTCGGTAATGGATTGGTTTAACGATTAAATGCTTGGTCAGGCCAAGCTGCCACTTTTCCCAATACCTTGAGACGAGATTCTATCAGAAAAAGCCATGAAAAAATTTGATCAACATTTAACGGTGATTAAGGCAATGAAAGCATCTGATGCCGACTTCAGACTTATAAACCTAAAAGCTCGCCGGAAAAGATGGTTGTCCATACATTTGTGGCTGGGACTCACCCTCGGCTTCTTGCTCGCCATTTACGGACTGACGGGTAGCATCCTGGTGTTCCATGATGAAATCGACGAATGGCTAAACCCTGAATTATTAACGGTTGTGCCACCGAATGGTAATCAGCCCTACAAACCACTGACGGAAATCATTGAGGCGGGCCAACAAGCCATACCCAAGCAAGCCGTGCATGTTTACAGCGATTATCCCCGCAATGACAGCTCCGTTTTTAAGCTGTCCTACCCGATGCCGTTAGCGGGGGTGACTGAAAACTGGGAGATATATGTGAATCCTTATACCGCTAAAGTATTGGGTAAGCGATTGATGAGTTCTTCCGATAGCGCCATTCCCAAAACCTTTATAGGCTTTATTTTTGAATTACATTATGACTTGCTGTTAGCCCCCGAAATAAGCCCCGCCATTGTGGGATTTTCCGGCGCGCTGCTGATTATTTCGGCACTGACCGGCTTGATTGTCTGGTGGCCGTTGACCGGGCGTTGGCGACAGGCTTTAACGATTAAACGTAAAGCAGGAACTGAACGCTTAAACTTCGATGTGCATAAAACATCCGGGGTTTATAGTTCGTTGATCATGATCCCAGTGCTGTTTTCCGGGGTTTATATGGTGTTGCCTGAACGCATCGTACCTGTGGTCGAACTGTTCTCGCCGGTCACTTACCGCTACTGGTTCAGTTCCACACCGGAACCTAGCCTGGAACCCATCAGTATGGCTGATGCGGTGACTATTGCCAGACAACGTTATCCAAAAGGACGCCCGCACTGGATCTATGGCGCGCCTGGCAGCACCGACACCTATACGGTGTGCCTGAACAGTGTCGACCGGCCCGGCAGTTGGCTGCAACGGGTGTGCGTGGTGATGGACCGCTATACCGGTAAAGTGCTCGATATAGACGATCCAGCTGAAGTCACAGCTACTGCGGGTGAAGTGCTTACGCAATGGCAATGGCCGTTACACTCTGGACAGGCCTTTGGCATGATCGGAAGACTGTCGGTGTGCGCAATGGGTTTGGCTTGTCCGGTGCTGTTCGTCACAGGCGTTATCCGCTGGCGGCAAAAGCGTCGGGCTATCCGAAAAAAACGGTATAAGATCGAAATCGGCATTAAAGCTCGCAAAGCTTCAGGCATAAGAATTGAAGATCTTGATCCTAAACATGCCAGTCCCTTTGAGCAACACCGATAAACATGGATCAACAGATGTTATTAATCCTTCAACAACAGAGGACTGCCACATCATGAGCATTATCAAAAAAATTTCCGAACTTCCCAGACATCCTGACCCGGTGATAATGGAACCCGACTTAACTCGGGTTCATGAGATTTTTGAGAAATTGGCGGACCGCCATGGAAAAATGTTTACGGTTCAGTTTGCTGACCAACTTATGATGGTGGTGGCGGACGCTAAAATACTCAATTTTATTGTTTGCAAAAGGCCGGAATTGTTCGGCCCTTATCGCAGAAACAGCAGAATTCTCGAAGCCATAAAGACAGACGGCATCGAAACCGCAGACGGCCATGACTGGAAGCGGCAACGGGAGATTATCGCCGCATCAATGGAGTCCATTTACTTGGCGCAATACTTCGAGACCATCAAGGCGGCTGTTGAAGCGTTAAGAAATCGCTGGATCACTTATGGTGAAAATCTTGCCGAAATCAATTTGGAAGCCGAGATTTTTGGTTTTTCCATTTCGGTGTTTACATCCATCATGTTCGGTGATATGGCCGATATGCCAGCCGACGAACGGGAGGCTGCCGAAAGCCTCATGTTTAATCTGGTTTCCGTCTTAGGCAAGCGCATTGATGCTCTGCTGCCGCAGATGCACTTGGAAAACATCTCTGAAGATAAAGATTTCGAAGAGGCAATAAAGAAACTGTTGACTGTTATTGAAAACCGAATTGCGCATAGCAGAAATATTTTGGCCGGGAACAATAAAACCGGCAAAATCCGGAGCCAGCTTCAGGTTCTCATGGAAACCATCGAAAAAGAGGGCTTGGCTAACCACGATGTAAAACTGACCGAAAATATCTTGCAGCTACTGCTCGCTGCCGAACCTACCACGGCAGACACCCTGCTTCGGGTGCTGCATTGCATAGCCGAAAATCCCCAAGCGCAAAAGGACATTCAGGATGAAGTCTATGCCCTGTTGGGCGATTGCAGCCATATCGAGGACTTTAAAGATATTAAAAAGCTTAAGTGCATTGACGCCGTTATTTTAGAAACGATGAGGATAGCGTCGAGCTCCCGCCTGGTTCTCGTAGAGGCGAAAACGGATTTATTACTGGAAGACATTGAGGTGCCAAGCGGAACGCCATTGGTATTGCTTATTGCATATTGCGGCCTAGATGCAGAAAATTTTCATCAAGCTGCCGTCTTTGATCACCGGCGGTGGCAACGCGAAAGCAAAGCGGAATCCGAGCCACATAACAGCAAAGCGGCTTTAGGTTTCGGCGCCGGACCACGGTCCTGTCCAGGACGAGGTTTGGCGATGCTGGTTATGAAAACAGTCTTAGCGATGATTTGCGCAAATTTTCAAATCCGGCGCGTACCCGAAACACCGCTATCTAATGAAACAATGTCTAAGCACCAGCCATTTTCCTTAGGTTTTACCCTCAAATTTCGCGATAGACACCACGACTTCATAGCGATTGAAAGCAGAGAGATTGATAATGTTTATTGACTTACAGCATTCAGGACAAAAGCCAAACCTTTCGCCAGCCAAAAAAGCACTGCTTGAAAAGCGTTTACAAGGGAGAAATTCGGAGAACTTGGATTTAACCATTCAGAAACGGACAAGCGATTTCTCACCTTTATCTCCGCCACAATTGCGTTTGTGGTATCTATACCAAATGGACCCGGAAGACCCCGGTTACAACTATTCGACCGCGATTCGCTTGATCGGCAATCTGGACATTCCGGTATTACAAAAATGTATTAACGAAATTGTTCGCCGCCATGAAAGCCTTCGCACTACCTTTCTGGAAAGAAACGGCCAACCTGCGCAAATTATCACCGCTGTGCTGAATGTTTCGCTGGAAACGCATGATTTGAGCTATTTGACGAAACCGCTGCGCGAAGCTGAGTGTATCCGTTTAGCTAAAATGGATGGAAAAAAGCCGTTTGATCTATCGAACGGGCCATTGCTCAGGGTGACTCTAATCCACGCTGGTGACAATGAGTTTGTCTTGCTGTTTACTGTCCACCACATCGCTTTCGACGGCTGGTCGGCAGGCGTCTTGCTCAAAGAGTTTGCCACTCTCTATCGGGCTTTTGCCAAAGGCGACAGGTCTCCTTTACCGGAACTGCCTATCCAGTATGCCGATTTCGCTTGCTGGCAATATAACAAGGGCTTGCAATGCCAGCAATTCGAACGGCAATTAGCCTATTGGAAGCAGCAGCTTAAAGGCATCCCGGAACTGCTGAGTTTGCCTTCTGACCGGCCCCGTCCCCCGGTAATGAGTTATAAAGGCGCCATTTATTCTTTCTCCCTGTCATCTGCGTTGACTGAGCAACTGCATAAAATTGGCCGCTCATTGGACTGCACGCTTTTTACTCTATTGCTCAGCGCATTTACTATGCTGTTGCATCGTTATAGCGGCGCAAATGACATCTGCATCGGCATACCTGTTGCCGGCAGAACCAAGGTGGAACTGGAGAGTTTGATCGGCTTTTTTGTTAATACGCTGGTGATACGGACACAAATTGACAGTAACGCTACTTGCGCCGGGATCATTAAAAAAACCCAAGAACGGGTGCTGGATGCCCAATCGAATCAGGATGTGCCTTTCGATAAGCTTGTCGAAGAGCTAAGGCCACAGCGTCATGCGGGCTATAACCCGATTTTTCAGGTTATGTTCGTCTTGCATGATGTGCCATCGCAGGCGCTGGATCTTCCCGAACTTAGTCTGGAAAAACTAGAGCTGGATTATGAAATTTCTAAGTTTGATTTGATTCTTCACGCCACCGAAACGAACGGCCTCGAACTGGCATTTGAATATAGCACGGAACTTTTTGATCCTGAGCGTATTGAACGCTTAGCAAATTATCTGAAATTAATTGTACAGCTGTTCGTTAATAATCTAAACGCTCATATCGGCAATTTTGCCTTGCTATCCGAACAGGAACGCAACGAAATTGCAACATGGAATGCAACGCAGCGCCTGTTTCCGCGCCGACAATTTTTGCATACCGGTTTTGAAAATCAGGCACAAGCCCGGCCTCAATCGGTGGCTGTCAGTTGTGGCCAGCAAATGCTTAGTTATTACCAGCTGGATCGCCGCGCTAATCAACTGGCCCATTGGTTGCGTTTGAAGAACGTAGGTGTAGATGTGCGGGTCGGCATTTGCCTGGAACGCTCAGTGGAAATGATTGTTGGGGTTTTAGCTATCCTGAAAGCGGGCGGCGTTTATGTACCGATTAATCCAGCTTATCCCAAGGAGCGGATTGCCGATATTTTGCAATCCTGCGGCGCGTCAATTCTCTTAACTCAAGATCGGCTATCTTCAGACTTGCCATGCACCGGCCTGAGCGTTTTTTGCATGGATAGCGCTTGGCAGACAATTTCAAGCTTGCCTGATGATCATCTTGCCCTTGCGTATCAGAATTCCGCCGCCTATGTCATCTATACGTCAGGCTCTACAGGAAAACCCAAAGGAGTCATCGTTACTCATGAAAATGCTGTTGCTTCGACATTGGCTCGCTTTGATTATTACTCGGAACCTTTAGAGGGCTTTCTGCTGATGTCGCCGCTGGCGTTTGATAGTTCAGTCGCTGGTATATTTTGGACCTTAAGCCAAGGTGGACGGCTCTGCATTCCAACAGAAGCGGAAACACATGATATAGAAGCCCTGATAGACAAAATAGAACAACACCAGCTAAGCCATCTGCTTTGCCTGCCTTCGCTATACAGCATTATCGTAGAGAATATTAGCCCACAACGGGCGGAGGCTTTACGCACAGTCATTGTCGCGGGTGAAGCGTGTCCGCCCGACTTGGTTGCCAAGCACTACGCACGCTTGCCCACTGTGCAACTTTACAATGAATACGGTCCCACCGAAGGCACGGTATGGAGTAGCGTTTATGCAGCGCACAACGCCGATTCAGTGTCCGGTACATCGCTTTCTATAGGCAAACCTATCGCCAACAGCCAACTCTATTTGCTCGACCGCTATTTGAATCCCGTTTCTGTGGGTGTTCCGGGCGAACTTTATGTTGGCGGGCTTGGAGTGACCCGAGGCTATCTTGGCATCGCCGATTTGACCGCCGAACGTTATCTGCCCGACCCGTTTGGGCCAGCATCCGGAGGCCGATTGTATAAAACCGGCGACTTAGCCTGTTATCGGCCGGACGGTAAAATCGATTTTCTTGGCCGCATCGACCATCAGGTCAAGATTCGCGGCTTCCGAATAGAACTCGGGGAAATTGAGACTAAGCTTCGTCAATATCCGGAGATTCAGGATGCCGTGGTTACTGCGCATGAAGATGCCACTGGCAACAAACGGCTGGTGGCTTACTGGGTCAATGACCCGAATTGTTTTTCCGAAACAGAAGAGCTACGAGCATTTCTTAAGGCGGCCTTGCCCGATTACATGATTCCTGTGGCTTTTGTCCGTCTGGATAAGCTGCCGCTGACGCCCAACGGCAAGCTCGATCGTAAAGCGCTGCCCGACCCTGATTTCAATGGGCAATCCGGGCAACCGTATGCAGCGTCGCGTAATATGGTCGAACAACAGCTGACCACTATTTGGCGCCAGGCTTTAGGTCTTGAGCGGATTGGCGTCCATGACAATTTTTTCGCTTTGGGCGGCGATTCCATAATAGCCATTCAGATGGCTGGCAAGGCGCGTCAGTTTGGTTTAGTCGTAGCGCCCCAGCAACTCTTTCAGCATCAGACCATCGCTGAGTTGGCGCTGGTTGTAGGTGGCCTTGCCAATAGCCAAAACGCCGAACAAGGGCTGGTAAGCGGCTCAGTCCCGCTCACCCCTATTCAATGCTGGTTTTTCGAACAAAACCTGCCAGACCCAGGGCATTGGAACCAGGCTGTTTTATTAGAGATAACCGGCGCTGTCGACGCATGGGTTTTTGAACAGGCGCTAGCGCATCTGCTTGCTCACCATGATGCTCTGCGTTCGCGTTTCAGCTTGGACAATGGGCGTTGGTCGCAGACGATTCTGGAGCAGGAGTTTAATGTACTCTTTCACCGGATCGACCTTAGCGAACTTCGGCAAATAGATCACGCCGACCTCATAGAGGCCGAATGCAGTCGCTGGCAAGCCCGTCTGAATCTGGCTGAAGGCCCTTTATTGAGGATGGTCTGGTTCGATCTGGGCATAACAGGTAAGCCGCGTCTTTTAATAGTCATTCACCATTTGGTTGTGGATGGCGTGTCCTGGCGTATTTTGCTGGAAGACTTGCAGACCATCTGCCTGCAATTGATGCAAAGCGAAACCGTTATGCTACCCGTCAAAACGACCGCTTTTAAGCATTGGTCGGAACGCTTGCAGCAATGGGCGCAACGTGAAGACTTGCAAAAACAGATGGCTTATTGGCAGAGCGTCAGCGAGGCCGGCATGGCGCCTTTACCCGTAGATTGGCCTGACGGCTCCGCTAAAAACGGCCATGCTGCAACGGTTATGACAGCTCTAAGCAAAACTGAAACGCAGGCATTAGTGCATGAAGTCGGCGCCGCTTATCGGACTGAAATTAACGACTTGTTGTTATCGGCGCTGGCCCAGACTGTGGCGGCTTGGGCTCATGGTGCTGATATTTTGATCGATATGGAAGGTCATGGCAGAGAAGGGCTATTCGATGAGGTTGACTTATCGCGTACGCTAGGATGGTTTACCAGCCTATATCCGCTACGCCTCACTTTACCTGGCGATAATAACCCCGGCGCCGTCATTAAAACTATTAAGGAAACTATCCGCCGGATTCCCGATAAAGGCATTGGCTATCAGGTACTGCGTTATTTGCAGGCCGATGGCAGCGCCGGTTCTTTGCGTGCCCATTCCGGCGCGCCAATCTTATTCAATTATCTCGGCCGGTTCGATAGAGTGCTGGCTGAAGACGCATTGTTTATCCTGGCACAAGAGTCGGCGGGGCAAGCGCTAGATGCTGAAGGTTTGCGCTGCTATGAGTTGGAAGTTAATGCCCATATCGCCAATGAGCAGCTGCATGTGCTATGGACTTACAGTAGCGAACGCTACCGGCGGGATACCATTGAAGGCCTGGCGGCGTCGTACATGCAAGCGTTAACGCGGCTGATAGAGCATTGTTTGCAGCCCAAAGCCGGCGGTTTTACACCGTCTGATTTTCCCTTGGCAAACATTGGGCAAGCCAAGTTGGATTCTCTACTATCAAGATTGGCAAAAAAATAAATGCTGTCAACAGCCAGATCCCAATCAACAAGCGATGCGAGAAATTATGAATAAAAACGAAACGGCACCTATCTGCAAGCCGGACACGATTGCGTCTATTGAAGACATGTACCCACTCACCCCATTGCAACAAGGATTGCTATACCACAGTTTGGCCGCCCCTGATTCCGGTGTTTACACCGAGCAATTGACTTGCATTTTTGAAGGCGATCTTGATGTGGCCGTTTTTTTTGAGGCATGGCGACAGGTAGTGGATGCCAACGCCATTCTGCGTACTGCTTTTGTCTGGGCGGATCTGGATCAACCCTTGCAGGTGGTGTTGAAAAGCGTGCAGCTGCCGTTTGCTCAGCAGGATTGGCGTGAGCTTGCCATTGAAACCCAGGCGACGCGTTGGTCTGAGTTTCTGGAGGCGGATCGCAAGCGGGGCTTCGATGTCGATCATGCGCCGCTGATGCGGATGACCTTAATCAGGCGCTTAAAAACCAGCTATTATTTTGTTTGGACGCATCACCATGCCTTACTTGATGGCTGGTGCCTATCGCTGATCATCAAAGACCTGTTTGCATTTTATGAATCCTTACGTCGCGGACAGGCTGTGCATGCGATGTTCCGGCGACCCTATCGGGATTATATCGCCTGGCTTAGCAAACAAGACAGGCCTGCAGCGGAACACTATTGGCGTAACCGACTGAGCGGCTTTGCCAACCCGACTACACTGACATTAGGCGCTTCGGGGTCGAACCGGACTGAAGGGGCAAAGCCTGAAGAAAAGCGACTGTGTCTTGCCCAAGCGGATAGCTTGTTGCTAAACGCCATGATCAAGCAGCACCATCTGACCTTGAACACATTGGTGCAAGGCGCATGGGCCTTGCTTCTCGGCCGTTACAGCGGAGACCACGACATCCTGTTTGGCGTGACCGTAGCGGGACGCCCGGCCGAATTGACGGGCGTCGAAGAAATGTTAGGACTCTTTATTAATGCTCTGCCATTGCGGCTACAGATCAGACCGGATGCTTTAGTTAAGGACTGGCTACAAGCATTGCAAAACCAGAACCTGGAAATGCGCCGGTTTGAATACGCGTCATTAGTTGATATTCAGGGATGGAGCGAAATAGCGCGAGGGCAACTGATGTTTCAGAGCCTGCTGGTCTTTGAAAATTACCCGCTGGACAAAATGGTCAACGACGCGGTCAGTAGTCTGGCGGTAACAGAGATTTGTTTTATTGAACAAACGAATTACCCGTTGACTCTTGTCGTGCACCCCGGTGAACAATTGGAAGTTCGTATCATCTATGATTCGGTGATGTTCGAAGATACGTCAATTGACGGACTATTGAATCATTTGGAAATTCTGTTGAAAGGAATGATAGCCAGTCCTGACTCCCCGCTTTCAGAGTTGCCGCTAATGGCATCATCTGAGTATCATCAGATTGTCCATGACTGGAATGACACACTGGCGCATTATCCTCAAGGCCAGTGTATTCATAAGCTTTTTGAGGCGTACGCTGAACATAGCCCCGAATCTGTAGCGTTGGTTTTTGACGAGAAGCAATTAAGCTATGGTGAATTGAATGCGCAAGCCAACCAGCTGGCGCATTACCTGCTTGGACAAGGCGTGAGTCCTGATAAGCTGGTGGGAATTTGCGCGCGTCGCTCCATCGAACTGATCGTAGGCCTGCTCGGTATCATGAAGGCGGGCACGGCTTATCTGCCGCTTGATCCGGATTATCCGCAAGAGCGCTTATCTGTTCTGGTCAAGGATGCCGGGTTGCAGTGGATTTTATTGCAAACTGAATGCGCAAATGCATTGCCGCCATCGGATGCGCGGCTGATTCATCTGGATCAGGAGTTGACAGAATTTGTGTTATCGTCGAAAGCCAACCCTATCATCAATATTGCCCCCGACCAGCTGGCTTATGTGCTTTATACCTCGGGTTCTACCGGGCGGCCCAAGGCGGTAGGCGTACCCCACAAGGGCTTGTGGAACCGCCTGCTTTGGATGCAGGAGCGTTTCAACTTAAGCGCTGCGGATGCCGTCTTGCAAAAGACGCCATATAGCTTCGACGTATCGGTATGGGAATTTTTCTGGCCGTTGCTGGTTGGCGCACGGTTAGTCATTACGGCGCCGAATGATCATAAAAACCCTGATAGACTGATTGCTCTCATCAACATGCACTCAGTCACTACCATTCATTTTGTGCCTTCGATGCTGCGCGTTTTTCTGGAAGCAAGCGCCGTCAATTGCTGCCCTACGCTCAAGCAGGTTATTTGCAGCGGCGAGGCACTGACAGCGGAGCTTCGCCAATTATTTTTTGCGCGCCATAACGCCGAACTGCACAATCTTTACGGCCCGACCGAAGCCTCCATCGACGTCACCGCGTGGCAATGCCAAAAAGCCGATACTGACCCTTGTGTGCCTATCGGACGCCCGATTGCCAATACCCGTACCTATATCCTTGATCGCCATTTCAATCCTGTGCCGGTAGGCGTCCCCGGCGAACTCTGCTTGGGCGGGGTGCAATTGGCGCGAGCTTATCTAAACCGCCCCGACCTTACAGCGGAACGTTTTATCCCTGACTCCTACAGCGGGCTTGAAGGTGAACGGCTGTACCGGACCGGCGATCTGGCCTATTACCGCGCCGATGGCAATATCGATTATCTGGGCCGCATTGACCGCCAGGTTAAAATCAGAGGCTTTCGAATCGAGCTTGGCGAAATCGAAGCCTGCTTGCTGCAACACCCCCTCGTCAAAGAAACCGTTGTGATCGTTCAAGAGCAACCGTCGATCGGCAAACGTCTGATTGCTTATGTTGTAAAAAGAGCGTCATCTGTTGATAGTGATGCGCTTCGAGCACATTTAAAAGCCATGCTTCCCGAATATATGCAGCCCGCCCTGTTTATATTCCTGGAAACCCTGCCCTTGACGGTCAGCGGCAAGCTGGACAGAAAAGCCCTACCTGTTGCTGATGGCAATCAGTTAGCAAGCGCCGGTTATATTGCTCCAAGCAATCCAACAGAACAAACACTGGAAGGACATTGGCGCGATGTCTTGGGCATAGAAAGGATCGGCATAAACGACGATTTTTTTGCCTTGGGTGGACACTCCATTTTGGCGACGCAGTTATTATTCAGAGTCAGGGAGGAGTTTAGCTGTGCAATACCTTTGCTGGATTTGTTTCAGACACCGACCATAGCCGCTCAAGCCCGCTTATTGGCTATGGATGAGGCTAATGAACACGCGAATGCGGGTTCTATCGATTGGCAAGCTGAGAGTGTGCTTGATGAATCTATTCGTCCGCTTGCTGCGTATTGTCCGGAAGTTGCATTAAAGTCGGTTTTTTTAACGGGCGCCACCGGATTTCTTGGCGCTTTTTTGTTGCAAGAATTGTTACAACAAACCCCGATGGTCATTTATTGTCTGGTGCGCGCGACCAGCACCGCCCAGGGTTTTGAAAAAGTCAGACATAATCTGGATAGTTATGGCTTATGGCGTAACGATTTCAGCTCCAGAATTTATCCCGTATGCGGCGATTTAACCAAGCCGCTTCTTGGCATTCAAGCCAGCCAATGGCAACAACTGGCCCAAGACATTGATGTCATTTACCACAACGGCGCATTAGTTAATTTTACTTATCCTTATTCAACCTTAAAACCCGCCAATGTGTTAGGGACTCAAGAAGTATTGCGGCTTGCCTGTACAACCAAAAACAAGCCCGTGCATTATATTTCCACCGTGTCCGTGTTCGAAGATAATTTGGATCTCAGTTTAAATACCGTGATGGAAGAAGACTTCCCTGAAGACGGCGCTACCTTAGTAGGCGGTTATGCGCAGTCGAAGTGGGTGGCGGAAAAATTGGTTAGAGAGGCGTCTTGCCGAGGCTTGCCGGCATCCATCTATCGTCCGTCCATTATTACCGGTGATAGCCGCTCAGGGGTTTGGAATACCGGCGATTATTTGAGTAAGGTGATCGGCAGCTGTTTGTTATTAGGCAAAGTGCCGATGCAGGAAGCATTGTTTAATGCCGTTCCTGTCGATTACGCTAGCCGGGCGCTGATCTTTTTGTCGGGGCAATCTCAAGGCATAGGTAAAACCTATCATTTAACGAATCCTAGTCCGCTTTCCAGTAACCAACTGTTTGCTTGGGCGTGTGCTGCCGACTTAGCGCTGGAAAGGGTCGACTTTAATGATTGGCTGAAAGAGTTACGTAATCTTGTCGGCAATTCATCTGACCATCCGTTTTTCTCCTTAGTGCCCATGCTCGATCAAGAACGGGCTAATTTAACAAACAATAACGAATCACCTGAGCGTGTGCTTATCTTTGACCATCGTCATGTCAGTGCTGGATTAAGCGGAACAGGGATTAGTTGTCCAATACCTGACCAGCATTTATGGCAGTTGTATTTTCATTATCTTCAAAAGGCTTATGCCGGATATTCCTCTGTGGCGGTTTAGAAATAGGGGGCAATGGATGAAGCAAAAAAAGTTCTGGCGGATATTTTTTATCATGCTTGTAATGCTAATTGGTAGTGGGTGCATTGGCGTCTATTGGTTCCTACAATCCACATTGTCCACTATGGGGGGGCAACATTATTTGTCGGGTCTTTCTTCCAAAACTACCGTGGCCTTTGATGAAAAAGGAATCCCGGTCATTTCGGCAAAGTCGCGTGAGGACGCATTTCATGCGTTAGGCTTCTTAACCGCCCGCGACCGCTTGTTTCAGATGGATTTAATGCGCCGACATATAGCGGGGAACTTGGCCGAAGTGATGGGGCCTGAATTAAAAGAGACCGACCACTGGCATCGGGTGATGGGTTTTGAGCAAGTGGCGCAGGCCATTGTTCAGCGTCTTCCGTCCGATCAACGCCGAGTCTTGAAAGCCTATGCTCAAGGCGTCAACCAAGCGATGGCCACATTAGCAGTATTGCCGCCCGAGTTTTTGCTATTGGCTTATCGTCCTGCCGCTTGGCGGCCTGAAGACAGTGTGCTGGTAGTGCTGGGTATGGAAGAAGATTTGGGTTGGACAGGCGACGCCGAGCGCCGGGCCAGCGTCATGGAGGCGGCATTGCCGGGAGCGGTCAGAAAATTTTTCATGCAGCCCGTTGACCGCTATACCGCGCAACTGCTGAACACCAACACTACGGAAACACCTGGGTATTCTATTCCGAAGGCAGAGCTATCCGCGTTACTGAATGATCCCGGCAATCATCAGCTGCACACCGCTCTGGTAGCCGACGCTGCGCCGCCTAAAGGCTCGAACGGCTGGGTGGTCGGGCCGTCAAAAACCTGGGATGGTAGGGCTATTCTGGCTAATGATATGCACTTGTCGCTACGCGTGCCGAACATTTGGTATCGGGCTGAAATCCGTTACCGCAATGTGCGCCTTACCGGCTTCACCCTGCCCGGCGTGCCTCTGATGGTAGTCGGCTCTAATGGCAAAATGGCTTGGGGATTTACCAATATTGAAGGCGATTTCGTGGATTTGGTGGCGTTGGAGCTTGATCCTAAAAAGCCCGACAGTTACCGCACGGCCAAAGGCTTTGTCCGCTTCGGCGAGCGCCAAGAAACGGTGCATGTGAAAGGCGAGCCGGATTTAACCTTCAAGGTGCAAACGACTGAATGGGGACCGGTACTGCCCGAACCCTTACTCTCCAAACAGGTCGCTGTACATTGGACGGCGCTGGACCCCGCCGCTACTGATTTAAACCTGCTGAATTTGGACGCCGCCGACACGGTGATGGCGGCGCAAGCGGTGTTTAACAAGGCGGGCGGGCCGCCTTTGAATGCACTGGCGGCTGATGATCAAGGCAATATCGGCTGGACTTACTCCGGTAAAATCCCTAAACGCTTCGGATTGGACGGTTCGGTGAGCCGTTCCTGGGCCGATGGTGCAAAAGGTTGGGCCGGTTATATTTTGCCTGAAGAGTTGCCGCGCTTGCTCAATCCCAAGGTAGGTTTCATCGTCAACGCCAATCAGCGTATGCTCGGCGACGATTATTCTTATGTGATCGGTCATGATTTCGACCAAGGCCATCGCGCTTACCGGATCGCCGAACGTCTGAGCGAGGCAAATAACCTCAGCGAGCGCGATATGCTGGCTTTGCAATTGGATACCCGAGTCGAGTTTTACCGTTTTTACCAACGGCTGGCGTTGTCTCTGCTACACAATAGTAATGATAAAACCCAAATGCGGCTTAAACAGGATTTAACCGACTGGGACGGTTTTGCCGAACGGGAGTCGGTGGGATTCGCCGTTCTGGTCGAGTTCCGCAAACGGTTACTGGAAGCCGTGATGGCGCCTTTCATGGCGAAATGCCGGAACTACGATGCAGCGTTCCGTTTCATCTCGCCGATGATAGACACACCTTTACAGCAACTGTTGGCGACCAGACTGCCGGAGCTATTGCCCGATAAGCGCCATTACCGGGACTGGGATGAGTTTTTGCTTAATCTGCTGATGCAGGCATCTCACAAGCTATCTGCAAACGATAGCGCCGGTTTTTCGGAAAGCTTGGCTTGGGGTGCGGCCAATCAAGTAATTATTTCGCATCCTTTTTCAGAGGACTTACCGGTGTTGAAGCGCTGGCTGGATATGCCGCCAGTGGAGCTACCCGGCTGTGCGCAATGCGTACGCGTAGCAACGCCCGGTTATGGCGCCAGCGAACGGCTGGTGGTCGCGCCGGGCCATGAAGGTAATGGCATTTTGCAGATGCCCGGCGGTCAATCCGGCCATCCGTTGTCGCCGCATTATCGTGATCAACAGCAGGCTTGGGTGGAAGGCATTGCCGTGCCGCTGGAAACCGGAACTGGCGTGTACCGGCTGGAGCTGGTACCGGCGCCAATAAATCGGGACTAGAGAGCTGATGCCGATGATTTTACTGGTCATTTTTTGCACCTGCAAAAATGCGGACCTAACCCATGGTTTACTAAAAATATGATGCTTTTTTTATTGCGTCACTCCAGTTGGCTGCTGGTCTTGTCGATAATCGCCGGTGTGTTCAGCGGCATAGTCGGCGCCGGTCTGATTGCCGTGATCAACATGGCTTTGAATAACGGGCAGGAGGCTTTAACCCAACTGGGTTGGCTGTTTGCCGGTTTGTGCATGCTGCTGGTGCTGGCCCGAATGATTTCGGCTTTTTTATTGATGCGCCTTGGTCAAAAGGTGATTTTCGATTTGCGGATGAAACTGAGTAAGCAGATTTTACGCGCCTCGTTTAAGCGTTTGCAGGCCATTGGACCGGCGCGAATATTGGCCTGTCTGACACAGGATGTCGCCACGTTGGCGGAAGCATTTCGATGGTTGCCAATACTCTGCGTGAATGCAGCTATTGTGGCCGGCTGTCTGCTGTATTTGGGGTGGTTGTCCGGCGTATTGTTGGTTCTTGTGCTATTGGCGATAGTGATGGGAGTGTGTGGTTTTCGGCTAATAGAAAACCGGGCGCTGCATGGGTTGAAAATGGCGAGGGAGTCTGACGATAGGTTGTACACGCATTTTCGCAGTCTGACGCAAGGGATGAAAGAACTGAAATTACATGAACTACGACGCAACGCCTTTATTTCCGAATATCTGGAAGTTGCCGCCTTAGACTATCGGCTGCATTATTTAAAAGGTAGCGGTTTCTATATTCTGGCCGGAAATTGGGGCAACTGTTTGTTTTACCTAATCATCGGCGCAGTGCTTTTTTTACTGCCCAATGCTCAGGAAGCGACTGCCCGATTAGCGGCAATTGCCGGGTTGAACCTGGCAGGACGGGCAATTTGGTTTGAAATGACGCCTGAGATTATACGCGGTTATTGTTTGACCATCCTGTACATGATGACTCCATTAACGGCATTAATGGACGGCTTGCCCGTTTTTGCCAATGGAGCTATCGCATTAAAAAAAATCGAAGCACTAGGCTGTGATGCCAGCGAACCTGAATCGGCAAAGTCAAATGACGCCCTGCCGTTTGCGCATCCGGCGGTTTTGCAGCTCAGCTCTGTAACGCATCGTTACCACCGTGAAGATGAGGACCGTGCTTTTACCTTAGGCCCGCTCGATCTGACCTTGCAACCCGGTGAGCTGGTTTTTCTTACCGGCGGCAACGGCAGCGGCAAAACCACATTGGCGCTATTATTGGTCGGTCTTTATGCGCCGGAGCAAGGCGACATCCGATTGGGCGGACAGCGCATCACCGACGCCAATCGGGAAACTTACCGACAGCAATTTTCAGCGGTTTTTTCTGATTTCTATTTGTTCGATAGCCTGCTCGGCTTTGCCGGCAAAGAGTTGGACGCCGAAGCGCGCATTTATCTGGCGCGTTTGCAATTGGATCATAAAGTCCGGATCGAAAACGGCGAGTTTTCGACATTGGATTTGTCGCAAGGCCAGCGCAAGCGGCTGGCGCTATTGGTTGCCTATCTGGAGGATCGGCCTTTTTATCTGTTCGATGAATGGGCGGCTGATCAGGATCCGGTATTCAAGAAAATTTTCTATACAGAAATATTGCCCGCGCTGAAAGCCAAGGGCAAGACTGTGGCGGTGATTTCACATGATGACAATTATTTCCATGTGGCCGATCGATGTTTGAAAATCGAGGACGGGATGCTCTGTGAAATTGCAAATAGTGCAAATAGTGCAAATGGTTCCCACGCTTTGCGTGGGAACCCAGCCAAGGATGCTCTGCGTCCCGAACCGCTGGAGCGGTTCAGGATGCATTCCCACGCAGAGCGTGGGAACGATAAGAAGTAGCAAAGAAGACACGCACTCAGTTGAATTTGTCGATGGCATGATTACGGGACCCGGAAGTTCATGAGAGTGATAATTGAAAAATAATGTGGAGATGTCGCTATGGTGCAAGAAGTTATTCAACCTGAAATGAGTTACGCTTTCGATGGAGAGCCCTTATTACAGCCGTTTATCGATGAAGAAACGGTTGTTATTGAAGCTCAGGGCAACGACTATTACCTGGATCGGCAGTCGGGGTTCGAGTCTAGCGCTCGAAGTTATCCTCGCCGTCTTCCTATCGCTATTCGCCGGGCGGAGGGTGTGTTTGTTGACGATATGGATGGCCGTCGTTATATCGACTGCCTGGCGGGAGCGGGGGCGTTGGCGTTAGGTCATCATCACCCAGTAGTCGTGGAGGCGATTAGGCGGACCTTGGCGGATGGCGTGCCTTTCCAAACGTTGGATCTGACGACGCCGGTTAAAGACCGGTTTGTCGAGGCGTTATTTTCCAGTTTGCCTAAGGCGTTCGCCGATCAGGCCCGCATTCAGTTTTGCGGCCCGTCCGGTGCCGATGCGATTGAAGCCGCCGTTAAACTGGTGAAGACGGCTACCGGGCGGCGATCGATCCTGGCTTTTCACGGCGCCTACCACGGCATGACGCACGGTGCATTAGGGTTGACCGGCGAAATCGGTCCTAAACTGCACGTATCCGGGTTGATGCCGGATGTGCATTTTCTGCCTTTTCCGTATCTTTACCGATGCCCTTTCAGCTTGGGCGGCGAAGTCGGCTGGCGCTCATCGCTAGCCTATATCGAACGGCTCCTGGATGACAGCAACAGCGGTATTACGCCGCCGGCCGCAATGATTTTGGAAGCGGTGCAGGGGGAGGGCGGCGTTATTCCCGCGCCGGATGAATGGCTGCGGGAAATCCGCCGAATGACCCGGAAGCGGGGCATTCCGTTGATTATCGATGAAGTACAGACCGGTATCGGGCGGACCGGACGCATGTATGCTTTCGAGCATTCCGGTATTCAGCCGGACGTTCTGGTGCTCTCGAAAGCCATAGGCGGCGGATTGCCGTTGAGCGCCGTGGTATACCATAAGGAATTGGATCGCTGGCAACCCGGCGCTCATGCAGGTACCTTTCGCGGCAATCAGCTTGCGATGGCCGCAGGGACCGCGACACTTCAGTACGTAAAAGAGCATAGGTTGGATCTCCATGCCCATGAAATGGGCGAACGGTTGATGGCTATTCTTCGAAATATTCAAAAAGATAAACCGCAAATCGGCGATGTGAGAGGGCGCGGGCTGATGATTGGCATCGAGATAGTCAATCCGGTTGACTCGCCGGATGCGCTAGGCGTCTATCCGCCCAATCGGAAATTGGCTTGCCGCATTCAGACCGAATGTTTGAAGCGGGGGGTAATTGTGGAGTTGGGAGGACGCCAAGGCAGCGTGGTCCGAGTTTTACCGCCCTTGATTGTGACGACCGATGAAATCGATCAAATCGGTACTATTTTTGCCGAAGCTGTTCGGGTATCGATTGTTACATAACCGAGAATACTTTTGGGGGGGGCTGACCTTACATCCGCCAAAACCTTGCCGATAAGCGTAACCCGAGGCCCGCAAGCACGTACTGCACGGCAAGGTTTTACCTGGCTGGACGGCCATCGGCAAGCATCTGGCCAGCGCCTTAAATATCGCGGCAATCCTGCGGAAGTACTCGAACAATCCTTACTGGCGCATAGAATAATCATGGCCTTTAAACCGCAATCAGATAACGAAGACGCTATGAGTGAAATCAACGTCACGCCGCTGGTCGATGTGATGTTGGTATTGCTGATTATCCTGTTGGTGACCGCTCCGCTATTGACGCAATCCGTGCATGTGACCCTGCCCAAAACCGCCGAGACTACAGCTGATGTGGAAAAGCAGCCGTTGCAACTGGGTATCGACGAGCAAGGGATGATTATCCTGAATAAATTTCCGATGGCCGATCTCACTGCATTAGAAACAGCTTTGAAGGATGAACTTGCGAAAAATCCGGAAGCCGCTTTGCATTTATACGCCGATCAAGCCGTGGTTTATGCCAAGGTGGCTGAAGTCATGGCGACTGTTCAGCATGCGGGACTCACAAAAATAGCTTTTGTGACAGTGGAGCAGTAGTCTACATGTTTTACGGAAAGCCTATGCGCCTGCCAAAGCGAATGCTGGATATGCGTCATGCCTGCACCTCAGTATGGAGCTATGTTCATGTGGACGGTGAGAATGATGAAAATATAAAGATGAGTTCATTTGTCCAATGGGCGATTAAGACCACCTCCACAACTGTTACAGGGTACGAACTGTGTACCTTTGTTAGGCTCGGGATAGAAAAACGGTACGCGATGCGTACCTTACATGATGTATTCGGCATCTGTCCTCATCCATAGGTCGGCAGGCGAGCATGAGTAAAAAGACAAGCATCTCAGCCTTGTTGACGGCATTGCTTCTGGATGCATGCAGCGATACACCGGAGCGCCATTCCACCGATGTGGGGGGTTCGGTGCCATCCCATTGGAGCACGGCCAGCGGCCCCAAGGGTCCGGTAGCCGAACAATGGCTGGGGGATTTCAATGATCCGGCACTGTCCCGCCTGGTCAGGGAAGCCTTGTACGGCAATTACGATCTGAAGGCGGCGGCAGCCCGTGTGAAGGCCGCGCGTGAGCAGTCGCTGATCGAAGGGTCCGCACGCTGGCCGCAGCTGTTTTTCATAACGGGCGTCAACCGCGAGAAGGATTTCGAGACTGCCGAGTCCGGTTCATTCGACGCCTTGTTCAATCTGAGCTGGGAACTCGATGTCTGGGGCCGCATCCGCGCGGCGCAGCGGGCGGCCGAGCAGGAAGCCGATGCCACGCAGGCCGACTTTGACGGCGCCCGCCTGTCTCTGGCCGCGCGCACGGCCCAGACCTATTTCGAACTGGCCGAGGCGCGCCAGCAGGCCGACGTGGCGGCGCAGTCGATCCGCGACCGCCAGACCATCGTCGAACTGGTGCGCGGGCGCTTCGCGCGAGGCCTGACGCGCGGCCTGGATTTGCGTCTGGCGCTGACTGATCTGGCGAATGCCGAAGCGCAGCTCGCGCAGGCGCGCAATCAGGCGCAGAACAGCGCGAAACAGTTGGAATTGCTGCTGGGGCGCTATCCGGGCGGCTTATTGAAGGAAAATTCAAATCTGCCGGCGCCGCCGGCCGCAATACCGGCAGGACTGCCATCCGAGCTGCTGGAGCGGCGGCCCGACATCATCGCCGCTTTCGCGCGGCTGCGGGCGATGGATTATCGCGTGGAAAGCGCCAAAAAGGCGCTGTTGCCGCGAATCACCCTGACGGCGAACGGCGGCACCAGCAGTCCGGCCCTGACGGATCTGGCCGACCCGCGCGCCGCCGCCTGGAACTTTGCCCTGGGACTGGTGCAACCTTTGTTTACCGGCGGCCGTCTGAAAGGCGAGATCCGGCTGAACGAGGCGCTCACGGACGAGGCGCTGAACCTGTACCGCGGCACGGCGCTGAACGCGTTCCGGGAAGTGGAGCAGGCGCTGGCCGCCGAGCGCTGGCTGCGGGAGCAGGAGCAGGCGCTCAAGGAAGCCGTCGAGCAGACGGAGGCCAGCCGCAAGCTCGCCGTGTATTCGTATCGCCAGGGACTGATCGAGATTCTGACCTTACTCGACAGCTATCGCAGCACCCTGAACGCGCAGAGCGCCTATCTGACAGTCAGGCGGCAGCTGCTTAGCAATCGCATTAACCTGTATCTGGCGCTGGGGGGCGGCATTTGATGAGGTCGAAGAAATTTCTGAAAATCCTGCTGCCTGTCGTGGTGCTGGCCATAGGCATCGCATCGGCCTGGGGTATCGTCGCTTACAAGCCATCCCTGGAACAGCAGCCAGCCAAGGCCGAACCGCCGCGGGTCACTGTCATCCGGGCCGAGCCGCAAACGGTACGGCTGAATATTGACTCCCAAGGCGTCGTCAGGCCCCGAATGGAGATCGATCTGGTGCCGGAAGTGGCCGGCAAGATCGTTCACCTGAATCCGGTTTTTTTCACCGGCGGCGCCTTCGCCAAGGATGAGCTATTGGCTTCCATCGACCCGCGCGATTACGATCTTGCGATCGCGGAAGCCGAGGCGCGGATCGCCGAAGCCCGGCGGCAATTGGCGATGGAAGAGGCCCAGGCCGAGCAGGCGCATGACGAATGGCGCGCGTTGGGAGACGGACAGCCCACGCCGCTGGCCATGCGCGAACCGCAGTTGGCGGAAGCGCGCGCCAAGCTCAAGGCGGCCGAAGCCGACCGGGCCAAGGCACGCCTCAGACGCAGCCGATGCGAACTGCGCGCGCCGTTCGCCGGCATCGTGCATGCCCGGCACATGGGCGTAGGCCAGTATGTCCAACCCGGCGAAAAGCTCGCGCACTTGTATTCCATCGATGCGGCCGAAGTCCGCCTGCCGCTGTCCACCGATCAGCTCGCCTTTCTGGATTTGCCGCTGGGCGCGGGCCGCAGCACGCCCGCGCAACATGTCAAAGTCACGTTGACGGCCGATTTCGCCGGCGCGGCCCGGACCTGGGAAGGCCGTATCGTGCGCACGGAGGGGATGCTGGACGGGACCAACGGGCAATTTTACGCAGTCGCGGAAGTGCCGGCCCCGTATGCGCAGAAAGACAGCCAGCCGCCGCTGCTGGCCGGCCTGTTCGTCAAGGCGGTCCTGCAGGGCAGGGAGATGCGCAACCTGTTCGTCCTGCCGCCGGCGGCGCTCAATACCGCTCAGGAGGCGCTGCTGGTCGACGGCGAACAGCGCCTGCGCATCCGCCGGTTGAATGTGATCCGCACTGAGTCGGACCGCATTCTTGTGGCTGGCGGGCTCAATGCCGGCGACCGCGTCATCGTTTCGGGCGTTCAGGTGCCCGTTGAGGGCATGCTGGTCAACGTGGATCTGAATCCGCCGGCCGAGCCGTCCAGGACGGCCGCCCGGTGACGGCGAACCGACCGTCTTCCGGGCTGATCGCCTGGTTCGCATCCAATCCCGTGGCGGCCAATCTGCTGATGCTGCTGATCGTCATCGGCGGCCTGTACGGCCTCAGGACCACAGACACCGAAGTGTTCCCGCGCTTCAAGCCGCATCAGATCGAGGTTATGGCGCATTACCCGGGCGCCGGGCCGCTGGAAATCGAGGAGTCGGTGTGCGTGCGCATCGAAGAGGCGATTTATGATGTGCCGGGCGTCAAGCGCCTGAATACCGAAATCTGGGAAGGCCGGTGCCGGGTCATGGTCTCGATACTGCCCGACCATGACAAGGAAGTCATGATGAGCACGTTGCGCGGGCGCATCCAGGCGATACAGCGCTTGCCGAAGGCACTGGAGAAGATCGACGTTCAGGAATCTTCGCGCGCCAATGACGACGGCGTCATCTGGGTGGCGCTGCACGGGCCGACCGACCCGCTGATCCTGAAGCATCTCGGCGACCGCATACAGGAAGAGCTGGCGGCCATTCCCGGCGTCACCAAGGCGCTCAATTACAACGACATTCCCTATGAGATCGCTATCGAGGTATCGGCCGAAAAGCTGCGCCAGTATCGCCTGTCCCTGCATGACATTGCCGAGGCCGTGCGCCGGGCTTCGCTGGATCTGCCTGGAGGACTGGTCAAGACGCCGAACGGCGAGCTGTTGCTGCGAGTCAAGGGCAAGGCGTCGGATGCGGCCGCCATCGGCGCGCTGGTGCTCAGAACCGAGCCGGACGGCACGCGGCTTCGGCTCGACGCGGTTGCCCAAATCAAGGACGGCCTGGAAGAACGCCTGTCGGAATGGCATCACAACGGCGAGACCGCGCAGGGCTGGGAAATTCACGCCGAGCACGATACCGTGGCCGTCGCCAGGCGCGTCAAGGACTACATCGCCGAGATGCGGCCGAAACTGCCGGAAGGGCTGGCGCTCATCACCTGGTGGGACGATTCCCAGGCTTATGACGAACGGGTCAGGACATTGGTCGAGGACGGCCTGAGCGGATTCGCGCTGGTCTGCATCGTGCTGACCCTGTTTCTGCGCCTGCGCGTGGCACTGTGGGCCGGCGCCGGCATTCTGACCTCGATTTTCGGCGCGCTCTGGCTGATGCCCGTGTTCGGCGTGTCGCTGAACATGCTGTCGCTGTTCGGTTTTTTGCTGGCCATGGGTATCCTGGTGGATGATGCCATTATCATCGGCGAGAACGTGCACGCGCATCAGATCAGCGGCGCCCATGCTTCAAGCTTGGCCGCGACGATTTTCGGCGTACGCGAGGTGGCGCTGCCGGTGGTGCTGGCGGTCATGGTGGCGCTGACGGCTTTCCTGCCAGGGCTGTTTCTGCCGGGCTGGGCCGGCCAGATGATGCGGCCGATTTGTCTGGTGATGATGCTGACGCTGGTTTTTTCGCTGGTCGAAGCCATGCTGATCTTGCCCGCGCATCTGGCTCATGCATCTGTCCGCCGAGGCGCGCCTTCCCGGCTGGAGCGGCTGCGGGACTGGCTGAACGCAGGGCTGGAGCGGTTCGTAGACCGGTTCTACCGGCCATTGCTGAACAAGGCGCTAGAATGGCGTTACCTGACCATCGCCTGCTTCATGGTGCTGCTGATGATCAGTCTGGCGCTGGTCATCAGCGACCGCGTCCGCCAGTCGCTTAATCCCGATGTCACCAAGGACAGTTTCTGGGTCAACCTGACCGTACCCCAGAGCGCGCCCTACAATGAAGTCCGCAAGCTGTCCGCGCAGGTCGAGCGGGCATTATTCGATTTGCGCAGGGAACTGGACGCGCAGCAGCCCGACAAGCCTGGCGTCGTCATCGGCCTGGAAACGCTGATCTGGGAGCATGACGCCGGGTTCTGGATCGAGCTTTCGGAGGAAGGCCGCAAGCGCATCGTTGTTGACGAATTCGTGCGCCAGTGGCGCAGGCGCATCGGCGACATAGGGCGCGCCAAGATCGATTTTCTGTACAAGGAAGGCGATGTGCCTTACGACATCGAGCTGGATCTGGGGGCCGCCGATCCCGTAATGCTGGCGCCCGCCGCCGAACTGCTCAAGAGCTGGCTGGCCGCCTATCCCGGCGTTTACGACGTCGTTGACTCAAACGAGCCGGGCAAGCCCGAAATCCGCCTGAACCTGAAGCCGGAGGCCGAGCGCCTGGGCTTGCGGCTCGAAGACTTGGCCGAGCAGGTCCGTTACGGCTATTACGGCGAGGAGGTCCATCGCCTGCAGCGTGGCCGCAGCGAAGTCAAGGTGATGGTGCGCTATCCGCGCGAGGAACGGCAATCGCTGGAGAATTTACGTACCTTGCCGGTCAGCCTCGCCAGTGGCGATTCGGCGCCGCTGGGTTCCCTGGCGACGGTGACGCCGACGCCCGGCTACGCCAAGCTGATCCGGCAGGACCGCCACCGCGTGCTCAAAGTGCAGGCGCGGGTCGATCCCAGACAGGCCGACGTCAACGCGATTTATGCGGCCTTGGAAGAAAGGGATCTCAAGGAGCTGAAGCAGCGTTTTCCGGGCTTGAATGTCAGCATTGGGCAGGACCGCCTGGAGCAGGAAGCGATGGCCGAAACGCTGGGCCTCAATACCTTTATCGCGCTGGTCGTGATTTACGCCCTGATCGCCGTACCGTTCCGGTCTTACCTGAAGCCGCTGATATTTCTATTGGCTGCGCCAGTGGCCTGGTGCGGCGCGGTGCTGGCGCACTGGCTGGCCGGCTTGCCGCTGTCCATGGAATCCCTGGTTGGCATGATCGCGGCCAGCGGCGTGGTCGTGAACGACAGCCTGGTATTGCTCGATTACATCCGGGAACGCGGCGATTCCGAACTGCCGGTGGCCGATCTGATCAGCGAGGCCTGCACGGCACGTTTTCGGCCGATTCTGCTGGCGTTCCTGACCAACTTTGCGGGTTTTCTGCCCACGCTGCTGGAAACCAGTCCCCAGGCCCAGTTCCTGATTCCGATGACATTGTCCCTGTCGGCCGGCCTGCTGCTAGGCATGGCGGCCAGCCTGATCTTGACGCCGGTCTGTTATGCCGTGCTGGGGCGAAAATGAGGCTCTGCAAGGAACTGGCGGACTCAGGCTATCGTGCCACCAAGAAGCTGTACTATTATGGCGTGCGTGTGCATGTGATCGGCAGCCGTCAACCGGGCAGCTTGCCGGCACCTGAATATATTGGGATGAGGGGCGCCAGCATTCATGATGGCAAGGTGCTGGATCAGATTCGTCCGTACGTGCATGACCAGGATCTGTACGGCGATAAAGCTTATCAGCGGCCCGATGCCGATGCCGTCAGGCAGACCCAGAATCTGACTATCCTGACACCGGTTAAAAAACAAAAAAGCAACACTTTCTGGAGCCGCAGGATCAATGGCTGTCCACCGCGGTTTCTCGCGTTCGCCAGCCGATTGAAGCGTTATTTGCCTGGGTTGAAGAAAAAACAGGTATCGAATGTGTCAGTAAAGTACGCTCTTACAATGGACTGATGGTGCACGTCTTCGGCAAGCTCGCGGCGGCTCTGTTTTTCTGGAATTTTTTACGAACCAGCTCTTAATTCACATTTAACATTAGATCAATGAAGGAACAATTCTCTTATGCGCCACTCAGTAGTTATTGCCGCCGCTTGGATGGCTGGTGCGTTGATCTCGTTTTCCGCAATGGCCGTGGCGGTACGCGAGCTCTCAGCTGATTTTGGCACGTTCCAGCTTCTAGCCATCCGCAGCTTTATCGGTTTGCTAGTTATCTCGGCCATACTCACAAGAGTGGGCTGGACGCAGGTCTCAGTGCGGAATATAAAAACGCATTTTGCTCGTAACCTTGTTCACTTCGGTGGGCAGTTCGGTTGGTTCTATGCTATTGCCCTTATTCCACTGGCCGCGGTGTTTGCTATTGAGTTCACCGTGCCGCTTTGGACAATGATATTTGCGGCGCTTCTTCTGAATGAGAGTATCAGCGCGAGTCGGTTGCTAGCCATTGCCTTTGGCATAACCGGCGTCGTCGTTATCCTCCGCCCCGGTTGGTCTGTGGTGCATCCAGCCGCCTTTGTCATGCTGTCCGGCGCCTTTGCGTATGGTCTTTCTCATACGCTGACTAAGAAACTGGCAGAGCAGGACACGCCGCTATGCATCCTCTTTTACATGATGATGATTCAACTTCCTCTGGGTTTAGTCCCTGCAGTCTTTAATTGGGTCACTCCCGCAGCAGCGCAGTGGCCCTGGTTGATTGTGGTCGGCATTACGGGGCTCAGCGCGCACTACTGTATGGTGCGAGCTCTTTCCTTGGCAGATGCATCGGTGGTGGTGCCCTTGGATTTTCTCCGGTTGCCACTTATAGCGCTCGTCGGCTATGCACTTTACAGCGAGCGCGTGGATGAGTTTTTGGTTTTGGGTGCTGGCTTGATAATGGCAGGCAACTTAATTAACCTGCTTTGGGAGCAGAAGAGAAATCAGTCTTTGCAACTCGTCCAGCAGGTAAACACCAATTCTGACACTAGGCCAAGCCGGCGTTGGACATTTCGGTAAATGCCCAGGATCTGTGTCATATTTGATTTGGACGGTACGCTCGTCGATAGCGAGGGACTGTGCAATCAAGCATTTCTCGATCTGCTTCCTCAGTTGAACGAGACGGTGGCGTCATTGACCCGACGGAACCGGGACAAAAAATTGGCTCAAATTCTTGCCGATCTTGAGCGCCGTCTCTGCCAGACATTGCCTGATACTTTTGAACAACAGTATCGCCAGCGTGTGGCGGAACTCTTCTCTCATGAACTGAAGCCGATGCCCGGCGTTCTTGAAATGCTCGATGTCATGAACTTCCCTAAGTGCATCGCCTCAAGCGGGCCGCCCTTGAAAATCCGTCAGGCGCTGCAAGTCAGCGGCCTCGCACCTTATTTTGGCGATAACCTCTTCAGTTCGTATGAAATGGGTTCTTGGAAGCCGGAGCCTGGGTTATTCCAATATGCCGCCGAGGCGATGGGGTTTATGCCTGGCCAATGCGCGGTGATAGAAGATAGTGATGTGGGGATTGAGGCGGCCGCAGCAGCCGGCATGAGAGCATTCCGGTATGTGCGAAATGGCGAAACCTCGCCGCGGAAAGCCGGAGAGGCAGTGCTATTTGACGATATGTTGGAGCTGCCTGAATTGCTCACTCTTACCCAACTTATTGATTCAAAGGACGCGGGGTGATAAGGCGGCGTCGCGCATGGCGGCGTGATCTGAATTAGGTCCCATTTGCGAGCTAAATCAACATAAGATGGGCTGAATAGTGCGAAACAAGGGATTAGGTTTATAGTCAATGGCATGGTGCCGCTTCTGCACTTGAGCGGGACACTGCATTGAGGGGTAGCCGCAGTATTCGGGAAATATTGTACGTTAAGACTGAATCTGTCAGATTGAACTTTAAGAATTTATGCGAGTTTTGTCAGAAAACACCGGAACATATCCTATTCTGACGTAATTTTCAGCCCATGCCTGACGTCTTGGTTAAGGTATAATCCAAATAGACAGTTATTTGATTTTACTGAATAACTATAAGCATCGAAATTCAAATGGAATAGAAGAAATGATTAAAATTTGGGGCCGCCGCAATGCCTATAATGTTCAAAAGGTTTTATGGACTTTGGGCGAACTGAAAATTTCTCACCAACATATTGATGCCGGAGGCAGCACTGGTGGACTCGATCATCCTAAATTTATCGAAATGAATCCCAATGGCCGTATTCCTGTGCTTTTAGATAGCGATGTCACCATATGGGAATCCAACAGCATAGTAAGGTATTTATGCGCAACTTACAGCGCTGGATCTTTGTGGGCAGAAGCGCCTGCCGAACGCTCCCTTGCTGAGCGTTGGATGGATTGGGAGTTGGCCTCACTGCAACCAGTCTTTCTAGACTTGTTTTGGAGGTATTACCGCACACCAGAACCGCTAAGAAATCAGGATGCAATACAAAAAGCCAGTCAACGTTGCGAATACTTGTTTTCAATCCTAGACAATCATCTAGGCCTCCACGCTTTTATAGCTGGTGATAGGTTTTCAATGGGTGATATTCCGGTTGCAACTTGTTTATACCGTTACTTTGAAATGGGGCTTGTGACTCCCGCAGTACCCAATATACGTCGCTGGTACAACGATTTAGCGCAACGCAAAGCTTACCGTACACATATTATGACGCCATTTGATGAATTATTTGGTCGGCAATCATTTTGAAGATAGGTCAAGGCTTGAGCGAAGATTACTATACTAAAGACGGTGCGGTTGGTTCGAACTAATCAATTCCAATCAATTTGGCTCAAGTGCGTGGCTTAGCGTACGATTTTTTCCGAATTCTGTGGTTACCCCATTGATGCGTATCTCTTTTTATTTTTTAACATTAGGCATGGAGGCAACAATGCATCCGCGACACATCGCGCTGGCCATCTTGGTAGTGGCCATTTGGGGATTCAACTTCGTCGTTATTAAAGTGGGTCTGAAAGAAATTCCGCCCATTCTGCTTTGCGCGCTCAGATTCTTTCTCTCCGCGTTCCCAGCGGTCTTTTTTATCAAACGTCCCGCCGTACCTTTCCGTAGCGTTATAGCCTTCGGACTGGTGATGTTCGCGTCTCAGTTCGCGCTGCTGTTTTCCGGCATGTATGCCGGAACAACGGCCGGCATGGCGTCTTTAGTGCTTCAGGTTCATGTGTTTTTCACGGTTGCATTGGCTGTCGTATTTCTGGCTGAACAACCCTCTGTCTGGCAGATCATTGGCGCCTTGACGGCATTCTCGGGCATCGGGCTGGTTGCCGCCCATACAGGCGGCGAAATCTCGGCGCTGGGCCTGATTTTAATTGTTGCTGCTGCCTCATGGGGTATAGGCAACCTGATTGCCAAGAAGCTCGGTAAAGTCGATATGCTGGCACTGGTGGTTTGGGGAAGCCTGGTTGCCTGGCCGCCGCTTTTGCTGCTGTCGTATCTACTGGAGCAAGACAGCTGGAGCCTTGAAGGCATGGCTCATCTTTCATGGCCCACTATCGGGGCAATCGGCTATATCACCTATCTGTCAACCCTGCTGGGTTTCGCCGTGTGGAGCTGGCTGCTGAGTCACTATCCCGCGGCGACAGTGGCGCCGTTTACGTTGCTGGTGCCGGTATTCGGCTTTACGAGTTCAGCGCTGGCCTTGGGGGAGCCGCTGTATCCGTGGAAGCTAGCCGCCGCCGTTCTGATTATCGCTGGGCTGTGCATCAATCTGGCTGGCGCTCGTATCGCCATGCGCCTCCGTCCGGCATGAGCAACCTGGTACCGGAACCGTCCGAGAAGCCGTATTGGCCAAGTTTGAACAATCAGTTCATGGAAAATCAAATACATATGATCCCGCTTTTGGCTGGCGGGTTTTTTCTACCTCATCATCAGACTACTCAAAGGAGTTGAACGTTATGCGTAAATCGATAGCCCTGCTTGGCGAATATACACCGACATTTCCACCCCATGCTTCAACCGATGCGGCCATCAAGCATGTCCGAAACTTTTTGGATATAAACATAACAGCGGAATGGATTTCAACGGAAGATATTGACCAAAGCCTGTTTGATCGCTATTCCGGCATATGGGTGGCGCCTGGCAGCCCGTACAAGAACATGGAGAAGACGCTATGGGCCATTCGCTATGCGAGGGAAAACAAGATTCCCTGTTTGGGCACTTGTGGCGGGTTTCAGCACATTGTGATTGAATACGCCCGTAATATCCTGGGCTTTAAGGAGGCGCAGCACGCCGAATACGATCCATACGCCTCAAGCCTGTTCATTTCGCAATTGGCTTGTTCACTCGCTGGCCGTGAGATGCAGCTTAGTTTTGTACCGGAATCTCAAGTGAATGTAATTTACGGCAGTTTGTCGGCGAAAGAGCGGTACTACTGCAATTTCGGCGTTAATCCGGATTGCATCCCTCTATTGAAGCAAGGGCCGATGATTATTTCCGGCTCAGATGCCGAGGGTGAAGTGCGCGTCATTGAGTATCCGAATCACCCCTTTTTCATTGGCACATTGTTTGTACCGCAGGAGCGCTCTACACCTGAACAGCCACATCCGCTGATTACAGCTTTCTTAGCGGCTGTAGTAAGTTATTCAGTTTAACATCCCTAGCGTTCAACATTAGCCATCAAAGACCTACATGATCACTTGCTATCTACGTTACATCATTGACCCCTACAAGCTTAAAGAGTTTGAGCATTACGGGAAGTTGTGGATTCCTCTCGTGGAAAAGTTCGGCGGAAAACATCATGGCTATTTTATGCCTTCGGAGGGTGCGAACAATGTTGCGCTGGCTCTGTTTACCTTTCCGAGTTTTGCACGCTATGAGGAATATCGAGTCCAATCGCTTCAGGACCCAGCGTGCCAAGCTGCGTTCGAATACGCCGAACAGACACGTTGTATCCTGAATTATGACCGTAGCTTCTTCCGTCCGGTTTTTGAATGAGCTCAAACGCTATGCATCAATCCGACCGTTCGCATCGCCTTAAACATCCGTTCGGCATCACGGCGTACCTCATCCATTAGTTCATCGAAGAACCAACGTTTGACATCACTAGGGAGACTGAATCATGTTTGACATCCAGAACTACGCGAGCTTTATCGCAGCAATTCTTATTTTTCAGCTGATTCCTGGACCAGGCACACTGGCGATTCTCACGGCCACGGCACGCCACGGTATCGGCGCGGGATTCGGTGCCGTTATGGGTACCTTGCTCGGTGATTTCATATACATGAGCGGAGCGGTTCTCGGCCTGGCCGCCGTGATGCATGCGTACCCGCTTGTGTTCGAGGCACTGCAAGGGGTTGGTGCTGTTTACTTGGGCTGGCTGGGCATTCAGTTGCTCAGGTCGCCTGCTGCCAACGTAGCGAGCACACCCCCACAGAAAAAGAGCAGCTGGCGCTATTTTCAACAGGCCTTCCTGGTCAGCCTCACCAATCCCAAAGTTATTCTGTTCTTTCTGGCCTTCTTCCCGCTGTTCCTGTGTGCGGATGCATCGTCTATTACGCTGGGTGGCCTGATGGCGCATGTTACGCTCATCAGCTTTTTGTATCAGGCAGGCCTCGTGCTCGTTGGCAACGCGTTGGCTCGCAAGCTGTCGCCATTGCCATCGGTGCGTAAAATCGCGGCCCGGCTTGCGGGCGTGGCGCTCATTGGCTTTGGCGTAAAACTGGCGGCAAATAACCGATGAAGTTAGATCCCATCCCTTATTTCACTAGATAAGCCGCTGAATTCGGCATCAAGCATTTTATTACTTATGGCTAGAAATATTGAAATCAAAGCTCGAATTGAAAGCGTCGAATCACTGCAGTCGGTGGTAGCAAAGATCGCGGACGAAGGTCCCATCGAAATACACCAGGACGATACGTTTTTTGCTTGTCCCAACGGCAGGCTGAAACTTCGCGCTTTCTCTGAGCATGATGGACAGCTGATTTTCTATCAGCGCCCAGACGGCGCAGGCCCCAAGGAATCTTTCTATGTCATCTCTCCGACCGCTTCCCCTGATTCAATTCGTCAGGTGTTGTCGCTGGCCTATGGCGAAATTGGACGTGTGCGCAAACACCGCACCTTATTCTTGGCAGGGCGAACGTGAATCCATTTGGATAAAGTGGACGAATTGGGAGACTTTCTGGAACTGGAAGTCGTCCTGGCTGAAGGCGAACCTAACGAAGCCGGTGTATCAGTGGCTCATGAATTGCTGGAAAAGCTAGGTATCTCCCCGCAACAGTTAGTAGAAGAGGCCTATGTGGACCTACTGGCAAAATTGCCCAATAAAGCGATCCTTTCTCCGACTTCTGTCGGCAGGTGAGTTGAAGCGCTAAATACTATAAAGAGACAATCATGAATTCCGCCATCAAAATAACTGTCGGGGCCGAAGCAGGGGCAACTACAGTAGTAACAAAGGAGCTGACCGTGTGCCACTTCCATTCAAACATGCCGGAGGTCTATGCGACTCCCTGCATGATCCACTTGATGGAAATCGCGGCAAGTAACGCCGTCCAGCCTTACCTGCCAGCCGGGTGGGTCTCTGTTGGCGTCGACGTCAATATACGTCACTTGGCGCCTACGCCAGTTGGCCGCACCGTTACCGCATATGCTAGAGTTACCAAAGTCACGCACAAGCTAATTGAGTTCGAAGTGCTGGCGCACGACGGCAAAAATCTAATTGGGAAAGGTACACATTCCCGTGCACCAGTCAACCTTGCGCGCTTCGAACAAACCCTTTCAGGTCTCTCTGCATAAACGTAGCATATAATCCTATGGCCAAACGGAACTGTGCGAAAAGCCACGCAGCTCAGTTAGCCTCACCTTAGGATTTGGCTAAAAATGACTTCCTGAAATCAGAATCTTGCATAGGATATGCTGACCAAAAGTAGGCGTTCCAGGCGGCGAAGCGAAGCGCATCGCTCGCGAACGATGCGCCTCCTGTCGTCGGCACATCCTATGTTTAAACAGGGAAATTATTGACGACCAAATCCTTAGCAATGTCAAGATGGAATAAATGACATTGAATCGGTTTGTTTTTATCAATATTTCTATACGCGCAGGCAATAAAATAACACCGAGATCGGCAAATCAGTATGCCATTTTATAGTGTTGTGCCCAGGTATCGTTCAATTACTCCAGTCGTTGTCAATCCTCTTTGTGCAATCGGCTCTCGAGCTCTTCCCAGCAAGCAAGAAGATCGATTCGGGAAATGATGCCAACCAGTTTTCCCGCTTCCACTACCGGCAGTGATGTCACCTGATACTCCACCATCAGCCGGGCGGCTTCGAACAAGCGCATGCCTGGTTCAACGCTGTACACATCCTTACTCATTATCTCTGCAGCTGTACGGCCATCGGCTTTGCCGGGCTGAGGATCTTTAGGGGCAAAATAGGAAACCCAGAAATTCTCCTTCCAGATGGATTCGCGCGGTTTGAGCCGTTCGTCTAGTCCTCGGTCAATTAGATCCTCGGCTGTGACGATACCGAGCAACAAGCCTTCGACATCAACGACGGGAACGCCATTGATGCGATTGGCTATCAGTAGGTCCGCCACCTCTTTAACCGGCGTTTCCGGCTGAACGGTAATGGGTTTGGGGGTCATAAAGTCTCGGATTAACATGAGCAGTTTCCTCGGCTTGTAAATTGATGAGCCTGCGTAGCAGTGTATACGCCTGCCGGCTCTCTCGTAACAGCGGCCCAACCGGATAGTGCCGGGCATAGCGTCGATTTCACTCAATTCATATAGCATGCTGGCTCAGCGATAACGGTTGGCCTCTGACGCGGCGTCACTTATGCAAGATGCTCCAGGTCCAAGGCCCCACTTCACGGTGATAAACGCCGATTGCATCTAACAGCGACAAGGTTTGTCCGGTGGGGGCGGCATTCATTGCCATAAATGCTTGCTAGCCATACGGATATAAAGTTTCGCCCCCCCTGTGACCCGGTTTGAATGGACAGGACGCTTTTCAGCTCAGACAGCGCCGGTTCTAAAAAGACTCCAAACGTTTATACACGATTGCGTCAAGAGACCATAATCCAGTCAGTTTCGGCTTCATTGCATTTCCGCTGAATGCAAAAAGTTCCGTGCTATAATGGCGAACTTTAACTTACTATTTATAAGGTTTTAACCATGCAATTTACTCGGTTTTCTGTTTGCGCTCTGATGTTCTTGTCTTTTTCCGCGAATGCGGACGTTCCATTGACTCAGTCCGATCTGATCGGCAGCTGGCAAATCGACAAGGAATCAGTTGATCGCGAAGGTACCAAGTCAAGAAGCTTGAACACTGTTTGGACCTTCAGGGCAGATGGTACGATGGAAGGCATTTCCCAGGAATCGGATGCCCACGCACGGATCGATCAGCTGCGCGCAGTACTCAATTATTCCGTCGAAGACGGTAAACTGGTCAAGCAAGCCGCTCCCGGCCGCTCCAGAATGGAAACCTGCACTGCAGTTGAAAAAGAAAACAACAAAATGATTCTTAAATGCCAATCGGCTTATTTTTTCATGACAAAAAAATAATCAGCCGGCAGGTGATCAAGGCAAATGCCTCATCGCTACATAGTGATTGACGCATTTGCCGAAAGACTTAATAAACGTTTTGCCCACATCAATACCGGTGGCGGAGATTTAGCTCGACGGTAAGCGTATTATCGGCGATTTGCTCCCACCCATCCGGCTTTTTACCCTGACGGAAAATCTGTTTATCATTCAGGCGTATTTTTGTTTATCATCGCGCTGATTGCTGATTAAATGCATCTATCCAGCAGAAGCGAGAACGATCTGTTTGTCTTCCCATTATTCCGGTTCTGAACATCTTTCAGGCTCCATCGAGCGCGTCACCTTCCACAGCGAGGCCTCCGGCTTCTGCGTGCTGCGCGTCAAGGTCAAAGGCAACCGTGACCCGGTGACGGTCATTGGCTCGGCCGCCAGCGTATCGGCCGGCGAATTCATCGAGTGCCTGGGCGTGTGGATCAACGACCGGCAGCACGGCTTGCAATTCAAGGCCAAAGAGCTGAAGGTCGTGCCGCCGACCACGTTGGAGGGCATTGAAAAATACCTCGGATCGGGTATGGTCAAAGGCATCGGGCCGCACTTCGCCAAGAAGCTGGTTAAGGCCTTCGGCATCGATGTGTTCGACGTGATCGAGCAAACACCCGAACGTTTGCGGGAACTGCCGGGTATCGGCAGGAAGCGTCAGGAGCAAGTCACGAATGCCTGGTCGGAACAGAAAGCCATCCGCGAGATCATGGTGTTCCTGCAATCGCACGGCGTCGGCACGTCCCGTTCCGTCAGGATTTATAAAACCTACGGTGACGAGGCCATCGCCAAGGTACAGGAAAATCCCTACCGGCTGGCGCTGGATATTCACGGCATCGGTTTCAGGACCGCCGACACGCTGGCGCAAAAACTGGGCATCGGCACGCAGTCCCTGATCCGGGCGCAAGCCGGCGTGCGGCACGTGCTGCAGGAATGGTCCGGCGAGGGGCATTGCGCCGCATTCCGGTATCAGCTGATCGAGATGGCCGTCAGGCTGCTGGAGATCCCCGCTGACATTATCGAGCAGGCGATTGGCGAAGAATTGACCGAGGAAAACCTGGTGTCCGAGATCATAGATGGACAGGAGGCCTTGTTTTTGACGCCGCTGTACCGGGCCGAGATCGGCTGTGCCACGCATTTGCTGCGCCTGAAAGAGGGCAGGCCGCCGTGGGGCGATATCGATGCCGGCAAGGCCATTCCCTGGGTCGAGGAAAAGACCGGTCTGGCGCTTTCGGAGTCGCAAAAGGCCGCGATCGAGCAAGTGCTGAACAGCAAGGTGTCGGTCATTACCGGCGGCCCCGGCGTCGGCAAGACCACGCTGGTCAACAGCATTCTCAAAATTCTCAGAGCCAAGCGCATCAATATCGGCCTGTGCGCCCCGACCGGCCGGGCGGCCAAGCGCCTGGCCGAATCGACTGGCCTGGAAGCCAGAACCGTGCATCGCTTGCTGGAGTTCGACCCCCAGGCTTTTGCCTTCAAGCACAATGACGACAATCCGCTCGCTATCGACTTGCTGGTGATCGACGAGGCCTCGATGATGGACGTGGTGCTGACGAACCAGCTGCTGAAAGCCATACCGACTCACGCCGCCATGCTGATCGTCGGCGATGTCGATCAATTGCCGTCGGTCGGCCCCGGCGCCGTGCTGGCCGACATCATCGATTCCAGACAAATCACTACCGTGCGCCTGACCGAAATCTTCCGCCAGGCGGCAACTTCCAAAATCATCGTCAATGCCCACAAGATCAATCAGGGGCTGGTGCCATCAGCCGAGAAAGCCGATGGCTTGTCGGACTTTTACTGTCTTCATGCCGAAACGCCTGAAGAAGTCTTCGCCAAGCTGATCCAGGTCGTGACCGAACGCATCCCGAAGCGCTTCGGTCTCGATCCGATCGACGACATCCAGGTGCTGACGCCGATGAACCGCGGCGGCCTGGGCGCCCGCTCGCTCAATGTCGAGCTGCAAGCCCGTCTGAACGGCCATAGCGAGCCGAAGATCAGTCGGTACGGCTCCACTTATGCGCCCGGCGACAAGGTGATCCAGAATGTCAATAACTACGACAAGGACGTGTTCAACGGCGACATCGGCCGCATAAAGCGCATCGATCCGGAGGAAAGCCGGCTGTCTATCCGCTTCGATGACCGGGACGTGGACTATGAGTTCAGCGAGCTGGACGAAATAGCGCTGGCCTATGCCACCAGCATCCACAAAAGCCAGGGTTCCGAGTATCCGGTCGTGGTCATGCCGCTGGCCATGCAGCACTACACCTTGCTGGAGCGGAATCTGGTTTACACGGGCGTGACGCGCGGCAAGCAGTTGGTAGTGATCATAACGCAGCCGAAAGCCTTGGGGATGGCGGTCAGGACGCAAAAATCGGGGCGGCGGCTGACCCATCTGGCCGGGCGGTTAAGGCAGGCAGCCAGCGCGGCCTGAGGTAATACCGTGACGCAGTCCTGGTTCAGGCCGGGATGCGGCGTGGTGCTTTCAAGGAGACTGAAACGGCACATCGAAAACCGGATGGTCTGATGCGCTGATTCGTTTCTGGACTTCAGCAGGTTCCGCATCTTGATTCAGTCTTCATCCAACTCCACCCAATCAATTTGTTTTTCGACGATAGTGCTTAATTCCAACGGGGTCAGCGATGCGGTCATCTTCAGCTCCGAGCTGATCTGTTCCAACTGTTCCAAATGCGACACCAACTCGAATAAATCGGTTTGATTGGTATTTTTCTTACGTTTCCTCATGTTTTCGTATCAAAACCCGCTGATATAAATGAATAGTAAAAGTGAAAAATGCGCCGCCGTTTTACGGCACGAGCATTTTTTTGTTCCATTTTATCCTGTTGCAGGGCGGGTGCAATTTAGACTTGGTCTTTGTCTGCTTTTTTATGAAATATCGGGGTGCGGAAGGTAGCCCGGTCAGGATGGTAGTCGCTGTTCCTAACGGGGTAATGGGAAAACAGATTCGACGCGAAAAACCTAAGCTTCTGATATGCAGGAAGAGGTTTTCAACGCGGGTATGTTTGGCAAGAGGCTTTTGCCTAGGAGATCATCATTATGATGGACTATGGCAATGCCTTCTTCGATGTCAGCAATCAATAAGATTTGCCCTAAGAATGGATGGTAACAGCGAGCGATAATCATTTCCGTATGTTCAACTCGTTCTGATTGCTCCCGGGATTCCAGATAAAGTTGATTAAACTGATCCAGGGTTAGTTTTTCAATACTCAACGATTGGCCTAAATAATTGAACTAAAAATAACCCTGATATTGATCCGGTAATATTAAAATACACTTAAAAAATCATTAAAAAACGCTCAATAAAAAAATTGAGACGCCCGTCACGCTGGATAAGCGGTCACATCGAAAGTGGTCAGTGCCAAAATGCCCGATCGCAGCTGCTCTAACCGATTGTTAAGGCCTTGTTTCCCCTTGCCAGGCAAAATTCAACATGTCTGTGATTCCCTTCAGGCCGTACCGAAATTTGAACTGCGAAAGGCGGTGCTTACGCGCGGGACTGAAGTGAGTTTTGTAACCTTCTGATTTTATGTAATTAAGAGGTGATGCTATAACTCAGCTATACTGAAAAGCGGATGTATGAAAAATAACAAATTTTTCCAGGAGAGCATTATGAATTGGTATCTTGACGTGGTGAAGAATAAATATGCCGTGTTTACCGGGCGGGCACAGCGACAGGAGTTCTGGTATTTCATTCTGTTTTATTTTCTCATCTATTTTGCCTTGTCCGTCATTGATCAAGTAACGGGGACGTTTGATGAGGAGACAGGCACCGGTTTACTCAGCGGCCTGTTTATGCTGGCCATGCTGGTTCCATCTCTAGCCGTGGGCGCGAGAAGACTGCATGATATTGGCCGCAGCGGCTGGTGGCAATTGCTTATGCTGATTCCGATTATCGGCGGCCTGATTCTGATTTTCTTTTTTGTCCAGGACAGTCAGCCTGGTGACAATCAATACGGGTCGAATCCCAAGCTCGGTTAAAAGCCGTCCAGACGTGATGCCGCGAGTTGCAATTACCGTTTGTCGCAACCGCGGCACTTCCCCGTCAATTGCTTTTTTCCAGCGCGACAGTTGACTCCCAGCCTCCGCCCAGGGCCTTGTAAAGCGCCGCCAGCGCCGTTGCCGTGGCGGTTTCGCTCTGAGCCAGCTGGCTCTGGTCCTCCAGTAAACGCAATTCAGTGTCCAGTACGGTCAGGAAATCGGCCACGCCTTCCTCGAAGCGCAGGTGAGCCAATTCATGGGCTCTTTCGCTGGCTTTGGCGGCTGTAGCGAGCAATGCCTGCCGGGCCCGCTCGCGATTGTAGTTGACCAGCGCGTTTTCCGTTTCCTCCAAAGCGTTCAGCACAGTTTGCTCGTACTGGGCCAGACTGGCCTCGGCGCTGGCATCGGCGGCCTTGATGCGGGCATACACACGTCCCAGGTCCAGGGCGGCCCAGCTGATCCGGGGGCCTACGGAATAGGTGTCCGAACCCGCCGCGCCGACGCCTGACAGTGTGGTGGCTTCCAGGGATATGGTGCCGACAAATGTCACGCGCGGAAAAAGATCGGCCGTGGCGACGCCGATGCGGGCGGTGGCGGCGGCCAGCGTGCGTTCGGCAATGCGGATGTCGGAGCGGCGCCGCAGCAGTTCGGCGGGACTGCCGATCTGAATGGTCTCTGGAATTTTGGGCATCGGCGCCGGCTGTTCCAGCTCCCTGACCAGCGCATCCGGCAATTGGCCGGTCAACACGCCGAGCCGATGAATAGCCTGGTAGATAGCGTTTTCCAGCGGCGGGATGGTCGCCCGGGTGGAGTCGAGCTGGGCTACGGCCCTTGAGGTATCGAGTTCCGTGCCGCGTCCGCTGTCGAGCCGAACGCGTGTGATTTCCAGGGTTTGCGCCTGGTTTTCGGCGTTCTTTTTGGCCACGGCCAGCTGGTTTTGCAAACCGCGCAATTCGAAGTAATTTCGGGCCACTTCGGCGATCAGGGTGACGCTGAGATCGCGCAGACTGGCTTCCTGCGCCTCGACTTCATCGCTGCTCGCTTCGACGTTGCGCCGTACGCGGCCAAAGAAATCGACTTCCCAGAAAGCATCGAAGCCGATATTGTAGAGTTTCAGCTGACGCGGTGCATAACTCAGGTTGTTTAATGCGCCTCTACTGCGTTTCTGCTCGGTGTAATTGGCGTGCGAGCTTACGATGGGGGCCAGATTCAGCCCCGCTTCCAGGTAGAGCGCTCGTGCCTCGCGCAGATTGGCGCGGGCTGTTTCAAGGTCGCGGTTATGCTGAATGGTCTGATCGACCAGCGCCGTCAGTTGCCGGTCATCGAACAGCGTCCACCAATTTACTTCCACGCCTTGCCCGGAGAATTCAGGATGGACGGCATGGGTGAAGGCCTGGGGCGCGTCGGTCGCGGGCATTTCGTAGTCCGGGCCGACTGCGCAGGCGCTCAGCAGCGTAGCGCCCAGCAATGTCATGACGGTGCGGAAGTGAGTTCTGTGCTGGATCATAGGTCGTTACCGGATGAGGGCTCTTGGGGCAGTATATGGCTGGTCTTGGGACGGGCCGGCCGCAGGCGCTGCGCCAAGGCCTGTACGGTCACATAGAAGACCGGCGTCAGCAGCAGGCCGAAAAAGGTCACGCCGATCATGCCGCTGAACACGGCCGTGCCCAGCAGGCGCCGTGATTCGGCGCCCGCGCCTTCAGCGACCACCAGCGGAAACACGCCCATGATGAAGGCGAACGAAGTCATCAAAATAGGGCGCAATCGGACCCGGGAGGCTTCCACGGCGGCCTCGAAGCGGTTGAGACCGCTTTCCTGCCGCTGCTTGGCGAATTCCACGATCAAAATCGCGTTCTTGCTGGCCAGGCCCACCAGTACGATAAAGCCGATCTGCGTCAGAATGTTGTTGTCCATGTTGCTGAGCCATATGCCGGTCATCGACGACAGAATGCACATCGGCACGATCAGGATGACCGCAAACGGCAAGGACCAGCTTTCGTACTGGGCCGCCAGCGCCAGGAATACAAAGATGACGCTGAGCGGGAAAACCAGCAGGGCCACGTTTCCGGCCAATACCTGCTGCAGGCTGAGCTCGGTCCATTCGAAGTCGAATCCCGGCGGCAGTTCCGCATCCATCAGCCTGGTCATGATGTCGATGGCCTGCCCGGAGCTGACCCCCGGCAACGTGCCGCCATTGATTTCCGCCGATGGGTACATGTTGTAGCGGGTAATCTTGTCGGGTCCGGTCATTTCCTTGACATCGACCAGCGAGCCTAGCGGCACCATGCCGCCTTGCAGGTTGCGCGTCTTCAATTCCGCGATGTCGCCGGGCTTCATGCGGAACTCGGAGTCGGCCTGCGCCATGACCTGATAAGTCCGCCCGAAGCGGTTGAAGTCATTGACATAGAGCGAGCCCAGATAGATCTGCAGGGTATCAAACACTTCCTTCAGGGGCACATCCATGGATTTGGCGCGCGTGCGGTCGACATCCAGGAACAATTGCGGCACGCCGGACCGGAAGGTCGTGAATAATCCCACCAGGCCGGGCTGCTGATTGCCCTGGGCGATCATTTCCGTAGTCGCGCGTTGCAATTCCTCGATGCCGGCATCGGTTCGGTCCTGGATCTGCAGTTTGAAGCCTCCCACCGAACCCATGCCCCGGATAGGCGGCGGCGCGAACACGGCGATATGGGCATCTTCGACCTGGGCCAGACGCTGCTGGAGGTTTTTGATGACGGCGTCGGCATGCAGGTTCTCGTGACCGGCGCGCTGTTCGAAATCATCGAGCCGGGCGAACATGGTGGCGACGTTGGACTGGCTGGAGCCGCTCAGGATCGAAAAACCGGCGTAGGCGTTCAAGTGTTTGACGCCTTCGGTATTCAGAATGATATCCGTGGCCTGCCGGACCACGGCCTGGGTGCGCGCCAGCGAAGCCGCATCGGGCAGTTGCGCGTACATGATCAGGTAGCCTTGGTCCTGCTGCGGGATGAAGCCGGTCGGGACTTTTTCGAAAGCCAGGAAATTCAGCCCGTTCAGTCCGACGTAAAGCACCAGCACGACCGCGGTCGTGCGGATCAGCCGGCCGACCAGACGCGAATAGCCTTCGCTGAAGCGGTCAAAAAACTTGTTGAAGCCGTTGAAGAACCAGCCCAGCAGGCGATCGATCACCCGTGTAAGTCTGTCTTTGTTGCCATGCGCCCGATCCAGCAGCAATGCGCACAACGCCGGGCTCAGGGTCAGCGAGTTGAAGGTCGATATGACCGTGGAAATGGCGATGGTCAGCGCGAACTGTTTGTAGAAAGCGCCCGACACGCCGGTGATAAAAGCGGTCGGCACGAATACCGCGACCAATACCAGAGATGTGGCGATGATCGGGCCTACGACCTCGTCCATGGCCTTGCGCGTGGCGTCCCGGGCCGACAGGCCCATGGCGATGTGGCGCTCGACGTTCTCGACCACGACGATGGCGTCGTCCACGACGATGCCGATGGCGAGGACCAGGCCGAACAACGACAACGTGTTCAGGGACAGGCCCATGGCCGCCATGACGGCAAACGTACCAATCAACGAGACCGGTACGGCGAGCAACGGGATGATCGTCGCGCGCCAGTTCTGCAGGAAGATCACGACCACGACCACGACCAGCAGTATGGCTTCGAACAGCGTCATGACCACCGCATTGATGGATTGCTGAATGAAGACAACGGTGTCGTAGACCATATTGTATTCAAGGCCTTCGGGGAAGCGCGTCTTCAGTCTTTCCATGGCCTCGACGACCGCTTCCTTGGTGTCCAGGGCATTGGAGCCCGGCAACTGGAAAAGGGCGAGGCCGACGGTGGGTTCGCCGTCCAGGAACAAGCCCGAGTTGTAGTCCTTGGCGCCCAGTTCGATGCGGGCCACGTCCTTAAGCCGCGTCACCTGTCCGTCGGCACCTTGCTTGATTACGATGTCGGCGAACTGCTCGGCCTCCATGAGCCGCCCCAGCGTGCTGACCGTGTATTGAAAGTCGGTATTTTCCTTCGACGGCTGTTGGCCGACCACGCCGGCCGCGACCTGGATATTCTGCTCACGGATGGCGTTGACCACATCGCTGGCGGTCAGGTTGCGCGCCGCCACCTGTTCGGGATTCAGCCAGAGCCGCATGCTGTAGTCGCGGGCGCCGAACACCAGGATTTCACCGACGCCGGGCAGACGTGCCAGGGTATCCTTGATTTGCAGCAGCGCGTAGTTGCTCAGATAAACGCTGTCGTAGCGCTTGTCGGGAGAGATCAGGTTGACAACCAGACTCAAGTCCGGGCTGCGCTTTTTGACGCTGATGCCTTGCCGCCGGACTTCTTCCGGCAGCTTGGGTTCAGCCAGCGCCACGCGGTTCTGTACCAGCACCTGGGCCTTGTCCAGGTCCGCGCCTGGCTTGAAGGTGACCGTAAGAGCCATGTTGCCGCTGTTGGTGGATTGCGAGGACATGTACAGCATGTCCTCGACGCCGTTGACTTCCTGCTCTATGGGCGTCGCCACGGTTTCGGCCACCACCTGGGCGTTGGCGCCCGGGTAGGTGGTGCTGATGACCACGGTGGGCGGTGCGATTTCCGGGTATTGGGCAACAGGCAGGGCGATCAGCGCCAGGCCGCCGACCAATACGATCAGGATAGACAAGACCGACGCGAAGATCGGCCGATCGATAAAAAAGTGGGTGAAGCGATTCATGGTTTATTGCTCTTTAATACGGGGCGGCGAGCGAGAGGCGTTCCGGATTCACCTTAATGCCTGGTCTGAGTTTTTGCAGGCCTTCGATAACGACCCATTCTTCGGGCTTGACCCCTTCCTTGATCACGCGAGACTGGCCAATGTGAGCCCCCAGGGTCACTGGACGGTATTCGACCTGATTATCTTGATTGACGACCCAGACGAAGCGTTGCGCCTGATCCGTGGCGATGGCCCGATCAGGCAACAGAATAGCCGGGTAGGGGGTGCTGCCGCGCACACGCATGCGCGCGAAAAAGCCGGGACTCAGCAAGTCATCCGTGTTGGGGAACACGCCGCGCAACGTTACCGTGCCGGTGGCAGTGTCTTCGCGCGGCGAAATGTAATCGAGCGTGCCCTGATGCGGGAAATCATCCTCGTCCGCCACGGCCAGCCGCACAGGCGTTTGCCCGGCGCCGATATGCTGGCCCAGGCGGCGATACTTCAGCACCGAGCGCTCATCCGCGTCCACGTAGACATAAACCGGGTCGGTAGAGACGATGAAAGTCAGCCGGGTGGCATCGGCGCCGCCGCCGTTGACCAGGTTGCCCTCGGTGATCAGTTCACGGCCGATGCGTCCGTCTATCGGCGCGCGCACCTTGGTGTAATCCAGGTTCAGCCGGGCTGTATAAACATTGGCTTCCGCGGACTGAACCGCCGCCACGGCCTCGCGCAAGCCTTTGCTGCGGGCGTCGTGCTCTTCTTCGGAAATCGCTTTGGCGCGGAACAGGCGTTTAGCCCGTTCCAGGTCGTTCTTGGCCAGTTCGTGCTTGGCCCTGGCCCGTTCCAGTTCCGCTTCGGCATAGTTCAGTTGGGCTTTGAAGGGCTTGGGGTCGATCAGGAATAACAGGTCGCCTTTCTTTACCTTTTCCCCGGCCTTGAAATTGACTTTCTCAAGATAGCCGCTGACTCGTGCGCGCACATCCACTGAACTGACGGCTTCGATGCGGCCTGTGTATTCGTCCCATTCGGTAACATCCTGAGCCAACGGTTGGGCGATTTTGACATTGGGCGCCTGGCCCTGCGCCATTTGGGCTTCCGGTCCGTTTTGCTCACCGCATCCGGCCATTGCCGCCAAGGCGACGAAGGCTAGCAGGCCTTGCCACATGCGTTGCATTGATCTTTTTGGCGGGCCTGATCGATGGATGACAGTCGACATGCGCATTGCTTTTTTCATCCCTTTTGCACCTTGTTCTTGAAAGGAAAAATAAATGGTAAAAAATATTACCGTTTAATTTACGGTATGATCGTTGCCCGAGTCAACAAAGTTTTAAGAGTGCACACATGATTAAATGCGGACGGCCACGCAAGGGCGAGGAATCCCAGAGTCGAGATCGATTATTGGATTCCGCCCTCAGGCTTTTTTTGGAACATGGTTATGGAAGTGTGAGTCTGGAAACCGTTGCCAAGGATGCGCATGTGTCAATGCGCACCATTTACAATCAATTCGGCGGCAAGGCCGGATTGTTCGGCGCCGTCATAAAGCGTTGCAGCGATCCGTTTGTGACTGTGCTGTTGGAGGATGGGATCCTGGAAGGTCAGCCGGAGGACGCTTTAGCCGCCTTCGCCAGTCAGTTTCTGTACGGCATCACGCGACCCGATGCGGTACGCATACGCGCCATATTGATCGGTGAATCGCTAAAGTTTCCCGATCTCGCCATGCAATTCTATGAACAAGGGCCGCAGCGCACATTGGATCATCTCAGGCAATTTTTTGCCCGCCATCAACGGCTTGGCTATTTCGCCATCATGGATCCCCATTTTCTCGCCGAGCAGTTCCTGGGCGCATTGCGCGGTGAACGGATTCTGAAACTGCAGCTGGGTTTAGAGCCTACACCTGATGAGGCACAAATCAATACATGGGCGCGGCAGGTTACGACTTTATTTCTGCAGGGCTGCCTGACCGTCAGGCGGGAAAAATAGTTTACGCCTTCAGTATTACTGGATTTGAATAGCCCGAAGGCCGTGTCGGCATAAGAGGCAAGACTGAAAAGAAAAATCTCCCAAGGCAGGATGCCCTGGGAGTCATCCAATGACTACTTTGAAAAGTAGTCCAGATGGAGCACGTTAAGGGGAAAAACTCAATAATTAGATTCGTTTGGCGTTTTTTAGTTTAAGGTTCATGGCCAACACTGTTGGCAACAGCCGTAGATGCAAGCAACGTGGATGAGATTATGCAGTCGCCCGAAACAATCCCGAAAAACTCCGTTACCAAATCACTCCAGTAACAAATAGCCTTGGATGCTTCGTTCATTCTCAGTCCTTTTATATACGGTCAGAATCTGTTTTTGAAAGTCTTGATGCGACTATACGGATAGATTGGATAATTAACAATGAGCCAAAAAGAACATGGATCGTTTCTTTTATTGCAGTAGTCGTGCGATAAACATTAATGCCTTTAGAGTAGATCGGTTTTATTCGGGCGATGAAATCAATGCCAAACAGTCTGGTCTAATTTTTTGACATTACCCCATTTGCGCACAGACGGTTTTCTATCCTGTTTACCGCGCTAGAAAAAACGATATCGGGCGGATTGTCATTAGTTATTTTCAGAACTGATTTGCAATATAAAGGTAGGTGCCGAATCGACATGATGGATTCGCCGAGAACATTTGCATCCTTGGTCAAGCAGCATTCCTATAAAGGCAAAAAGGCAGCCCCATTGTGCAGCTTTTCATTTTTTCTCGGGGCCGGTTTTCCTAAATCGTGGGATGAAAGATTTCCGCTGGAAAACCAGTTGTTCGAATTCAAGTATCAGGAATGGAACCCGTGCGGCAGGGCTTTGGAGCAGTTTCTTATGCTCAATAACTACCAAACCCACAAACTGGATATTTCTCCCGAGCTTTTTAAGGATATAGTTTATCAGATAGGCATGATGAAAAAATATGCCTCTGTCAGGTCCAGATATCTTGATGAACAGAATATCGCTATCGTCGAAAACGAGCTCAAGGCGCTGATCGTTAAGAAATTTAAAAACACGGCGCCTTTATATGCTTTCAATCAGGATCTGAACAAGATTTGTTTTGATGCCCCATTAACCGATGAACAGGATACTATCCAGCAGCTCTTCTTACGGCTGTTCAAGGACTCTGACGGCGCCGAACGGTTGCCCGAAGGCATCCGGCCGCACTTTATTACCACCAACTATGATGCCGCTATTGAGGCCATTCTGGACAATTGTGCCGGATCGAATGGTTCGTTTCTGCGCTATACCTATCGGGGGATTACGCCGAGACAGTGTTCCGGTGAAAACAGCGGTACGGCGATACACGTTCATGGACTGGTCAATAATCTGCTAAAAATCAACGGCGGCTTTGAGATTTATGAAACAGCTGCCGGCTACGAATTTGACTACAGCGAAAGAGACTTTCACAGCTTGAAATTAAATCCGCCGCAGATCATGCTGCCCTCGCATGAGCAGGATTATCAGCAAAAATATTTTCAGGCCATCTTTCCCAAAGCGATCCGGCTACTGCAGGAGTCGATCGTGTTAGTCATCGTCGGCTACAGCCTGCCGGAAGAAGACGCGTTGGTGCGGTTGATGCTCAAGCAGTTCGCGGAAGACCGCAGCGACGGTTATAACAAGACAGTGTTCTACATCGATCTGGCTATCGACGATACGCAAATAGGCCGCATCAATGAAATCTTCCACCATACCGGCGAACGAAAAGGCTTAACCGTTATTTCTTATACCGGCAAGTTCTCCGCCTGGGCAAAAGCGGTATTGGAGGCTCTGGATTGATCAACTGAATGGGCCGATGCCGAGGCCGCGCCATCGATCGCATTCGTGCGCACAATACCGGGCTTATTTTTATCCGCCCGCATTTAAAGATGCCTGCAATTTGCCATTAATTGAATATTCGTTATATAACATTCGGTTATTCCATGCAGACCGGATGTCGCGAAATAGCTAATGAAAAGATTTTTTTTATTGATGATCAAGCTTTGGCGGCAACAGCTGAAGCTCTACTTTGCCGCTGCGATTGTTGGGGCATTAATCGGCATTTTCATTTTGGCGCCGAGCTACGACTATATCAATTCGCACGAGCGGGCGGCCGATCCCGTCTCGTCCATTGAATATGTCCTGAGTCAAGTCAAGGACATGCTGATGGGGCGGGTGGCGCCGAATAATCTTATCGTATTCTATGCGGAAATCGGCGCAATGTTGGGCTTGTTATCCCTGGGGCTATACAGGGTCTTGCATCAGCGCTTATTACGCATCGAACAATTAAAATTGGAGCTTGATAAGGATTTGCCTTCGATTATCAGGCAAGGGGAGGGCCCGTTGCTGGAATTCAAGTCTTCATTTCGCTGGGATATGGCGGAGTCGCGCATTAACCGGGCTCTTGAAGGTGTGGTGTTGAAAACCCTGGCCGGTTTTTTGAATAGTCATGAGGGCGGCACATTGCTGATCGGCATTGCCGATAACGGTGAAGTGGTTGGCCTTGAAAAAGATTATCAAACGCTTAAAAGACAGGATCAGGATGGCTTCGAACAAACTATCATGACGGCCATTTCGACGAATCTGGGCGCCGATCTTTGTTCTTTCGTGCATGTTTTATTTCATGTCATTGACGGCAAGGAAGTTTGCCGCCTTATCGTTTCGCCTTCTATCAGGCCCGTGTTCTTTAACCAGGGCAACACGCCAAAATTTTATGTCAGAACTGGCGGCGGCACGCGCGATCTGAATATTCAGGAGGCATTGGGCTATATTTCCGGCAGATGGAAGCATGCGCAATGATTCAACCTCCTTGGCGTTTCTTATGGCTAACGCTCATTATTTAGAAAAAAAGTCCACTTCATCGGGTTTGGCATAATCGACGCCGACGCTGATCACGAAGCTCGAGACCTCTTCAATATTCATGTTTGACTTGACGACCTTGTCCTTGTGAACCATGACGGTAAAGCCGGAGGTGGGGTTGGGGGAGGTTGGAATATACAAAACATAGCTGTCATTTATACGATTGGTGACATAAGCCGGCACCCACATGCCGTCTTTAGGGTACTCGACATAAACAATTTCACGGACTTGAGGGTCTTTGGTCGTGAAAAACAACCGGATCAGCTTTCTTGTGACCCGATAAATGCTGCCGATAATGGGGATACGCTGGATCAGTCCTTCCAGATAATACAGCAAATGCGCTCTGTCATGCTTGAGCAGTTTGCCGAAATAAGCCAGTAACGCGATGGCCACCATAAACAAAGCAATGGTCACCAGCGGGTTTTCGTATTGGCCATGGACGAGTAATACAAAGTCCGCCAATAAATGTTCAACATAGATAACAATCTGAAATACTAGGGCTATCGGGAGAAACGCGGCCACGCCGATCAGTACGTAATCTATCAACAGTTTAAGTTTGTCTTTCATGGTTGTTTCCTTATTTACCGTTATAATGAAGCGCTTTTTCATCTTAACGCTATTGTCAATTATGGGCTATACCATCTAGGTTTTTGTCAATCATAAACCGGTATTTGGATTTCATGCGGTCTTTATTATCCCAGACAAGTTTCCGCAAGAGGACAGAAACTTCATTGCGCATTTTTTTAGTCCGGTTCAGATTTTGCATGGTGTTATGAAATATCTTCATCCTGCTAACCCCCCAGAGTCAACGCAACCAAGGCATTTGCCTTGCAAACCATTCTGAGTATCACCGGGCTTGCCGGACAGGTAAAGATAGCCGGCATCATCGCGGCGGCAATAACAGGTAAAAATCCATCGCTGTGCTCTGCGGGCATAGCGCAAGGGTATGTCTATGCAGTAGAGCGATGCTTGTCATGTTCGGAAGACGACTGTGCCATTTTAATTGCTGGCCTGGGTCTGCCTTGTGGTCAGGAGTTCCGATCAGGCTACGGCTGTTTAGCGATGAGGTATATAATTTTTGACGACTCATCCGTTTGGCCGCACAATCATATAATCAGACATGCAAGTGACTGTTTTTGAATAGTTAAAAACAGTCTTGATGTTCTTCACGGATTGCTCCGCGAGGTGTAGAGCCATCACAAGCGAACCATCAGGGAGATCTGGCTCAAACCAAAATGCAGGCTGTTGAATTCAAAACAACTCGCTGCGATTAAAACATTTTTATTAACAATTATTTGTATCACTATTTATTGAAATTATTCGAATATAACAGGATATGTAATACATGATGGAATTAATTTGGGTGGGCTCGGCTTATCTCATCGGCATGATCGCCAATCGTTTATCTTTTCCGCCGCTGGTCGGTTATTTGGCTGCAGGCTATATTCTGCACGCCATGGGCGTGGAATCCGCACAAACCCTGACACATCTGGCGGATATCGGCATCGAGTTACTGCTGTTCACGGTAGGCTTGAAGCTTAAATTAAGTTCCCTTGTGCGGCGCGAAGTGTTAAGCGTCGGCGGCTTGCATTTAGCGCTGGTAACCGGTTTTTCCGGCTTTGTTTTTCTGCTGCTGGGAGAACAGATGACCGGCGGATTGATACTGGGCGCGAGCTTGGCTTTTTCCAGCACCGTGCTTGCGATCAAGGTGCTGGAGGACAATGGCGAGCTTTCTTCCCTGCATGGCCGGGATGTGCTCAGCATTCTGATTTTTCAGGATATCGTAGCGATCGTGTTGCTGGCTTTTGCCGACGGCAGACAGCCCTCGTATTGGGCCTTCGCGCTATTGCTTGTGCCGTTGCTGCGTCCGCTGGCGCATCGCTTGCTCACATATACCCGTGCTAATGAGCTAAAGCTGCTGTTGGGTGTCTCTCTGGCACTCGCCGGAGGGGTAACATCTGAAAACGTCGGCATTTCACCCGATATCGGTGCCTTGCTGATGGGCGTGATGCTGTCTGCTCACCCTGAAATCGACGAACTTACCAGTAAACTTTGGGGGCTCAAGGAAGTCTTCCTCGTGGCGTTTTTCCTGCAAATCGGTCTGTCCGATCTGCCGAATACCGACCAAGTCATCGACGCGCTTGAATTACTGCTAATCTTGCCGCTGCAGGGACTCTTGTTCTTCGTATTGTTCTTGCTGGCCGGATTACGTGCGCGCACCGCCTTCATTTCATCGCTGGCTTTGATGACCTATAGCGAGTTCGCATTGATCACGACCGGTGCGGTAGTGAAAGCGGGCTTGTTAGCGCCGGAATGGAACGCCACCATCGCCTTGGCCGTAGCCGGATCGCTTGCGGTCGCGGCGCCGTTGAACCGGTATTCGCATCGCCTGTTTTCATGGCTTGAGCCCGTGCTGGTCCGTTTCGAGAAGAAAACCTGGCATCCGGACCGACTTCCCGAGTCCATCGGCGCGGCGGAATGGCTGGTCGTGGGCATGGGCCGTACCGGACTTTCCGCCTATCTGACCCTGCATCGGCAGGAGAGGCGGGTCGTCGGCCTGGATGCCGACCCGACCGTTCTGGAAAGTCTGCTGGCCGAGGGGCGACGCGTAATTTACGGCGATGCCGGCGACCCCGAGCTCTGGTCGGGACTAGCCTTGAACAAGGTCAGAGGCATTATTTTAACGCTGCCTGAATTTGATGCGCGTTGCTGGGCTGTGAGCCAGCTCAGGAAGAATGGCTATTCAGGGCAGATAGGAACAATTTGTTATCATGCCGAAGAGGAAGAGCAATTGGAGCAGCTCGGAGCGAATTTTATTATCCATCCGCTGGTTGAGGCCGGCAATCAGTTGGCCCGGCAAATAGTTGAGTCCCAAGCCGGGTTCAATGCCTTGGGTAATCAGATGACCAAGAGCGCAGCTGCGGGTGATCCCTGCATTGAAACGGCCCCTTGTGCTTTCAGTGAAGAAGCCGTGCCGCTGGAGCAGGAAGGCGCCGAAAAGGTTGTTATCCGGCAAGATTGAGCGAGAGCGAAACAGGAAGCTGTCGAGAATCGCTAGCTTTAGATGTCAGCTCCGTGTGGATCGGCGTTATTTTCTGCTGGTGACGATGGCGGTCAGCCTGGTCGCCTCGCCGCATAGCTGCATGGCTTATTCGCCGATTTCCGGCACGCCATGCGGCGCGAACGTACAGGCAGCGGATTGAATGCCGCTCATCAAGGTAAGGTTGTGCCGATGCTCGTCGGCCAAAACAATATCCAAATTCCACTAAAAAGGAAATCGTACACTTACCGAGTCAAGAGACGGCTTCCGCTGCTGTCTGGGCTTCCTGTCCGGTTGGTTTTTTCAGGCAGAAGAAAAATAAAAATTGACCCGCTGATGAAATTTATATATGGTTATCCATATATTTATAACTGAAATCCCCATGATGACACCAGCTCAATTTTTTAAATCCCTGTCTGACGATACGCGCTTGCGCTGTGTGACGTTGCTGCAAAAAGAGGGAAAGCTCTGCGTTTGCGAGCTGACAGCGGCGCTGGGTTTGTCCCAACCCAAAATTTCGCGGCATCTGGCGCAATTGCGTCAATGCGGTCTGTTGCAGGACAGCCGCGAGGGGCAGTGGGTTTATTACCAGATCAATCCGAAACTGCCTGACTGGGCGTTTCCGATTCTGGAAAACGCGCTAATGGCTGTCAATAAAAACGGCCAGTTTGAAAAGGACCTCGAGCGCTTGCATGACATGGAGTGCCGGCCTGAAATAGCGGCATGCGGCTGATTTAGTTTCATCGAAATATATGCTTATTCGTATATCAGTTTAAGGATATTTTTATGAAAAGACTCGATATGCTCCCTGCAACAGTAAGCCTCGATCAGATACACAGGCCATGCCGTTTTACCCGGAACCTGACTGGCGCCGGCGGCGCTGCAAAACGTCCGATATGCCTGAAAGTCGGGCTGGACCGCATAATCAACCTACAACCTAAAGTTTTAAGGAGAACCTTTATGACAAGCCTAGTATTCGACCCCGTGCTGTACCGCGGCATGGAAGATAACAACATGGCGATGGAGCAGGAGAGAAAACATGTCTGATTCATTGAATGATTTACCCAATATTGAGCGCGACCTGTTCCGTATCCCGGATCCGGAGCAGTTGCGGCCGGCGAATCCTTCCACGCATGCCCCGCGTTTCCTGATGCTGTACGGCTCCTTGCGTGAGCGTTCCTTCAGTCGCTTGCTGGCCGAAGAAGCCGCCCGACTGCTTCGAGCCATGGGCGGCGAGGTGCGGATCTTCAATCCCAGCGGCCTGCCGCTGCCTGACGATGCACCTGAGAGTCATCCCAAGGTGGTGGAACTACGGGAACTGACTCAGTGGGCCGAAGGCATGGTCTGGTGCTCGCCGGAACGCCATGGCGCCATGACCGGCATCATCAAGACACAGATCGACTGGATTCCTTTGTCCCTGGGGGCCGTGCGCCCAACCCAGGGGAAGACCTTGGCGCTGATGCAGGTGTCGGGTGGCTCGCAGTCCTTCAACGCCGTCAATCAGATGCGCGTCCTGGGGCGCTGGATGCGCATGCTCACTATTCCCAATCAGTCGTCGGTCGCCAAGGCCTTTCTGGAATTTGACGATAACAACCGGATGAAACCGTCCGCTTATTACGATCGGGTCGTCGATGTGATGGAGGAACTGTTTAAGTTCACGCTACTGACCCGGGATGTGGCGCCTTATCTGGTTGACCGCTACAGCGAACGCAAGGAAAGCGCCGAGGAACTGTCCCGGCGGGTTAATCAACGGGTAATCTAGTCAGACCATGCTGCCGGAACGTAACTGTTATTTTTAATTTTATGTTTTTTGGAGACTCCAGATGAAACTCATTCAAGTATTCGATCCCGCGTTGTGCTGCAGCACCGGCGTCTGCGGTGTTGATGTCGATCAGCAATTGGTCGATTTTTCCGCCGACATGAACTGGGCGAAAGAACAGGGCGCACAAATCGAGCGTTTCAACCTTGCACAGCAGCCCACGGCCTTTGCGGAGAACGCTGTCGTCAAAGGTTTTCTTGAACGCTCCGGCGCGGAAGCGCTGCCGCTGATTCTGGTCGGTGGCGAAGTGGCTTTGGCTGGCCGTTACCCCAGTCGTGCGGAATTGGCCGAATGGCTAGGTCTCGCTGTGGCTTCCTCGATTTTTACGGAACAGGTCGCCGAACTCGTGGCCATCGGCGCTGCTATCGCCGCCAATTGCGAACCTTGCTTTAAATACCATTACGACCAAGCGCGTAAACTCGGCATCAGCAACACGGATATGCGCCGAGCTGTGGATCTTGCCCAGATGGTCAAGGACACACCCGCCCGGGCCATGCTGGATATTGCCCAGCGCTATCTCGGGCCGCAAGTCTTGCCCCATGCTGAGGTGAAAGCGAGCCCATGTTGCAGCACAGCTTCGGTCATCACCGTTTGATAAAAAATGCCATGTGTGTCTATCCGAGCGAGATATTAGGAGTCGCCCATGAAATTTCTTGACCAGCCGCCGCGCTTCCTGTTTTTTACCGGCAAAGGCGGGGTGGGTAAAACCTCGATTGCCTGCGCCACTGCGATACAACTCGCGGAAGCCGGACGGCGCGTGCTGCTGGTCAGTACCGATCCGGCCTCCAATGTGGGTCAGGTGTTCGACATCGGCATCGGCAACAAAATCACCGCGATTGCCGATGTGCCGGGTCTGGCCGCCCTGGAAATCGACCCGCAGGCGGCGGCCCAGGCGTATCGCGACCGGATCGTCGGCCCGGTGCGCGGGCTATTGCCGGATGCGACGGTAAAAGGCATTGAAGAACAGCTGTCTGGCGCCTGCACGACCGAAATTGCCGCCTTCGACGAATTCACCGTGCTGCTGACCGAATCGGCGTTGACTGCCGGCTATGATCACATCATTTTTGATACCGCGCCCACCGGCCACACCATCCGTCTGCTGCAACTGCCCGGCGCCTGGAGCGGCTTTCTTGAGGCGGGCAAGGGCGATGCCTCCTGTCTCGGCCCCCTGGCCGGCCTGGAAAAGCAGCGGGAGCAGTACAAGGCGGCAGTGGATGCGCTGGCCGATGAGGCCCACACCCGGCTGATCCTGGTGGCCCGCGCCCAGCAGGCCACCTTGCGCGAAGTCGCCCGCACGCATGAGGAGTTGGCCGCGATCGGCCTGTCCCAGCAATATCTGGTGATCAACGGCATCCTGCCACACGCCGAAATCGACAAAGATCCACTGGCCGCAGCCATACACGAGCGTGAGCAGGCCGCGCTGAAGGCCATCCCGGAAATGTTAAAAACACTGCCTGGCGATCAGGTCATGCTGAAACCGTTCAATCTGGTCGGCGTGGAATCCCTTCGCCAGCTGTTGGTTGACTTGCCCGAGCAAGGGGAAGCCAGGGTGGCTGTCCCGGCCGAGCTTGACGTACCCAGCCTTTCCGAGCTGGTCGATGATATCGCCAAAGACGGTCATGGCCTCGTGATGCTAATGGGCAAAGGCGGCGTGGGCAAAACCACGCTGGCCGCTGCGGTCGCTGTGGAGCTGGCGCATCGCGGCCTGCCGGTGCATCTGACGACCTCCGATCCGGCCGCGCACCTGGCCGAAACGCTGAACGGCGCGCTCGACAACCTGACCGTCAGCCGCATCGACCCGGAAGAGGAGACCGAGCGCTACCGCCAGCATGTGCTGAAGACCAAAGGCGCCAAGCTCGATGCCCAGGGCCTCGCCCTACTCGAAGAAGACCTGCGCTCACCCTGCACCGAGGAGATTGCGGTATTCCAGGCGTTTTCCCACATCATCCGCGAGGCGGGCAGGCAGTTCGTGGTGATGGACACCGCCCCCACCGGCCACACCCTGTTGCTGCTCGACGCGACCGGCGCCTATCACCGTGAGGTGACGCGCCAGATGGGCAAGTCCGGCCTGCATTACACCACGCCGATGATGCAATTGCAGGATACCCGGCGGACCAAGGTGCTGATCGCCGCGCTGGCCGAAACCACGCCGGTTCTGGAGGCCGCCAGCCTGCAGGACGACTTGCGCCGGGCCGGCATCGAACCCTGGGCCTGGATCATCAACATGAGCGTCGCCGCGGCCGAGCCTGAATCATCCCTGCTGCGCCGGCGCGCCGCCAACGAGCTGCGCGAGATCGACGCCGTGGCCAGTCGTCATGCCCAACGCTATGCGGTCGTGCCGCTGTTGAGGGAAGAACCGGTAGGCACAGAACGCCTGCGTATGCTCATCAATCCGCAGGCTTAGGGGAGATGTTGATCCGAGATTTCATCTCCCGAAGAAGTTAGACAAACACTGGCAACTGTTCATTATTATTCGAGGAAATATCATGTTAAACATACTTGTTCTTTGTACCGGCAACTCGTGCCGCAGCGTCATCGGCGAAGCTTTGTTCAATCATTTAGGCCAAGGCCGCATCAAAGCCTTTTCGGCCGGTAGTCATCCGAAAGGACAGGTGCATCCCAAGGCGCTGGCTACCCTGGAGGCGCAGGGTGTTTCAACCGAAGGCTTATTCAGCAAATCCTGGGACAGCCTGGAAAATCAGCCGATCGATATCGTCATCACGGTCTGCGACAACGCCGCCGGCGAAGTCTGTCCCGTTTATTTAAACAAGGCTGTCAAGGCTCATTGGGGCCTGCCGGATCCGGACCGCGTAACCGGATCGAACGATGAAGTCATGGCGGCGTTCAATGAAACCTACCGTGCCCTGGAACAGCGCATCAACAAAATGCTGACGTTGCCATTGGAGACGATGCCTGCTGATGAGCTGACTGCCGAACTCAACGCCATAGGCAAATTAACAGCTTAAGCCGACGAGGAGTAAAGCATGACTGAAACAAAACGTGATATGGGCTATTTTGAGCGCTATCTGACGGTGTGGGTGGCCCTGTGCATCGTCGCCGGCATCTTGTTGGGCGTCTATGCGCCGGATTTCGCCAAAACCCTGGACGGCATGAGCATCGATGTCAATGGCGCGCCCGTTGTGTCGATCCCCATCGCCGTGTGCCTGTTCTTCATGATGTACCCGATCATGGTCAAGATCGATTTTGCCGAGGTCGTCAAGGCCGGCAAAAGCCTCAAGCCGGTTACGCTGACCCTGCTGGTCAATTGGGCCGTCAAGCCTTTTACCATGTATGCCATTGCCTATCTTTTTCTGGGCGTGCTGTTTCACCAGCTGATCGGCGCCGGTGCGGTCGATCTGGTCAAAATGCCGTTCGGCCTGGATCTGCCGGTCGGCAGTGATTATGGTTCCGGCACGGTCGTCGTCAATGATGGCGTCAAAATGCTGGAAGTGCCGTTATGGCGCAGTTATCTGGCCGGCTGCATTCTGCTGGGCGTGGCGCCCTGTACGGCGATGGTGCTGGTTTGGGGCTATCTGGCGAAAGGCAATGCCGGCCATACGCTGGTCATGGTCGCGATCAATTCGCTGGTGATGCTGTTCCTGTATGGCGTGATCGGAGGCTTTCTGCTCGGCGTCGGCCAGCTGCCGGTGCCCTGGGAAGCCTTGCTATTGTCCATCAGCATTTATGTCGCGCTGCCGCTGGTTGCCGGGTACTTTTCCCGTAAATGGATTATTACCCATAAAGGTCCGGTCTGGTTCGAACAGAAATTTTTGCATCTATTGACTCCGATTACGATCATCGCCTTGCTGCTGACGCTGGTGTTGCTATTTTCATTCAAAGGCGATGTGATTATTGAAAATCCACTAACTATTTTATGGATCGCGATACCGCTGGCGATACAGACGATCCTGATTTTTGCCATCACCTATTTGGCCGCCAAACTCTGGGGCTTTTCCTATGAGAACGCGGCGCCTTCGGCCATGATCGGCGCTTCCAATCATTTTGAAGTCGCGATCGCGACGGCCGTGATGCTGTTCGGGTTGTCGTCGGGCGCGGCACTGGCAACTGTCGTCGGCGTGCTGATCGAAGTGCCTCTGATGCTGGCCCTGGTGGGTTTTTGCAAACGCACGAAAAACTGGTTTCCCCGCGAAGCGGTTGCCGTCAATGAAAGTCGCGCCGCTGCCGGCCCCGATAAAGCGCAGCGGACTGTCGGAGAGCGAGACCATGCAAGGTGATTGTCGGGAACAATCATTGCGACCTCCAGGGACGGAGGGAATGCAAGGTGATTGTCGGGAACAATCATTGCCTGATTAAATGCCTGAGATAAGTCAGCCTTATTTTCGGTCCTGAGACTAATAAATGCTAATAAAAGGTGATCTGAATGTTTTCTAAAATAATCGTCGGTTCCAGCCTCAGCGAAGTTTCCTCCAAGACCCTCTGTTGCCTGAAAGGCCTGCGGCAAGCGGGCGCTAAGGAAGTCATTCTGGCGCATGCCATGAATATCCGCGATGTCGGCACCTTGTACAGCCAACTGCGCAAGCTTGCCGAACCCCTTCTGGAAGAGCAAAAGAAGGTTCTCGAACAGATGGGGTTTTCAGTCGAAGTTGAGGTGCTTTTAGGTTTTCCTGACTACGAGATCAACCGGCTTGCGCGCGAAAAGAATGTGTCATTGATCGCTGTGCATATGACTTCCGAATCGCTATTTGATGATGCTTTCGTCGGCGGTGTCGCTTATGAGGTGATTCAGCATGCCGAAAAACCGGTGCTGGTGATGAAGGCGAAGACCGTCAATGGCCAGTGTGAAATGATGTGCGAGGAGATTCTCACCCACATCATTCATCCGACGGACTTCTCCGACAATGCCGAAAGAGCCTTTACCTATGTCGAGAAACTGGTCGAAAGCGGTTGTACCAAAGTGACGCTGCTGCATGTTCAGGAGCAGGAACGGATCGACAAATACCTCAAGGACCGCCTGGAAGAGTTCAATGAAATTGACCGGGCCCGCCTGGAACGGCTCAAGGAACGACTGCTTGAGAAAGGCGCCACAGACGTGCAGATCGACATTCCCTACGGTTCGACCACGCGCGAAATTCTGCGGGAAGTCAATCAGAATCCTTATTCACTAATTGTGATGGGCAGCCAGGGTCGAGGCTTTATTCCCGAAGTGTTTATCGGCAGCGTCAGCCACAACATCGTCAGGAAAGCGCCCGTGCCGGTACTGCTGGTGCCGGCTATTCGATAGAAAAGCATAAGTCGGATATCGAAATCGATGAATTGGAACGTCAGGCGGACCAGTCGAGTCGAAAGGAAATTACGACTCCGCCCTCGATAAGCTGCTGGATCCGTGTCCGCTGCTGAACTATCGGTTCGTGCCGATGGATCTCTTCGGGGCCATGCCGTCAACAAGGACATGTCCCGTTGAGATGATCTGATGAGAAGCGGGCGAATCCTTTGAGCATACCACATAGCCGAAAGGAAAAATTTTATGTTTCTCTTGATCATGTTCTTTAGTTTACTGGACAGTGTCGGAGCATCGGCATTTTTCACCTGCTGGATCTAATTTAAAGGCTCTGATGGTAATGGGCGTATTGCTCGAACTCCGGAATATGTCCCTATCCCTCGGCCAGCGACGGGTACTGGATGCGATCGATTTGAGCATCGCCAGCGGGGAAATCCATGCGCTGGTAGGGGCGAATGGCGCCGGCAAGAGCACTTTAGGTTATGCCATCATGGGCTGCGAGGGCTACCGGCCGCAACAGGGGACTATGCTGTTCGAAGGCAAACCTATCGACGAATTGCCGATTCAGGCACGGGCACGGGCCGGGATTACCTTGGCCTGGCAGGAACCGGCGCGTTTCGAAGGGCTGCGTGTCTGCGATTATTTGGCTCTGGGTGCGTCTCAAGGTGACCCGGGAGCGGCGCTCGAAGCTGTCGGCCTGGCGCCGGCCGAATACCTTTACCGCCCTTTGGACAAGACCCTGAGCGGGGGGGAACGCAAGCGCATCGAGCTGGCCGCGATAATCACTATGCGGCCGAAACTGGCTATCCTTGATGAGCCGGCGGCAGGGATCGATCTGCTGTCGCTCGACGATCTGATTGCGGCCATTCAAGCGATGAAAAGCACCGGCAGCACGATTTTGCTGATTACTCATGTTGAGCAAGTGGCCGCTCATGCAGACCGTGCATCGCAGCTTTGCGGCGGTCGTATCGTCTGCCAGGGGGAAACCCAAGCTGTGATCGAGAACTACAAAGCCCGCCGCTGCCGGCGCTGCGACGGGGAGACCTGCAACCATGGCTGATTTCGAGTCGCTTATCGATGCCTTACGGCTTGCCGGTGAAGACCCGCTCCAGGTACTGACGCCGGACAGCGCGCATCTTGTGGCCTATGATCATCATATCGTCGGTCTGCAATCGATTCCCGGCGTCGTTGTGCTCGCCAGAACCGAGCAAGACGTGATCAAGGCGCAGGTCACCATACTGGAGGGATTCACTATTGCTCAGCCTATACACCTGTGTTTCAGTCTTCTGGACCGCTTCGGCGGACAGAACGTGGAACTCGAACTGACTCTGCAACCCGGCGCCAGCGCGACCGTCTGGTCCCATTGTCTGTTCGCCCATGCCGAGCGGGCCTTTCATGCCATGCAGGCGCAGGTCCGACTTCAGGAAAAGGCATCGCTCCGCTATCAGGAGTCGCACTATCACGGCCTGTACGGCGGCATCACGGTGCGTCCCCGCGCCCGAATCCGGCTGGACAGAGAGGCGCGTTACCTGTCTGATTTCTCGTTATTGCAGGGGCGGGTCGGTCTGCTGGATATCGACTATGTTATCGACGTCGGGGCGGACGCGGTAACGGAGCTGACGAGCCGGGTATATGGCCATGCCGCCGATGAAATCCGCATGCGCGAACAGGTGAATCTCGAAGGCGAGCGGGCTCGGGGGCTCATCAAATCGCGGATCGCCGTCGAGGACGAGGCTACCGCGCAAGTCCTCGGTATCATGCACGGCAATGCGGCTGGCGCCCGGGGACATGTGGACTGCCTGGAAATCGTCCGGGGGCAGGGGACGGTGAGCGCCATTCCCGAAGTTCAGGTCTCCCATCCGCAAGCCAAGGTCACCCATGAAGCCGCCATCGGCAGCGTGGATCCCAGGCAGCTTGAGACGCTCCTGGCGAGGGGGCTGGAACCTGACGAGGCCGTGGACCGGATCATACTGGGCATGCTAGGTTAGCGGTCGTTATACAAAGCGGTTTTTTT
>SWBY01010141.1_pt1 | contig 65931 bp, 62 predicted proteins | sample 4693071 | NCBI WGS metagenome assembly SWBY01 (sample SAMN10267273, study PRJNA491770) | bioreactor metagenome | isolation source: DHS bioreactor inoculated with marine methane seep sediment | place: Japan: Omine Ridge, Nankai Trough | collected 2006-05-06 | reverse complement strand
TTTTTTGGCTACAAGCCTAAAGGATGCTGGCCTTCGGAAGGCAGCATCAGCGAGCCGACCTTGAGACTGCTGGATGATTTTGGATTTGAATGGGCGGCAAGCGGTGGTTCAGTGCTGCATAACAGTTTAAATCTGATTGAAAATGCGGAAAAGCCAAGCTCGCATCATCCGTTTAGACTTAAAAATACCGATATCGCCTGTTTTTTTCGCGATGACGGATTATCCGACTTGATCGGTTTTGAGTATTCCAAATGGCACGCTGATGATGCAGTCAGTGATTTGATTCATCATCTGGAAAATATCGCCATGCATGAGCCGGGCGATGCGCTGGTTTCCATCATCATGGATGGTGAAAACGCCTGGGAGTATTTTCCAGCTAACGGGTATTACTTCCTTAGCGCTTTATACAAACGACTGGCCAGTCACCCGGATATTGAATTAACGACTTTTTCAGAAGCCTTGAAACATAAAGTGGAAGTTAAATCCTTGCCCAGATTGGTTGCCGGCAGTTGGGTTTATGGCACTTTTTCAACCTGGATAGGTGATGCCGATAAAAACCGCGGATGGGATATGCTCGGTGACGCGAAATGGGCCTTCGACAAAGTCATATCCACAGGGCGCTTGACTGATGAGCAAGTGCATAAAGCAGAGTTACAGTTGGCGGTTTGTGAGGGTTCCGACTGGTTTTGGTGGTTTGGCGATTACAATCCCGGTGAGGCGGTCAGTAACTTTGAAAAACAATTCCGTCTTAATTTAGCTAATTTGTATAGATTATTAGGGGAAGAACCTCCTGCTTATCTAGCCATGTCGTTTACACAGGGTTCGGGTGCTCCAGCGATGGGCGGCGCAATGCGGCCCGGCATCGAACATATATAATCTCTAAGCAGGAATAACATGTTAAACAAGCGCCGTGCCGGTATTTTATTGCATATCTCATCGTTGCCGGGAGCCGGCAGCCACGGGGATTTGGGTCAGGAAGCGTATCATTTTGTAAATTTTCTCGCCGATACCGGTATTACTGTGTGGCAAACACTGCCCTTGGGCATGACTCATGCGGATGCATCGCCTTATCAATGTTTATCCGCTCACGCAGGTAATCCGGCGTTCATTAATATCGGCTGGCTGGTTCAAAAAGGCTGGCTGCACCCGCCCGGAAGCGGCCTGGATTACCGAAATGTTTCGAACTCGGATAAAAGCAGCTTGATAGCCGAGGCTTTCCAGGGGTTTTTAGATCATGCCGAGTCACAGGATAAGGCGCTGTTTGCGCAATTCCGCGAGGAGAAAGGGTTCTGGCTGGACGATTTCGCCGTATTTATTGCGCTCCGGAATGAGTTTAATCAGCTTTGCTGGAATCAATGGCCGGAGCATTTCAAGGAAAGGGATGTAAAAGCGATTAAAGAAGCGCGGCGCCGTTTAAAATCGGAAATCGAGAGAATTGAATTCGAACAGTATGTCTTTTTCAGACAATGGCTGGAATTAAAAGCCTATGCTAAACAGCATGGCGTGCTGCTATTCGGCGATATTCCTATTTTCGTATCATACGACAGCGCTGACGTGTGGGCTAACCGTCAGGTTTTCAAGCTGGACGAGACTGGTCAAATGTCCGTCGTCGCAGGTGTGCCGCCTGATTATTTCTCCGCTACGGGCCAGCGTTGGGGAAACCCTCATTATGACTGGGAATATCTGGAGCATACCGGGTTTCGCTGGTGGGTTGAACGCATGCATACGCAGCTCGAACTGTTCGATATTTTACGCATAGACCATTTTCGAGGGCTTGAGGCGGCGTGGGAGATACCGGCCGATGAAGAGACGGCGGTTAATGGGGAGTGGGTTAAAGCGCCCGGCAAGGCCTTGCTGAATGCCATAAAAGCCGAACACGGATCGATTCCCCTGGTTGCCGAGGACCTGGGGGTCATTACCCCTGAAGTCGTGGAATTGCGAGACGAATTTGATTTGCCGGGCATGAAGATTTTGCAGTTCGCTTTCGGCAGCGGCCCCGATAATCCCTATTTGCCGAACAATTACGTGAAAAATTGCGTGGTTTATACCGGTACTCATGACAATGATACGACTTTGGGCTGGTCTCAAGCATTGAGTGAGGAGGAAAAAAAGTTCGTTTACGAATATCTTGGCAACCCGTCGCTGCCCTTGCACTGCGCTCTGATACAAGCGGCCTTGGCATCGGTTGCGAATCTGGCGGTGATCCCCATGCAGGATATTCTGGAATTGGATAGCCATCATCGAATGAACACACCCGGCACAATTGAAGGTAATTGGCAGTGGCGCTTCCAATGGGAGCAATTATCACATGAGCGGGCTGTCAGGTTAGGCCATCTGGTGAAAATGTTTAACCGCATTCAATAATTAAAGAGCAGGCTGGGCGGCCTTGGCGAGGCCGCCCAGGGAAGAACGACTTAATCGTCGTCCTCGTGTTTGACCTGTTCCGGTATCGGTAATAAAGGAACGTTATAGCTTTTAATGATTGCTCGTATCTGATCGGCTTTAGCGGCAATCAGTTTGTTGAGCATTTCCTGTCTTGCCTTGTCGCCGTAGCGCACCCCCATCGCTATTGAAAAATCAAATTTCATGCCGTGGGTCGATTGCATCGGAATCATTGTAATACTGTCTTTCGGACTTTCGGAGACGACGTAGCCGGCCATCGGTCCCCAAAGAATAACCATGTCGATTTTTTTCGCCTGCAAATCCTCCAATATCTGCATGGCCACGTTGTGTTTATCATCGCCCGACATGCTCTGGTAAGGAATGCCCTGATCGAGCAGGCCATTTTTTTGCAGCCAGGCTGTTCCGGGGCCGCGGTCAAACATGGCGATTTTCAGTGCCTCCTGGCGTTCCAGCGGCAGTTCGGCCAATTGCGCGAGATCCTTTATATCGTCCCAGCCCCGCCCCTTGGCAATGAGCAGAACATAAGTCGAATGATAATACGGCGATGTCGTCAGTGTGAGGTCATAATCGGCAGGTACGCCCATGATGACGTCACACTTATACTCTTCACTTTCCACATCCGTATCTTTTAATGGCGCCTTCAAGGTGTTGCGAACAAAGCCCAATCGTTGAGGAAACCAGGTGTATTCAAGTGTCTGTCCGAGTTCCTTGGCAAACAGCTCGGCTATTTTATTTTCAAAGCCGTCTTGGTTTTTTGTTGAATAAGGTGGGTTCAAGGGATCTGCGCAGACTTTGAATTTTTCTTCCGCCATGGCTGAAAATGTTACTGCGGTCAGAAATAACCCGGCAAGTATTTTTTGAATCTGATGCGAAGCCCGCATTAAGTTCTCCTTGGTAAATTGAACAAGTTAGAACAACTAGTTTACTGCATAACGAGTTGTTTTTTAAATTAGAAGTTAATTCAAGGCGGGTGGGCGGGGGAATTCGGGCAGCACCATGTCCGGCGCGATTTTAAGTTCCACGAAGATTTTTGTTAATAGCTTTTTTTCTTCATCAATAATTCTATCCCTTAATCCATAGGGATACTGGGTGGTGCAGGCGGCGGCAATATCCAGACAATATTCAAAAACGGTAGAGCGTCTCGGCTCGGATAATGACGTAGAGGCAATGGCCCTTAATTCCTGCAACAATCGGCCGGAAGGCCGGTTATGGGCAAAACGATCAAGGAAGGCATTGGCATCATCAATGCTGACGGCCTGAATGCCGGCTACGCGATCCAGAAAAGCAATATGCTCGATAAGGAAGTGATAAAGAATTCGCAACTCGCCGGGCTGATTTTGGCCATCGGCCCATATGATTTCAATTAAGGGAATTAAATCCAGAAAATAAAAATCGGCCGGACGCAGGTTGAATTCAGCCATTAATCGATCGAATGCATGTTGCGGCGACATGGTGTGGTGTTTCGGATAAGTGAAAAATTTAACTATAGCCTAGGTTGATGTTATGTCCAGTTTCAGGGTATTAAACGCTAAAAAAAAGCCCTGGCCGATGATAAATTCGGTCAGGGCTTTTTAGAACCAATCTAAAAATCAGATCGATTTATTAATTAGGTAATGCGAATACAGTTAATGTACCACCTAATTTAGTGAAAGAGCTCAAGCTTCTGTATGCGCCAACAGCACCTAAACCTTCAGAGTTTGAATCTGCTTCACCGGAGTCAAGACCTGCAGCGATACCGATACCAGCCCAGCCGCCGATACCTGAAAGAACGCCAACGTATTGTTTGCCGTTGTATTCCCAGGTATTAACGTTGCCGATGATGCCGGAAGGTGTCTTGAATCTGTACAACTCCTTACCGGTTTTAGCATCAACTGCTTTCAGGTAGCCTTCCAGAGTGCCGTAGAATACGACGCCGCCGGCTGTGGCAACAGAACCTGACCATACAGAGAATTGTTCTTTGTTGGACCAGACAATTTTGCCGGTTTTAGCGTCAAACGCTGTAAACTGGCCCAGGTTGGTTGTATTGTCAGGCTTGCCGGTCATAACGTCCGCGCCAGCAGGCTGCATGGTCAGGGTGGCGCCTACATAAGGCTGGCCGGCTGTGTATGAAACTTCGAATGGTTCGTAGTTCATGCACAAGTGGTTGCCAGAGATATAGAACAGGCCTGTGTCAGGAGAGTAGGAAACAGGAGCCATGTTTTTAGCACCTAGCGCCGCAGGGCAAACGCCTTCAGTGTTAACGTCTTCACCGTTGTGTTCGGTAGAGTATTCAGGAACAACTTGAGGACGGCCAGTTTTCATGTCAACGTGAGTAGCCCAGTTGACAGATTTGTCAAATTTCTCGGCAACCAGCAATTCACCCGTTTCACGATCCAAGGTATAGCCAAAACCGTTACGGTCGAAATGCACGATAGTTTTGTGCATTTTGCCTTTGACTTCCTGGTCAACCAGAACAGTTTCGTTGATACCGTCGAAATCCCATTCATCGTGAGGCGTCATTTGGTAAACCCATTTGACTTCCCCGGTGTCAGCATCACGAGCCCATAATGACATGGACCATTTGTTGTCGCCAGGACGTTGAGTAGGATTCCATGTGGACGGGTTGCCTGATCCGTAATAAACCAGGTTCAGTTTAGGGTCATAGCTGTACCAGCCCCAGGTTGTACCGCCGCCGATTTTCCATTGGTCGCCTTCCCAGGTGCTTAAGCTGGAGTTTTCGCCAACTGGAGTAACTTTGCCGTTTTTCCAGGTAGTTGTCTTTTTAGGATCGATCAGCGTGTCGCCGTCTGGACCCATGCTGTAGCCTTTCCAGGCCAGTTCGCCGGTTCTGATGTCATAAGCGGCCAGGAAGCCGCGAACCCCGAATTCACCGCCGGAAATACCGGTCAGCACTTTGTCTTTAACGACTACTGGCGCTTGAGTGTTGGTCATGCCCAGTTTCGGGTCGCCGTTTTGTACGCTCCATACGCGTTTGCCGGTTTTAGCGTCTAAAGCGGTTAAAACGGTATCGGATTGTTGCAGGAAGATTTTGCCATCGCCGTAAGCCAAGCCGCGGTTGACAGTGTCGCAGCACATAACCGGAATAGTAACGTCAGCGTCTTGTGTTGGTGTGAATTCCCAGATTACGGATTGCGTTTTTTGATCAATCGCGTAAACAGTGTTGGGGAATGGGGTATGGATGTAAAGAACATCGTTTACCACCAATGGGCCGCCTTCATGACCACGTAACACACCAGTAGAGAAAGACCATGCCGGTTGTAGGTTTTTCACATTGTTTGCGTTGATTTGGTCCAGTTTGCTGTAACGAGTACCGGCGTAGTTACCACCCCAAGTAGCCCAGTTAGCTGGGTTTTGAGTCAGTTTCTCTACTTCGCTGTTAGCAGTTGAAACCGCTGGCGCAGCCAGAATTGCAGCCACACTTGAAGCAAGCAGCCAACTTTTTAAAGGCTTCTTCATATATATTTCTCCTGATATTCTGCTAATTAGACAGAATACTGATTATGTTTTTTTAAGACTAATATTAGTTCTAAAGCTTTTGGGTGACTTTTTCTGTTTCGTTAAAAGGAATTTTTCCTGGTCACTCCAGACGCCTAAATTTAATGATTTTGCCCCAAAAGTCAACTCTTAAGGTAGTTATAAGATCTTTCTGGGGTCTTGGGTCAAGGTAAAATACAGTTGCGAATCGATATTAATTTCTTAAAGTAAAACACATACTTCAACATAATGTCGTAGGATTTTGCTGATTGTTTTTAATTTTCCGGCGCTGGCATCGAAGGCGGCAAGCGAGGGTCCGGAATATGGCTCCTTTAGCGTAAGGCGACTTATGCCAAAGGGTTGAACTTATGCTTCCTTAGTCTTTTGATTAAGGTGTTGGTTCCCGTTTCATTCGCGATAAATGCCTATCAGGCCGGAATTCGCTCAGCCGGTTAAAGAGTTTCAACACGGTAACTGTTACGATTCCAGCACAGAATTTCGCCCGCATCTTTTTTCCAGGCGGCGAGCACAAGACGCTGGCCGGGTTGGCCGTCTATTTCAAAGTGATGAATGCCCGGGCGGTGAGTATGGCCGTGAATCAGGCGTAGACAGTTATGTTCGCGCATAACCGTTATTACTGTGTTTTGATTGACATCCATAATTTCCTGCGTTTTTTTGCGTTTATGAAAGTGGCTGCGAAAGCGGTACCAGCGCGCCATCAGCAGGCGCAGAAGCAGCGGTTTCGATAAGACATAGCGCTTCCATTCCGGAGTATGTGATTTTGCTCTAAAAGCCTGATAGGGCAGGTCGTCGGTACAGAGCAAATCGCCGTGCGTGAGCAGGGTAGGTATGCCAAAAAGATCAATGACCACATAATCATCGATCAGGATCACGCCGGTTTCCTGGCGGAACCTATCGCCCAGCAGGAAATCACGGTTACCTTGCTGCAGATAAACTTTTGTGCCTGCGTCGGTCAGTTGTTTCAGGTGTTTTTTAATTTTACGGTTGGGAGGCGTGGGGTCATCGTCGCCTATCCAGGCATCAAAAAGATCGCCCAGGATATAAACGGCCGCGGCCTCGGGCGCGCGCTTGTCAAGAAAGTCAATAAATCGACGCGTGATTTCAGGTTTGTCCAGGGAAATGTGCAGATCTGAAATAAAAAGAATGTCTTTATTCATGGAGGATATAGGTGCAAAATCCGTGGCGGAACAGTGGGTTTCCGCCACGGATTTCAGGTGCTCGTCTTCGGCTGTTTTATGCCGGGGCGCTTATTCGATAACTTCGGCTTTTTCGATGACGATGTCGGTTTTGGGAACGTCCTGGTGCGGGCCGCGATTGCCTGTCGGTTGCTTGGCCATGGCATCAACTATGTCCATGCCTTCAATCACTTCGCCAAAAACGGCATAACCCCAGCCATTCGGTGTCGGGCTGGTATGGTTCAGGAATGAGTTGTCCTTGTAGTTGATGAAAAACTGCGCGGTTGCGGAATCGGGGTCCGGCGTGCGGGCCATGGCGATAGTGCCGCGATTGTTGGGCAGGCCGTTATTGGCTTCGTTTTTGATGGGGTCATGCACGGCTTTTTGGTTGAAGCTTGTGTCGAAGCCGCCGCCTTGCGCCATGAAGCCGGGAATGACGCGATGGAAAACAGTACCGTTATAAAAACCTTCGTTAACATACGTCAGAAAATTTGCCGATGAAATGGGCGCTTTTTCAGGGTTTAGCTGGACAATGATTTCACCGAGCGTCGTCGTTAATTTAACTTTTGTTTGAGTATCAGACATTTTGTTTTCCGTTGCAAAAGAGAAAGTTGTTGTTAAAAACAGCATCAGGGAAAGAACGAGGATGCGCATGGGTTTCCTTTGTAAGTGATACAAAGGGCAGATTCTATGTGTTTTTATCTTGAAAGAGAAGTATGCGCTTGGTAAATTGTGCGGTTTTGTTTATATACTTACACACCCATTTCATCTGACAGCCTGTTTTGCAAAAGTCGGTTACGGGCGCTGAGCAGCGGATTTTTTTAACTGTAATGACACGGCAATTAATAACTCAATGCTGAAAATATATAACACCCTGACTCGGAAAAAAGAACTGTTTCAACCGCGCGAGGCCGGCAAAGTCGGCATGTATGTCTGCGGTATGACGGTCTATGATTACTGCCATATCGGTCATGCCCGCGTCATGGTCGTGTTTGACACGGTCGCGCGCTATTTTCGTTATCTGGGGTACGAGTTGACATACGTGCGCAATGTCACGGATATCGATGACAAGATCATTCAGCGGGCTAATGAAAACGGCGAAGACTTCGGCAAACTGACCGAGCGTTTTATCGAGGCCATGCATGAGGATGAGCGCGCGCTGTCGGTGCTGCCGCCCGATATCGAACCCAGGGCCACGCAGTCCATCGCACAGATTATTGCCATGATTGAGTCTTTGATGGCCAAGGGATTGGCTTATGTCGGCGGCAATGGCGATGTATTTTATTCGGTGGACAAGTTTAAAAACTACGGCCAGCTGTCGGGGAAGAACCTGGATGATCTGCAGGCCGGCGAACGCGTTGACGTGGACCTGGCCAAGCAGAACCCGATGGACTTCGTATTATGGAAAATGGCCAAGCCCAATGAACCGGCCTGGGAGTCGCCCTGGGGGGAGGGGCGCCCCGGCTGGCATATCGAATGCTCGGCCATGTCGACCTGTTGCCTGGGCAACCATTTCGATATTCATGGCGGCGGCATGGATCTGCAGTTTCCCCATCATGAAAATGAAATCGCCCAGTCGGAAGGCGCAACCGGCGAAAAATTCGTTAATTTATGGATGCATAATGGCTTTGTGCGCATCAATGAAGAGAAAATGTCCAAATCATTGGGCAACTTCTTTACGGTTAGGGAAGTGCTGCAGCGTTACCGGCCGGAAATCATCCGGTTCTTTATTCTTTCCAGCCATTACCGCAGCCCGTTAAATTACTCCGATGAACATCTGAATGAGGCCGGAGCGGCTCTGACGCGGCTTTATACGGCATTGCGCGGCGTCGACGTTGTGCAGGCAACCCTGGAAAACGAGTTCAAAACACGCTTTGAGCAGGCCATGGATGACGACTTTAACACGCCTGTGGCCTTGTCCGTCATATTTGATCTGGCCAGGGAGCTGAATAAAGTCAAGGAAAACGATAGGGAAAAAGCCGGGCAACTGGCGGCTACATTAAAATATTTAGGCGGCCTGCTGGGTCTCTTGCAAGATGATCCCGATACTTTTCTTAAAGGTCGAGCCATGGCTGGTTCAGATACCGGTTCGGGTTTATCCGATGTTCAGATTGAGCAGCAAATCCAGGCGCGTCTTGATGCCAAAAAAGCTAAAAACTGGACCTTGGCCGATCAAATCCGTGATGGACTAAAACAGCAAGGCGTTATTCTGGAAGATGTGCCGGGCGGCACGAATTGGCGCCGGGAATAAATTACAATAAACATTCAAGCTCCCGCACAGGTAAAGCCAATATATGATCTCAGAGCAAGCTGTGTGCGAATTTGTCTGCGAGAATAGAATTAATGATTAAGTGAAGGGTAGTAATGAGCGAAATTAAAGATAAATCAGTCCAGGTGTTCCTTGATGAACTGGCCAGTAAAGCGCCTACGCCTGGCGGTGGCAGCGCCGCGGCCGTCATGGGGGCGCAATCGGCCGCTTTGACCAGCATGGTGTGCAACCTGACCATCGGCAAGCCTAAATACGCCGAGGTCGAAGCTGAAATGCGGGCATTGCTGGAAAAATCGGAAGCCCTGCGGGAAAAACTGATCGGCATGATCAAAGCCGATGTGGATGTCTTTGATCGCCTGATGGCTACTTACGGCCTGCCGAAAGAAACCGAAGAGGAAAAAACGGCGCGCAGTGCGGCGATTCAGGCGGTATTGAAAGAAGCGACCGATGTGCCCTTGGCTTGTGCCCGTGCTTGCGCGGAAGCGATTGAACTAAGCCGCATTGCAGCGGATAAGGGTAATCTGGGCGTGATCAGCGATGCGGGCGTGGCCGCGATGGCCGGTTACAGCGCTTTAAAAAGCGCAGCGTTGAATGTGTATATCAACGCCGGGGGGCTTAAGGACAGAGACTTCGCCGAGGCGAAGCTGGCGGAACTGGAGCAGGTCATGCAAGGCGCGGATACTGCCGCGGAAGAAGTTTATCAAGTCGTTAAGGCCAAGTTGTAGGCGGCAGTTTCTGGTGTCGAATGAGGCGCGGGATCTGTTTGGTCGTGGCACGAAATGGCATGATTTCAATGGCTTATGTTTTGTTTGAAAAATAACTATAAAATTAATAAAAAAAGAGTTGACGACGAGGAGGCGCATCGCTATCATAGTCAGCTCTTCAAGGGTGGTTGAGAAGTTTAGCAAGCCATTAGTTAAGAAGATTGTCGGGGTATAGCGCAGTTTGGTAGCGCGCCTGCTTTGGGAGCAGGATGTCGGGGGTTCGAATCCCTCTACCCCGACCAATTTGCGCTTGTAGCTCAACCGGATAGAGCACCGGCCTTCTAAGCCGGGGGTCGCAGGTTCGAGTCCTGCCAAGCGCGCCATTTCTTGAGAAGTCCCTATTATGGTGAGCGTAGCTCAGTTGGTAGAGCCCCGGATTGTGATTCCGGTTGTCGTGGGTTCGAGCCCCATCGTTCACCCCATTCATTTCAATTGCCACTCGTCGCTTTTGAAACCTCATACGCTAAAGTTTAAGCCTTCTTTTCAGCAGTCCTGCTGTTTATCAAGTCCAATCCTGGCATCACCGAATTAGTTCTGTCAATAAGCCGTCTTGCATGGCGTAGATTCCGATCCTGTTTTCATGCTCGAAATAAGCGGGTTTCGCTATTTAAAGATGACTGCTGATCCAGCGCACGATATCCGCGGCACTCATGGCGCCTGACTGACGGGCGATTTCCCGGCCGGCTTTGAAGATGATCATGGTAGGAATGCTGCGAATATTAAATTGAGCGGCGATGCCTTGTTCCTGTTCCGTATTAAGCTTGGCCAGACGCACCTTGGGCTCCAGATGGACCGCGGCCTGGGCGTAAGCCGGCGCCATCATTTTGCAAGGTCCGCACCAGGGAGCCCAGAAATCGACAACAACAGGCATATCATTACGCGAAATATGACGTTGAAACTGGCTGCTGTCTAATTCCAGAGGCTGTCCCGTAAATAAAGCCTGTTTACAGTTGCCGCAATGGGGCCGGTCGTCCAGACGGTCGGATGGAATTCGGTTAATGGTATGGCACGAAGGGCAAACAATATGCAAGGAGCTCATTTGAAAATTTTTTTAAAGTTCAGGTAAGCTTCGATATAAGGTCATCAAGTTTAAAAATCAATATGCCTCATCCTGAATTACGTTTTTTGGTTTAACAGGATGCACGCTTCCGTCTCTCATACCAATGGTATAGGTACGACCGAAACCGACGACGTATCGTCCGCTTTCAGGCTGTAAAGCAAATAAATGAAAATCCGATAAAGACCGAAGCAGGCTGACGACTTTGCCGAATTTCGTCCCCAGCGCGTGCAACTGAACGTTGTAATCTTCATCATCCTGCAAAATTTCCTTGACCTTACAGCTGAATACAACCCGTTCGCGCGCAAACAGGTTAAGTGATTCGGATTCCGGCCGGACAAACATGACCGAAGCCTGCGGATTCTGCAACAAATTAACCGTGTGGCTGGCCAGCTCGCTGACAAAGATATAAAAGCATCCTGATGGGGTCTGTACAAAGGGGGCGTAACTGATATCGGGAATACCGTTTCCTGTAGCGGTCGATAGCAATAATGTCTGTTGCGAGGCTATCAGTTTACGATAATTCAAGGTTATGTCGTCGAGATCTTCGATTTCGTTCATTTTATGCGAACTCCTCGTGCGTAAAGTCGTTATGGGATATTTTTCCCCTTACTCAATTTCAAGGCTTTTTTGATCAGACCAGTTTAGGGGCAAAATTACGCCCGGCATTGGGTTCATTTTCGCCGTTTCAGGCGGGTAATATTGATTATCAAACGATGCCGCGTTTAAAATTGATAAAATGGCTTAAATAACAATTAAATCCTGTCTCAAACTCGGGTCTTATTTCATTCCCGTTCCTTAGAAGGTGGCGCGAATGCATGATGGAGAACGGTTCAATGTCATCAGCCATTTGCTGGGCGCGCTAGCTGCGTGCGTCGGACTGATTGTGCTGGTCGTGCTGGCCGTACGGCAGGGCGATATGTGGAAAATTGTCAGCTTTAGCGTCTATGGGACGTCCCTGGTGTTAGCTTATACGTTTTCCACGCTCTATCACGGCTTGCAGGGCAAAGCCAAGGAAGTGTTCGCCGAACTCGACCATCATGCGATCTATCTCTTGATTGCCGGCACTTATACGCCTTTTACGCTGGTAACGCTGCACGGCAGTTGGGGTTGGTCAATATTCGGAATCGTCTGGAGTCTGGCGGTGCTGGGGAGTTTGCTGGAGTTGCTGTCCAGAAAAGAGCAGCGTGTTCTGCCGGTGGTGATTTATCTCCTGATGGGCTGGATTATACTGATCGCGATCAGACCCTTGCTGCGGGTCATGCCGATGGAAGGTTTTTTCTGGCTCTTGTCGGGAGGGCTGTTTTATAGCATAGGCGTGGTGTTTTATGCGCTGGATGACAGAGTCAGGTATTTTCATAATATATGGCATATTTTCGTATTGGCGGGCAGTGCCAGCCATTATATTGCGGTGCTGTTATTTGTCGCTTGATGCCTGCTCTGACCGATGACTTAACCGCTGGTATCGTGATAGCGTAGGAACTTTGATCATCCGGACCGTTTGCAGCGGTTCAGGCGCTTGAGGGTTGTCCGCCGTTTCTCAAGCCGACTATGTGCGCTTGTTATCGGATTCGGATATGATAGCTTAATCATCTATTTATAAGCCGTTTTTGTTGGTAATCCTTAACTGTGGTTTTAACGCATTGAAAAACTCCGCTGGCTTAGACAATCTGCATTTTTTTATCCGGCTTGCCTTGCCGCTAGTGACCGTTTTGTCCGCCGGGTGTTCTCATGAGCCTAAAATCCGTCCGGTCTGGCCTGCACAGTCGCAACTGCCGCCGGTGGTCAATTATGCCCTGAGCCTGCAGGGTGTTCCTTATCGCTACGGCAAGGCCTCGCCGCGGGAAGGCTTCGATTGCAGCGGTTTTATCAAACATGTTTATGAACACCAGGGCATCGCCTTGCCGCGCACCACGCGCGAAATGGCTCAGGTTCTGCCGCCAGTCTCGATACATCAACTTAATTCCGGCGATCTGGTTTTTTTTAATACCAATGGCTATCCTTTTTCCCATGTCGGCCTGTATATCAGCGATAATAACTTCATTCACGCCCCTAGCCAGCGTACCGGCAAGGTCCTGGTGTCCAGCCTTAACAATCAATACTGGCGGCAACATTTAATCGGCGCGCGCCGGCCCGGGCAGTGGCATTAACGGAAATTCGTTCTCCTGAGAAAGCTATTCATGCAAGCGGCACCCCCCCGGACAAAAATCTATCAACAGCTTTATTTTCAAGTACTGACGGCTATCGTCCTGGCTATTTTACTTGGCCATTTCCTTCCTGAAACCGGCGTCGCCATGAAGCCTCTAGGCGACGGCTTTATCAAGCTGATCAAGATGATCATCACACCGATCATTTTCTGCACCGTGGTCACGGGTATCGCCGGCATGCGCGATATGAACAAGGTCGGGCGCGTCGGCATCAGGGCGCTGGTTTATTTCGAAGTCGTCAGTACATTGGCGCTGGCTATCGGGCTGGTTGTCGTGCATGTCATCGAGCCCGGCGCGGGCATGAATATCGACGCCAGTACGCTCGATGCGAGAAGCCTGTCCGCCTATACCACGGCGGCGAAATCGGGGGGCGCGGTGGAATTTCTGCTCAACATCATTCCCACCAGTGTCGTTGATGCCTTCGCCAAGGGCAACATCCTGCAGGTGCTGCTGTTTGCATTATTATTCGGTTTCTCCCTGGCGGCGTTGGGAAAGCTGGGCGAAGACGTCACGGTGTTCATCGACAAGATTTCGCAGGTGCTGTTCGGCATCGTGGCGACGATCATGAAGCTGGCGCCGATCGGCGCTTTCGGCGCCATGGCCTTTACCATCGGCAAATATGGCATCGCCTCGCTGGCGCCGCTGGCGAAATTGATGGGCAGCTTTTATCTGACCTGCCTGCTGTTTGTTTTTATCGTGCTGGGGCTGATCGCGCGATTGACGGGATTCAGCATCCTGAAGTTCATCCGCTATATCAAGGAAGAACTGCTGATCGTGCTGGGCACGTCTTCCTCGGAATCGGTACTGCCGCGCATCATGCTGAAAATGGAGAAACTGGGCTGCTCGAAATCGGTGGTGGGGCTGGTGATTCCGACCGGGTACTCGTTCAACCTGGACGGCACATCCATTTACCTGACCATGGCCGCGATCTTCGTCGCGCAGGCCACCAATACGCCGCTGACGCTGACCCAGGAATTGACCATACTCGGCGTTCTGCTGCTGACCTCGAAAGGCGCATCGGGCGTGACCGGCAGCGGTTTTATCATCCTGGCCGCGACGCTTTCGGCCATCCCGACCATTCCGCTGGCGGGACTGGCACTGATTCTCGGCATAGACCGTTTTATGTCCGAGGCACGCGCGCTGACCAATCTCGTCGGCAACGGCGTCGCGACCGTAGTTGCCGCCAAATGGGAAAACGAACTGGACGAGCGGCAGCTTGATGCAGCGCTTAACGGGGCTGGTGAGGCGGCAGAGTTGCCGGAGGCTTGACCCGACAGCCGATTACATTGCTACAGCTGTATTCTCAAGGCCGAGAAACCCGATAGATGCTGCCGGTAAAATCATCCGAGATATAAATGGCGCCGTCCGGTCCTTCGGCAACATCGACAGGCCGGGCTATGACATCGCCCTGAAACTCAAAGCCGCTGATAAAGTCGCGCTCCGTAATCGTGCCCTTGGGCCCGAAATGCAGCGATACGACCTTATAGCCGGTTTTCTCGGTGCGGTTCCAGGAACCGTGCAGTGCCACCAGGGCCGAATTTTTGAATTCCGGCGGCAAATTTTTATTGCGCAGGAAAGTCATTCCAAGAGGCGCGGTATGGGCGGCGAATTCGTGGACGGGGGGCAGGCTGTTGCGGATTTGTTCCTCATGGCCGGCGCCCAGATCGGGATCAGGGATTTTATTGCCGTTGGCATAAGGCCAGCCGTAAAATTTGCCTTGCTCGATCCGGTTAAGTTCTTCGGGCGGAAAATCATCGCCCAGAAAATCCCGGCCGTTATCGACGCCGAACAGTTCATGGGTATCGGGATGCCAGTCAAAGCCGACCGTATTGCGCAACCCTGTGGCAAACAGTTCGTCCTGACCGCCATCCGGGGTATAGCGCAGCATGGCCGCCCGTTTCGGGTTTTTTTCCTCGCAGACATTGCAGCTCGATCCGACCGAAACATACATCAGGCCATCCGGGCCGAAGCGTAACGTGCGGGTCCAGTGGTTGCTGCCGCCCGGGATGCCGGTGACGACCTGCTCGTACTCGCCTTTTGTCTTGCGCGTTTTGGGATTGAAGGCAATACGGCCGATTGCATCGGTTTCGGCAACATACAATCGGCCCTGATAATAATCCATGCCATGCGGCCGGTTCAGTCCGGTCACCAGATCGCTTCTGCCGTCCGGCGCGCCGTCATTGTCGGCATCCCGCTCAAGCAAGACGATCCGGCCTTCATTTGGCAGGCTCGCCAGCAGATCGCCCGCTTCGGTAAAACGCAACATGCGGACATCGGGTAAATCTTTCGCATAGACCGAAATCGAAAAGCCCGGCGGCAGGTGTATGCGCGCGTTTAACATTTCCTCGGAAGGCGGATTTTTCTTCATCAAAGGCGTGTTAATGCCGAACCAGCGGGACATCAGGAACCCTAAAATGCCGCCTATAATAAAAATACGCGCCAATGCCCAAAGAAAAGTATGCATGGGAGATAACCTGTCGAATATCGAAAGTTTTTTCGTGAATCTGTTAAGTCAGCATTTTTTGACTTTTGAACGGGCACCAATCAGGAAGTTTCTTTTCAAATGAATAAAGCGTTCGTCAATTTTTTATTGGAGGCTCTCATGACTGACATCGGAATCGATAATGACGCAGTGGTTAGCGTGCTCAATAAAGTCCTGGAAATCGAATTGGCCGGCGTGGTGTGTTATACGCACTATGCCTTGATGATCTATGGCTACAACCGCATCCCCATCATTTCGTGGATGCGCGGCCAGGCAACCGAATCCTTGACCCATGCCAACGAAGCAGGCGAATTGATCACGCATCTGGGCGGTCATCCTTCCCTAGGCATCGGCCCGTTGCTGGAAACGCACCGTCATGATATCGGCGATATTCTCAGGGAGTCGCTGGAGCATGAAATGCAGGCTTTGACGGCTTATTATGATCTTCTGCAACTGGTGAAAGACCGCAACGTGATGCTGGAGGACTATGCCCGGCGCCTGATCGCACAGGAGGAAACGCATCTGGGCGAAGTACGCAAGATGCTCAGGAAACCCGGCCAGTAAAGAAAGCTGTGTAAATGCCCGGGCCGCGATAAAATGGCCGGCCAAAAGATTATGAAGTGAATTTCCATGAGCTATTACAAATACCACGTATTCTTCTGTACCCACCAACGCGAAAACGGCAGCGCCTGTTGCGCGAACCATGGCGCCAAGATTGTGCGCGATTACGCCAAGGAGCAGGTTAAAAAATTGCATCTGAACGGCCCTGGAAAGTGCCGCATCAACAACGCCGGTTGCATGGACCGCTGCAGCGAGGGGCCGGTAATGGCGGTTTATCCGGAAGGGGTTTGGTACACCTATCACGATAAAGACGATATCGACGAAATTATCGAGGAGCATCTGCGGCATGGGCGGATTGTCGAGCGTTTGAAAATCTAGGCGCATGACGGCCCCCGTCCCCGGTCCGGCCGTAAAAGCGCAAACCTTGAGGGGCTCGTCTCAGCTTCCATGATGATGAATGTTGATCCTGTCCGTTCTCCGGTCAGCGGGCTGCTTTCGGCGGAATTTCCGCGATATAATGGCCGGCTCAAAACAGCCGCCGACGTTATCGGTTGCGCTGGCGTTAATCATTAATCCAAAACCTTGTCACATGGCGGCAGGGATTATCGTAAGGAGAGTTGTGTGGCAAAGGCCAGTGAGTTAAAGAAAGGCATGGTCGTCGAGATAAACGGCGTTCCGCATGTGGTCAAGCAGGTTGAAGTCAGAAGCCCGTCGTCTCGCGGGGCATCGACGTTGTATAAAGTCCGTTTTAACAATCTCAAGACAGGGCAAAAGCTGGACGAGTCCTTAAAGGGCGACGATTTTTTCAAGGATGCCGACTGCGTGCGCGCCAAAGTGCAGTTTTCCTATGTCGATGGCGACAATTACATCTTCATGGATATGGAAGATTACAGCCAGTACAGCATCAGTGGGGATGATCTGGAGGGGCAGAAGGAATATCTGACCGAAGGGCTCGAAGGCATCGTGGCTTTGCTGATAGACGATGCCTTGCTGGCCATCGAACTGCCGGGCTCCGTCGTGCTCGGGATTGTGGAAACGGCGCCCGGTATCAAAGGCGCGACAGCGACAGGCCGTACCAAGCCGGCGCGCCTGACCACCGGTCTGGAAGTTCAGGTGCCTGAATACCTGGAAACCGATGAGCTGATCAGGATCAATACCGCGACCGGCAAGTTCATGTCGCGCGCTTAACACTTTAAACTATCAACAGGGCGGCCGCTCGGCCGTCCTTATGGCGGGGTCTGGCTTGGACAATCTTTTAACCGTACCTCAGGGCGAGTTTAAACTGGATCGCCTGCCGTTGCGCGCACGTGAGTTGCTGCGCGCCTGGGATGCGGCCGATGAATACCTGCTCGATTATCTGGCCGAAGACGGGAATCTGCCGGCCGGTGCACGGATATTAATCCTGAATGACACATTTGGCGCTCTAGCTGTGGCGCTGAGCGGTTTTAGGCCGCAGGCGATCTCCGACTCCTATCTGTCGCAGCAGGCGACGCGCATGAATCTGGCCGGCAACGGCCTGAACGAGGACAGCGTCAGACTGCTGAACAGCCTGGAGGCACCGGACGGCGCTTCTGACCTGGTTCTGATCAAAGTGCCAAAGACATTGGCTTTACTGGAAGATCAGTTGCTGCGCCTGCAACCGCATTTGCAGGCATCGACGCGGATTATCGTCGGCGGCATGATTAAGGCCATGCCGGCTTCAGTCTGGAAAATACTGGAGCGCCTGGTCGGGCCGACGACCACATCTCTAGCGCGTAAAAAGGCGCGCCTGATTTTCGCTGAGCCTGATCCGAAACGGAAGGTGCCGGCCAATCCTTATCCGGTCCGCTATCGGCTTGAGGGTACCGATTACCTGATCACTAATCACGCCAATGTGTTCTCGCGCGACAGTCTCGATATCGGTACGCGTTTTTTTCTTCAGCATCTGCCCGTCAACCCCGAAGTGCGCGATATTGTCGATCTGGGCTGCGGCAATGGTGTAGTGGGTTTGATGGCGGCGGTACGCAATCCGCGGGCGATCGTTCATTTTGTCGATGAGTCTTTCATGGCCGTGGCTTCCGCCAGGGAGAATTTTAGCCGCGCGCTAGGGGTGGAGCGGCAGGCAATATTCCGCGTCGGCGATGGCCTGACGGAGTTTGAGCCGGATTCGGCCGACTTGATTCTTTGCAATCCGCCTTTTCATCAGCAGCATGCCGTAGGTGATCAGATCGCCACCAGTATGTTTAAACACGCCCACAGGATACTGCGGACAGGCGGGGAGTTATGGGTGATCGGCAATCGCCATCTGGGCTATCATGTGGCGCTTAGGCGTCTTTTCGAGGCCTGTTCGGTCGTCGCTGCCAATTCAAAATTTGTGATCCTGCGAGCACGCGCCAAAAGGCACTAATTCCCCGGGCAAAAAAAACTCCCAGTGCAAAAGGGCATTGGGAGTATGAGGGGCAAACAGGACAATCAATCGTCACTGTTTGGTGTGCAATACCAGGAGATGGTAAAAAATTAGCCGTGCAGTCTGCGATTGAAGAATATATTACTAAAAATAGCCGCTGCTGCAAACAGAACAGTCGAGACGATAAACTCGCCTGAAATAAACACAAAAATGCCAGTGATAAACATCAACCCGATTAAAATATCTCTTTGAAAATCAGTCATTTTGAAGACCCGTTAGTAAATGGAAAATAAGAAAAAAGGAATTGAGGCATACTATACACATGCGCTTATTTGTTTACAACAGTGATAATTATTGATTAATAGTTTCTTATTTTGAAATAATCATGGGGGTCAAGCTGTAGCTTTTCAAGATACATTTGATTCAGTCAACAAAAAAGCAAAGACTGCCCATTTTGGACCAGGAGCCGAAACCGGCGATAACCGCTCTCCGGTAAAAATCACGCAAGACCAGCGTCCGTGAACAGGCGACAGGTGCCATTTTACAAGCAGTCGCTGTTGTAATAGGGCAACGTTAAATCAATTGATTCGTTAGATGGAATGCTGTTGGGCTGCGGTTAATTGAAAAAAAATATAAATCGAAGATCATGAAGTTATCCACATTTTCTGTGGATAACTCTGTTAATAACTTGAAAATAAATCCGCTAACCTGCCACTTTTAAAGTCTTTTTGTTAAATTGCCCAGCTTTTGAACAGTTGTACGGAGTTTGGTTTATTATCTTTATTTATCAAATGGATAACAAACCCAGAAGGGCGATGTGGCGGGTTAAAAACGCTCGATAAAAGACGTGCTTGGAAACGAGCAATGCCCAAGCGCCTGCTGTGGGAAAACTAACTTTGACAACAGTTTGTCAAGTTTTATTTCGTGCGATAAAACGGGTTTTCACCATAATGCAGGCGGTTAGATAATTGAAGTTGTTTTGTTGCAGGAAGTCCATTACTGCCGGGCTGGTGGTTCCCGGCTGCAGCCAGACATTCATCAACCCCAAGTCGAGGCATTGCCTTAGCGATGCGAGGGTGACTGCCGGCGGGACCACAAAGTCGACGATCGTCGGTTTCTGGGGTATTTCCGCCAATGACGGATAGGCTTGGTCTTGCTCTACTATCTTCCTATGCGGGTTGACCGGAAACAAACGGAAGCCTTTACGTTTTAAGTCCTTGTAAATGATATTGCCGAATTTGGCGGTATTATCCGTGGCGCCAACAATGGCGACCGTCGTCTCGGGGTGTTCCAGTAGCGAAATCAGATCCTCAGGCATAAGCTTTCCAAAAAAAGTCAGGGTTACGGGAATATTAGCCAATTTGCTATGTATCTAGACATGTGATCTCATATGCGCCTTTTTGTTCTGACTTCAGGAGATGATTGTTCAGTATGGCGAATTTTAAAGCCCACGTATCCATCGCCGCCGCCGTCAGCAGCGTTGCGGCGCTGGTTGCCGTTGACGCGCGGCTGATTGATGGCGCCGATGCGCCCTGGCTTATCTTTTTAGGGACCATCGGGGGCATGTTGCCGGATATCGACGCCAATAATTCCAAACCGGTCAAGCTGTTGTTTAATGCACTGGCCTTGCTGGGCGTGACCGCCGTATGGGTGATATTTAGGAACAGCTATGCGCAACAGTCGCTATTGCTGGGAGCCACGGCTACTTATGTAGGGATACGCTATGGGCTGTTTAATCTGTTTAACAGTTTTACCGAGCATCGCGGTGTGTTTCACTCATTATTGGCAGCTGTATTTTTCGCCTGTTTAATGACCTGTATCAGTTTTTATTTCCTGCAATGGGATATCTTGCATGCATGGTTGAATGGTTTGTTTGTGGCCATCGGCTTTGTTGTGCATTTGTTGCTGGATGAGTTGTATAGCGTCGATTTATCAAATACCAGGATGAAAAAATCGTTTGGCACGGCATTGAAATTATTCAGCTATAGAAATATTCCGGCTTCTGCGCTAATGACAGTTTGCACGATAGCGCTTTATTGGCTTGCACCGCCACCGACGCCTTTGTTGAAGGTATGGCAGGCGGCGCATTGGGATCAGTATCTGTCGCAAGCGAAGCTCTGCCAGTAAAATATAAATGTCTTTAATTTTTAATTGTAAATATACTGATAAATAATAACTTATTGCCTTATGATGCCTAAAAAATAGCGGTTCGGGTTGAGGCTTGATTTTCAGATAAGAGCCAAATGCACTAGAATGAACCGCTTTTTATAGCAACCCCCGGCAATTTTGGTTTGAAATGCCGTTAGCGGATCAGGGCTACTCAGTCCGGTAATAACCGGTCCGCACAAGAGGAATCAGTAAATAATATGTCAACTATCGATAAAATTCAGAGTCAAATTAACCGGCGAAGATTTTTACAGATGTTAGCCTGTGGGTCATTAGCGGCAGGTTTTCCCGGTCTCACTGAGGCTTCAGTAAAAAGACCTTATCAATCCGCCCGAAAGCTGGCTTTTTTAAACACCCATACCGGCGAAAGCTTAGCATTAACCTATTTCGAAAAAGGCCGGTATCTTTCAGATGCGCTGCAGGAAGTAAATTATCTGCTGCGGGATCACAGAACCGACGATGTATACGACATTGACACGGCGCTACTGGATCAGCTTTATAACCTGCGAGTCATGCTGGGTATAAATAAACCGTTCCAGATCATTTCCGGTTACCGTTCGCCCTATACGAACGCGCTGTTGCATGATCAGAGCGATGGCGTTGCCACTAAAAGCCTGCATATGCAGGGGCGGGCTATCGATATTCGCATTGAAAGGTTTAATACCAAACGCTTGCGCAACGCCGCTATCGCCATGCATGCCGGCGGCGTAGGCTATTACCGGAACTCAAATTTCGTACATCTCGATACAGGCCGGTTCAGAACCTGGTAACGTCTGGGTTTGGCGCCTGTTTCATTCTGCCTGGCTGGTGACGGTATCGGGGGCTTTCTTCTGCAGCGGTCTCGACAGGGCCTGAAGCAAGGGATTATCGAGATTGTATATATCATCGAAAAATAGCACCTGGTCAGCAGTGGCCATTGCCGTGGTGTAGAACATAATCACCGGGATCGGTTTTTCCAGCGAGACATGCTTGGGGTTCTCCCGGCGCATTGCGTTGCGGATTTTTTGCCGGTCCCAGCCTTGTTTCGATTTCAGCACGAATTCAGCTAACGCTTCAGGGTCTTCGACCCGAACGCATCCATGGCTGAAGTCCCGTCTTGTGCGTTTAAACAGGTTGGGGGTAGGCGTGTCGTGCAGATAGACATTGTAAGCGTTTGGGAACATGAACTTCACGCTGCCTAGCGCGTTCAGGCGACCCGGAAGCTGACGGATTTTCGCGCGGCCACGGCTCAAAAGAGTCATCGTCTCATCGTTAACCGGCAGCACGGTTGCATTCGGGCCGAAGCGGTTGACCAGTTCCATGTTCTGGCCGGCTAGATAAGACGGGTTCCGGCGCAGTTTGGGCAGCAGTTCTTCCCTGACGATGCTTTGCGGCACGTTCCAGTAGGGCCTGAACTGAAGAAAGTACATGTTGGCCATGAACACGGGCGTCTGCTTGTTTATTGATTTGCCGACGATCACCTTCATGTTCAACGGCGGCTCGGTTTCTTCAGCGATCGAATCATACGCCCATAACTGAAAAGCGGGAATATTGACGATAATCAGCGATCCCTCTTTTAGCCTGGGCAACCAGCGAAAGCGTTCCATGGACAATTCGATTTGCCAGATTCGGTCGGCGAGAGGAACATTGAGCGCGGCCACTGTTTTTTTGCCTATCACACCGTCACTTCCCAGGCCGTGCCTTGACTGAAAATTTTTTACGCCTTCGACCAGGGCGGCGTCATAAAGAGTGGCTTCGCTTTGGGTCTCGGCATCGGTTTCCTCTGGCTGAGGCATATCGCCTAAAGTCGTCAGAAACCGGCGTAACGGTTCCATTTGCGGGTCATGGTCGCCCGGACGCAAGGTTCTTGAGAAGGCGAACCGAGGAGTATCGTGCATTTGGGCCAGTTGGCGGTACCTGGATAAAGCTTGTTTTAAATGCCGGTAGACAGGCATGACAGGCTCAACCCGGGCAACGAGTTCAGACGGTTTTTTTTCCGCGGCGGCTTCTACAATCAGGCGGACAAGATTGATCGGTTCCAGGATTATGTCGTCGGCCAGTTTGACATTTTGAGTCTTGATCTGACCGTAATGCAGATCGGAAAGATAACGCAGCAGGGCAATATTCAATGCCGTATCGTATAGCGCTCGCGCCTGCGGCGATTCTTCCTGACCGGTCTTGATTTGCAGCCATTTCCGGGCGAGATGGTCGCTGTCGTAGTTTTGCGCGTTCAGGCCGTTTTTTTCCGCGCTTGCCAGCAGCGCTAGCACATCCTCCACCTGGCGGTTGGAATCATCTTCGTTTAACCAGACAAATTGGTAACGGTTCAACTGGTACAGTGCCTGAATGTCCTCGTGCTGGTCATAAATGTCGTCATGCGGCAGGTAAGGGTGCCGATTTGAAGTCATCAGGGAGTTGATGACTTCGACCAGAGTGACATCGGCCGGGTATTCAGCCGAATGCGACAAAGGGGCTGCCATCAGCCCCCCGATAAGCCAAATAATGGCTATCCATTTTCTATAAACGCTCAAATTGGCTTTATGAATCATGCATAATGACATTTATATGACAAACTCCATTAAGATTGGGCACAAGGTTCAGTCGGTTCGGTTATCGCTATTGAGTTGCATATAAATATGGAATGCCGACTGCCGACTTAATCGTTGCGTTTAAAGAAATGGACCCAGACCTGGCTGTCATTGTTCCAGGTCATGCCGGCGTGCATTCTCAGGATCAATTCCTTATAGGCATCGAGATTCGGGTAGCCTTCCGCTTTCGCATCGGCATCAGTCATATCGCCCAGGCTTTGTTGTTCCAGAGCGGTAACGGTAAATGTCGTGCCTTCCAGTTCAAAGGTCTCTCCCGGGTAACCGTAGACTCCGTTCCGGCGTTGCTGCGTTTTTTGTCCGCTCAAGGCGGCGGCAACCAATTTGGGATGGCAAACGAGGCGGTCAATTTGGCAAGTTTTTTCAGGATAATTATTCATCAGGTAATCCTTTGCGTAAAAAGAGTCATACGATAACTCAACCTGACGATAATGAGAAATAGTTAGAAGCAGGTTTTAGGCATGGAAGTCAATGGCTGTGATATCGCCCGGCGGCGTATAGGCCGCCTTCGATAACGTTATTGATCGCTTTTTGATCCCGGTTGCACCATTTTTTGACGTTCCTTTTTCCCTTGCTGGCGATGCTCCATCTTTTGACTATGATGCGCTTTTAGCATATCCAATTGTTGTTTTTTCAGTTCTTCTTTTTTTGCGGGATCTTTCTCTGCCAGAATCTGATTGGAAAGATCATGGATACGCAACATATGCTCCTGCATGGCACGCATATGCTGTTCTTTTTGCTCTTCGGTCATGCCTCCCATGCCGCCCATGCCTCCCATACCGCCCATGCCTCCCATACCTCCCATACCGCCACCCATTCTGTTCATGCCTTTGGATTCGGGTGAGGACGTGGACTCGCCGGCGAAACCGGCCATGCTGAAAGAAAGCAACAGGGAAAAAGCAATCGTGAGTTGATTAAGATGTTTCATTGATAGTCACCTTGGTATTATTAGCGGATTGGTTTAAACATCAAACTTACAAAAAATTAGAAGATGTGCGGAAATCAAAAGTTCCTGTCGGAAAGATGGCCGAAATTATATCTCAGGCTTCTCCTTTCATGAGCAGGGCGGTGTATTCTTCCGGGGTAATCGTGCCGCCCAGTTGTTCCGCGATATTTTTATCCCGTTCCGGCAGGGCTTCCTGTAACGCATCGATGCGCTTCCATTGCGGCGGCGGAGTTGGCTGGCCGTCCTGAGGAGCGTATCGGGAGGTCTGCACGCGCTGATACTTGTGGATATAGCGCGGGCAATTGACAAAAATCTCGGTAATCGTGACCCGTACGATCATTTCCGCGCCTTGAATCTCGCCGAGTAATGGGTCGTTGCGATCGATAGATGCCGTCCCGTGAGCGCGTACGCGATGCGGCATTTCAAAGTCGATGAATAGCAAGCCGACTTTGTTGTTGGCGGTAATATTGCCCGTGGACAGAAACATGCCATTGCCGTCGTAGCTGGGGAAAGCCAGGGTCTTGTTGTCGACGACTTTTACAAATCCCGGTGCGCCCCCCTTGTAGGAGCAGGTAGGGTAGCCACGGTGATCGATCGTGGTCAGGAAGAACATGTCACGGATTTCGATAAAGTGCTTATGGTCATCGGCAATTTCTGACTGGACAATGATCTGGCCGACACTGTCAGCCAGGCTGCGAGTGTCGAAAGCATCCTGCATGGCCAGGTGCTGGTCTCCGTATATGCTGCTCATTATGCCTCCGGGAAATGAAGTAATTGCGGCATAGAGTAAGGCGCTAGCCCATGAATTGCAATAAATTAGGCATCGAACAGAGCGCCTGAAGCGCTCTAGCGTACAGGAATGGCGGCTTTTTAGCGTGTAAAGCCGGTTGTATCCACGTGGCTCCCGGGCTGCAAACAAACAGATCCGCTCGAGCATTTGCAAGATGCCTGACTGGCTATCGCTTCTACGCCTGCTGCCATGGTTTGAAAACTTGTGCTGACTGCAATCCGGCGTTCCAAGGAAGTTCGGAGTCGCTCCAGGCAGCGCGCTAATGAGCGGTTATAGCGGACGAATACCAGGTCAGCTTATTCGGCCGGCTTGTTCGTTCCGGTCTGTTCCCTGAATTTATGCGTATAGTTCAGAATCTCGTCGACAATCTGCCCGGCGGTTGCCTCGATATCCTTTTGCGTCGCATTTTTTTCCATAACGAATTTGGCGGCGGCGACATAGGGGGTTACGGTTGCGACAGCGCCCGGCGTTTTTTGGGGATCCTTGATGGTGCCGAAGACGATAAAAGGCGTTTGTGGCTCTGCGCTGGTCAGATCGCTGACGCCGACCTGGACGTTCATGCGCGTTGCGCCGCGGCCAAAGCCGATCACGGCACGTTTTATACGGTTGCCTTCATCAACTTCGGTAAAAATGCCCTGTAGCAGCCAGCCGTCGCGCGGCATAGTCGCCTGTGGGCCGGACAGCCGCCGGGCAGCGAAGCCTTTATCCCTAAGGCGCTTGACCAGGCTCCGGCTCATGGTATCAACAATTTCCCTGGCCCGTGCTTCAGGATCGGCCGGCGACAGCGGGTTCGGCAATCGCTGTCCGATCGGCCCTAAACGCCTTTCGGGCAAAATGCCGTGATCGCCTTCGATGCGTTGCGCCTCAAGGGTAAAATCGCTGACATAAACCGTGCCGGGCAGGTCGGCTGGCCTGGTGTCCTTGATCTGCTCATCACGGATTTCAACAGCGCCCAGCAGACTACGGGAGTCGGTGCCGCGGCTCTGACAGCCCGTATTCGATGCCATACAAACCATCAGGCCGACAAGGTACACACTGGAATCGCGGATTACCATAGCATTATCCCATTAATTAAATGTTTTTAAGTGTAAGGCTATAAGCAGTCTTTAAGCATAGTATAGATTCGTTCAAAAATCCATGAACTAGAGGGCGGCCGGGTGTCATGCACGGTGACCAATGGATCGCTTCTGGCCGGGTGTGGCTCCAGCTTTCAGCAACTGTTCATGGACTGCGATTGACGCGCGATTTTGTACAAAAGAAGGGTGGCGCTCACGCTGGCATCAATGCGAAATCCAGTCAGGCCAATTAACCGTAATGCCATCGCAATCGGCAGCGATGGTCTTTTGAATCAATGCCAAAACGTCCTCGCGTTTTCCGTTGATGCCCCAGGCTCTGATTTCCGGCACGATTGAATGGGCAAGGCGGACGGCTTGTTGTGTGAGCCGGTCTGCCCGAGGGCAAAGCTGAAATAATTCAAGCGCTTTGGCTTTGGCAAGCACCTTCTTATCGATGTCCCGCACCAGCCAGCCTAAACGCAAATAAGGTGCAATGGCCCTGACTTGCATCAGGATTTCATATGAAAAACAGGTGATGACGATGTGATCGCGTAAATTATAAGCCTCGATAACGCGGCAGACTTGATGTGGGAGTTGTGGAGCAGTGCCTTTTAGCTCTATATGATAGGTGAGTTCGGCGTCGTATTCCTTGAACAGGTCCTGTAGCCTTAACAACTTTTCGCCCTGAAACAGGTAGGGCGAGAACCAGGACCCCATATCCAGTTGCGATAGTTCCGGCCAGCTCATGGCTTCGACATAGCCGGTAATCCCATAGCGGGTCAACGATAAATCATGGCATATCACCGCCTCGCCGTCCGATGACAGCTGAACGTCGAGTTCGATGTCTGTGACGCCCATGTCCGTGGCCAGCTTAAAAGCGGCCATTGTGTTTTCGGGTGCATAGGCGGACGCGCCGCGATGGGCGATGATCCGGAATGGACGTTTAACGGTGACAGGCAAAGCTATGGGTTTGTTTGCTTTTGCCATATGACGAGGGCGGGGCATGGGCCTGTTCGCGAGTGGTCAAAATCACGCCTTGAATATTTTGACCACTCGCGAACAGGCCGGAAACAGGAATTGGCTTCCGTTAACGTTTAGGCATTGGGCTGGAATTTGCGCAGCAGGCTTTTGAGCCGGGTTGGAATTTTTTTGCCTGTTCCGGCAACGCCATCAAGCTCGTGGTCAGCCAACGGTTGCACCGATTCCTGCATGGACAGAATGGCCGGCTCATCCTGTTCCGCCGGCGCGGTTTGTATAGCGGCCCGAGGCGACTTGCGGGTGCCGAGCAGGTTGCGGATTTTTCCGGTTACGCTATCGGATTGTTTGCTGACGGCAGCGGATGGCTGCTGCCCCGTGCCTGATGGCTCAGGTTGAATATCGCTGTTATCTGCTTCTATTGCGACGGGCCGGGACGTTTCGGCCGTTTTATCGGCAGTGGTTGTCTCGCTGGCCATTTTTTCATCAAATTTCGCTATCTGTTGCCGGGCACTGTCAAACATCTGTTTGATTTTGCCGGCCAGCTTGGGGACTTTATTCTCAAGCGGCTGCGGTTCCGGGCTGGCGGGTTGGGCCTGAATCGCTTCCATACTGTTTTCGGCCGGGGCAGGGCGGATCTCTTCGGCAGGGTTGTCGGTGACAGGCGCTGCATTGGCCGTTTTTTCATCCTGTTCCGTTGCCTGCTGCCTGGCGCCAAAGATGTGTTTGATTTTATCGCTGACATCGTTGATACGATGCTCGGCGGGCACCTGTGGGGGCTGCTCCATTGCAACGGATGCGGCAAGCTCTTCGGCCACAACCTTTTCAGGTTCAGTCGGAGTCTGTGGCTGCTGCTCGATAACAGCGGCCTGAATTTGCCCGGCTTGTTGCAATTGCTCGATACGGATATTCTGCGCATGGATGGTTTCTTCCATTTGTAATTGCTGCGTTTTCGTTTGCGCCCATTCAGTCGCCAGTTGCTCGAGTTCCGCAAGGCGCGCCAGATCGGCCTGCTGTTTTTGCGCGCTGTCCGCGATTTGCTGTTGCAGCAGGGTGTTGTGCTCTTCCAGTTGGACAAGTTGCTGGCTTTGGGCGTTCAGGCGGGCCTGCAGCGCTTCAAGCAGCGTTTCCTTTTCGGCCAGCTTGGCCGCTTCCGCCTGACAGGCCTGCTGCAAGTCGGTTTTGGTTTGCAGCTCGGTGCGCAAGCGTTCGGTTAATTGCGCAAGGGCGGCGCTGTATTGCCGCCACAAGCCTTCCCCGTCAAGATCATCGCCAGCCGCTAAGGCTTGCCTGTCCAGGTTGAAGCTGACCGTTAAAGCCTGAAGGCTGTCGGTCAACTGCATGTTGCGCTCGGTGATGCGTCTTTCCAGATCCAGCGCGCGTTGAGTCGCCTTGTTGGCGGCGATCTCCGATTCTTCCATGCGCGCGGTATTGGCGGTTAATTCTTCTTGCAGCTTTTGTGTCTGCTGCTGCGCGGCATCGATGTTATCCTGGGCTTCTTTCGCCCTGGCGCGATTTTTTCTGTTTATTAAGCCAATCCGTATTCTGTAGAACAAGGCCGTCAGTAACCAGACAGATACCGCCAAAGCCGCGGCGTACACTGCATTATCAAGGGTAAGTTGATACCATTGGGTAAGCAGATCTTGAATAATCGGTAAATAGGCTTGCATGGGAATGATCCTTGATCAAGATAATTGAAATGAACAAATGATAACCGTAAACGATAACCTGTACGGAGAGCAAACGCCAGTCTGACATTAATGGATCATCGGCCGGGCTGACGCAGTTTGCCTTCAGCCGCCGCGCCGGCGGGAAGCAGGTTATAGACCGAGATAGTGGGAGCGATGCCTTTATGCCCTTTGGGTATACATCGCGACTTGCAAGGCGATTGTCTGCGTAACATCAGTTATAGAGACTTGACGGTGAGTAAATATGATTTAAAAAAAGCTGTTTTAGAACCTGTGAGGGTGATGTCAGCCACTCCACACGTTGATCGATGGTGAGCATCCGCCAGCCTTTATTGCACTGGGAAATCCGGTACTCATTCCCATGCTGTCCGCCGTGGAGCAGGGCTGCTATTGCGGTCCGGGCATGAAACCGCCGTCGCTGATTCTTACAGAACGCCCTGCGCCAGCATGGCATCGGCTACTTTGACAAAGCCGGCGACGTTGGCGCCGTCCACATAACTGAAACTGCCGTCTTCGCGTTCACCGTACTGCACGCAGGCCTGATGAATGCCGCACATGATTTCCCGCAGGCGTTGCTCGACTTCTTCGCGAGTCCACGACAGGCGCATGGCATTCTGGCTCATTTCCAGGCCGGAAGTGGCCACGCCGCCGGCATTGCTCGCTTTGCCCGGCGCATAGAGCACCTTATTGGCCTCAAACAGTCTGGCGGCTTCGGTGGTGGTCGGCATATTGGCGCCTTCGGCCACGCAGAGTACGCCGTTTTTGATCAGTGTCGATGCATCCACGATATCCAGTTCGTTTTGCGTGGCGCAGGGCAATGCCACGTCAACAGGGACATTCCAGGGGCGAGTGCCTTCATGGAATTCGCTGCCCGTGCGTTGGGCATAGTCGCTGACGCGGCCATAGAGATGATTTTTAATGTCCCTCAACTCCGCCAGTTTTTCAGGAGTGAAACCGTCATTGTCAACGATAGTGCCGCTGGAATCGGAGACAGTGACAACTTTGGCGCCCAGTTCCATGGCTTTTTCCACGGCGTGCTGGGCCACGTTGCCGGAGCCCGATACGCTGACGCGCAGGCCATCAAACGAAAGGCCTTTTCGTTTGAGCATCTCCTGGGCAAAATACACGGTGCCGTAGCCGGTCGCTTCAGGCCGGATCAGGGAGCCGCCAAAGCTCAGGCCCTTGCCGGTAAACACGCAGTCGGCCCGGTTGGTCAGCTTCTTCATCATGCCGGACAGGAAGCCGATTTCACGCCCGCCCACGCCAATATCGCCGGCAGGCACGTCAGTTTCGGCGCCAACGTGGCGGAACAGTTCGGTCATGAATGCCTGGCAGAAACGCATGACTTCATTGGGGCTTTTGCCTTTGGGGTCGAAGTCGGAGCCGCCTTTGCCGCCGCCCATGGGCAATGTGGTCAGCGCATTTTTGAAAGTCTGTTCAAAGGCTAAAAATTTCAGGATGGACAAATTGACCGAGGGGTGGAAACGCAGTCCGCCCTTGTAGGGGCCGATGGCCAGGCTGTGCTGAACGCGATAGCCGCGGTTGACTTGCACGGAGCCATGGTCATCAATCCAGGCGACGCGGAACATGATGACGCGCTCAGGTTCGACCAGCCGGTCCAGCAAGCCATGCTCGGCGTATTTGGGAAAACGCGCAATGTAAGGCCACAGGCTTTCCATCACATCTGTTACTGCCTGCAGGTATTCATGCTGGCCGGGATTCAGTTGGGCCACATGGGCCAGAAATTCATTGCAGCTTTTATATTTCATTAATTGCATGCCTCAAATTGGTACGCGTGTAAAAAGGATGACAATCATTTCGCATAAGCGTCTCAATTTTTCCATTATTGATGGCCGCAAATTGACGCTGGAATCGAAAGCGCATGGCGCAGCTTGCTTGGCAGGCCGGCGCTGGAGTTTCTTGCCGAAGGCGCGGCACAAACCGCCCGGATATTGGTCGAAAAACCATGATGATAATGCCAAGCTTTCGATCATGATGCCCATTCAAGACCTGCTCAATCGCATACGCTGGGACGAGGAATTCGGCCGCGCGCAATTTCAGATCGGCTATTATGACCGCATCGCGCATGCGCTGGTGCTGAAGGCGCTTGCCGACATCACGTTTCCCAAAGACAGCCGCGGCATTTTCGAATGGAATGACGCTGAGGGCGTGACCCATACTGTGCCGCTGCATCGCATTAAGCAGGTATTTCGCAACGGTAAACTGATCTGGCAGCGGAGTCATTGACTTCCGACATAAAAGAGCGTTTCGATTTGACAACTCCGGCCACGAAGCCAGCGCATAAAGATCACGGCTTTCACGCCGCCTATCTGAACCTGCTTGAAAGCGGCGAACTGGCGCGGCGTGCCGGCATCGCCCGCCAGCATCTGCAAGCTTGCGATCTTTGCGCGCGCTATTGTCGGGTCGATCGCCTGCGGACCCTGCAGGGCGCGGTATGCCGGATCGGAGAGCACGCCGTCGTTTACAGTTACGGCGCCCATCACGGCGAAGAAGACGTACTGCGCGGCCGGAACGGCTCGGGAACGATTTTCTTCAGCGGCTGCAATCTGCGCTGCGAGTTTTGCCAGAACTGGCAGATCAGCCAGAAAAGGGCGGGACACCAGGCGACAACGGAGGAACTGGCGGCCATGATGCTGGATTTGCAAGCCCAAGGCTGTCATAACATTAATTTTGTCAGCCCCAGTCATGTGGTGGCGCAGATTCTTGAAGCGACGCTGATCGCGGCCCGCCAGGGGCTCAGGCTGCCTCTGGTGTACAATACCGGCGGCTACGACAGTCCCGAGGCCCTCGCCTTGCTGGATGGCGTCATCGATATCTACATGCCGGACATGAAATACGGCGACTCCGTGACAGCCCACCGCTATTCCCATGTGCACGATTATTGGGAAGTCAACCGGGCAGCGGTCAGGGAAATGCACCGCCAGGTCGGTGATCTGCAGTTGGGCGAGAATGGCCTGGCTTACCGCGGCCTATTGGTTCGACACCTGGTCCTGCCGAATGGGTTGGCCGGGACTGAAAAGGTTCTGGCGTTCATTGAATACCTATCTCAATCTGATGGATCAGTATTATCCTTGCTATCGAGCCGGCGAAATTCCGGAATTGTCCCGCCCGGTCAGCGCGGCGGAATATCGGGAGGCTCTGGACATCGCCCGGCGGCTCGGCCTGGCCCGGCTGTCCGGTTGATGGCCGCCGTGGCGATGGAGGCGGGTGCCGAAAGGGGGTGTTTCAGGCGCAGCCGCCTCCGAATTAAAGAGAAGACGCGGGTTAATGCCTCTGGCTTTCCAATAACGTATGCACACGCTCCATATTGGCTACAACGCCATGGTGTTGCATTTCGACCATCTCGCGAATATCGGGAGGCAGGTCTTCCTGCAAGGCTTTTTCATAAGCCTCCACGGCATACTGTTCGCCACGCTCGCATTCTTCCAGTATTGAGCTTTTGTCGACGCCGGCTATTGCCGCCTTCAAATTTGCCCAAACTCGATGAGCGGCGCCTGCAAAACTGCCTTCGGTTTCCGGTTCGCCGCCCAGGCGGCGTACTTCTTCTTGCAGCATCGCGGCGCCTTCGGCGCACCGTTGAGACGTTTTAGTGAAAAAATTCAAGAGTTCCGGATCGGTGACTTCCTCCGCGCAATCGTGGAATTCCCGCTCGCCGTCTTTGGATACTTCGATCAGATCGTTAAGGACGGAAATTGTTTCTTCGTTAGTCATGGGAATACTCCTCGGAAATATTTCTCTACAGGGAGTGTTACCGGATATGTCAGTTTGAGTGATGTTTTCGATAACAACCAATTCGACTTGGCAGCCTCGGGGAAAGTTCAGGCAAACCGTTAATGCGCAAGGGTGCCGGCGCGTGGCCGGGCTTTTTCAGCCGGCGAAGCTACCGGCTTTGAATTGCTACTGTTACAATCGGTTTAACGATAAAGCCAGCCAGAGGATTTGATATGAAACAAAGATTGATATACGGAGCCTTGTTTTTCAGTATTTGCATGCCCGCGGCACACGCCGAGGACATCGGTTGCGTGACCACCGCCTGGAAACTGATCGGCGCCAACCACAAGGTGTGCGTGCAGGCTTTCGATGATCCCAAAGTGCAGGGCGTCACTTGCCATATCAGCCAGGCCAAGACCGGCGGTATTGCCGGCACGTTCGGCGTTGCCGAAGACCCGTCCCAGTTTTCGATCGCCTGCCGACAGGTCGGCCCGATCATTATCAATGGCAAATTGCCGAAAGAGGAGACCGCTTTCACCGAAGGTACCTCGCTGTTTTTCAAGGAAACACGCGTTTCCCGTCTGTTTGATGTCAAACGTAACACGCTGATTTATCTCGCCATCAGCCGCAAGCTGATCGAAGGCGCGCCTGCCAGCAGTATCTCCACCGTACCCATCATGCCGTGGGGCGGCCAGTAATGTCGCCGGCTACAGCAGATTTTCACCAATGGGTTTGTTGGCATATAGAGCATACCAACCGAAAGCGATGCGATAAACCAGCCATAATACGGCCAACAGCAGCACGTAACCGCCGCCCATGAATAATGTCAGCCCGCTGAGCGCGAATAACGCTAAAGCGACCCAGACGGTTTTGATTTGCCAGTCGAAATGGGATTCCAGCCATGTGCCCACGACTTCTTTCCGTTTCACCAGATTGATGACGACGCCTATCAGCAATGGCAGGCCCGCCAGCGCAAATGCCAATACTTGACACAGATAGACAACCGCGGTAATGGTTTTTAATTTGTTCAGTTTTTCATTATTTTCAGGTTCCGTCTGAGTAGTATTGTCAGTCATGATCAACCTCCAAAATGGTTGCATTAATCTATTCTTAACTTTGGACAGCTATTTTTTAAGACTATCCCAACAAAAAGAGCGGCCTTGTTAATATAAGGAAAACATTTGCTTATGTTTGCTAGCGCACTGAATAGTTTGAAAAAATAAGATATTAATTAACATTTGATATAACCTCGGCGAGCTTTGTCTCGCTCATGGAGGAGATGTGTATGTTGGTAAAGTTCATGACTAGATCGCATGCTGATATCATTCTGTTTGGCGACATCGCGCAACGGTTACTGAAAATGATGGGACACAGCGGAGCCGTGCCCGGCGCCATTTCGATCGATGAAGTTCCCGCGGCGCTTGATCGTTTGAAAAACGCGGTTCAGGCGGAAGCGGCGTCTGCCGAAATGCCTGAAAATGCCCGGGGCGACGACAATGAACCGGTTGTCAGCCTTAAACATCGGGCTTTGCCGTTAATTGAATTGTTTACCGCCGCAGCGCGGGACAACAGTTATGTGATGTGGCAAAAAATGTAGCGACCGGAGACGAGCCTGCCTTGGCGATACACTACGCCGCTCATAAGCCGCATAGCAGTTTAAGCGGAAAATTAAATTAAATGGAGAATGCCATGCGCAAACATGTATTTTTAATAGGACTCATGCTGATGGGTTTTTCTCTATCGGGGTGTGGCTATAATGAGCTTCAGACCACGGACGAGCAGATCGCCGCCAGTTGGAGCGAGGTGCTGAACCAGTATCAGCGGCGCGCCGATCTGGTGCCGAACCTGGTCAATGTGGTAAAAGGCTATGCCAGTCATGAAAGCGAAGTATTGACCCGGGTCACGGAAGCCAGGGCCAGAGTCGGCTCAATCCAGGCGACGCCCGATTTGATCAATGATAATGAGGCTTTTACCCGATTTCAGGACGCACAGGGCGAACTGTCCGCCGCATTGACGCGCCTGGTGGCGGTGGCCGAAAATTATCCGCAGTTGAAAGCCGACGGCCTGTTCCGGGATTTGCAGGCGCAGCTGGAAGGCACGGAAAACCGCATTGCCGTCGCGCGTAATCGTTATATTAACGCCGTACGGGAATACAATGTGACCGTGCGTTCTTTCCCGACCAATCTAACTGCGATGATGTTCGGATATAAGACCAAGCCTTCGTTGATAGTGGAAAATGCTCAGCAGATCACTACGCCGCCGAAAGTCGATTTTAACGCCAGACCACCGGGTATGCCGGATCCTGCTGCCGGCGGAAACTAAGGTCGTGGCGCCACGCTTGATGATTATTGCCGTGCTTTTGCTGGCGGCAGGTTTTGCCGTGGCCGAGGTGCCGGTTCCTGCCCTGCAGGCGCGGGTCACCGATTTGACCGGTACGCTTTCTCCGGCGCAACAAAGCAAGCTTGAGCAGGTATTAACGAATTTCGAGGCGCGCAAGGGCAGCCAGATCGCCGTATTGATCATTCCGACAACACAGCCGGAGGCCATTGAACAATATGCCATGCGCGTGGTGGAAGCATGGCAGCTCGGCAGGGAAGGTGTGGACGACGGCGTGTTGCTGCTGGTCGCGAAGGAGGACCGGGCGCTGCGTATCGAAGTCGGGTACGGACTGGAAGGCGTCATTCCCGATGCCGTGGCCAAGCGCGTGATCAGCGAGATCATCATTCCCTACTTTAAGCGCAACGATTATTTCGGCGGTATCGAAGCCGGTGTCAATCGCCTGATCCGCCTGATCGACGGCGAACCTTTGCCGCCGCCGAGACAGAAGGATGTGTCCTGGTCCGGTTTCGAGGACTTTCTGCCGGTCGGATTTCTCGTGGTTTTGGTCGGAGCCGGCGTGCTGCGCATGATTTTCGGCCGCTTGCTGGGAGCATCTATCGTGGGCGGTCTGGTGGGCTTTTTGTTCTGGATTATCGTAGGTTCCTTGCTAGGCGCCGTGATCGCGGGTCTGTTCGGCTTCCTGTTTTCCCTGGGCGGCATGCGTACCGGCGGCTATTGGCCCGGCGGTGGCGGTTTTGGCGGTGGCCGTGGCGGCGGATTCGGTGGCGGCGGTGGCGGCTTTGGCGGCGGCGGCGCGTCAGGTCACTGGCGGATCGCTTTGGCCGGAGACTGCGGCAGGGTTTTTTATTATGGAAAGCGGCTCGGGAAAGCAGGTGCTTTAGGCGAAGTCGTCCGGGTTGACAGAGACAGAATCCATGAACCTTAAGCGCATTATCAGGCATCTGTGCACTGACCGCTGGATGGTCAGGCGGGCTTTGCCGGCCCATGCCATGCAGGCCATTGAGGCCGCGATTGGTCAGGCCGAAGCCGGCCATCAAGGGCAAATTCGTTTCGCTGTTGAAACGTCGCTGGACTGGGAAGCGCTATTAAAAGACCAGACAGCGCGCGAGCGGGCCATTGATGTCTTTTCTCAATTGCGTGTCTGGGATACCGCCCAGAATAACGGCGTGCTGATTTATTTGTTATTCGCGGACCATGATGTCGAAATCGTTGCGGACCGAGGCATAGATCGCTGTGTGGGATCGCAGGGATGGGAAACGATCTGTCAGGACATGGAATCGGCATTCAGGCACAAGCAGTTTGAAGCGGGCGTTATCCGCGGTATCAAGGCTGTCAGCGGGCATCTGGCCCGGCATTATCCGGGGCAGGGCGATCAGGGTAATGAATTGCCTGATCGGCCGGTTCATTTGTAGAAAACAGAAAAATTCGGCCTGTGTGCGGCAGGAATGCCGCAAGTATGTTGTTTTATTTCTTGCGGCTGAGTTTTTATGTAGGATAATTGACTCGTCCACAGCAGGTTACCGCCGGTATGCTGGGTTAAGCGCCAGTCAAAACGGTATAGAGTTCATTCTGACAACTAGAAAAGAAATGTACATTCTATATTTCAGGCCCGTAATCGGAGGGCCGAATCAAATCCTTGGACCATGCAGTGCCTGAGTCAATCTATTTAAAGCACGAGCGATTTTTTGCGGGCCGGGCGGCTTGGCTGCCGATTCCCGTTCTGTTTGCCGTGATTATCATGTTATGGGCGCTGGACTTGCAAGTATCGGTTGAACTGCCCTACCTGCAGATTGGGTTGTATTTCTGCCTGTCGACGCTGGTGTCGTTGCTTATCGCTTACCTGATCGGCTGTAGCTTTATGAACTGCGGCTTGCCGGGATTATTGTTACTGGTCTGCGGCGCCCTGTTCTGGGGGGCGGCCGGATTTCTGACCGGTATCGCCATGTTGACAAGCGATGGCTTCGAGCCTGTTGATTTGAATACCCAAGTGACGATTAATAATATCTGTGTCTGGATATCGTCCCTGTGTCATTTGGCGGGGGCGGCCTTTTCACTGCGGTGGAAACTCACCTTGCGCCCATCGTACCTCTGGCTCGTGGCGGGCTATATGGCAGTTTTTGGCGTTGTAGGGCTAGTCGTTTGGGCCGCGTTCTCGGGTTGGACGCCGGTTTTCTTCGTGCAGGGCCAGGGCGGGACGCCGGTGCGGCAATTCGTGCTGGGTTCCGGCATTGCCATGTTCGTGTTCACGGTTTTCCTGCTGCGCTCGATGAGCCAGTTAAGTTCGTCCTTTTCCATGTACGGATATTCCCTCGCATTGCTGCTGCTTGCGGACGGGCTATTCGGCATTATGATCAAATCTGTCTACGCCAGTCCGCTGTGCTGGGCGGCGCTTGCGGCGCAATTGCTAGGCAGTGTCTATATGCTGGTGGCGGCTTTCGTATTGATACATGAATCTGGCATGCTTGCAATCCGGCTGGAGCGGCCGACAAACTGTAGCCAATATTATTACGGTGTGACTATTGCGATAGTCACGGTCGCCGCTATCGTGCGCCTGGTGTTCTTTCAGGAACTGGGGATGCGCGTCGCCTTTATAACATTTTTTCCGGCCGTGATGATCGCCGCGCTCTACGGCGGCCTGCGCGCGGGCTTTTTGGCTATTGTGCTCTCGAGCTTGTTGGCGGATTACTTCTGGATTGGGCAGGCGTGGCGATTTTCAATTGAAGAACCGGGTGATTGGCTGGGTATCGCGGTTTTCATCGTCAGTGGCGTCATGATTTCCTGGATCACGGAAGCCATGCATCGCGCTCAGGCGCGGGTCGCCGTGGCCGAGACCGAAGCCCGGTTTGTGGCTGAACGCAAGAGCAAGGAAGCCGAGCTTCAGAAGCTGAACCGGACGCTCAGCATCATCATGCGCAGCAGCCAGATCATGATGCGCGCTACTGATGAAATGGCGTATCTGAATGAGCTATGCCGGATCATTGCTGAAGACTGCGAGCACACGATGGTATGGATAGGCTATGCGGATCATGATGAAAACAAGACTGTCCGGCCGGTTGCCCACGCCGGTTTCGAGAAAAGTTATCTCGAACGTTTGAACATTTCCTGGGCGGATAACGAGCGGGGGCGCGGACCAACGGGTACCTGCATCCGTACCGGCAAGCCCAATATCTGTCGCAATGCATTGGCCAATCCTCATTTCAAGTCCTGGCGCGAAGAGGCGTTAAAGAAGGGATATCCCTCGTCTCTGGTCTTCCCCCTGTTTGCCGATGCCGGCTACCAGCTCGATTTTTTTCTTACGAAAGGCTACGCCTCGGCGCTGGCCTTTCCCTTGTTTGCCGATAATGCCGTCTTCGGCGCCATCACTATCTATTCCACGGAACCGGAACTCTTCTCCGATGATGAAATTAAACTGCTCGCCGAGTTGGCGGACGATCTCAGCTTTGGCATTACGGCGCTCAGACTGCGCGAGGAAAACAAACAGGCCGAGGCGGCGCTGCAGCGCAGTGAAGAACGGTACCGCACACTCTTCGAGACGATGACCGAGGGGCTCTCGTTCGATGAAATCATCTGTGATGATGCGGGAAAGCCTTGCGATTTGCGCGTCCTGGAAGTCAATCCGGCGTTTGAGTATCAGACGGGCTTGAAGGCTGGCGATATCGTTGGCCGGACCATTCTCGATGTGTTCCCGGAAACCCGGTCCTCATGGTTCGAGATTTATGGCAAAGTGGCTCTGACCGGTGAGCCTGCGCATTTTGAAATGTGGGCCGGCGCCCTGGGGCGATGTTTTGAAATCAGCGCGTTCCAGACCGAGCCGGGCCGGCTGGGGGTTATATTTTTCGATGTGACCGACCGCAAGCGTGCCGCGGAAGCATTGCAGGAAGCCCATCGCCGCAAGGATCAGTTTCTTGCCATGCTCGCTCACGAGCTGCGCAACCCGCTGGGACCCATCTGTAATGCCGTGCGGGTGCTGAGAAAAATTGATCATCCCCATCCTACGGCCGAGTGGGGATACGATGTTATCGACCGGCAAGTGCAGCATATGGCCCGACTGCTGGATGATCTGCTCGATACCGCCCGTATCATGCAGGGTAAGATTATATTGCAGAATCAGCGTATCAATCTGGACGATGTGATCGCCTGCGCCGTTGAAAGCTGCCGCCCGTTCCTCGAGTCCAAAAATCACCGTCTCGCGCTGTCTCTGCCGACGGAACCGCGATGGCTGGAAGGCGATGCGATGCGTCTGGAACAAGTTATGATGAACCTGCTGAACAATGCGATCAAGTACACGCCGGAGGGCGGCGACATCAAACTGAACGTTGTGGAGAAAAACGGTTGGGCGGTGATCCGGGTTCGGGATACCGGTATTGGTATCGAGCCGAAATTGCTGCCGCATGTGTTCGATATTTTTATCCAGGCGGATTGCTCGCTTGCCCACTCTCAAGGTGGCTTGGGACTGGGCCTGAACCTGGTGCAGCGCCTGGTCGAGCTACATGGCGGCTCGGTCACGGCCGCCAGCGCGGGCCTTGACCAGGGCAGTGAATTCACCGTCAGGCTGCCGCTTCTGCCGGTTGAGCATGTGACTATCGCATCGACATCCGAGCCGGTCTCGGCCGGCGCTTGTGACGCAGCCGTAAAATTCCGGATTTTGGTGGTCGATGACAATATCGACGGCGCCGAAAGCCTTGCCGTTCTGCTGCGCATGTCTGGGCATGAGGTGATAACCGTGGCCTGCGGCGTTGATGCGCTGACATGCTCGACTGATTTTCGACCTCAAATCGTTATACTCGATATCGGGCTGCCTGACATGGACGGCTACGAGGTTGCCCAGCGGTTACGTCAGTCGCCGGGAACCCGATACGCGAAACTGATCGCCGTAACCGGGTACGGACAGGATGAAGATAGACAGTTTTCGCGGCAGGCCGGTTTCGATTACCATTTTCTTAAGCCGGTCGATTTTCATGCGATCAACGAGATTTTGATGACGGTTTCCAACGGCATTGTGCCGTCGTTGCCGTCTTAATGAAGCGGGAATAATCAGACTAACTCTCAAGATGAGTCGCCTATATTAGAACAATGTCAATTGTGCATAAATGCAAACGGCAACACAATTGCTTGTGTTGCCGTTTGTCAAAATGCGTTTTAGATGATGACGCTTACATCATCAGCCTGCGGGCCTTTTTGGCCTTGCGAGATGCTGAATTGTACTTTTTGTCCTTCATCCAGTGAACGGTAACCGCCTGAACTCAGGATACTTTTGAAATGTACGAAAACATCAGGGCCTGATTTTTGTTCGATAAAGCCGAAACCTTTTTCAGAGTTAAACCATTTAACGATGCCGGTAGTCATTGTAGACATAATAAGTCCTATAGATATATTTAATTAAAGCCTGTATAGGCTGGTAGAGCTGGTAAATTTGGAAATTACAAATGAAGTACAGGACGAGAAACTAAATGAAGAGACGTCGAAATGGAAAACAAAGGGTAAATCATATTTTCTAGCTTCCGCCCATTGTAGGCGTTATTCCGGTGATGTCAAACTTTATTTTTGCAAGCGCCGGATTTTATCCGGGGTGAAGCGCTGTTGATCGGCGTCTGTTTTCAGGATCGTTGTTTTTAAAAATACCGGTGGTCATCTCACCGCCAGCGGATGTACTATCTGGCTAAAAGATAGCTTGAATCAGCTCAGGAGCACACCATGAACGATAAAGAATGGGTCGCCCGGCATGCGGTCCAGCAGGTTCAGGACGGCATGATCGTCGGTCTCGGCACCGGTTCGACCGCCAATTATTTTATTGATGAGCTTGCGCGGCGCTGCGCCGATGAAGGCCTGCAGGTGACCGCGGCGGCCAGTTCCGTGGTCAGCACGATCCAGGCCCGGGAGCGCGGGCTGCCGCTGGTGGCGCTGGAGCATCTGAGCCGGCTCGATCTTTATGTCGACGGCGCCGATGAAGTGACGCCGGACATGACCCTGCTGAAAGGCCGCGGCTACGATCTGGTGAGGGAAAAGCTGCTGGCCAGGGCCAGCGATGTGTTCCTCGTGCTGGTTGACCGGAGCAAGCAGGTAGGGCGTATCGGCGAGCATTTCCCTGTGCCGGTCGAGGTTATGCCGTTCGCCTGGCAGCTGGTCAAAAAGCGGCTCGAAGCGCTGGGCGGGCGCGGCGATCTGCGCCGGAATGCCGCTAATGACGGGTTGGTCGTGACATCGCACGGCAGTCTGGTGCTCGATATGGTTTTCGATCCGGCGTTCGAGATTGAGGCGCTGGACGCCGCCCTGAACGATACGCCGGGCGTCGTCGAGCACGGTATTTTTCGCGGGCTGGCCAGCGCCGTGTTTATCGCGGCCGAAGGGCAGATACAGGAATACTGGGCCACGCAGTGTTAGCGGTGCGTGCTTTGCAACAAGTTTTTTCACTGTAGGTTTATTAAGGAGTCATTATGATAGAGAAAGACCAAGAAGCACCTTTTTTCCGGGCGATGGACCAGAACAACAAGCTGGTATACTTATCGGAGTTCTTTGGCAAGAATGTCGTGCTGTATTTCTATCCGAAAGACGATACGCCCGGCTGCACGATAGAAGCCAACGACTTTACCTCGCTGGCCCAGGATTTCGCCGATCTCGATACCGTCGTGATCGGCGTCAGCAAAGATACCTGCGAATGCCACAGGGCTTTTATCGACAAATACAACCTGAACATACCGTTGCTGGCCGACACCTCGGGTGACTTGTGCAACAAGTACGGCGTCTGGCAGGAAGTTGAAAAGGAAGGCGAAAAGAAGATGAAAATCGTGCGTTCGACGTTCATCATTAACAAGGACGGCAAGGTGGAAGAGGCCATGTACAACGTTAATCCCGAAGGACACGCGCAAGAAGTATTGGAGAAGGTCAGGCGGTTAGCGCCCAAAACCGAAAGCGAAGAAGCTGCCGGCTGATTGCTGAAACAGTAACCACAGAGGGCACGGAGCGTCCGAAATAATTTTATCTGCGCTTTCTGTGGCAATTATGATCCATCTTCAAGCGGTGCTTCAGCAAGAAGGGATTATCCTGTCTGCCGCATCGAGTACCGCGGTTTTTAACCGCGGCATTCGAGCCGATAGTGCCGCGTCTGCTTTGAAGAAAAAAGCATTGTAGGTGCGAATTCATTCGCACTAATATTTCTTCAGTGCGAATGAATTCGCACCTACATTTGGAACCCGACTCAAATAAACGTCGTGTTAGCGACACATCATTAAACCAAATTCAACCATTCAAAATCAGTTACCAATCACTATCCCAACCCGACAATGACCAAACCCAGGCACGATTTTTTTTCCACAGGACTCAACGAATCCGATCCCGAAATAGGACAAGCCATTGCCAGCGAATTAAATCGTCAGTACGACCAGATCGAACTGATTGCGTCGGAGAATTTTGTCAGCCGCGCGGTATTGCAGGCGCAGGGCTCCATCCTGACCAACAAGACCGTCGAAGGCTATCCGGGGGCGCGCTATTACGGCGGCGCCGAATTCGCCGATCGCGTCGAACAGCTGGCGATTGACCGGGCCTGCCGTCTGTTCAACTGCCGCTACGCCAACGTACAGCCGCATTCGGGCAGCAATGCCAACCAGGCGGCTTTCCTGGCCCTGCTCGGCTACGGCGATACCATCCTGTCCATGGATGTGGCGGCAGGCGGCCATATCAGCCATGGCCATCCGGCAACCCAGACCGGGCGGCGCTACCGCATCGCCAGCTACGGCGTGAGCCGCGAGGACGAATGCATCGATTATGCCGACGTGCGCCGTCTCGCGCAGGCACACAGACCCAAGCTGATCATTGCCGGCGGCTCGGCCTACAGCCGGATCATTGATTTTCCTTATTTAAAAAAGATCGCCGATGAAGTCGGGGCTTACCTGCTGGTCGATATGGCGCATTTCGCCGGCCTGGTCGCGACCGGTTATTATCCCGATCCGTTTCCGCACGCCCACGTCGTGACCACGACCACCTACAAGAGCTTGCGCGGCGCGCGCGGCGGCCTGATCCTGACCAATGACGAGACTATCGCCCGGAAAATCGCGGCGGCGGTTTTTCCCGGCGTGCAGGGCTCGCTGCTGCTGCATGCGATCGCCGGCAAGGCCGTGTGTCTGGGCGAAGCGCTGCAGTCCGAATTCAAGTCCCATAATGCCCAGGTGCTGGCCAACGCCAGAATCCTGGCCGAGGGGCTGGCGAAGACGGGGTACCGCATCGTGTCCGGGCAAACCGATACCGGGCTCATGCTGGTCGATTTGACGGCCAAGGGGCTTGACGGCGCCCGGGCCGTGGCCGCGCTGGAAAAGGCGGGGCTGACCTGCAACAAGAACCTGATTCCGTTCGATCCGCTGCCGGCCGAGACCGCCTCGGGAATCCGGCTGTCGGCCAATGCCGGCACGACGCGCGGCTTCGGCACGTCCGAGTTTGCGCAAATCGCCGGTTGGATCGCCGAAGTACTGGACGGGCTGGCTGGAAATGCCGGTCATGCGGCTGTGCAAGCCCGCATCCGCGAGCAGGTTTCAGCCTTGTGCCGGGCTTTTCCGATTTATCCTGAAAGCTGATGTGATGCCTGCGGCGTGCTAACCACGAAGGTCATGAGCATTCTTTGAGGACTGTGAACCTTCGTGTTCTTCGTGGCAAAATTCCCGGGTTTGCCTAATATTTGCTGAAATTTAACCATTGCATTTCTAAAAGGCTAAGCGCATGAAAACGATACTGTGTTATGGCGATTCCAACACCTGGGGCTATATCCCGGGCCAGGGCCGGCGCTATGCGCCTGGCAAACGCTGGCCCGGCATCATGAGCCGCGAACTCGGCGATGATTACCATGTCGTCGAGGAGGGCCTCAGCGGACGCTATACGGTCTGGGACGAGCCGTTCCGGCCCGGCCGCAACGGCGCGGCACTGCTGCTGCCGCTGCTGCAATCGCACGCGCCGCTGGACCTGGTGATCCTGATGCTGGGCACGAATGACGTGCTGCATTTCAGGGATAATACGGCGTTCGACGCGGCGCGCGGCGCGGAAATATTGGTCGATATCGTGCAAAGAAGCAGCTGCGGCGTGGATGATCTGCCGCCTGATGTGCTATTGGTCAGTCCGCCCAAAATCACCCGGCTCTCCGCCGAACTGAGCCTGAAGTGCCATGGCGAGCCTGATAAATCGGCCGAGTTCGTGCAATATTACGCCGCTGTCGCCAGCGCCGCTGGATGTTATTTCATCGATGCCGCCGAGTATTGCAATCCGAGCCCCGTCGATGGCGTGCATCTGGATGAAGCCGGGCATTTGGCGTTGGGTTTGGCGATGGCCGCAAAAGTGCAGGCCTGTGTATAAGCAGACCGAATAAGAGAAGCGTTTTCGTCAGAGCAATTGTTACCGGTTTCCCTGGCGCGGGTGTTCATGCGGGTTGCCGCGGTCGGGACGCTGTCTTCGGTCTTGTCTTGGCGCCGCCATTTTTCTGCCATTTTCCCGATTCCCGTTATGTTGGCGATTATTATTCCAGGATCTTTGTTGCCCGGTACGGTTCGGCATGCGGCGTTGTTCCCGGCGCGGGTTAGGATTTTCGTTTTTTCTGCCGTTGAATTGCCCGCGATCAGGGCGGCCGGTTACAGGTGCTGTATAATTGCGCCGCGGTTTTCCTCCCTGCCAATTGTCCTCCCGGAAGCGCTGCTGCTGATCATGATTCGGTTTTCCGTGATTTTCCTTGCGGGACCGGTCGATTCTGTGTTCCCAGCGCGGATTGCCCCACTGAGGTGTGTTATTTAGCTTGCGATCGGAATGGTAATGGTTGCCAAGCTCAGGAGACGGTGGCCTGCGGTGATCGGCCTGCCAACGCGGACGGTAGTGATCATGAAGATGATTGATGCCGGGAGTATAGTAACTGTAACCCGGCCCGCCTTGATAATAAGACCGTTGGACAACCGTGTAACCGCCGCCATAAGATGCGTCGCCAGGATAATACGGTTGAGAATAATGGGCACAGCCATTCAGCAGCAACAAACTGATAAAAAATACCTTTTTAATTAATGCATTCATTTGTTATATCCTTCGATATACGGGGCTGGGCTAGACAATAAAAGAAGGAGGCTGAATGAGAGATGAACTGACCACACGGATCGTTTTGCCGATAAACAAAATGTAAAACGGCAGGCATTTACACATAATACCGATATTGATAAGGAATAAGATGAAACATAAAGTAGTCGATGCACTCATTTCCCCCGAAGGCCGTCTCGACGTGCTGTCCAAGGTTGAAGTCAGCAAACTGCTGGATACCAGCCAGGGCGGACTCTACCAGGTATTCCGCAACTGTTCGCTGGCGGTGCTGAACTGCGGCAGCGCCATGGATGACGGCAAGGAACTGCTGGAACGGTACGCGTCTTTTGATATTCACGTGGTTCAGGAAGAGCGCGGCATCAAACTGGAATTGACCGGTGCGCCCGCGCACGCCTTTGTCGACGGCAAGATGATTAAAGGCATCAATGAACACCTGTTCGCCGTGCTGCGCGACATTGTTTATATCAGCGACGAGATTAACGACAATCCGAAAATCAACCTGGAAACTACGGACGGCATCACCAATGCCGTTTTTCATATCCTGCGCAACGCCAACATCCTGCGTCCGATGACCAACCCGAACCTGGTCGTGTGCTGGGGCGGACACTCGATCGACCGCATAGAATACGATTACTCCAAACAGGTCGGGCATGAAATGGGCCTGCGCGGCCTGGACATCTGCACCGGCTGCGGGCCGGGCGCGATGAAAGGGCCGATGAAGGGCGCCGCCGTCGGCCACTCCAAGCAGCGCATCAAGAACGGCCAGTATCTGGGCATCTCAGAGCCGGGCATTATTGCGGCCGAATCGCCGAATCCGATCGTGAACGATCTGGTGATCATGCCGGATATCGAAAAGCGTCTGGAAGCCTTCGTGCGCACCGGGCATGGTATCATCGTATTCCCTGGCGGCGCCGGCACGGCCGAGGAAATCCTTTATATCCTGGGTGTCCTGCTGCATCCCGATAATGAAGACATGCCGTTTCCGCTGATCTTTACCGGCCCCGACAGCGCCATAGACTATTTCGATGAAATCGACCGTTTTATCGCCGGCACGCTGGGCCCTAAAGCGCGGCAGCGTTATCAGATTATTGTCGACAATCCTGTGCAGGTCGCGCGCGAAATGCATGAGGGCATCAAACAGGTGCGCAGTTTCCGTAAGGAAAAAGGCGATGCCTATTATTTCAACTGGTCATTGAAAGTTGATCCGGCCTTCCAGCAGCCGTTTATTCCCACGCATGAAAACATGCGCAACCTGGCGCTGCACAGGAACCAGGAACCGCATGTGCTGGCCGCCAACCTGCGCCGGGCTTTCTCGGGCATCGTCGCCGGCAACGTCAAGGCCGACGGTATTCGTACGGTCGAGCAATACGGTCATTTCGAAATTCGCGGCGACGCCGGCATCATGACACTGATGGATTCCCTGCTGGCGTCGTTCGTCGCGCAACAGCGCATGAAATTGCCCGGCAAGGCCTATACGCCCTGTTATCGCGTCATTAAATAAGGGCATTTGGTACAATGGGCAGGACTCAGTCTTGCCCCCTTTGTTTTATGAAAGTCATCTTAACGGAAAAGCCGTCCGTCGCCCGCGACATAGCCCGCTGCCTGAATATCCGCGACAAGCGCGACGGCTATTTCGAGGGTAACGGCTACCGGATCACCTGGGCGTTCGGGCATCTGGTCGAACTGAAAGAACCGGACGACTATCACAAAGAATGGAAGCGCTGGTCTTTGGAATCGCTGCCCATCATCCCGGAAAAATTCGGCCTGAAGGCGCGCGGCGACGCCTCGGCCAAAAAACAGCTCAATACCATCAAGCAATTGTTCAAGGCGGCCGATGAAATCATCTGCGCGACCGACGCGGGAAGGGAAGGCGAGCTGATCTTCCGCTACATCCTGTCCTGGAGCCAGTGCCTGAGCAAGCCATTCAAACGCCTGTGGATCAGCTCTTTGACGGATGATGCCATACGCAAAGGCTTCGCCCAGTTGCAGGACGGCAGGCTTTACGACAATCTCTACCGTGCCGCCAAATGCCGCAGCGAATCCGACTGGATCGTCGGCCTGAACGCCACGCGGCTTTATACGCTGAAATTCGGCCAGAAGGGCACGCTGTGGACCATCGGCCGCGTGCAGACCCCGGTGCTGGCGCTGATCGTGCAGCGCGATGCCGAGATCGCCAATTTCATCCCCAAGGATTTCTGGGAATTGCAGACGCTGTACCGCGAGGCGGTTTTCCAGTACGTCGGCGGACGTTTCGACCGGCAGGCCGATGCCGAAGCGCTGCTGAGCCGGATCGACGGGCACGAATTCCGGATTACCGACGTCAAGGGCAAAAAGGAGACGGTCAACCCGCCCTTGCTGTACGATCTGACCGATCTGCAAAAAGACATGAGCATCCGTCATGGTTTCACGGCTGACCGTACCCTGACCTGCGCGCAGCAGTTGTACGAGAAAAAGCACATCACCTATCCGCGCACGGACAGTCGTTATTTAACTAATGACATGAAAGCCGGCATGAAGCCGCTGCTGGAGAAACTGCGCGGGCCGTTCGGGCCGCAGATAGCGCCGCTCGACCTGGACAAATTGGCGCTGAGCGCGCGTTATTTCAATAATGCCAAGGTCACCGATCACCACGCCATCATCCCGACCACGACGCTGCCCGGCACGCTGTCCCACGATGAGGAAAAACTCTACCAGGCCATCGCCATACGCTTCATCGCCGCCTTTTACCCGCCCTGCCTCAAGCAGGTCACGACGGTGCAGGGCGAGACCAACCAGGTGAAATTCAAGGCCATCGGCACGGTGATCGTGTCGCCGGGCTGGCAGGCGCTGTACAAAAACGACGGCAAAAAGGACAAGGAGCAAAAGATTCTGCCCGAATTCACGCAGGGCGAGACGGGGCCGCATCAGCCCTCGGTCAGCCAGGGCAAGACCACGCCGCCCAAGCCGTACACCGAAGCGACCTTGTTGAGCATCATGGAATCAGCCGGCAAGACCTGCGACGATGAAACGCTCAAGGAAGCGCTGAAGGAAAAAGGCCTCGGAACACCGGCGACCCGAGCTGCCATCATTGAAACGCTGATCAGGCGCCGCTACATCGAACGGCAGAAGAAAAACCTGCTCAGCACCGAGTCGGGCCGCCATCTGATCGGTCTCATCGCCGATGACCGGCTGAAATCGGCGGCCATGACCGGCGAATGGGAATCCAAACTCAAGCAGATAGAACAGAGCGCTTATGATCCCGACCGGTTCATGGCCGAGATCATCCAGTTCACGCAAAAAATCAAGGACGAATCGACCCGGCCGCTTTACGATGCGGGCAAGCTGGGCGATTGCCCGCTGTGCCATAAGCCGGTCATTGAAGGCCGGAAAGGCTACGGTTGCAGCGGCTGGAAAGACGGTTGCCAATTCGTGCTATGGAAACAGACATATGGCGTGCCGATCACGCATGATCTGGCCAGTCAGTTGCTACAGCTTGGCCGGACCCTGCAGGCTGTCGCCGTTCATATCGACGATACCGTCTTCAATGCCCAACTGACCCTGAACGGGCAGGGCGAGACCGGCTATATCAAGGCCACAGTCCAGATGCAGCCGGCCGAAAGGGAAGCCATTGCCGCCTGCCCGTTATGCAGCGGCCGCATCATCGAAACGGCCAAGGCTTACAGTTGCAGCGAATGGCGCAACGGCTGCAAGGCCGTGATCTGGAAAACCATCGCGCATAAAAAAATCACGGTCGCGATGGCGAAAAAAATGCTCAATACCGGTCAGACAGGCGTGTTGAAAGGCTTTAAATCGGCCAAGGGCACGGCTTTCGATGCCAACCTGAAATTCGTCGACGGCAAGGTTCAGATGGATTTTGCCAGCCGGCCAAGCAAACCGGTTTGAGGTTTCGGTATAATAGTCACTTAAATCAATCACGAGAGAAACAATGAGCAACGTATTCAGTTTTACAGGCACTGTCGGCCGGGACGCGGAAGTCCGGTATCTACCATCGGGCCAAGCCGTGTTGAATGTCACGGTAGCCAACAATATCGGTTTCGGCGACAAGCAGCAGACGCTGTGGGTGCGAGTGGCATTATGGGGCAAGCGTGCCGAAGGCCAACTGCAGAATTATCTGAAAAAAGGCCAGCAGGTGTTCGTCTCCGGCGAACTGACTCAGAGGGAATATCAGGCCAATGACGGCTCAACCAGGACCAGCCTGGAAGTGAACGCCAATATTCTGGATCTGGTCGGCGGCCGTAATGCCGAAAGCAGGCAAAGCGAGCCGCAGTACCAGCAAGGGGGCAGACAAAATTCGTCATCGAGCGTGCGCGAACCCGCATCGCCTCAACAGGGCGGCGGTTATGACAATTTCGACGCGCCGTATGATGACGATATTCCTTTTTAGAGGATACCTGAGACTGGTTTTGTAAATAATACAAATAAGCCCCTGATTAAAGGGGCTTTTTTTGTGCTAAAGAAAATTAATGTTCAGTTTCTCTATGGCCTTATTCAGAACGTTTACCTGTTATGTAGACGCATGGGCAGAATTTTTAAAGACATTCCGGCATTCATCGGCATCAATTCCACAGCCATATACTAAGATTGGATCGTCAATCATGTCCCTGTTTAAACATAGGATGTGCCGACGACAGGAGGCGCATCGTTCGCGAGCGATGCATTTCACTGTACCGCCTGGAGCGCCTGTTTTTGATCTGCGCATCCTATGCAGGATTCTAATTTCAGGCAGTCATTTTTAGCCGAATCCTAAGCGTACGTTAATCTCGCCAATATATCCTGATTAAGTTCGCATCCTCTGAAGCAGCATGTCTTGGCATTGCGTCATCATGGCTGGAAAGGCGACCGCGCCAATCTGTCCCGCTAACTGAAACTACAGCAGTACGGTTTTACCCTTTTCAAAATCCCTGACAAGAAGTTATTTGTCCCTTTATGAAAAATCCTCATTCGAAAGTTAAATTGCTGCCCAGCAAGCCGCTGGCCTTTCTCTGGCATTATATCGGTGTACGCCCCTGGCATTTTGGTGGTCTGATGATCATTATCTTTGGTGCCGCAAGCTGCGCGATCGCAGTTCAGTACGGCATGAAGCTGCTGGTTGACGCCATGGCCGGCGGCGATCGCGTCCATACTGCCGTCTGGTACGCCTTGGGGCTATTGATCGGCCTGATCGTCATCGAGAACACCCTTCTGCGTCTAAGCGGCTGGCTCGGCTGCCGCACAATCCTGGCCAGTTGCGTGGACATGCGCATTGACTTGTTCAAATACCTGACCGGCCACTCGATGCGCTACTTCCATGAGCATCCGAGCGGGTCATTGGGTAATCGCATCTCCTCGATCGCCGGTGCGGTCGAGGCGGTCTACGGAGGGCTGATCTGGAGGATCATGCCGCCCATCGTCGATTTCCTCGGCGCCATGGTTGTGCTGTTCAGTGTCGACCAGCGCATGGCGTTGACGCTGTTCGGTTTCGCGATCACGGTCTCCGCGCTGATCACCGGCCTCGGCATCCGTGGCCGTGCAAAACACCAACACTATGCGACTCAGGCCTCAAGGGTCGGCGGCGAACTGGTGGATGCCGTGTCCAACGCCTGGACCATCAAGGCCTTTTCGGCGTGCAGCCGCGAAAGCGAACGCCTCGCTCAGTTGTTTGGCGAAGAAGCGCACGCCCATCGGCGCAGCTGGATGCATGTGGAGCTGGCCCGGGTAATACATGATATCTGCCTGTCGCTGATGGCCGGCGGCATGCTGGTATGGGCCATCAATTTGTGGCTGGCCGGCGCCGTCACCACCGGTGATGTGGTCATGGTCAGCGCGCTGAGCTTCCGCATCCTGCACGGCTCGCGGGATTTGGCCCTGGCGCTGGTGGACAGTACGCAGAAGATCGGCGCTATTGCCGATACCCTGCGCATCATCAACCAGCCGCACGACCTGGAAGATCCCGTGCCTCGGCTGGCCCTGAACCAAGGCCGCATCGACTTTGAGAATATCCGCTTCATCTATCGGGGCCGCCGCGAGGTATTCAAGGATTTCAGTCTGCACATTCCAGCCGGACAGAAGGTCGGTATTGTCGGCTCATCCGGTGCCGGCAAGTCCACTTTGATCAGCCTGATCCAGCGCCTTGATGATGTACAGGACGGGCATATCCTGATCGACGGGCAGGATATCCGCAGCGTCAGTCAGGACAGCCTGCGCGAGAAAATCGCCGTGGTGCCGCAGGAGACCGCGCTGTTCAACCGTAGCATCCTCGAGAACATCCGCTACGGCCGTCCCGATGCGAGCGATGAAGAAGTCTATGAAGCGGCGCGGCACGCCTTCTGCGACGGATTCATCCGCGAACTGCCGAACGGGTATCGGACCGTGGTCGGCGAACGCGGCGTGATGCTGTCCGGCGGCCAGCGCCAGCGTCTGGGGATTGCCCGCGCTTTCCTGAAGGATGCGCCGATCCTGATCCTGGATGAAGCCACTTCGGCACTGGATACCCAGTCCGAGGCGGAAATCCAGGCGGCGCTGAGCGAACTGATGCAGGGCCGCACGGTGCTGGCGGTGGCACACCGTCTATCGACGCTGTCCGGCTTCGACCATATCGTCGTGCTTCATCAGGGGCGCATCATCGAACGCGGGTCGCCTCATGAGCTACGCCAGAGTGGCGGCGCATTTGACACGCTCTGGCGCCTGCAGGCGGAAGGCTTCAACAGGGAGCCGGATATTCACCTGAAACCGAAAAAGAAAGGATCCGACAATATACGGTCGTTGAGTTACGACACCGAGTAGATGCCAGGACGGCATTTACAACGCTCTAAGTGGGAGCGATGCCTTTATGCCCTTTAGGGTACACATCGCGACTTGTCAGAGTGAACCATGTTCTGCCAAGCGCGGCTGTTATATGCGCAGGTGCGAATAGTGCGAATACCCTGAAGGGCACAAGTACCCATAGGGCATAAATGCATTCGCACCTACAATTTACTCGCCATAATTAAATTGGCTGACTACCAGCTTACAGCCGAAGGTTCGCCATATCGGATGAACTCTCGCTTCCCGGGGATTCCTTCGGTAACCACCTTCCACACATCGCCATCAAGTGCCTGGTATTCCCGGAAACTGCACGGCACGCCTTGCGCCTCTATGATATTCGCCCTGTCCATGAGGTGGAAATGAAGATGGGGCGCCGTCGAGTTACCGGAGTGACCGACATCAGCAAGATGTTGACCAACGGTCACCTGATCGCCTTCGTGAACCTGCACGGAACCGCACCGCGCATGGGCAAAGAAAGCGTAAATTTCCTCGTCCCTCATTTTCAGGGTTACATGGTTCCCCAGGACAGACCTGAGATCTTTCGTCTTCTCCGGATCGAAGAACAGCGTATTCTTCAGGACCACTGCAAAATCTGTCAGCAGGTGTAGCCGCTTTCTTTCCGCCCACCCGTCTTTCGCCGTCACGATCGTGCCGTCAAAAGGAGCATGAATCGGTTCTCCCCAACCATAGCAGTCTTCAAGGCGGATACCGAACAGCACATAGGCGGTGAGCGAAGGACGGAAGAATTTCCAGTCTTCCCCCTCCCTTTCGATTCGCACAAAGTCATATGCGAATCGCTGGCCGAGCCGATTGCTGCCGTGACTCGGTATCCGCTCTGCCGGCGTGCTCCCGGCTACCCATTCCCCACGTAATGGGAAATCTACAATTACGCGTTCAGGTTCTGCAGTCAAGATTGTCAAGGATTACACTCCAGCGTTAGGTTTTCTATACGGCATAACCAACATTTCATGCATGATAAACGGGCCGGGATTATTCCAAAAGACTTATTTCTAATGGCTGGAATACGGCTCTCGTCCGACATTTAAGATGATTCAAAGGCTGATTTGGGCTGGGAACGGCCAATCCTGTCAATATTCAAGTATAAGGGCCTCGCGCTGCCGTGGCGTATGCCGGCGCAGTCAGACGATGCAGCGCCAATCTTCCGCCCGCACTTTGGTTTGGTAATCAAAGTCAGGCGGATGGTTCCATTGTTTGTGTCACCCGACAAAAAATTACATTTCACCGGCCGCCGCGCTCGGGGATGCTGAGATCGGGTGGCGGCAGAACAAGGAATCCCTCCGGCACCAGAGCGGTCGCCAACATCACTTCATTGATGTCGCGATGCTCGGACCAGGTCTGGGTCCGTCTCTGCTCAGGGGCGCGCCAGAAAGATTCGATCCTTTCGCCAACGGGCACATACTGCGTTAGCTCACGCAGCCGCAGGCGCACGAGTTCATACAGCCGCCGGTTCAGATCATCGTTCATGTGGAATTTAATCGGATCGCGGTTGGCCGCTTCCGCCATCAATCGCACCGCTTGCAGCCCGATGGCCAGGCCGAGTTCGCGAAAGGCGAGCCGATATTCCGCCGGAAGTTGCAGTTCGCTACCCGCTGTGTAGGAGCGCAGCCCCGCGAGCGATGCCTCGAGCATGACCTCAAGAAGATGCAGGTCCGCCATGCTCCCTTGCCGCAGCAACTGCTCCAGGCGGTAGGCGTCCATCAGCAGGCCGCCGATCCCGAGCGGATCGGCTGTTGTTAAATCATCCATGGCAATCATGGCTTTAGCCTGTCGGATCTCATCGCTAAGCCAGGGGCCGGCATTCTCTCGCGGAAACTCGGCAGCGGCAGCATGCAGCTGAACATAGGTGACGTAACTGTCCAGCGGATCGTGCTGGCCCATGGAGGCGACGAGCGGCCGCTTCAGGTCGATACTCATTTTCCAATGCATCCGTCGCGGGCCGCCCGCCAGTGGAAGATAGGTGAACGCATGGTGCGCGGTCTCGGCGAGTTCCCGCGCCCAGGCATTGAACCGAGGCTGCCCCGTCGAACGCGACAACCGGTCGAGCGCGTGCATCCATTTGGTCAGGTAGTGAAAGTACTGGCCGTCGCGGTCCCATTCCAGCCGCTCGTCAAAGGCTTGGCCGGGCTTGCGCTCGGGTAAACTTTTGCCGATCCGAAGCCCGCCACGGGTCGGGTGCTGCTCCCCCTCTTGCTCGCTCAGTCCGCTGATCCATCCCGTACGCGGATCGTCGCCACGATGTCGCCCCAGCGTGTGATGCACGCGGTCAACCAGGCGCAGGGCCAGTTCCGTGTAACGCTGTTTCCCGGTCGCGCGCGACAGGCCGAGAAAGTTGCAGACCGCGAAGGCATCCGTCCACAGGTAGCGCTGCTGGGGACGCTTGGAACTCAGTCCGGTGCGTTCCGCAAAGCCGGTCATCAGCTCGACAGCTTCTCGTACACGGGAATCCGGCATGGTTCTAATCTCCTCTTGCGGGCCCGCAACCGCCGTCGCGAGTGAAAGAAATAAAATTATCAGATAGGCAAAACTGCGCATCGGCGAGGCATTCCTATGAGATAGGCTTGATAACGTTTCTTAACGGCACATAAAAAAAGCTCCCGATTAACGGGAGCGAGGTGGTTGCTATGGTACTGCTATGATCAAGTTTCTTACCCTACTGACATCATGGAACTGTTTGCGTTTCGTCAAGCTGTAGCTGATGCGGTTAAAAAAGTGCGGATACCCTGAAGGGCGCAAGTACCCATAGGCATAAATAAATCCGCACCTACACCGGAAATTCATCCGCGCACTTGAGGACGTTATTTTATGCGCGTTCCTAAGTACTTGGTCATGGCAGAGGAGTGATCGCCCGTGTTTGAAAACAGTCAGGCTACACGGGGCATTGCGAAAAAAGCGGGCCCCGTTTGATGGCGGCTCGATGAAGCGGGCGGCGATCAGGCGCCGGTTCGATCATAATCCGCTTTCGAGCGTTTTTAATTTCTCAAGGTAATACGGTTTTAATTTATAAATCTTGGCGGGCCGGGAGGCGCCTTGCCTTGATAATGCCCCCGCTATTTCTTCAATCACATCCATTTCCGCTATCTTCCGCCGGAAAGACACTTTATTCAGTGTGTCGCCAAGACAGATTTCATAGATTTTTTGCAACGTCGGCAAGGTAAAAGTCTCGCCTGCCAAAAAGCAGGGCAGGGAAGAATATTGCGCTTTATTCCTGATACGGTTGACCGTCGTCTTTATAATGTTCAGGTGGTCGAAAGGCAGGTCTTTCAAGTCATCAATGTCGACCAGCGACACCTGGGGATTGTTCGCCGCTTCGATCACGTCCAATGACACCAGGGCAAAATACACCACGGACACCGACCAGCCTCTCGGGTCCCGGAATTTGCCCGAAAAAGTCTCCAGCTGCTCCAGATAAGGCGGACGTATGCCCGTTTTAGTCTTTAACACCCGCAGAGCGCTGTCCAGGCAGTCGTTATCTTCCTGCTCATGCACATAGCCGCCAGGCAGCGCATCATAGCCTTGGAAGGGCGGATTTTCGCGTTTTGCCAGCGCCACATGCAGCTTGTCATTCTTGATAGTCAACAGGACCACATCAATGGTTTGGATAATGGGTGAGGTCATAATAAAAGCCTAGTTAGTTACATTTTTATACTAAAGAAAAGGCAATGATTGTCAAGACAAGAAAAAGCGCTGATTTTTTATTGTATATATAGTTGCAAATTGAAACTAAGTAAACTATGCTTAATCCCAACTTCTAAAGGAATCAGGGAGACTCAATGAAAAAACACATTCAACTGGTTATTATCGACGCGCAAAATGATTTTTGCGATTTGCCGGCCGCCTATTGCCCAACGGTCCAGGGCGTCGGCTACAAGCCTGCATTGCCGGTATCCGGCGCGCATCAGGACTGCCTGAGAATAGCCAGGCTGATCAATGAGGGCGGCGCCGGAATTACCACGATCGAGGCCTTCATGGATACGCACCAGTACCTGGACATAGGGCACGTGTCTTTCTGGATGGACGCCGATGGCCAGACGTTGACCGAGGCGTCCAGGATCACCTTGAATGAGATCATGGAAAAAAAATACCGTCCGCGCATGGCCGGGGTGACGGAACAGCTTATAGCCTATTTCGGACAGCTTGAACAGGCAGGGCTCGATGCCATTTATGCATGGCCGGTCCATTGCCAGATTGGGTCATTCGGCCACAACATGCATGCCGATATTCTGGCCGCGTGCACGGGATGGGAAAGGCAGCAATTAAAGCATGTCGAGTATATCCAAAAGGGCGAGGATCCCTGGTCGGAGCACTATTCGGCACTGCAGGCGGAAGTGGCTGACCCGGACAAGCCTTCCACTTTACTGAGACAGGCTTCCATCGATAAGTACCAGTCGGCGGATCTGGTGCTTTTTACCGGGGAGGCGAGCAGTCATTGCGTCAGCAAGACCCTTTTGGATGCGGTGCATAACCTTGGCATTGAATGCCGGGAAAAGCTGGTGGTGCTGACCGATTGCATGAGCGCAATCCCCGGATACGAAGCAAAAACCCGGGATATTTTTAACGAAATGGCGGCGATGGGGCTTCGGATGACGACTTCGGAAGCGATTCTGCCGGAATTAATGGCAAACACACAATAAGGACAGAGGGAGACAGACCGATGATCGTGAAAAGTTTACTGGAAAACGACATGTACAAGTTCACCATGTGGCAGGCGATGCTGCATAACAATCCCGGCGCCATGGCCGGATACAGGTTCTTGTGCCGGAGCACGCCGGAGTATCCGTTATCGCAACTGGCCGGCGATCTCAATAACGAACTGGACCATTTGTGCACGCTGTCTTTTCAACAGGATGAACTGGACTACCTGAAATCCTTGCAACTGTTCAGCGCTGACTTTATCGCCTTTCTTACCATTTTCAGATTTCAAAGGGATTTCATCAGGGTGGCGGTTGAAAAAGACACCTTGATGATCGAAGCCGAAGGTCCGCAAATTCATGTCATGGGCTTTGAAATATTTTGTTTATACCTGGTGTCCGAGCTGTATTTCCGCCGCTTTGACCAGGCGGCGCTGCTCCGGGAAAGCCGCGGCCGGCTGCGGCAGAAAATCGGGCTGATCAAGCGGTATCAATTCAACAGGAAACATCCCTTCGAGTTTTTCGATTTCGGCTTGAGAAGACGCTGGTCAGGCGCGTGGCAGGATGAGACGGTCCAGACCTTGAAAGCTGAACTGCCGGCCTGTTTTAAAGGCACCTCCAACGTTTATCTGGCAAAAAAATACAATCTCACGCCGACGGGCACGATGGCGCACGAATACCTGCAATCCTATCAGGCGAGTGGGTACAACCTGCGTGATTTCCAGAAAAAGGCCCTGACGGATTGGCTGAAGGAGTTTAACGGCAGCCTGGCGATCGCCTTGACCGATACGATCAGCATGGACGCTTTCCTGAATGATTTTGACCGGCCGCTTGCCAGTTTGTACGAAGGCATGCGCCATGATTCCTCCTGTCCATTTACCTGGGGCGAAAAAGCGCTGGCGCATTATGCGAAATTGAATATCGATGCCGACACCAAGCGTCTGGTTTTTTCCGATGGCCTGGATTTTCCGCTGGCTTTGAAGTTATACGAGCACTTTGCCGACCGCATTAAAGTCGGCCACGGCATCGGCACCCATCTCACCAATGATGCAGGGATCAAACCGTTAAATATCGTCATGAAACTGATGAATCTAAACGGCCGGCCCGTCGCCAAGCTTTCCGATGCGCCCGGGAAAACGCTCTGCGAGGATGACGTTTATGTGGCTTATCTGAAACAGATTTTTAACTACGCCGCATAAACCGGGATAAATGGCATGATCAAAATTGCAATCAACCAAATGAATTCAACCGTTGCTGATTTTCAAGGCAATGCGGCAACCATGAAGGGCGCCATGAAACAGGCGGCTCAATACAGTTCGGATTTACTGGTGTTTCCGGAACTGTCGCTTTGCGGCTATTACCCTTATGACCTGATCGACGAACCTTTCTTTCTGAAACAGGCCGATCATGCCTTGATGGATCTGCTGGCGTTTTCAAAACAGGTCCCGTCGTTGACGGCCATTATCGGCACGGTCCGTCACAACCCGGGCCAGGGCAAGCCTTTTCATAACGCCCTGGTGGTGATCAGCAACGGGGCCATTGTGACCGAGTATTACAAGCAATTGTTGCCCACCTATAACGTCTTTGATGAAAGACGGCATTTCGAGCCCGGCCCTGTGGCGCCCTGTGTCATCACGATTGGCGCCGCCAAAATAGGACTGATCATTTGTGAAGACGGCTGGAACGACAGCGAAACCGAATACAGGGAAAACCCCTTCAGGCAGTTGATGGCGCAAAAGCCTGATCTGGTGGTCAGCATCAACGCCAGCCCGTCCAATATCGGCAAGCGCGAGCAGCGCCACGACATCATGTCCAGTGTCGCCGCACGTTACGAACGGCCCTTGCTGTATGTGAATTCGGTGGGCGGACAGGATAGCCTGGTATTCGACGGGGCGTCATTCGCCATGGATAGGAACGGGGCGCTGATTTTCGAAGCGGCGCGTTTTGGCGCCAGCCAGGAATACCTGGCGTTTGATGCCAGGGAAACGGGCTTCCTGTTGCGCGCCGGCGCTATTGACGCCATGTCCGACAATGAACTGGCTTTCAGCCAGATTGTATTAGGGCTAAGGGATTACGCGCGCCGCTGCGGGTTCAGGAAAGCGGTGGTCGGATCATCGGGCGGCATCGACTCGGCCTTGACGCTGGCCCTGGCGACGGAAGCATTAGGCGCGGAGAATGTGACAGCGATCACCATGCCCTCGGTTTTTTCCAGCGAGGGCTCGATAACGGATTCCGAAGCCTTGTGCAACAACCTGGGGATTGAACTGATCTGCCATCCTATCAAGGCCCTGGTGGAACAATATGCCAGGGATTTCGGTTCGGCTTTTGACAGAACCTTGAAAGGCCTGACCGTGGAGAACCTGCAAGCCCGTATTCGCGGCACGATTTTGATGGAGTATTCCAATGAGTTCGGAGCATTGTTATTATCGACAGGCAATAAGTCCGAGATATCCGTCGGTTATTGCACGTTGTATGGCGATACCAACGGCGGTTTGAATCTGATCGGGGATCTTTATAAAACCGAAGTTTATCGTTTGTCCCGATATATCAATGACCGGGCCGGGCGGGAACTGATTCCTTCGGACATCATCAGCAAGGAACCTTCCGCGGAGCTGGCGCCCGATCAGAAAGACACGGACAGCCTGCCTCCCTATGAAGTACTGGATGAAATCCTGAAATATGTCATCGAAGGCAAGCAATTATCCCAGGCTGAATACCGGCGGGTGAAAGCTTATGTGGGGCGGGTCAATGAAACCAGCCACGGACTGGTCGACAGAATCATAAAAATGATTGCCCGCAATGAGTACAAACGCTGCCAGGCGCCGCCGATCATCAGGATTCGGGCAAGAGCGTTCGGTAATGGCAGGCAAATGCCGATCACGGCAAAATATTAAGGTAGAAGAAAAACGCGCATGAACAAGAAATTCAACGTAGCCGTCGTCATCGGCCGCCACCAGATTTCCCATGTCGGGCATGAACTGCTGAAGCGCAAGGCGCTGGATATCGCCGAGCGGGTGGTCATTATTATCGGCTCATCCTTTCAATCGCGGAATCCGAGAAATCCGTTCAAATGGACCGAGCGCCGGGACATGATTCTTTCGACGCTGTCGGAGGAAGAGCGGACGCGCACTGCCTGCGTCCCGATCCGCGATTACTACAATGACGACCGCTGGAACGCGGAAGTCAAAAGGATTGTCGGCGAGTACGCCAGCCAGGATATTGCGCTCGTGGGGCATAAAAAAGAACGGGACATCGACACTTATTATCTGGATGACTTTAAGGAATGGAGCTACATACCGGTTGAATCGAATACCAAAATAGACGCCTCGGAGCTGAGATCCGTCTATTTTGAAGCGGAGGATGTGGACGTCTCGCTTTCGGCAATAGCCGACTGGATACTGCCGCCCGTCAAACAGTATTTGAAAGCCTGGTCATTGCGCGCCGAATACCGCGAGCTGGTAAGAGAATATAGAAAAGTGAAGCAGGAACAGGATATGTGGAAAGGAAGCCCTTATCCGGTCATTTTCAGTACGGCCGATGCGGTCGTGAAAATAAACAATTCCGTGCTGCTGGGCAAAAGAAAGAATTATCCGGGCAAGGGATTATGGGCGCTGCCCGGCGGCTTTGTCGAAACCGGTGAGCGTGTTTTTACCGCGGCCCTGAGAGAGCTGAAGGAAGAGACCCAGATAGGCCTGATGCCGGTATCGCTGATCAACGACTTCAAAGCCGTTAAAGTGTTTGACCATCCCAAACGCTCCTGTCGCGGCCGCGTGATTACCCATGTCCATTTTTTTGAGTTGAGAGGCGTCAAGTTTCCGGCCATTCAAGCCGCCGATGACCTGGAAGAAGTGGCATGGATAGCGATTGACCGGCTCAACGACATGGAAGAGCTGTTTTTTGAGGATCACTTTCATATCCTTAATGAGTTTTTGGGCCTGCGTTGAAAAACAAGCGCGCTGACCCGGATATTTCATAAAGTGTAAAAGCCTGAATTTGATCCGACAACTTACAAACTCAGTTTTAACTGCACATGATATTGAATGGTTTAAATCGCCCCATTGCACTTTTTAACTCGAATTTTTTGAATGGCGATAATTAGCATTATAGCGGCCAGTTGTTGAATTGCCTGGGCGAGTCGGTTGTAAAAAGTATTGAAGCTGTCTGGATCTGTTTATCGTGAAAATGACGTATGTTATCCCGCTTAGAACTGCAACGTTTTCAGGAAAAATGTTTTGGTGCTGTTGTTCGGTGTGTAATATATGCAGATCTTGAGAATCACTTGTTATACTGAGAGACTATTGTCCGTATTTAACCCGAAGCGAACTTTAATTAGGTAACTACCCCAAGAATTTACAGAAAAGAAAATAAAGGAACGGACAGGCATGAGCGGAAGCCAAACCAAAAATGCAGCGTTAACAACTGCTTTAGCGTTTCATTACCAAGTACTGATCGGCTTGGACAAGTGCTTTTCGCTTGAAGAAGGCCAATCTGTTTGGTTCGAAAAAGACGGTGACGTAAGCCTAATTTCGCCAGACGCGTTGGCATCAACACAAACTGAAGTGAAAGATTACTCAGCGGCACTTACTGACCACCACGAAAACCTTTGGAAAACGCTAAAGAATTGGCTGGCACCAGAGTTTGACCACGCTCAATATGGTGTTTTGGTGCTTCACACCACCCAAGCTTTTGGCGCGACTACTCGTCTAAGAGACTGGAATTCACAAAGTTCAGAACAACGCCTACGAGTACTAAAAGATATTTTTGCGGAACGTACCGAAGATCAACTTAATGCCGAAAAACTATCAGAAATAATAAAGCTGCAAAAAAAGGTAATGGTAGATTCGTCTGACAAGGCGTTGATGGCTGTTCTAGCTAAAGTCGTACTGCATGTTCAATCGGAAGATCTGAATTCTTTAAAAAAAAGTTATTACAATAAGCTAAGTGGTTATATTCCGCCTGCAAATAGGCAAGCCTTTGCTGAAGGGCTGATTGGGTTTATATACGAACAGGCAAGCAGTGCAGAATGGGTAATTGAGAAATCAGCGTTTGATCAAAAGCGGGAATCGTTGGTCGCCAAGTGGGGGCCTAGACCATTTACTATTCCCGACTTCGCCCAAAGAGATGCAACAGAAGAAGAAATAGAAGCTTATATCACCGCACTTTTCGCTCAGAAAATTTGTGAGATTGAGTATGAGTGTGTCTTGCCAGAGGCTATTGGTGATTGGCTAGAGTTTATAAACTCATCAATAGAAGAACTCCACGGTTATCCGCAATATAAGAAAATGGTTGAGCGATACCGGAAGCTATGGATTCGCACATTTTCTGCAAAATATCGCTCGGCTAGTCGTAAGCAGGGAAGCTCTACCTCGATATCACAAGACTTGTTTGATCAAGTAATAAGCGAGGCACCATTTGGTATCGATGGCTATCCAAATCCAGATTTTGTATTCAGAAACGGTTTAATACACGACGCAATGAATGATGATGAGCGTGATTTAAAATGGAAGATTGAGCCATGAGCAGTATTGTCAACGCTCTATATGAGTTGAACTACAACCCGTTCGAGTACGGGGCATATTTTGCCTCGTTCTATGCAGCTGTAGGCGAAGTAGAAAATAATATTTTACTCGCTCCTTTAGTGATCCCTCTGTGCAGTCATCCTGTTTTTGGTAAAACAATTTCTGGGGCTGTATTTGGAGAGAAAAAACAAAGTTCAATTTGGTCCATTTTCAATGAGCGAACCAAGCTGTACGACCTACAAGAACGCATAGATGGGTTTCAAGCATTAACAGAGCAATGCATTCAATATTGTTTGGTCAATGACTGGTTGTCTGTAGACGAACAAAGCTTGGCCCTTCGCGCATGTGATGTATCTGATTCTGATTCGGTATTTACCAATCAAAAAAGTGCAGAGAAGTTAGGGCGGTTATTTAGCGGTCACTCAGTGGTCGAGATTTATGCGTTTTTAGGAGTGAAACCGCGATGAAAACATTAATTCATGAAATTGGCGTTATTGATAAGCAAGGAAACAAGCACCCTGTTGATTTTAAAAAGGGGCTAAATGTTGTCACTGGTAAGTCATCGACTGGTAAAAGTGCCTTAATTGAAATCTTTGATTATTGCTTTGGTAGTGGTGAGAACACCATTCCAAAAGGGGTCATTACCGATAGTGCCGCTATTTACTATGTTGCGCTTTCGGTTAATGAACAAGCTATGGTGATTGCACGTGATCCTGACATAGCGAGTAAGGCCTTTTTTCGTCGTGTTGATTCATTCAATTCTGACGATATTGATCGCGATTATTTTAACAGTAGCTATTTCCGCCCGTTAGATGAGTTTAAAAATCATCTAAGAGACTTTTTCTTAGATATAGATGATGTGGATGAATCTTTGGCTGCTAGAGCCAATCGGCGGTTTAATGCTAAGGCGGCTACCCCGTCAATACGCAGCTTTTCATCGTTTATGCTTCAGCATCAAAACCTTGTCGCTAATAAACATGCGCTATTTTACCGATTCGATGAAAAGGAAAAACGCGACCAGGTGATTGATCATACCAAGATCTTTTTAGGGTTAGTTGATCAGAAATATTTTCACTTGTCACAAGAGAAAGAACGGTTAAGTGCCGAGGTTAGACGTTTGGAGCGTCAGAAAGAGACAAACAAACGTGCCTCTGAAAACTACAAGCAAAGCGTTGGCCCTGTTTTAAGCCAGCTTTATGCTTTGATGGGGTTTAAAGACGATCCGCTAACTTTGCAGCAGGTACTACGCCATCCACAAGACGCCAAAGACCAGCTCGACAGCATTATCGTACCTGAAAAAATTAATCATAACTCCGATGCTGTTACTCAACTCTACAATCAACTCAAGCTGGAGCGCACTCAAAAGACTGCCGAACTCAGAAAGTTGCAACGCCAAGCTGCATCAATTGACAAACATATTCAAGAAGAAGAACGTTTTGTTGATAACGTAAAACAGTTTAGCTCGCCAAAGCAAGTTCACATATCCGCTTCAGTCTGCCCGTTTTGCCATACTGAAAAAGACACATTGCGAAAAAGTGCAGAAAAATTACAGCAAGCTATTACGAAAGTATCGGGTAACCTCGCACAAGCGCGCCCAATGAAAGCAAAGTTTGAATCGTCTTTGGTTGAAGTACAACGTAACATTGAAGTTTTTGATAAGGAGTTGACCGCGTTAAACCTGCAAATCACGGAAATTGAGAAGACTGAAAAACAGTTGGCGGAAAAAAAGAGCCTGTATGAAAGTATATTGATGCAGAAGGCCAAGCTATTTGTACTTCTCGATACACTCAACATGGCCGATGATGCCGAGCTTGAAAAGCAAATTAAAGCATTAAACAAACAGCTTAAAGATATCAATAATGACCTTAAACAATACGACGTACAAAAAGGACTAGAAAACGCCGCTGCAAAAGTAAATGAATATATGGCTGAAATTGGCAGCCATTTTGAATTTGAAGCCAGCTATAAGCCTATCAACCTTCATTTTTCTTTTGAGACATTTGACCTCTACCACTTAACGCCCGAGAACGAAAAAATCTACTTAAGATCAATGGGTAGTGGTGCAAACTGGTTGTATAGCCATGTAACGCTCTTTTTAGCGTTGCACAAATATTTTGTTGAGCTGGGTGATAAATGCTCTATTCCGTCAATACTGTTTTTTGACCAGCCAACTCAGGTGTATTTCCCTAACTTCAATCGCGACAACTCTGAATCTTTTGAAAAACAAAAAAGCCAGGAAGCTGAGCAGCGTAAGACACTAAATGTTGCTCAAGATATCGATGAAGACATTAAGGCTGTTCAAAACCTATTCAGCCAGCTCTCGATTTATTGCAATGAGCTTGAGCTGAACAACGGATTTAGCCCACAAATCATCGTTACGGACCATGCGGATAATTTGACCTTGTCGAATGGGCTTTCGTTTGAGTCTTTGGTTAACGGCAACAGATGGCGAATGCGTGGCTTAATTCATCCTGTAGAAGAATAAATACGCGCTAACAAGCGTATAGGTCAGTTCACGAGATTGGGGGCAGATTAAAATAATGTCCGATTTTGGCAGCATTCGAATTGTTAGACGAAGACGAGGGTAGCGTATAACAAGGCGCTGCTGTCGGACAAATTTTACGCTACGCTCCAAATTTGCCGCAGAGCGCGGCGTTAGCTGCAGAGCTGCCTATGAATCTCATTCAAGAGGGGACTGGTAAAGTCAAGTTCTATACAAGCATGCTGGACGTCGAGGCGTGGCTGGGAATTACCCTGTCGGGTTTTGACTGGCATATTTCCGATATTGACGGTGGCTGGGAAGGGCTGCCTGATCCGGCATGGGTCACTGGGAGGGAGCTAAAGGCTAAGCTGGTCGAGTATGATTATCAGTTCGTTTGGGCCGTTTTTTCAGCCTTTCCATCAGGTGCCCAGGCGATTCTATCCGACAGGCCGTATGCGGATGGGAATCCAGATTTTTGGAAAGGCAAACCATCCAAACAAATCGAAAACGCTGTCTTTGAAATAGTCTGTTGGGACAGCAGTGCAACATTATTTATCGGGCTTCCCGATGAGTTGGGACAGTCCGTGCTTGCCAAGGCACCGGGTATCAAAGATTTGGACAAATACAATGATTCAAGAAGCAATTAACAACCACATCGAGTCCGACACCTTACCCTTCCGCTGCGCTCCAGGGCAAGCCGCGGCTCATATAGAACGATAGGCTTATTAAAAATGGACGTCTCAGATTTACCTTTTAATAAACTCATTGGGCTGCAATTGACGCCAGACGAGAGCGGTTTTCAAACCTGCTTGCCTGACGGGCAGCAGTACACTAACCATCTCGGCACGGTTCATGCCAGTGCCATGCTAGCTGTCGCCGAGGCCGGTTCAGGGGCTTTTCTAGCTCGGGAGTTCTCGGGGTATTCCAGCGTCGTCCCTGTTGTCAGGCGACTTGAAGCAAAGTTTCGTAAACCAGGCGTTGGACAAGTATCGGCAAGATGCGTCGTTGCGCCGGACACGCTTTCAAAGTGGACTGCCGAGCTTAATGAGCGCGGGAGGCTTTCTGCGCCAATTCCCGTCGAGGTGGTTGACGCCACAGGCAATGTGGTTCTGTCAGCTACAGTCGAATGGTTCATTTCCAATGTGCCAGCCTGACCCGGGGTTCAAAGGGACGCTTCGCTGCTCCATGCGCCCCTTAACTCAGCATTATTATGCCCTTAAGGAGGAATGACATGAAGTACCTGCTCATTATCAGCCATGATGACTCTTTTACTCCGACTGAAACCTTGATAAGGGACATCGGTACCTGGATAAAAGAGATGGAGCATCGGGGAGTCCGTGTATACGGCAATCCCTTGCGGCCCCCC
>SWBY01004950.1_pt1 | contig 66094 bp, 56 predicted proteins | sample 4693071 | NCBI WGS metagenome assembly SWBY01 (sample SAMN10267273, study PRJNA491770) | bioreactor metagenome | isolation source: DHS bioreactor inoculated with marine methane seep sediment | place: Japan: Omine Ridge, Nankai Trough | collected 2006-05-06 | reverse complement strand
TCCGGAGAAGGAAACCTGCAATTCAGTGATGGAATATTGAATAACCGAACCCGACTGACTATAATATAAATAGGAATTTTAACCTTTCAAGGGGGGTTCAATGAAATTACTCAATACTATTTTAGTTCTGTGCATGACAGTTCCGGTTATGGCCGGCTGGTCCGTGGAGACAAGTCCGGTAACCGTTCATTTAAATGGTGTGTATGCTCTGAATACTGATGATGTCTGGATTGCAGGGAACACCGGCACAATTCTTCATTATGATGGTACGGATTGGACAACGGCGGACACCCCCACAGACAAGAATCTGAATGCCATCCAGATGATCGATAATGATGAAGGCTGGGCAGTGGGCAGTGAGGGCACCATCCTTCACAGTACCGGTGGTATCTGGGAATCCATAACGGGGTACAGCGAGCAGGTGACATTTCAGGATGTTGTTGCGTTTGCTCCGGGAAATGTCTATGTCATCGGGTACAGCCTTCTGGACGGCGGAATGGTATTGAACTGGAATGGGACGGATTTTTCCACGGTTCATGCCACATCGAGTAATCTCATCGATATGGCCGCCACCGGACCCGATGAGATCTGGGTGGTGGGCGGCAATGATTACCGGGTGTATTATAACGGTACCGTCTGGACGGAAGATACCGTCAGCCTGGCGGACCCGATCAAACTGTTCAGTGTATCTTTTGATACTGATGGAATGCCGGTGATCCTGGGTACACGAATGCCGGGTTGGGACAAGGAGATCATTTACGGCCGGACCGCCACCGGGGAATGGACCACTTTGTATAATAACTGGGGACCGTCTTTGATGAATATAAACATCTATCAGACCCGGGGATATGCGATGGGTAAGAACGGAAAAATGCTGGAACTGTCAATCTATGGATGGGCGGCGCTCCCGGAGATGGTCACTAACCAGTTGAATACGGTTTATCTTCTGGATATGTCACGGGGCTGGGCAGTTGGAGACAGCGGGTTGATTCTTCGATATAAATCGCCTGCTATCGATATGCTGACGGGAATCAACCCCGTCACCGGCGGCGATCTGTTTGAAGTTGCGGCGAACATCCAGAACCCCGGCGCGTCACGGGAACTACAGGTGCTTATGCTGCTGGATGCTTACGGCACATTTTTCTTCTGGCCCGCATGGAGTTCCGATGTCAGTTTTGAAACCCGGGTTCTGCCTGAAAACACCGATCAGGAAGAGCAGCTTTTCAGTTTCACATGGCCTTCGGGTGCGGGTACAGGTACTGCCACGTTCTGGGGTGCGTTAATGGACGGATCCGAACTTCTGGCATATGACCGGGAAACTTTCAACTGGAATTAATCAGGGCAATAAACCATTCAGCCACAGGATCGATGCGGTTAACCATAATCCGGCATCCATGGTGATGTTCCGTGTAATCCCAAGAAACTCCAGGCGATGAAAAGAGACCACAAGATATATCAGGTAAAGAATGGGAATCAGGGAGAGTACACTCAGTGACGGGTAAAATATCACGGGAATGAGCGCGGTAAACCCTCCCAGAAAAATCATTAATTTTCGAGATTGATCGGTTCCCAGAAGGACGACTGCCGAGTGTGTTCCCGAGATCCTGCTCAGGAGAGATGATCGCATTTCAAACATCAAGTCCCGAAGTAACAAGAGACAGACCAGGTAAAACCACAACATGTATATTGCGGGGTTTACCGTGTTCCAGGCAGGGAGCAGGACAGCGATAGACGCAATCATTCCCGCACGCACAAATTCCGGAATCAAAAATTTCGACATCCGTGACCACCAGGATACCGTGGATTGTTTTCTTCTACGGATAACGGATGGGTCCGGATATTCCCGAAATATCCATGCGGCCGCCAGGACGGGAATGATGAGGAGTCCTGAGAAAGGTTTCTTTGTGTACAGTTGAACCGCACCCGAAATCAGACAGAGTGAGAGAACAAAGGAGATGCCTGTATTTTCAGCCAAATGTGCTATTTTGAGCAAGTATTTTTCCCATACAGACCGGCTATTATCCCGTTCCAGTCGACGCACGGATTGGATCACATCCTGTATCACCCAATTCGGTGTGGACGCACCGGCACTTATTCCAACATTCCGGGCATCTTTCAGCAGATCCCATGTGAGATCCTTTTCGGATTGAATCATCACCGTCCGGGTAATTTTCGAGGCAATATCCGCCAGGCGCCGGGTATTGGCGCTGTTTTTTCCACCAATAACGATGACGAGATCAGAAACATCCGCCAGGTCATGCACATCCGTCTGGCGACGGGATGTCGCATCGCAGATGGTGTCAAAAACAAAGCATTCCTCAAATTTTTCCTTCAGTTGCGCCACAGTATCATTAAATACATGACGATCCTGAGTGGTTTGAGCCACAATACAGACGGTTTTTCCAGGCGTCATTGCCGCAACATCATCCGGACCGGACACAGCGATTCCACGATAACCTGAATAACCAAGAATACCATCAACTTCGGAATGTCCCACATCACCCACAATCACAACTTGTACATTTTTCCGTGAATATTTCTTTACAATTCCCTGGACGCGAGCGACCCGGGGACAAGTGGCATTACAGATCTGAACATGTTTTGCTTTAAGGTCAAGCCGTTTTTCCGGAGGCACGCCATGTGCCCGGATCACGACATGTTGTTCCTGAAGGTTTTCATCCGGGTCAAATTCATCGATACCGCGACTGCGAAGGATATCGATCACTTGTGGATTATGAATCAGAGGTCCCAGTGTTCTGACGGGATGAGCCGGATCATTGGGGACAGCCAGAACCAGATCCAGTGCACGACGGACTCCAAAGCAAAACCCTGCACTCTTAGCAACGCGAATTTTAAATGACATCAGCAACGAATGGGATCAACCCGATGATCAGGCTTTCGGTGGCGGTCCAGGAATTGTTTTGTCGATTTTGTCCTTCGGTCCATCGGGTTTTTTCTCAGTTTCCTTTACCGGGGTATTTTTCTGAGATGCTTTGGCTTTGTCGCCACCCTGAGATTTCAATGTTTTGGGTTCCATATCAATCCGGCCTTTGTATACGGCGCCTTCTGTGACGACTACCCGGGGAGCGACAATGTCACCATACATCGCACCGGTGATATCAATGGTGATTTTATCCAGGGCCACAACATTGCCCCGGAGAGTACCCAGGACGGAAACGGATTTAGCTCGGATATTTCCTTCAATATTACCGCCATCACCAATAATCACTTCGTGCCCGATATCAAGGGTGCCAACAAATTTCCCTTCCACTCGCACAGAACCTTCCCCATTTACTTCACCATTAAACACCAGTCCCTTCCCAATAATTGTTGTATTGGAGGAGGGGCCTTGAATCGGTGTCCGTGGACCGGGGTCAGGCTGCTGCCGTTGTGGCGGAACCTGCTGTGTTGAATTGGGCGGATACCCGGATCGATTGTTGACGTTACCCGCCTGTTGTTTGGAATCCCGGTTATCGATCCGACCGGAACGAGGGGTCTTGAAAATTGCTAACATCTAATCACACTCCCTGCAAATACACGTATGAGATTGCTCACTTTTGAGATCTGCTCAAAAAGCGATCCTTCTTCGAAAAGCGGGAAACGGGATTCGAACCCGCGACTTGCAGCTTGGGAAGCTGCCACTCTACCAAACTGAGTTACTCCCGCAGAACCATCCCGGCAAATTGCATTAAGAAAACTATCAAAAGGTTACCGGGGCCGTCAACATATATTACCGGATCACTGAGTCATTTACTTGAGTCGTTTTCTCAGATCCTTGAGCAGAATGGGAACATTCCGATACTTTTTGTTTTTAGTTTGAATCTCCTGGAGGAGCTTCAATGCTTTTTCGGGTTCAGCGAGACTATCATGAAGCTGTGCAAGATCATATTGAACACTCAGCATTTCCATCTCACTGAGATCAGCATTTTTTACTACTTTACCCAGAAGTTTTACTGCCATTTCCGCTTCATCTTTTTCGATATAGCAATGCGCCAGCAAACTGCTGCTTTTCGCCATATGTGTCGGAAAATCAAGGGTTAATTTAAATTCAGCAATGGCTTCATCCAGAAGACCCATCTCTTTATACGCAATACCCAGATCATAATGCGTATCAGCATCTTTCCCCTGCGGACGGCTGATCAGTTCCTCACGAAACTCGCGCACAACGTCAGAAAGATTATTGGACAGGCTGGAGCCGGAGTCATCTGTTGCCCGGTAATCTTCCGGTTGGACAGTAGCCACATGCGCTAGCGCGACGGCATCTGATTCCATGGTTTCCAGGTCCACAAGCGGTTCAAAATCCGATCCCATGGGAACCATATCTCCACCGGTTTCAGCAGCGGCAGGAACCGCAGCGGTTTTATCCAGTGAGTTTAGTGCTGATTCCAGTGCAACGTTTCCCGGACTGACATCCAGACCTTGTTTCAGAAGATCCACTGCCTGGTCAATCTCATCATTCCTGATCAGAATATCAGCACGGTTTTCAATTGTCTGGGCCACAAGATCAGGTTTACCCATTTTCTCATAGACTTCCGTTAGACGTTCCAGTGTTTCTTCATCATTAGGATTGATCACAAGGATGGATTTCAATCGCTCTGCGGCTTTATCCAGCAGACCATATTTCATGAACACACCGGCTTCAATTCTGAATTCCCGACTCTGATCTTCCGTCAATCCAATCGCTTCCTCAGCAACGGCTGTCGCCGCAGGCGATCCGATCCGATCTTCCCCATCATCTTCCATGTCGATACTGAATATATCATCCGCCAAGATCTCATCATCCGAGTCAGGCAACCCCTCGCTCGCCGGTTCGTCAAACATGGGTATACTGATTTTTTCAATTTCCGATGTATCGAAGAGGGATTCCAGGGCATCAGAATCCTCTTCAAACCCGGTAACATCCGGGCTGAGATCAAGAAGTTCTTCTTTTTCCAGTTCTTTATCGTCAAGAACCGAATCGAAAGCCGGTTGGTCCACGAGTTTGCTGATTTCAATCGGTCGCCCTTTTAATTCAATAGAAATCTGATTAAACCGTTGTTTGATATCACTGTCCTGGGGATCCATAGAAAACAGCCGTTCATAAATATTATAAGCTTCTTCCAGTTTACCATCGTTATAATAGATTTCCGCCATTTCCCGGAATGTTGCTTTGGCTTCTTCATGACGGTTCTGTTTTTGATATATCTCAACTTTCTTTTCCCGGATTGAAACGTTATTTTGTTCCAGTCCCTGAAGTTGGTCGAGTATATTCAGGGCACGGTCGTAATCCTCCCGTTCCATGGCAACGCTGATGATTTCTTTCAGCTGCTTAAACGCTTCCTCATAATTCCCTTTCAGGATATAAATCCGGCCGAGAATTTCATTAACACCTTCCTGGCTGGGATCCAGTTTGTAGACATTCCGAAAGACTTCAATAGCCTCATCAAGATTTCCACTGTCCATATGAAGCCGGCCAAGCGTAGACAGTGCACTGATATTATCCGGGGTTTTCTCGAGGATTTTATTGAGCACTTCCCTTGCGTCATCAATACGCTTCTCAGCCAGATGAACACTGACGATACCCCGCATGGCGGCTTCATCATCATGTGATTCCACCAACGCAGCTTCAAAACTTTTTATCGCAGCCATGGTTTCACCGCGTTTGATAAACCGTTCACCGATCTTTACGCGTTCCGCACAGGCTTTTTCCTTAAATCCCTGTTGCGAATATAACGTTGCCAGACGTTCGCGAATGGATAGATTTGTCGGATCGAGATCCGCAATCTGCCGGTAGGAATCCAGGGCTTCCTCAATCCTGCCATCATGCTCATGGTGTTTGGCCAGAAACTCATATTGAGTAATTGCGTCCTGAATCAATCCCTGGTCAGAATACAGTTGCGCCAGTTTTTCATACACACCGGTCCGGGATGGCTCATATCGCAAAATTTTCTTGTATATGGCAAGTGCTTTTGGAATAAAACCTTTTTCTTCATAATACTTACCGGCTTTCTCGTATTCAACGATAGCCTCATTACTGTTATTGGCTCGAATCAGCAAATCACCGATCGTGTTGCACAGACTTGTTTCACCGTAATCAGCCTGAGTTAACTTACGATACTCACTAATCGCTTTTTCGTAATGACCCTTCTTGGTATATTTACCGGCATTTTTTAAGATCTTCTGTTTGCTTTGTGCCATGATTTCACCTTCCGTTGTTGTACTCTGATGGACTCTCGATCTTATATTTCCAATCAATAACTGTCAAGGATCTAACAGCTCAGATCCGGATAATTATCCCGGGCAACACCATCAATAATTTCCAACTGCCGGGAACTCAGTTCAAATGGTTGAAACTGGATATTGTGCCGATCCTGAAACCCCTGCTGAATTGCCCGGGATACGAAATGAAAATCCGGGACTTCCGATAACTCCCGTTTCAGTGATGTCACATGAGATGAATCCACCGCTGTCATCTTGCTCAGAAGGCTTTCCCAGTCATTGGAACAGTATTGGAAAAGGAGTGATCCATGTTGAAGAATTCCTCCGGCAGTACGTTTCTGGGCTGAACCAAGTATCTTCCTGCCGGCCACAAGGATTTCGTACGCTGAAGGTGCGGCGAAACACGAGGACATGGCGCCTTTTCTTACCCGGTTCTGACGATTCTCCGCCATTTCCGCCCGAATACCCATTATCTCAAATGACCGGACAAAGGCTTCCCCGATAATTTTATATGAGTCCATAAGGTCATTGTGATAGGGGAACCGATTGGGATGACCAATAATCGCGTATGTCAATTCTTTATCATGAAGGACGGCTTTTCCGCCGGTGAGACGCCGGACAACAGGCACATTTCGTTGCACGCAGACATCCCGATTAACGTGACGATCCACATTTTGCGCGTATCCCAGACTCAGTGTCGGAGCAGACCATCCGTACAGGCGCAATATTGGCGGCGAATCCAAATCCACTTCACGAAGCAGCAGCTCGTCCACCGCCATATTCCAACTGCCTGAAGCAGCTTCATTTATAAGCAATCGCCATTTCAATGGAGTTACCGAGGCAGATAATCAGCGTCTGTTATACGCTTCAAGCCCCTGCTCCAGGACGGTGATGGCATTTTGCAAATCCTTCTGATTCAGCACATACGCCATTCTCACCTGATTTTTCCCCATATCCGGTGATGCGTAAAAACCGGAACCAGGCGCCATCATTACGGTCTGTCTGTCATATTCGAATGATTCCAACATAAATCGGGCAAAATCATCTGAATCGCTCACCGGAAGCGTCACCATCATATAAAAGGCCCCGGTTGGTTTTTGACAAAAAACGCCCTCAATACGGTTTAAACCCTTAAAAAGAATGTTCCGGCGCTGTTCATACTCAGAAATGATTGCGTTTATATAGTGCTCAGGCACATCCACAGCAGCCATAGACCCGATCTGTTCCAGTGTGGGCGGACATAACCGGGCCTGTCCCATGCACATCACCGCATCCAGGAGTCCTTGATTGTGCGTGACGATACAGCCAATCCGGGCACCGCACGCCGAGTATCGTTTCGAAACCGAATCCACCATCACCGCCCGGTCACCCAGTCTGTCAATGTGCAGTATTGAGGTTTGTTTCAGTCCATCGTATGTGAACTCCCGGTAAACCTCATCTGATATAATATAAAGATCGTGTTCCAGAGCGAAATCAACCAGGGTTTCCAGGGATTCCCGGGGATATACGGCGCCGGTAGGATTATTGGGATTGCATATCATAATCGCCCGGGTGCGGTCCGTCATCCGTTTTTCAAACTCATCCATCCCCGGGATCTGAAACCCGTCTTCCGCCCGGGTGGGCACACCGATCACATCCACGCCGGCCATGACACCAAACCCGTTGTAATTTGTGTAAAAGGGTTCCATGACCAGAACGTTATCTCCGGGATCAGCTATCCCCATGAGGGTAAAAAGCAATGCTTCCGATCCGGCGGTGGTAACAAAAACTTCATCAGTGGTCACCGGGATATCGCATTGCTTGTAGTAACGCACCAGAGCCTGGCGGTATTCCAGAAGTCCATTTGAAGGTCCGTAGGCAAGAACCTTACCGTCATAATCCCGAATAGCGTTCATAAATTCTTCCGGTGTCTGAATATCCGGTTGACCAATATTCAGGTGATACACGTGAACCCCCCGTGACCGGGCGCCGTCAGCATAGGGCACCAGCTTACGAATGGGGCTTTCAGGCAGTTTCTCAGCACGCCGTGATATCGTCATTGAAGGAACCTCCTTTAATAGGTAAATCACATTACAACACGCCTTCCTGTTTAGTATTTATCAGGGTGTTGTGTCAATGAAAATGCGATATCCCGCTTGACAGAAATTTCAATTCCCGTAAGCTTGATCCTGATACATCTACTGCAACCAAAGGAGCAAAGTTATGCCCGGAAGAGAACATTGGGATACGCGTCTTGGTTTTATTCTGGCAGCAATTGGGTCTGCGATTGGTCTCGGAAATGTATGGCGGTTTCCGTATATCTGTTACAAATACGGCGGTGGTGCATTTCTGATCCCATATCTCGTGGCATTACTCACAGCAGGAATCCCCATTATGCTGTTGGAATTCGGAGTGGGTCATAAAATGGCCAGCGCGGCGCCTACCGCCCTGGGAAAATTAAAGAAAAATTGGGAATGGCTGGGATGGTTCTCATTGATCGTTGCCTTCATGATCACCTGTTACTATGCCGTGATTATGGGCTGGTGCGTGAATTTTATAGGATTTTCCACCACCCTGAAGTGGGGTAATGATCCCAGCAATTTCTTTTTTAATGATTTTCTCAAACTCAGTAAGAGTCACTTCAGCCTGGGATCACCCCGGGGCTGGATTGTACTTGGGTTGATGATCTCCTGGGTGGCCATTATCGCGTCCATCTGGCGAGGCGCCAAAACAGTCGGCAAAGTCGTCTATCTCACGGTACTGGTGCCATGGCTTTTATTGATCATGTTCCTGATCCGGGGAATCACTCTCCCCGGTGCATTTACAGGTCTGGCATATTACCTTAAACCCAACTTCTCTGCTCTGGCAAATCTGGAAGTCTGGTCAGCCGCATACACCCAGGTATTTTTCTCACTGTCCATCGGATTCGGTGTGATGATGGCCTATGCCAGTTTTCTGCCGGAAAAAAGTGATATCGCCAATAATGCCCTCATCATCAGTCTCATGGATGCCGCCACAGCGTTTGTCGGTGGTCTGGTGGTCTTTTCCACACTGGGATACTACGCGCATCAAACCGGCCAACCCGTCACCGAAGTCGTGAAAGCCGGTCCGGCGCTTGCATTTGTCACATATCCAACCATCATCAGCATGTTTCCGTTTCTACCTAAACTTTTCGGTGTTCTCTTCTTTCTGATGTTATTCACCCTGGGAATCGATTCGGCCTTCTCACTGGTCGAGGCGGTCGTTGCCGGTCTGCTGGATAAATACAATCTCCGACGCATTTCTACTCTGATTACATTTGGGATTATTTCATTGATCATCGGCATTTTCTACTGCTCCCAGGCAGGACTTTTGTGGCTGGATGTTGTGGACCACTTCATGAATCAGTTCGGGTTGATGACTGTCGCGCTTCTGGAGGTGATTTTTATCGGCTGGGTCATCGGCCCCGCTTCTATCCGGGAACACATCAACAAATATTCCGAAATCAAAATCGGGGTATGGTGGGATATACTCCTGAAATACATTACACCCGTTGTGCTCATCATCCTGATTCTGAGTTGGCTCGGGGTGCGCATTAATGGCAGCTACGAGGGATATTCCCGGGAAGCAGAATTTCTCGGCGGATGGCTCCTGGTATTCCTGATTCCTCTGGTGGCGGTAATTCTGTCGGGAGCACGAAAAGCGGCAATTTACCTGGGCATTATTGAACTGATCATGCTTTTGTTTTCTGTCTATGCTTTCCGGCAGGGTTTGGATTTTTCCGCCATCATGATGTTCAATCTGGCATTTGTGGTACTGTTCGGCGGCGCAGCGGCGGGTCTGTTCCACGTTTCCCGCGCACAATCCGATATCTTTGATGAGGAAGAAGAAGAAAGCGTATTGCCGACATAAATCTTGTGCCAAGTCAAAATTTTACTGTCAGAATTTGACCGGACAGCTCAGCAATTGCTCAGCGGCTGCCCACACGCGTCCAGAGTTGAAACAATTCCCCGATAGCCCGGGCAATGACCCGAAGATTCGCACCACTGGATTCACCATGCCGTCGAGGAAGGTGCCGGACTCCCTGCTGAATTATCCGGTACCCCGCCCGTTGAGCCTGAAGAAGCATCTCAACATCGATCAACGCACCCCGGGAATGCATCTGGATGCTGTCAATCACGGATTTCCGGTATATTTTAAATGCACAATCCGGATCGTCGATTTTGAGTCCGAATACAATCCGAACCACTAATTCATAGATTGTTGTGTTGACCTTCCGGTGCCAGGAATCCTGACGATCCTTCCGGAAACAGGAAAGTACATCAGCATCCCCCAATGCGGAAACACAGGCGGGCAACTCTCCCAAATCAAACTGCCCATCTCCATCCGTGTAAAAAATCAAATCGTTCCGGGCACCGCGAAATCCACTCTGAAGCGCACCACCATATCCACGGTTTTCAGCATGATGAATCACTCGCAGCCACGCGTATTTCTCCGCCAGTTCATCCGCAAATTCCGATGACCCGTCGGTGCTGCCATCATCAACTAAAATGACCTCCACATCAGAAGACAGACCCGGTAAAACCCGCTCTGTCTCCAAAATCAAACGCTTCAGATTGGAAACTTCATTATGAACCGGGAAAAATATGGTTAGTGTGTCGTCAGTCAGATAAGTCATCAGGATGGGAGGTTAACAGAGTCGGTCAGCAAGTTTCAACGGCTTTTAAGAGTTGCCGCCGCTGGTTTCCACTTTCACAAATTGTACACCCACTTCATAGGTGTTGAACGAAACCCGATGACAGTGCACTACACGTGAACGCGTTGTAATCCGGGTTCCTTTTGCCTGGGTGATATATAAATCAATCTCAGACATCGGCGGAACGTAGTTCTCAATCCGTATCAACGCACCATTGGCAGATATATTTACCGTCCATCCCGTTCCCGTATATGCTTTGTTCAACTTCCGGTTTTCATAATAGTAGGAAACATTCGTCTTGATCGGCTTTCGCGGAAATCGGCGCTCCCGTCTGGACTTACTTGCTCGTTTATCCACCATCTCCCACCTCTTCCTGCCCGTTCTTTCTTAGCGCTTGATATCTTTAATCTTAACCATTTTGTGCCCTTTTGGCAAGGATTCAACTTTACATGACCCACATCCTGATATTTGACATGATACGCACCGTATTTTATTCAGCGCCTTATATTAATAAAACTCACTCTTGTACCCGGTTTTTTCTTGACACTTTTTCCCGGATCTGGGAGAATCCCATTAATTCCCAATTTTCCCCGGAATTTCCCAAAAATTTCAGGTTGATATCGGGTTTTCCATCCTGAAGTTCCAGAAGGATTGGGGGAGTGGGAGTTGTGGGCGGTAATAACTTTCAGAAAAGCAGGCAGATGGCATTAACCGGCATCACAGAGAAGCGGATTGATTCGAAGGGCAGGTTGAGTATTCCCGTGCGTATGCGCCGTGGGGTATCACCGGACGAAACCGGAGAGGTTATCGTTCTGAAACTCGATGGCTGCCTTCAGATATATCCGATTCTGGATTGGGTTGAGTTACAGAGCCGTATTGAGGAGTTATCGCCGTTTCAGCAGCAGACTCGGAGATTGCAGCGGTTGTGGGGCATGAATGCGGACCAGTTGGCCATGGACGGGGAAGGTCGTTTGACATTAACCCGTGAGCAGAAGGAATATGCCGATATCACCGGTATTGTCGTTCTGATTGGGGCCATCAACAGGATTGAGATTTGGTCTCGTGACAAGTGGCACGACATGATGCAGGACTCTAAGAGTCTGGAGGAATTAGCAGAAAACATCGATATCCGGAATTGATTCCGGAGAGAGTTACGAAAGGGTTTTTTATCATGGGTCACGTGCCGGTGATGTGTGAAAAGATTGAGGCATTACTGTGTAGTTTTTCCGATGGTATCATGGTGGATGGCACCGTCGGTCAGGGCGGGCATAGCGAGATGTTTCTCTCATGCATGCCGGAGACGGTATCTGTTCTGGGACTTGATCGGGATCCTGAGGCGGTACAGGCGGCATCCGCACGATTGGCTCCGTTCGGTAACCGGTTTACCGGGGTGGTGGCCAATTATGGCAAGCCATCCGAGTGGGAACGGTATTTGCCTTCTGATAAACCGGTTCGTGGATTCTTGCTTGACCTGGGATACTCATCCGTACAATTAGACACCGCGGGTCGGGGATTTTCCATGAACGACAGTCGTGCTCTGGATATGCGATTCAATCCGGATGAAGAGATTCCCTCGGCCCTGACAATCGTTAACACTTATCCTGAAAAGGATCTGGCTGACATTATCTACCAGTTTGGAGAAGATCGTGACAGCCGGAGAATTGCCCGGGCCATCATCCGTGCCCGTCAGGAAAATGCCATTACTTCAGGATCGGAACTCAGAGATATTATTGCCAGACGGTTTTCGTGGCGAAGGCGATCCATTCATCCCGCCACCTTGACCTTTCAGGCGCTGCGAATATATATCAACGGTGAATTGGATTATCTGACTCAAGGCCTGGAAGCGGCGGAAACCCGGTTAGCACCCGGTGGCCGTATCGCCGTAATTACATTTCATTCATTGGAGGACAGGATCGTTAAACGGTATTTCCGATCCCGATCCGGCCGATGCAAGTGTCCCCCGGAGTTACCTGTATGTATCTGCAATCCGGTCCAGACACTTTCCATCATCACGGGCAAACCACGTGTTGCGGATCCCGGGGAGATTCAACGGAATTCCCGGGCACGGTCAGCAAAATTGCGATGTGCAGAAAGGGTTTAGACATGAAACGAATGGATTTGAGATGGCAACGCGTTTTCTGGTTGGCGACAATTCTGATCATGTGGGTTCTTTCACTGGTCATCGTGGAATCTGCTGCCCGGAGAAACCGGATGGGATATCAGATAAACCGCCTGCAATCCGTACAGAACACATTGGATGAAAGAAATTTGCGTCTCCGGTGTGAGATTGCTTCTCTGCATGATCTTCAGCAGGCTCAGGAACTCGCGGAAGCCGGCAATTACACACATCTGACTCCGGAGAACCTTGAGACTGTCACGGAGGAGCGTACTTTGTGAACAGACGAATTCTGATAATTGGAATGATCGGCGCAGGATTGTTGTCTGTCATTACCATTCGTCTGATCCATCTTCAGATTTTTCAGGGTGCGGTATACGCACGGACAGCATTTCATGAGCATTACCGGTTGGTCCAAAAGTCCAGTCGGCGTGGGTCCATTCTGGATCGTCGTGGCAATCTGGTGGCGGTGAGTCTGGCATGTGATTCCCTCTATGCGGATCCCGTGCATATTGTTGACCCTGATGCACTTTCCTTGCAGATAGGATCAATCATAAGCCAACCGGTGGTCACTATCCGTGAAAAATTGATGCGGCCCAATAGACGGTTTTGCTGGATTAACCGGGCCATTACACCCATGCAGTCCAAAAAGCTTCAGGCATTGAATGCCCGTGGTCTTTATTTCCGGAAAGAAACACAGCGAATTTACCCCTTCGGTTCCCTGGCAGCTCCGGTCCTGGGTTATGCCAATATTGACGGGCAGGGACTGGAAGGTCTTGAGCGGTCACAGGATAAGATCCTGGCGGGTAAACCGGGAATGGAACTGATTACTCATGATGCCCTTTCCCGGCCGTTTCATTCAGAGGAGCTCATTCTCCACACTTCCGTTCCGGGCCGGGACATTACGCTCAGCCTGGATATGGGCATCCAGTATTTTGCCCAATCAGAGCTGGAATCTGTGATGGAATCGGAGGAAGCGGCATGGGGTGCCGTGGTGGTGATGAATCCTTCAACGGGTGAAATTTACGCCATGGCATCATCTCCGGGATACGATCCTAACCGGTTCAGTACATCCCATCCGGAGAACCGCAGAAATCATTGTGTTGCCCGGATCATCGAGCCGGGATCCACGTTTAAACCCATCACGTTTGCAGCAGCCATGCTCAGCAGTAAATTAACACCGGGTGAACCAATTGACTGCGGGAACGGATCCATCACTTTGAACCGCACCACCTATGAAGACTGGAAATCCTTCGGTGTGCTTCCCGCCAAAGATGTTCTGGTTTATTCTTCCAATGTGGGGACCATCCGGATTGCCCGACGGGTGGGCGGTTCACAACTGGCTAAAGTGGCTCGGGAAATGTTCGGGTTTGGCGCGCTCCCCATTTCAGGATTGCCTGGTGCTGAGAATGGTTATATCCGGACACCCCGGAAGTGGTCGGAAACAGACACCGCTTCGCTTTCCATCGGATACGGCATCGCGGTGACTCCGATGCATATAGCCACCGCATACGCCATCCTTGCCAATGGCGGAAACCGGGTGCACCCCAGAATCCTGAAAACCGGTGAGAATCATAATCGTTCCGATATGACCGATAATTCCCGGATCACCGCAATACCGGGAATCCTCAGGGAAGTTGTCGAGAAAGGTACCGGAAAACGTGCCCGGCCCAAGTATTACACCGCCGCAGGCAAAACAGGCACCGCCCGGCGGTATGACACAACATTGGGCCGGTATGATGAAAATCGTGTCACCTGTGTGTTCGCCGGGTTTGCGCCGGCAGAGAACCCAGAAATCGCTGTCTGCATTGTTATAGATGATCCCCAAAAACAAAAATGGGCCAGTCTGACCGCTGCACCAATTTTCTCCCGGTTAACAGACCGCATTCTCATGTATCTCGGCACACCCCCGGAAAGGATGCTTTCAGTATGAAGCTCAGGGAGCTGATCACCCGTTCAGATAGAATCATCGGATCGAAGAATCCCATCATCACCGGCATTGAAATCGATTCCAGAAAAGTCGTCCCCGGCACTTTATTCGCAGCATTGAGCGGCACAGGATCCGATGGCCATCATTTCCTCAAAAGTGCGGTTGAAAACGGTGCTGCTGCAATTCTCATCCGGGACGATTATTCCGGACCCTTACCGGAGACGGTCATAATTCGGTCTCCCGATCCCCGCATCTCATTGTCTGGAGTATCGGACCGATTTTTCGGATCACCGTCTGCCGGAATGAACGTGATTGGTGTAACCGGTACAAATGGGAAAACGACCACCACATTTATGATCGAGAACATGTTGAGAACCGTTGGTATTTCCAGTGGTCTCATTGGCACCATCGGATGCCGGTATGGGAATACCCTCTGTGAAACAGCCGCCACAACCCCGGAATCACCCGAATTGCACCGGCTTCTATCGGAGATGATCGGGTGCGGCGTTAAAACGGTTGCCATGGAAGTATCATCTCATTCCCTGGATTGGCGCCGGGTGGATGATATCCGATTCGATGTGGGTGTTTTTACGAATCTCACCCAGGACCACCTTGATTTTCATCAGGATATGTCCCGGTATTTTGAGGCGAAGAAACGCCTTTTTGCATTAATGACAGACAGAACCGGAGATGATCGAACAGCAACAGCCATTCTAAACCGGGATGATCCCCGAAGTGAATCCATTGAATCGTATATTGGCAGTAAGTGCCGGGTATTCACTTTTGGCACGACTGAGAACGCCGACGTTTTCGCATCCGGAATCACGTTATCCGCCACGGGATCCCGATTTCAGGTCAAAACGCCCTGGGGTTCGTTCCCGATAATGTTGAATATTCCTGGCCGGCACAATATTTTAAACAGTCTGGCCGCATTTGCATCCACGTGTGCTCTGGGATATCCGCCGGAGTCCCTGGCAAATGCCATGTCCTCCCTGGCACCCATTCCCGGTCGTATGGAGACCATTAATTCCGGTCAGCCATTCAGCATTATTGTTGATTATGCTCACACGCCGGACGCCCTGGAAAACCTTTTAGGATCCCTCAAACCGCTTGTCACCGGTCGATTGATTGTCGTATTCGGATGCGGTGGCGACCGGGACCGGCGTAAACGGCCTCTTATGGGCGACGCTGTCTCCCGGATGGCTGATCTTGCCATTATCACTTCGGACAATCCCAGAACGGAAGATCCGTTGAGTATCATTGATGATATCCTGCCGGGGATGATTTCGGGTACGACTTTTAAAGTGATACCGGACCGGCTTCAGGCCATAGAAAAATCCATTGGTATCGCCCGGGATGATGATGTCGTGGTAATTGCCGGCAAGGGTCATGAAACTTATCAGATTATCGGAAGTGAAATTCATGATTTTGATGATCGGAAACAGGCGGTTATTGCGCTGAGACAGGCAGGATATATGGGATGAAACCGGAATCTGCCATGAGATACAATTCTTTCCCGGTTGATACCTGTCTGGTATGGATAACGGCTGTTCTGGCTGGTTTCGGTGTCCTCATGGTGTATGATTCAAGTGCGGTTTCCGCGGCACTCCGCCACAAATTCTCCAATCAGTACTTTTTCTTTATTCGCCAGAGCATATGGTACTGTATCGGTTTTTGTGTCATGCTCACGGCAGCCCGTATTCCCATACAGAAAATCCAACGCTGGATTTTTCCGGCATTGATCCTGATGATCCTTCTGCTGGTACTGGTGTTGATCCCCGGAATCGGTATGGAAGCAGGCGGTGCCAGGCGTTGGCTTCGTGTCGGACCGCTGTCGGTTCAGCCCGGCGAGGTTATCCGATTGTTTCTTGTCCTGTATCTGGCACATTTCCTGACCCATCGGAAATCTCAGATCACTGCATTCCGGACCGCCTTTGTACCTGCCGCCATCGTCACCGGCACCGTTGTATGCCTCCTGGTAGCACAACCCAAAACCGGAAGTGCGCTTTTAATCATTACTCTGGCTGCGTTGATATTTTATGTGGCCGGTATTCCCGTGCGGCAATTAATTCTGGCGGGTCTGGTGTCAGCTCCGCTGGCCGGGATAGCATTTTTGCGCTCAAGCTATATCGCTCTGCGGTTCGATTCGTGGCTGCATCCTGCTGATCACATGAGAGGGCTGGCATTTCAGTCCATACAATCGTTGATCGCCATTGGATCCGGCGGATTCCTGGGGCAAGGATTGGGTCAGGGCCGTCAAAAACTCTTTTATCTGCCTGAATCCCATACCGATTTTATCCTCCCGGTTATTTCTGAAGAGCTTGGCTTAATAGGAAGCGCTCTTCTTATTGCCGGGTATGGTGTGATCCTGTTTTTGGGGATCAAAACAGCCAGAGAATCGTCAGACCGGTTTTCTGCTATTCTTGCCGCGGGATTGACGTTTATGGTTATTCTGCCGGCCTGTCTGAACATGATGGTGGCCACAAACCTCTTACCTGTCACCGGAGTACCTCTGCCGTTGATCAGTTTCGGCGGAACGGCACTTATTACCGACATGGCAGCTTTGGGTCTACTGGCCAATATTGCTTCTTCCAACGCCCGGCACCGGGAGAAAGTACTGTATCATGGTACGGCTGCCTGACGGGTATCGCGGCGAGTTGAGACAGAGCGTGAATCTGTCTGCACTGACCACCTGGCGTGTGGGTGGACCTGCGGATTATCTGGCGATACCCGGGACGGTTGATGATCTGTCCATGCTGCTCGAAGTAATCAAAACTGAAAACCTGCCCTGGATTATGGTGGGTTCCGGATCCAACATCCTGTTCAGTGATGCCGGATTTCGAGGTATCATCATTCAATTGGGAGCCGGGTTCCGGCGGCTGGAGTTCAACAGGGGTTCCGTCTATGCAGGCGCTTCAGTGATGTTGAAAAAATTGGCTCTGGAGGCCGCCGACAATGGATTGACCGGTATGGAAAGTCTGGCGGGCATTCCCGGCACATGCGGTGCTGCCGCCACGATCAATGCCGGGGCATACGGCAACAATTTCCTGGATCATGTTAAAACTGTCCATATCGTTGATGAGAACGGCAAACCGACAGCACTGACCGATGTGATCTCCCGGTACCGCACCGGCGCCGTGACATCCAGGACAATCATTACCGGTCTTGAGTTAACCCTCGAAACCGGATCCCGGGAATCACTCATGGCTATCACTGAAGACTTTATTCAGCGACGCAAACTCTCACAGCCCATAACGCTGGCGTCTGCCGGGTGCACCTTCAAAAATCCTCCCGGGAAAAGCGCCGGAAAAATCATCGATGAACTCCAGATGAAAAATCTTCGGGTTGGCGGAGCTGTCATCTCGGATCAACATGCTAATTTTATCATCAACGACTCCGGCGCAACTGCCAGGGATATCATGGAACTCATTCAGATCGTGCGAGACCGTGTATTCAATGAAACCGGGCTGATGCTCCAACTGGAGGTCCGGGTATATGACAGCGGTGGTTTTTTGATGGAATCAGGAGTTCAGCCATGAATGCTCATCGGATCTGGATCCTGACAACCATCACCATGACACTCCTGGCCATGGCATCTCTTTGGATAATGGCCACGGATCTGAATCTGATGGTCATTCGGAACATCGGTGTCACTTTTAAGGGTGATATCGCTGCCAATCCCGAAATTATCACCTTCCTCACCAACCAGGCCGGAGTGCCTGCCTGGGAAGTCTCCGGAAAAACAATCTCAGAAACTTTAAATCGGTACCCCCAGGTGAAATCGCACCGGATTACTCGAAGCCACCCGAATGAATTGAACATTGATATAGAGTTAAAATCGCCTATTGCTGAAATTTTCCTGGGTTCTGAATCTCTTTTTCTGGATGATGCGGGAATACCCTTCCCCTCCGATCCGAAATATAACCTGGAGATTCCCCGGTTTAACTTGAAAATTGGTGGACTTACGGCATCATCGAATGGTCAGGAACCGGATGGAAACATATGTCGGCTGGTGCTGATCCTGACCCGGAATTCATACTGGACCGGATATCGATCCATACAATGGCTGAATCATCGGGACATCCGTATTCAGCATCGTGACCATGGCAATATTATCCGGCTTCAGCGGCGTGATTTTGATACTCAATTGGACCGTTTGAACCGCTATCTGACCGCTATGCCTGAAACAACGGGCACGGAGTTTGATATGCGATTCAGGAATACGTTGATCATCCGAGAGGATAAAGGAGCAGTAACCATTGGCTGAGTCAACACAGATATCTGTCGGTCTGGACCTGGGATCCACACGGGTTACCATGGCCATTGTCCAGCAGCAGGGTGATAATCTCCCGGAGTTACTGGGATACGCGTCTGAAAACTGCAGGTTCCTCAAAGCCGGTCGCGTGATCAACCTCGAAGCCATGCAGACGGCAACGGCTGTATGTGTGAAACAAATCCACAATCTCACACGATCCCCCATCCAGAATGTCACCGTTAATTTCCCGGGGGAACAACTGTGTCATGAAACGGGTCAGGTGAGTATGGAACTGCCGCGGAAACGCGTCATTCAGCGGAAACATATGGTTCAGATCAGACGGATAACCCGGCTGCTGGATGATCCGGACTGGGAGATGGTTCATTCCATCCCGGAGTCGTACAGCCTGGACGATGAGATTGATCTGGCATCACCTGTTGGAATGACGGGGAAAACACTGAGTGCCCGGGTCCATCAGATTTATGCGATCCGGCAAACGGTTGAAAACATTGTTCAGAGCGTCAACCGGTGCCGCCTTGGCATCAGGCATCTCGTGGCGGATCCTCTGGCCCAACTGGAATCCCTCATCACACCCGATGAAGCTGAACTGGGCATCTGTCTGGTGGATATTGGAGGCAGTACTATCCGGCTGGCAGCCATCCGCCATCAAACCCTTCATATTCTGCCGCCGATCCCCATTGGCGGGGATCATATTACGTCAGATCTTGCCATCGGTCTCCGTACTCCCACCAAAGAGGCGGAAAAAATTAAAATCAACCATGGATGTGCTTTACCCCAACTGGCAGACGAGGATCGGGTCATTAAAGTGATGCCTTTAGGCGGCGGTCAACCGGATACCACCATTACCAGTCACCGATTGGCGGAAATCATCCATCCCCGTGTGGAAGAAATATTTGAGATGGTCACCGAGAAAATGCAGCAGATGTTGGATCTGAATGGATTTTCAGGTGGTGTCATTTTAACGGGAGGCGGTTCCATGATGCCGGGTATGTCTGAACTGGCAGAAACGGCGCTGCAACTCCCGGTGATAAAAACGAATTTAAGACAGATAAATGGTTTAACGGATATCGCTCCTGCTCCCCTTTCCGCTGGAGCAGTCGGACTGGCACTTTACGGGTTGCGCAATCCTGTGGATACCCGGTGGGGAGAGGCCGGCGGCAGGTCGATATTTTCTATTTTTCAAAAAGCTTTCAATTGGTTGGGAGGAGACCGGAATCGATGATCTACACAATGGAAGAAGCAATGAAAAGCCACGCAAACATCAAAGTGTTCGGCGTTGGTGGCGGAGGCTGTAATGCTGTAGACAGAATGGTTGAGATGAATCTGGCCGGCATAGATTTTATCGCTGCCAACACGGATATGCAATCATTGTCCAAGTATGACGCAAGCACCCTGGTTCAACTCGGAACAACACTCACACGAGGTCTGGGGGCCGGAGGCAATCCCAAAGTGGGGCGTGAGGCCGCACTGGAAGATGAAGACCGGATCCGGTCATTTCTCGAAGGATCGGATATGGTGTTTATTACAGCGGGAATGGGAGGCGGCACCGGAACAGGTGGCGCTCCGGTTATCGCTCAAATCGCCAGAGAACTCGGTGCGTTGACCATCGCCGTGGTGACAAAACCGTTCCGGTTTGAGGGTAAACGCCGATGGGAAATTGCTGAGGCCGGGATACGCGATCTGGAAGAGTTTGTGGATACGCTGATTGTAATCCCCAACCAAAAACTTCTCAGCACTGTGGAACACAACACGACACTTCAAGATGCATTCAAAGTGGCTGATGAGGTATTGAGTAACGCGGTTCAGGGTATCTCAGATCTGATTACAGTGCCCGGACTGATCAATCTCGATTTCGCTGATGTTAAAACAATCATGTCCGGCATGGGTAAAGCACTCATGGGCACCGGGTTCGGATCCGGTCCCAATAAAGCACTGGACGCTGTTCAGCGAGCGATCTCCTCCCCGCTCCTGGATGAAATGTCTGTCGGCGGTGCCCGGGGTATTTTGATTAATATAACAGGCGGCAGAGACCTGACCCTGGTTGAAACGGATTCAGCCCTTGCCGCAATTTACGAAGAGGCTGATAAAAGTGCCAATATCATTTTTGGAACCGTGGTCGATGAAACGTTCGACGACTGTGTGAAAGCGACTGTAATTGCCACGGGATTTGAAGGTGCCACAATACGGGAAAATCCGGTTCCCATCTCCCTTGATGAATACCGAAATGGCAAATCTCAAAATCGGATCAATACCAACACAACACCAGCAGCTCATTCGAATCCGGTGATGAGTTCCCAGAGTATGCCTGAAGAGGAACCCATTCCCCAATCAGTACCCGAAATCCAAAGTGAGCCGGATATTGTCCCGGATCTTATTCCCATGCGGGAAGAAGCGGATGATCCCATGGAAGATATCCACACGAATGATGATGCTGCCGATGAAGAGACCAATCCGGAAGTTGATGAATATAACGATGAAGAAGCCGGTGTACAGCACCTGGAACTAGAGAAAACCTCACCGGGAATCGAGATTCCCGACATACTTTCGGAAGAAGAGTTCCAACCGGAAGAACGGGAAGAGGAACCCGATGATGCGGGTGGAAAAAACCAGGGCGCCTTACCCTTCGATCACCAGACCAATAAGGAACTTTCCCTCTCAAAACCTCTGAAAATAGTGCAATCACATAACCGGCCTGAGTTGGATCTGAATCCGCCTTCGAATACAACCGTGCAATTCGCGGAAAAACTGCCGGAATATCAACGGCGCGATATGTCAACAATTCCGTTCAACCCTAAAAAGAAGGAGGATGAGCATTCAATTGCTGTAGATACAGCCAATTATATGATCCCGGCATTTCTACGGCGTAAAGCCGATTAAACATTGAAAAAGGATCTCCGGCAAACATACAGGAAGTTAATCGCCCGGGAACAAAACCGTATGACAATCGGTACCGGCGATTTAATACGGGTTGCGGTGGTATTCCCATCCTACTACCGGATCGGGATGACAAATCTCGGTTTTCAACTCGTATATTCTATCTTCAATTGCGTACCGGGAGTCTGCTGCCATCGGGTATTCCTGCCCGATCCGGATCAAGAAAAGGCCCTGATAGCCCAGGGGTCCATTCTGCGGTCGATGGAAACATTTGAGCCGCTTTGCAATTATGACCTGCTGGCATTCTCAATCAGTTACGAAAACAATCTGCCTGATCTGATCCGGATTCTGGAACTGGGACATGTCCCTCTGAAAAGTATTGATCGAACGTCACGAGACCCGATCGTCATTGCTGGTGGCGTCGTGGCAACAATCAATCCGGAACCCGTTGCAGATTTCCTGGATGCCTGTGTTTTGGGCGAGGGTGAAGTGGTTATTCCCGAACTGATCACCGCTCTGACCTCCTCATGGGTGAGTGACAGAGATCGAACCTCTGCTGTCAACACCCTCGCCCGAATACCAGGTGTGTATGTGCCATCCTTCTACTCGCCCAACTACACCGATACCGGCAAATTCCTGGGTATGACGTACACCGGACCCTCCCCGGAACCTGAAATTACCCACCGTACCGTCACAGATATTGATTCTATCAATGGCGCTCAGGTCATTCATACCCCGCATTCTGAATTTCCCGATCTTCATCTGGTTGAAATCAGCCGGGGTTGCCCCCGACACTGCCGGTTCTGCCTGATCCCACACTGCTATCAGTCATTCAGACCCCGGGCCATGACGGCTGTACTGGAAGAGGCCACACTCGCTCCTCCAGGATACCGCATCGGTCTTCTGGGGGCCGGCGCCGCCGATCACCCGGATCTGTTTGCCATATGCAGCCGCCTGACGGAAATGAACATCCGATTTTCATTTTCATCATTACATGCATCAAGCCTCACACCGGATTTTCTACGCCTTATCGCTGAATTCGGTCCCAGAACACTGACACTTGCACCGGAAACCGGATCGGATCGACGGCGAAAAAAGATTGGGAAAGATATTACCAATGAAGAATTGATCCATGCCGTTCGTCTGGCAGGAAAACCTCCCACAAAAATCATCAAACTCTATTTTATGATCGGACTTCCCGGTGAAACGCCTGATGATATCGATGATATTGCTGAACTATGCCAAAAATTGTCCCACGAACTCAGAGTGGTCAATCGCACATCCAAAACTATCCCAAGAATTGCCGCAGGCGTATCATGTTTTGTTCCAAAAGCCCGTTCTCCATTTCAACGGGCGGCCATGCTCGATGAAAAAGCCCTGAAAAATCGCTTGAAACGATTAACACAGCTTTTAAAAACGTCCCGGGAAATTCATCTGACCCATGATGTCCCGAAATGGGCGGTTGTACAGGGCTGGATAGCCCGGGGTGATCGAAGGCTGGGAGATACCCTGGCTATGGCGGCATCCCGGAACGTCAGTTGGCGCAGCCTGATGAAACAGTCTCCTCTCAATTTCGGATACGTTCTCCATCGAACAAGACCGCTTAGTGAACCCCTTCCCTGGGATCATCTCTGATGCACTTCTTAAAACCCATGGAAAACCCTCAGTAAAACACATTATTCACACTTTAGGTGAAATTGAGTATAATAAGATCACTCTGAATCTGGAAAGATATCAAAGTGGTTTGAAAAACGCGGATCTGGCGGATATCAGCAAGTAACTTTTTACCGGGATTGAGTGACGTATGACCACAACCTACCGACGCAGTTTTCACTGGCGAATACTGGTCATCCTTGTCGCAGGTGGACTGATTGCTTTGACGCTCCTGTGTACTCTGTGGATTCGGGGCGCTAACATGCAGCAGCACCATCTGCGAATGGAAAAATTGAACACCAATGTTCGATCTGTGGGAAACGAAATGTATACCCTCGTCCAGAAACAGTACAGGACAGCCCAGATTCTCTCCCATTCACTCTCCCTCCGCCGATATATTATCAAAATCGGTCAGGATCTGCGGCAATTACCCCTGAACCAAGTGAAGGAACAACTCAAAGACATCCAATTACTTTGTGAATCTGATCCAGCAAAATGCAAGTCAATATACAATTCCCTGGAAGCTCAATACCTCAAAGACGCGGTGAAGCAATCTGAGGGAATCATTGAAAAAATTGAAGTCACGGATGCTTTTGGCATGGTAAGGGTGGCTACGGAACGACCGGATAAACTTCAGATGTTTCAGGAAACCTGGTGGCAGAATACTCTGATGATGCGTCCGGAAAAAATCTACAGTCTGACGGGGTTTATGATCGCAGATGATCAATATTTCTGGGATATCAGCATTCCCCTAAGAAATGATACGGGAATGGATTCCGTGGGTGTTGTCCGGCTTCGATTGAAATTGAACCTCATTTTTCAACGGGCATTGAGTACGTATGAACAAAAATCAGTTCGAACCTATATTGTGACAGATCGCAATCTGGTTTATCCGCCCCTGCCGGAAAATGATTTTAACACTCTGCCGTTTATTCGAAAAACCATCGCACTGCCGACAACCTCCCAAATGGTCGAAAATGGGGTCATGCAGATCGGCATTGCCAATTCACCTCGAATTCTTCAAACGCTGGTGGAAGATCTGAACTGGCGAGTGGCTGCCATTGGTGAGTATCCCCGTAATCTGTCACTGAACAATCCGATTTTTCGCAGAGGCGTTATTTACTGGTTCCTGGGAATTTTCATTTTGAGTATCATCAGTTTTATTGTGTCCCGATGGGTGACCGGACCACTCGCTATCCTCACAAAAGGTGTCCACAAAGTTGCAGAGGGTAAAACCGATGTTAAAATTCCAGTGACAGGGCGGGGAGAACTTGGGGCACTGTCCAGGACCTTTAACAAGATGACTGAACATATAGAGGAATCCCGGCGGCAGGTGAGCAAACTCCTTCGAGATCAAACCCGGGGTTTAACAGCCCTTGTTCAGTTTACTTCCGAGACATCCATGGTCTGGGATTATCGTCAGATTTCAAAATCCCTTCTTCAGGTCAGCACCCGGATGCTGGACGCCGATGGTGGTCTGGTTGCAGTGCGTCGATCCGGTGAAATCTATGAGATCACGGACCGGTTACATATCAGTGATGCGGTTTTCAAAATTCTGGAAACACAGACAAATAATCCGCCATTGAATCGTAAACTATATTTTTCATGGCAGCATGATCAGTTCAAGTCTCTGTGGGAAAATGAGTATCAGATTCTTCTGATTGTGCCGATTAAAACACCGGATGTGATCTCCGGACTTATGGTCCTGATTTTTCGGGAGGCACCGGAATTCGATCTGGAATCTGATAATTTACTGGATATTATGGGACTGCTCGCTTCCATAAATTTTTCACGCTCAAAATTGTACCGCGAGATAGTCCGGCAGAAAAACTTTATTGAGGGAATTTTATCCGGTATTCCGTCATTCATTTTCACGGTCAATCGAAACATGGCAATGACCTGGCACAATCAGCAGGGTCCCTGGTCCTGGATCACCAGGGATAAATCGCATTTAATCGGTTCAAAATGTTGCGTTACTTTGAAGGATCGAAATCAGGAATGTCCCGACTGTCCGGCCCGGCAAACACTGAAAGACGGAGATGTCCACACCCTGACGCAACGGTGGATGGGGCCGGAAGGTGGATTTCGCTGGGTGGAAACAACATCATATCCGTTGAAAGATGAATCCGGTTCAATTTCATCGGTCATCATGATTCTGACGGATATCACGCGATCACGGGAGAATGAATCATACATTCGACAATTCTCCCACGCCATTGAACATATTGCGGAAACAGTAATCATTACGGATCGGGAAGCACATATCCAGTATACCAATAAATCATTTGAACGAACCTTCGGATATTCAAAAGATCAGATCACAGATGAGTCCATAGAAATCCTGTTTCCGGGAAATGCCGGCAGTCATGTTCAGAAAATTCTTAATAAAATCCGTGAGAATCTTGTCTGGGAAGAGGATCTGGAACTTCTGGATCGGTTCGGAAAAGAAATCTCCCTTACTTTCACATGCTCACAAGTGATCGATAAGGGTGGTTTCCCCACGGGACTAGTTTTCACAGGCTATGATATAACCGTCCGGCGGCAGAAAGAAATCAAACTTCTGGACCGGTTCCGCGATCTTGCTCTCCTGAATAACATCAGCACACTACTGACCCGGGGAATGTCTGTCCCGTCAATGATGGAACAGGTCGTGAACAAGATTTGCGATTTTGCCGGTGCGGAATCCGGGTTGGTTCTTCTACGTGAGCAGATTATCGGTGAGAAGGACGACTGCGACACCCGGGATATCCGTATCGTCGCCTCACGGAATGCCCCTGCGCTGCCACCCTATATCACGAAGTACATTGAGGAGATTCAACAGGGCAGATCGTCTTCCGGATATGAAAAAGCGCTTCGACAGCGACTCCCACTCATTATTCCGGATACGGAAGTTGCCAATGCGATAGAAGCAAAAATGATATTCAGGATGGGATTCAGATCCCTGGTCAGTATTCCTTTACGTGTTGCCGAGCGGAATATCGGCTTGATCTTTCTGCTGTCACCCACCCCATTTCAGTTTTCAAAAGCACAGCAGGATATTTTCCTCTCAATTTCCTCCCTTATCGGAATCGCATTTCACAGTATGGTAATTCGAGACAGGCGTCTGGAAGAGGAGCACGTTTCCGCAACCGGCATGGTACTGGATCGTATCGCCATGGATCTGAATGAAATCATTCCTGAACTGGCTTCACCGTCCGGAACATCAACCGATACAGAAACAGAATCCCTCGTGCACATGATCCAGACATGGCATCTGTCAGTGATGGCATCCAATATTTCTGATCTGGGGAGAGACACGCCTCGATTATTTTTTCCGGAAAATCTCCAGGATATTTTCAATAATCTAATGGACGATCTGAAGACTCTGCCATTTTTGAAACATCTCAACATGTCCCCCCCTCAGTCGGCTGAAATAGGAGAATTGTATTTAAACCGTGTGGTTCTTTCCCGACTGATCAGGAATCTCATTGTACTGGCGGTACAATCAGCTTTGACCGTCGATGATTATGTCATTCTTGTTTCGGTGTCGGATTTACCGGACCGGAAAAATTACTACGGTATTCAGATTGAATTCTCCGGGACCGGAACGGGTTCTGAGGCGTCCAGGATTAGAATTGATCATACTGATCAGCTGGAGTTTCTTCCGGGAAGCCGCTTCCTGTTAAGATGTATACTTGATGACCTGCTGTTCCATCGCAGCGAATTATTTATGGGATATGATGGTCGTGATAAACGATTCCGGTTTTCACTTGAACTTCCCCGGTATCCGGAAGGAGATTAATCCGTAGTTTTCACAATAATTTCGCTGATGACACGGTGTGCAAACGCATGTTTTGAAAGAAGGGGTATTGTCACAATTTCCCCGGTGGCCGCCATAAGTACTCCCCTGTTCGTATCGGATTCAAATCCACTATCGGCCTGTGAAACATCGTTCCCCACAATGTAATCCAGATGTTTAGATATCATCTTTCGTCTGGCCTCCGGTGTCGGATCACCGGTTTCGGCGGCAAAACCAATCAGAATCTGTCCAGCCGGTTTTGCCTTGCCCAGTGCATGCAAAATATCGGTTGTGGATACCAGGTCCAGCTGGTTTTCTGAAGATCCTGATTTCTTCCATTTCTCGGATCGATATTCCGCCGGAGTCCAGTCAGCGACAGCAGCGGTCATGAAGATGATATCCGCTTCCGGTGCATGGATTGAGACGGCCTTTGTCATTTCGTCTGCTGAAATTACAGAGATCACCCGTGCGAGTGGATGATAATCGATATTCACCGGACCGGACACCACTGTCACGGTGGCCCCCTCCCCTACGGCAGCAGCCGCCAGGGCCTGACCCATTTTTCCGGTGGAACGGTTTGATATAAACCGGACAGGATCAATCATTTCCCGGGTGGGACCTGCGGTAATCAGCACATTTTTCCCGGACCAGATTCCGTCACGGCCGAGTAATCCCGTGACATGACCGGCAATTTCCACAGGATCAGCCATCCGGCCTTTCCCTTGATGACCACAAGCGGTGTCACCCTCATCAGGCCCCACAAACAAAGTTCCCCGTGATTTCAGTGTGCTGATATTCTGGATGGTAGCAGGATGATGATACATCCGGGGATTCATTGCCGGAGCAAAAAGTACCGGCATATCCACTGCCAGGAGCAACGTGGACAAAAAATCATCGGCAATACCGGAAGCATATTTCCCGATAATATTTGCTGTCGCCGGTGCCACGACCAGAAGACTGGCTGAATCCGCCAAAGCAGTATGGTTCAGACCCGCGGTATCAAGAGGAGTGAACATTCCGGTAATCACACGATTCCCGGTAATGGCCTGAAACGTCAAAGGAGAAATAAACTCCGTTGCATTCCGGGTCATGACCACACGGACATCCAGTCCCTGTTTCATCAGTTGCCGGGCGAGTTCCGCTGCTTTGTACGCAGCAATACCACCGGTGATTCCCAGAATCACCTGATGTTTTAATCTTCCCTTATCGGGATTTTTCTGAATCATTTTACTTTGATCCTGAATGTTCCAGGGACCCGATACGACTTATTCGCTGATCTCGGTTTTCGTCTTCACATCGACCGGAGCAGTCTCCGGGTCAGTATCGAGGATATCCTCTTCCGGTTCGAACATCTCAACTTTTTGATTAATCAATTCTTCAAGTGCCATGATGGTCACTTTTGTGGATTTCCCCTCAAAATAAGGCCGCAGACCTTTTTGAAGCTGCTTTGCGCGTTTCGCTGCCAGGACCACAGCACGGTGCCGGCTGTCAACTGAGTTTAAAAACTGTTCAAGCTGATAATCGTCCATTTTTTTTCCTCATCTTCCAATTACTCAAAAAATAGCTGTGTTTCTTCTAACGCAATACGTGCCGCTTTGCAACGTTCTGCCAATAAAATTGCGATCAGCCTGTCAATCGCATCATCCAGATGATCATTTAAGATGACGTATTCATACGCTTTATATTGTTTCATTTCGATTCTGGCATTTTTCAGTCGCTTCTGAATTACTGATTCAGAATCGGTTTTCCGATTCCTCAAGCGGTATTCAAGGACTTTCAAAGAAGGCGGCATAATGAAAACATGGACGCCTTCATCAAAATTTTCCTGTATTTGTCGCGATCCTTTCACATCTATATCCAAAACAACATCATATCCCTTTGCCAGCAGGGCGATAAGATCTTTCCGCCGGGTACCGTATAGATTACCGTGCACTTCCGCCCATTCCAGAAACTCACCGTTTTCGACGAGATTTTCAAATTCTGAGGGTGTTATGAAATGGTAATCATGAATGTCCGCACCATCATGCCGAGGTTCCCGGGTCGTATATGAAATCGAATGGTGCATCTCCGGAAATTTCTTTTCCAAAGCGCGAATCAATGTTGTCTTGCCACCCCCGGAGGGCGCAGAAAGGATCAGGCACACACCCCGTTTGTTCATTTATGACTCCCTGCCACAGGTGTCTGATTGATCCGCTGAGCCAGGGTTTCTTCCTGCAAACCGGAAAGAATCACATGAGCTGAATCCAGAAGAATAATGGAACGGGTACGGCGTCCCTGTGTAGCATCCACCAGGATTCCCCGCGATTTCGCTTCATCCTTCAATCTCTTGACCGGTGAGGATTCGGGATTGAGAACAGCCAGAATTCGGTCTGTCATGATAAAATTGCCAAACCCGATATTTACTAGTTTCATGATGCCTCTCTACTCAATATTTTGAATTTGTTCGCGCATCTTTTCGATTTCACTCCGCAAATCTACGGCAAACTCTGAAATCTCCTTAACAGCACTCTTGGAAGCAATAGTCGTTGCCTCCCGGTGAAGCTCCTGAATGAGGAAATCGCATCGTTTCCCAACAGGTCCGGTTCCTGCCAGAATTTGAGCTAATCTGTCAAGGTGACTCAAAAGACGAATGATCTCCTCAGTGACATCGGCTTTAAGAGCCATAAATATCACTTCCTGTTCGAGTTTCTCATCATCTCTCTCGATACTCGCGGCAATCTTTTCGATACCGGTTTCCAGCCGTTTACGGATCGCATCCGCCTGCTGATCCGCACGTACGCTGATGCGATTTACACAGGTTCGAATCAGTTCAATTCGATTCTGAAGATCACGACATAATTTTTCACCTTCACAACGTCGCTCTTCAATTAATTTTTCCAGAGCCTGACCCACCACCTCATCCAGAACCATGGAAAATTCGGTTTTTTCCAAAGATACCGGTGCGTGGCTGATCATATCAGAAAATCGAAGGAGTCTCTCCGCTGTCAAACCGGAGGGAATTTTATAGCGATCTGTCATTGCTTCAGCAGTGGCGGTAATAGAATCTGCAAGTCCGTTATTAACAATAAGGTTCTGCGTTTCCGGAGGGATGGAAAATATTTCTACGAATATATCTGTTTTGCCTCGATAAATATGGCCTGAAACCCGGTCACGTATAGATTTTTCCCATTCATAATAACCCCGGGGCAGTCTGACCTGAAGCTGCAGGAAACGGTGATTAACGGACTTGATCAGCACATTGATATCAAACCCATTACGTGTAATCCTTGCATCACCGATGCCCGTCATACTGTTGATCGTCATCTTTTCTCTCCTTTGGGTTTCAATCAGAGTCAGGTTTGCGTATGTTAGTTGATCCACCCGCTGTGTCAAGGTAGGGGTTGATCATTTGGCAAAGATAATTCATAATTATTGTAGTAAATTAACTTTTTACGGGAGGTCTGGAAATAATATGAAACTGAACCGGAAACTGATGTTCGTGTCAATGCTCTGTGTGGCAATCGCTTTACCGATGATTACTGCTGAGGCGAATAATTATGACGATGCATACAAGCTTTACAAAGCAAAGGATATCAAGGGAGCCATACCCCTACTCGAAGAACATTGTAACAAATACCCCAAAGATCCCCGGGGCGGATACTTGCTGGCACAGTGTTATCGGAAAACGAAGCAGGTCGATAAAGCGGCCGGTCGACTTCAGGTAGTACTGGAGCACCACCCGGATCATGATAGTTCCCAGTTCCTCATGGGACATGTCTTTTTGATGAAAAAAAATCCATCAAAAGCGATCAAGCATTTTGAAGAAGCCGTGAAACTTCAACCGGAGAATGGGGATTATCAGTATTATTACGGCAGCACGCTCCTCGCCCTGAAAAAATACCCCGATGCTGCAGGCGCTCTGAAAAAAGCGGTGACTCTGAATCCCAAAAACAGCCGGGCAAACCTGGATTACGGTCGTGTTCTTGTGCTTTCTAAAGATTATCAGAAAGCCATTGCGCCTTTGAAAAAAGCATCCCAATCCCCAAAAACCGCATCTAAAGCACTCTATTACCTGGGTAATGCTCAACTGCAATTGAAAGAATTCTCCAGTGCTGTTGAGACATTTAAAACCGCCACGACAAAATCTCCAGACGAGGCAAAACTTTTTTACAGCCTGGGTATCGCTCAGGAAGGTGCTGGAGGTGATTCTTTTTCAACACCTGAGGCTTACATGCCGATAATCCAATCATATTCAAAAGCAGTCGCTCTGGACGGATCCGTTGCAGATTATCATTTTAACCTTGGGAAAACCCATGAAAATGCTGTAAGAACCATTTATGAGAAAACAGCGGGAAATGAAACCGTGTCAAAACAGGCTCTTGATATGCTTGCCAAAGCAAAAACCGCATATGAATCTGCTGCGAAAATCGATGCAACTTCCGGTGGAAATGATGGATTAACCCGGGTGAATCAGATGATCGACAACATCAAAAATCCCAAGATCATCGAAGTTGAAGAAGAGTAACTTCTTGATTCAATTCGCTGAACTTGATTGGTGGAAATATCTGAAAGGAGAAAGCAATAAATGACCCTCTCGAAACGGTTTGTATTCACTGTTCTTATTCTTAGTTTCATCTGCTGGACCGGCGTCAGCCATGCGGGATATCTTCAGGATGCGTATGCGTCGTATAAAGCCGGCAAGGTGGACGAATCCATCGAGATTTGTGAGGAAGGGCTTTCCGCCGCTCCCAACGATGAGGAACTGGCATATTTCCTGGGGCAGATGTACCTTGTAAAAAAGGATTTTGAGAAAGCGGGTGATGCTTTTAAAAAGACCATCACTCTGGACCCGGAAAAACATAAAGCTCACTATAATCTGGGAATCTGTTACCTGAAAAAGCGAGTCGACAAGAAGCCCAAGCCGGCGTTTTTTGAAGCCTCACAGGCATTTTTAGAAGCGGTCAAGCTTGAACCTGATAATTTTAAATACCTGTATCAATACGGACACTCACTTCTGATGCAGAGGAAATTCCTGCAGTCACAGGAACCCCTTCAGAAAGCATACGCAACCGAAAAAGGTGCAACCGATTACAATACTATCATTGATCTCGGTCTGGTGTATCAGGCAACAAAACAGAAGGATAATGCGCTGATAATGTTTGAAAAAGCGCATGATTTAGACCCTGAAAGTTACACGCCACTGAAGTATCTCGGCAATATCTACATGGAAAATGAAGACTTTGAAAAAGTTGTTGCCATTGGTGAAAAACTGATTCAGTTTCAGCCTGATGAAGCCAAGGGTTTTACTTTCCGGGGATATGGACAACTGCGGAATAAAGATTTCATCGGCGCTGTCGCATCGTTTGATACAGCGATCAGCATGGACAGTTCTGACGGCAATTCATATTTTTATCGGGGTCTGGCCAAGGAAGGCCGGATTGGCACCCAGGCAAACAGTTACAAGACCCTTATTGACGATTACACAAAAGCTGTCAACCTCGGTGGCGACTCGATTCCCGATGAGTGGCATTATCGACTGGGTCATGCATATGAGTTGGAAGCCATGCCCTACTGGGATCGTGCTTTCCGTCATGTTGAATCCAGAAACAATTGCCTGCGTTATTTAAGAAAATCTCAGAAAGAGTATAAGGTTGCAGGATCGCATTCCGGTGCCGTCCGTCAACTTGGAGTCGTGAATGAACGTATCCGCCAACTTGACGCACTCAGATAATTTTCAATTAACTGCATCAGTGAAATTCGACTTATGAATCAACAGATCTCAGACCCGTCCAAATCCATTTTTTTCCAGAATATCTTTCAGGAAAGCCTGGATATTAAAAGCCGGTTTATTGCTTCCAATTGTAATGAACTGGTTCGGATATCCGAGTTAGTCACAGATGCACTCAGGCAAGGAAAAAAGATTCTCCTATTCGGCAATGGCGGATCAGCGGCTGATGCCCAGCATCTTGCTGCCGAGTTCGTCAATCGCCTGCTGATTACGCGACCGGCGGTGCCGGCTCTTGCGCTGACCACGGACACATCTATCCTGACAAGTGTCGCCAACGATTTCAGTTTTGACGAAATCTTTGCCCGGCAGGTCGAAGCATTCGGTCAGGACGGGGATATTGCCATGGCAATATCCACCAGTGGAAAGTCCGGAAATCTGGTCCGGGCCATTGAATCAGCCAAAACACGAAAAATGATCACAATCGGACTTCTGGGTGGAGATGGCGGCCAATTGCAATCCATGGTGGATTATCATCTGACCGTATCTTCCACATCTTCCCAGCGGGTGCAGGAAACCCATATCACCATTGGACACGCCCTGTGCGAATGGGTCGAAAAAGCACTATTCTCCGACAGTTGATACTATGTGCAGTATCCCTCAGGTCACAGAAAAATACCCGACAATCAGTGGCCGGTTTGAGTTTCTTCACAAAGTCAATCTGGCCTGGATTCTATCAGCCGGATCCCGGCTAAGAGGGCATCAAAAAGTGATGCTGCGCCTGTTTCCCGGCAGGTCTGAATGGTTTATTGCTCCGGCAATTTCCCGAAAAAAATATTTGGAGGGTCTGAATCTCCCGGTATCCTGTCAACTCTTTGATCCGAAACATGATAAGACTGACGAGGATGCTCCCAAACCGGGCATCCGGGAGCAGGATTCACTTTTGAATAATTATTTTCAGGAGGTTATGGGGAGATCTTTTTTTCCGGATTCCGAATCCCTCCTGGAACACCTGAGATCTCCCGCACAGGCCGGCAAACGCGTTGTCACCACCAACGGATGTTTTGATATTTTGCATCCCGGTCATCTCGAAACTCTCAAATTTGCCAAGTCCCGGGGTGACGTGCTTATTGTCGCCATCAACAGCGACGATTCCATACGAAACTTCAAGGGAAACCATCGGCCCATTCACGATGAACTTTTCCGTGGCGCGGTGCTTGCTCATCTGACAACCGTCGATTTTGTCACCATTTTCCGGGATGATACCCCGCTGAACCTGCTCTCCCGAATCCAACCGACCTATCATGTCAAGGGAGGCAGTTTTATCGAATCACGTGTGAGGGCGGAAAAAGATCTTCTGGCAAAATGGGGTGGTGAATTCCTGACGTTTCCCATGAAGAGTGATTATTCAACAAGCCGTATTCTGGATCTGTATACCCCAGGCGTTTTCCCTGTATAAAGGATAAGGAGATATAAATGAGTGACATGATAAAACCAGCTGATTTCGGTGACGTTCGCCGGGTTCCCATTTCAGAGCGAAGTAATCTTGTCAGGGTTGCGGAATTCACGCAGCCGCCGGATGGTGATTACAGTTTCCGGGCATTCCTTGATTCTTTATCATCCATAAAGCATCGGACCAATGCCGCCACGAGTTTGAATACACTGGTCACTACCATGATGCAGGCCCGTGACAGCGGGCAGCCAATCACATGGGCTCTGGGACCCCACATCATCAAATACGGACTGACACCCCTTATTGTGCATCTCATGGATGCCGGATTAATCCAGTGCATTCTCACCAACGGTGCAGGCGCTATTCACGACGTTGAAATTGCGCTTATCGGTGAAACTTCCGAGGAGATGGGCGGACATATCTCCCGGGGGGATTTCGGTATGGCACGGGAAACCGGTGAATTCATCAATGGTGCGGCACTGGAAGCCTATGAAACCGGCAAAGGATTCGGTGAAGCACTGGGGGATAAACTGATTCGGGAGAAGGCTCCTTACCTGCATTCCAGTCTGTTTGCCCAGGCACGATTACGCAACATTCCACTCACCGTACATGTTGCCATCGGCACCGACATCATCCATATGCACCCTGACATGAATGGTGCAGCCACCGGGGAAGCAACATTTACAGATTTCAGACGATTTGTGGCTGTTCTTCAGAAATTTTCCGGCGGTGGAGTACATCTCAATATTGGATCCACTGTTGTTCTGCCGGAGATTTTTGTAAAAGCCATGACCGTGGCTAATAATCTCAACCAGCAGCCAGCCCGGGATTTCACCACGGTGAATTTTGATCATCTGTCTGAATATCGCCCGCTGATGAATGTGGTGAAACGCGGCTCAATGGATGGCGGCCATGGATATGAGATCATCGGGAGAATGGAAATCATGGTGCCATTGCTTGTCTGGGTGCTGTCGGAGCGGGTCCATACCGGGAAATCGTAGTTTACTCCACAAGAAATGCGGTTAACATCTGAGCATTTTTAACAGCCTGTCCCCGATAATGGTTATTGAAAAACACATAAACGGTCTGATTCATCTCCCGAAGATGTTTCACCCGGGACACCCATTCCCTTAACTCAGCGGGTGAATAGAGGTAATCGTAACGCTGCCATCCGTCGGTATGATCCCACCACTGCGCATGATTTCGTCCGTGAAACCTTATGTAACCGGGAGCTGCTGCACTGTCACAAACGACACCCGGCAGATCCCTGAGTCGGGGTTGATCCAGGGAACAAAATGATAGATTACGGGTCTTCAACCAACTCAGAATCTCGGGGTGCATCCAACTCTTATGCCGGAATTCCACACACCCTTTAATCGATCCCAGAACGTCACACAGGGATTCGAGCCGGGACTGTGTCTCAGGTGTCTGTTTAAACGACCAGGGAAACTGGAGCAGCACACCGGCCAACACCTTTGCGTTGATGAATGGATCCAACATGTGAATGAATTTTTTGAATTCGCCGGTATCCCCGAAATCATGTGTAAAACTTTGGTGTGCTTTCACCCAGAACATCATTTCTCCCCGGGTCCGGTTGACCATTTTTTCAAGGGATCCCGTGTGCGGATACTGATAAAAAGTGTAATTCAATTCCAGAGTATCAAAGTGGGATGCATAATATTCCAGAAATTGACATTGAGGCAGGTTTTCCGGGTAGAAGGGACCAATCCAGTCCGGATATGAGTAGCCGGATGTACCAATTTTAACGATATCCGCAGACATAATTCCGGACGGATGCTTAGATCGACACAATCATTGGATGTCCCGTGTAAAGGTCTGACGGCCCAATTCATTTTCACCAAAGACTTGGGCTTCAAACACTTCAAATTGAGTGTTCTTCCGCCAATCCTCAGGACCGAGTCCTGCCTTCCGGGATAGATGTCTCAGAGTGGTCTCCCGATCCCAGCCCTGTTCCGGTGCCACCTGTGGAAGAAAAACTGAGCGATGGTACCCTTTCTTCAGAACAATACCATGGCGACCGACAATTATGTCTTCTGCAGAATCCACGCGAGCCGGCGGTGTCAGCACACTGATTTCGATATCGATATTTTCCAGATCCTTTTCTGTTACCGGAGGAAACCTGGGATCCCTGGAACAGGCGCTGACTGTATTTTCGATAATGGCTTCGATACACGGAAAATCCGGCATGATATATCCGATACACCCCCGAAGGTGACCTTGTATTTTCAATGTGACAAATGCCCCTCGATTCTCTTTAAAACCCTCAGGAATATGATCCATTTTCGGTGTTACACCTTCCCTGACATAGGTTTCAAGAATATGCCGTGATAAGCCCAGCAGGTATTTCTGTTCTGAAATACTGTATTTCCCTGTTCGGGAAGTTTCATTCCCGGTCGGTGTGGTTTCCAGTGTTTCGGAATGATAAAAAGCGACTGCACCGTAGCCCACCACCCGTTTTCTGTCACCGAAAGAGGCGTCACCGGAATTTGCCTGGGCCAGGACGACACCCCGGTCAGCGCCAAGAGACCGGGAGATATTAATGACCGCCCGGGTGGCGGTACCGCCACAGATAACACAATCCAGATTTCTTGTTCCCTTTGACATCTCCTCCCGCTCAATCCTGTCCATTTCTCCGATATCCATTGCAGCAATAGCAGTGAGCAACTTTTTATCGATACGACAGGAATCTTCGTAACCAGGGAAATGCGTCAGATCAGTACTGGCAATCAACAAAACGGATTTCCCCTTGCTCAGCCTGGCAATTCGTGCACACAGCGTGTCCAGTGCCCGGTCTGAATGGTGACCGAACAGGATGGGCACAATTTTAAATCCCGGTTTTAATGTTCTTTGAAGGAAAGGAATCTGAGCTTCCAGGGAATGTTCCGGCAAATGCGGCCGTATATCCTTGCGAACATCTTCAACCCCCTGCAGGAGATCCTCAATAAATGCTGAATCAACAGGGATATCGCCCAGGGGTGAACGATAATGACTGGAATTATCAATGGCTGCGCCATTGAACCCGACCCGATGTGCATTCCCGAACAGAATCACGCGATCAAATTCCATATTTTCCAGGATCTTGTAAGCAGATGCTGCTACCTGACCGGAATAGACGTACCCGGCATGGGGCGCCACCAATCCGATGACCCGCCCCTTAATACCGGGATTCTCCGCGCGATTCAGCATTGTGTTCACTTGTTCCTTCAGTGCATTTTCAGTTGCCGGATACCATGAACCGGCAACCGCAGGTTCGCGCACGTCGGAAGCGTCTGAAGATGCCGATAATCCAAAAATCAACACCATGATAAAAACCACTCCTTTCATTTCCAATCGCGGGTTAAACATTTCTGATCTCCTTTGAGATAAGTATACCAAAAACCGGCGGCTGAATCCTTTAAGAAATTGACATCTCGTCCTTAAAGTGAAAAATTATTGACAGAACCTCGAGACCACGGCACACTAAAGAAGAATAAGTTTAGACTTTAGGAGGAAAACCAATGAATAAGATGGTCGTTGTCATATCTCTCGTCTTCTGTATTTTCGCAATGTGCTGCACACCGGCATTTGCTCAGAAAATAAAAGAATACAATGTGATGCTCGTGGTGGATGGATCCCACGTGATGAATAAAAAATGGGGAAAAGAAACTCGGTTTGAAGTGCTGAAAAAGGCATTACCCGAGGCAATGCATCAAGTCGCCAAATCCCCTGACTGGGGCTATAACATGGGAATTCGGATGTATGGTGATCGGTCACCCCTCTCTAAAAATGATTGTTCTGATTATCGTCTTGGAACACCGATAGACTGGATGAATCCCGGGATTCTCAGCATGGCGGTCAACGGCCTTCGTCCCAAAGGTCGCTCATGCCTCTCTTATGGCATTTACAGCGCGGAAGGTGATTTTTACGGAAAAAGTAAAAAAGCCTACAATTGTGAGATTGTAATCGTTGGCGGAGCGGATAAATGCGAGGTCAGTGAATTCGAAGCCTGTAAGTACATGATCGAAGAAAAACACTGTGTCCACAGTGTTCACTTCGTTGGTCTGAATCTCAAGGAGAAAGATGCGAAACATCTGGCTGCTGTCGCCAAAGCCGCGAACGGGTACTTCATCAATGTTACAGACTCAGAAAATCTTCAGGCCGAACTGGTTAAGGTGTTCACATTTTCGGCGAAAAATCTGGACGTACCCGTGGCAAAACCTCCCACTGAACCCCCAACGGAGTAGTTTACCGTTCTCTAGTTTTAGACCGTTTTCATGAGTACTTTGATTCGCTCAATTATATTCCGGGCGGCGGCAATTGCATTGGCGTTGCTGTTTGTCCTTTGTATTGAATTTGGTTTGAGACTGATCGCTCCGGAATTGTCCGGTGAAGGGGATCGAATTCGTGTTCTGGCAAAGAAAGCTGAAAATCGGAAACACTCCGTAATCAAACAACCAGACCCGGATCTTCTCTGGAAACTGGTACCGGGATCACCCCTGTTCGAAAACGAGACATTAAATCAGCAGGGATTCCGGGGATCCGATTTCGCTGAGACAAAACCGCCCGGCACATTTCGGATTGCCATTCTAGGCGATTCCCGTTCCTTTGGTTTCGGGATTCGGGAGTACAGAAAGACTTTTGCGTATCAGTTGGAACAGTTTCTGAATACACAAGATTCTTCCCGGCACACCGAAGTGATCAATCTGGCGGTGATCGGTTATTCGTCTTTCCAGGGTAAACGATTACTGGAAAAACTCGGAACCACACTGGACCCGGACCTGCTTATCGTATGGTTCGGATTCAATGATATTTTGTATTATCATATCACCGATTCCGATGCCGGCAATCGGTCTCCAATCCCTGCACAGTTGTCAAACTTACTCAGTCGATCATATATCTTTTTAATGTTGCAAAAAGTGAAACGGGAACGATTTCCCGGGCCAACCGGTATCATCCAGGCGGATCAACCCATTGTCCGACGTGTTCCCCCAACGGATTTCCGTAAAAATCTCCAGGAGATTGTCCATCATGCCCTCACCGTTGAACTGCCGGTAATTTTCATGACATCGCCGGTACGGGAAGGCATCCCCATGGTGTTAAATTCACGGAAAGTGACCCATAAGACTGACGACGGTCGCACCACGGAAAAACTCATCTGTCAGTATGATCTGGAAGGTTACTGGCTTATGGATGCAGAAACCTTTCCGGGTACTGAATCCGAGTTGGAGCTGCTTCTGAAAACGTATCCGGACCTGCCGATCCTTCACTATTTCAAATCTTTATTTTACCGTGACAGAAGCGATCTGATCGGTGCGGAAAAAGAAGAAGATCTTGCGAGAAAACTGGATATTGATCGTGTAATCATTGAAAACTACAATGAGATTACCCGGGAAATCGCCCAAACCGGTTCCCATGTGAGTCTGGTGGATCTGCCGGAAGCATTCCGGAAACAATCCCTGTTCAAATTGTTTGTGGACGATTGTCATCCCAATGGTAATGGACATGCCATAATCACTCATGAGATAGTTGAAGCGTTCCGAAATGGGTTTCAAACGAGATGAATAACAGCCCTGACGATTGTTATTAAAGATCGTTGCACAGGAGGATTAGAAAATGAACCCGGAAAATACGATCCTGGTACTTGTGGACATACAAACCCGGCTGACCCGGGTCATGGATGGCAGGAATACTCTTATTGAACGAATTGTTCAGTTGCTGAAAGGTTTACGGGTGCTCAATGTGCCGGTACTCTGGCTGGAACAATATCCTGAGGGGCTGGGACCCACCGTACCGGAAATTGCGGCAGAACTTCAGGATCATACACCTATTATAAAAAATGTGTTCAGCGGTTGGGGTTCACCGGAATTCCGGATGCATATTGAAAAGCACAACCCCGCTCATATTCTGGTGTGCGGTATTGAGACTCACGTTTGTGTGTATCAAACTGTGTCTGACCTTATTGCTGCAGGGTATGGGACAGATGTTGTCGCTGATGCGGTTTCATCCCGGTCCCCGTTCAATCGTGAACTGGGACTTCGAAGAATGGAATCTCTCGGTGCAGGACTCACCAGTGTCGAAATGGTTCTGTTTGAATTATTGAAAATTGCCGATGGGAAGCCATTCCGTCAAATCCTGAAAATTATTAAGTGATCAGAAAAATTTCACCCGGTTCACGGGGTTTCCGATACACTAATTTCCTTCCGGAACCGCAACATCTTCGGTATTGGTTTGTGAAAGAATCCGCATATTAACTAATTTTCGGTTGCCCGTAGAATCAGAGATAAATTTCTGGAGTTTCGGCAGAATTTCTTCCAGTGTTTCCAGTCGGATACGTTCCCGGGTAAGTTCCGGATTCTTTTCATACTCATCAATGAGCATCTCAAAGCGTTTCGCTTCTCCCCGGGCATGATCAACTTTCATGGTCTTATATGCATTTGCAGACTGAATGACTTTCTCAGCTTCGGCATTTGCTTCAGGTATAATTCTATTCTGATAGGATTCTGCCTGGTGGAGAGCTTCCGTCATTTCTTCCTGGGCATTGATGACATTTTTGAATGCAGCAGAGGTCTGCCCGGGAGGTCTGACATTTTTTATTTCCACGGCAATAATATTGACGCCCATCTTGATGGATTTGACACTCTGAATCAATCCATCACTAATTTTCTTCTGAAGGACCAATTTTCCAGTGGTGAGGACATCATCGACATTTTGACCGGAAAGATTATTGATAATGGCGAGTTGCGTGAGGTTCCTGAGTATCTCTTCCTGATTTTCAAAGTCATAGAGGTAGATCACCGGATCATCAATGAGATATGAAACCACAATTTTGATATGAATAATATTCTTGTCTCCTGTAAGACCATAGGCGATCCAGAAAGATCCGAATTGAATCTGGTCCAGGGGTCCTTGAACCCGCTCAAACTCCTCAACCGCCGTCGGATCTGCGCCAAATCCGGCACGCAAACGTTTCACTGTTCGGGTCTCAACGGTTTCCAGCCGATCAATGGGCCAGGGAAATTTCAGGCATAGACCGGGATCGACCTGAGGTCGGACAATCTTACCCAACCGGAGCAACACACCGGTTTCCTGCACTTTGACCTGGGCAACTGCTGTTGACAGGTACCAGATCACCAGAACAGCCACTGTCACCCATCCCGCCAGGCGGAATACAGTGCTGAGCATGGTCACCTGTACCTGGAAACCACTCGGTTCCGACTGCTTCATATTTTCCGTCTTCCGGGACGCCAAGACTACTGTCCTTCCGGGTTCAAGCTTTTGATAAGGTCAGAATCCGTGGACAGAATAATAGTGGATTTTTCGTTAAGTATTTTCCTATCGGCTTCCAGTGACCTGAGAAACTTAAAAAATTCCGGCGCCCGGGAATAGGTTTCACCATAAATGTTCGCAGCCAGGGCATCTCCTTCACCACGTGTAATCTCAGCGATCTTATATGCTTCAGCGAGAATATCACTTTTTTCACGATCAGCCTTAGCACGCAATTCAGATGCTTTCTGACGGCCCAGAGCGCGATATTCATTGGCAATGGCGGAGCGTTCAGCAATCATTCGGCGATAGACACTTCTGGCATTATCTTCAGGCAGGGCCAACCGGGAAAACCCGACATAGACGATTTCAATTCCGTAGTCATCCGCCCGCTTTGCTGATTCCCTTGTAATCCGATACGCAATCTCATCCAGAATCACTTGCTCGGAAACCGTGGAAATGATCTGACTCATCTCATGATCACCCAGGGTGGATCCAACCATTGAGCAGACGATATCATCCAATTTCTGCTCCGCATTAGTTCGATTATTGGTGGTCTGGAAAAATTGCAGGGGATCTTTGATTTTCCAACACACAAATGTTTGCAGGATCAGATTCTTCTTGTCTCCGGTAAGATATTCCAGGAGAGCACTCTGGTAGAGCCGGATCCGGCTGTCGAAACGGTTCACCACTGATATGGGTGTGGGCAGTTTGAAATAGAGTCCCGGGGATTTGATGATTGCACCGGGTTTTCCAAAGGAGGTCACCACGGCAAATTCACCGGCGTAGATAGTAAATCCGGATGTCGCAATCAAGACCGCCGCAATCAAGCCGGCGCTGAGTAGAATGATCCAAAATTTTTTCAACACTATAACCCTCCCGTATCACCCGTCAACAGCCCGGTCTCGGCCGGTGACATTTTTTTTCCGGATTCATTGAGCAGCAGATCCAGTGGTCTCTCTGTTGAATTTCGGTCCACAAGATAAATTTTTGCCCGACTCAATGCCGATTCCAGAAGTTCCATTCGGAACCGGAACATACTGACATCCCGATACCGTTGAAACGCATATTCCAGCTCTTTAAACGCTGAGGTTTTACCGGTTGCTTCCATAATTGTCTTCGTACGTTGAGCTTTTGCACTCTCAAGTCTTATCGCAGCTTCTCCCCGGGTATCGGGAATTAATTCCTTCTCATAACCCAGGGCTTCCTCCACAAATGTTTCCAGATCCTCCTGGGCGCTGACCACGTCTTCAAATGCAGGAGCCACTTCCACAGGCGGGTGAATATCCCTGAAATAAATGTGATCTATCTTAATACCCATATCCAGGGAATTTACCATCTCCTGGGTCAACCGGACCACTTCATCTTCCAGACCATCCCGCCATTCAGTAATGAGGTAAAAGAACTGCCGGCTGCCGATAATCGTTTGCAGAGCACGGGCGGCGGCGACTTTCAGAAGCTTATCGGGTTCTTCACAGCCATACAGGTACCGTTCCGGATTGCTGATGTGGTAATGCATATTGGCCGCCACATCCAGGTATGAGCTATCACCGGTCAACATGGGATATTCCTTAATGTAATGGACATTGGTCCATAGAATAAGATCTTTTCGTTCCCGGGATTCATAACCAAGAGGCAGTCGGTGGACGGTGTGAACATCTACAATTCTGACCCGGCTGAACGGACCGGGCAGCGTATAGTGGATACCGGCTCCCAGAGGACGATCCGGTTGAACGGGGACACCCAATCGTTCAACGATAGCCACTTCAGTGGGGTTTACAGTGAAGAATCCGGTGAGCATGTATCCGGTCAGAACAATTGCGGCAAACCATAGAATGGTTCTTCGCAGCAGAATCCGGCGTTTTAGCGCATTGTCCCAATGAAGAAACTGGTTCATAAGTGAATGAACCCGATGGCTCTCCTTGGAAAGTGTTCCCAGCAAAACCAGCACCATAGAATCTTCAATACTCCGAAAATCCGGTTCCGTCTCCTGGCTTTGCTGCAACAGCATTCGGCTGGACCGATACAGAATTTTCAACGCCACCGCCAGGATCATAAAACCGATGACCAGTGCACCCCATTTATCGAGGCTCAGCCCCATAACCTCCCCGATCAGTGTCAGCATCACCAGGGAAAGAACATGCATATCCACCCGGGAATGATACGCATCGGCCACAAGTGCAGGTGAGTTCAGTTCTTTGCCAACGGAAGACTCGAATCGGAACCGGAGATAGCTGATAAATATCAGGGCGATTACAACGACCATGGCGGGAATTGGTTTCTGTACATTGAATGATGTGCTCTGAATGGCTTTCTGAAGCACGCCAAATGCGTTGAACTCAATAAAATACCGATGATCACCGATACCCGGAGTTCCCAACCGCCCCGACGGATCACGGCCGGACGTTCTCCAGTGCTCACATCGGATGGCTGCTTATCACTTGCCCGCCGGTCTGCCACCAGCGCAAAATATACCAGAACCGAGGTAAAAATATCCCCCAGGGAATGCCAGGCATCGGCCAGAAGCGCAAGACTGCCGGTGTAAAATCCCAGATAAAATTTGATCACCGTGGAAATGATATCCCCCACGGCAACGATTAATACGGTTTTTTCCTTCTTCTGCATTTTTTCCTCTCTTGCCGGATATACCTTAATATTTTTCATGGATAAAAGTAAAATATTATGTTTATATTTGGCCGGACAATTGAGACCTTCAATCAGGAGGATGGGCGATTGAAAATCAATCCACAGCCGGGTGACGTACTGGAATTCTTTGAACAGAAACGGATAATCGCAGGGATGTGTCTCTCTGTGAAAGGTTCCAAAATACATATCATCACAGAAACAAGCCGCCAGATGAATCTCGCACCGGCCCGTATCCTGCACCATGCACCGGGTCGATTACCCGCGGCTACATCACGGAGTGAGGCCATCGGTAAATTACGGGAAATTTGCCGGGAACGGATCGCGTTGTCTGAGACAGTGAACCTGCCGGAACTCTGGAATCACCTGGATGCCGGCGGCACAGTGCTTCCTGTTGAGGATATGGTGGAGCTGGCGTTCCCCTCACCGGTGGACACTGATCATGAGGCGGCAATCATTCGGGCGATTCTCGATGAAAAAGTGCATTTTGTTTATAAAGACAACTCGATCCGGATTGAAGATCGGGAATCCGTGGAAAGGGCACGGCATAAGATTGAACAGGACCGGGCCAGAGAAAAACAGAAGCAGGGATTGATCGGCTGGGTGAAATCCCGATTAAACGAACAGAATCCTGCGGAACCGGAGGGTCTGGATCGTTTCATCAATGCCTTGACCGCTCTGGCAGTGGATGATCCGGAATCGCCTGATCGAGCATGGATCAAAGACATATTAAAACAGGTTTCAAAAGCCACGCCGGAAGAGGCACTGATTCTCCTGGAAAAACTCGGGTGTATTGACCCCGATGAGAACTTGGAAATTATCAAGTATCACTTCCCCCGTGAATTCACGCGAGAAGCGGTTCAGGAGCTTGAGGATCTAGAGCTGTTCATCAAGGTATCGCCATCGACGGAGAGACGGGATCTTCGGACGCTTAAACCATTTACAATTGACGGTGAACTCACCCGCGATATGGATGATGCCATCTCCATCAACCGGCTTGATAACGGCTGGTTTGAATTGGGTATCCACATCACGGATGTTACCGAGTTTGTAGCCGACAGCGGGATCCTGGACCAGGAAGCATGCGACCGGGGTCAGACACTCTATCTTCCCGACCAGATTTTCCCCATGTTCCCACGCCGTTTCACAGAAGATATGGCCAGCTTGATTGCTGGTGGAGACCGTCTGACCATCAGCACGATGGTAACATTCAGCCCTGATCTGGAAATTACGGGATATTCAATTTTTCCCGCCATTATTCGCATCCATGAAAAATTAAGTTATGAAACGGTAAACACACGGATATCCGAACCGGATTTTAAGTGTTTACTTGAGATTGCAAAACAGTTAAGAGGCCACCGGATCGAAGCCGGTGCGATCATCATGCCCCGGCCGGAGTTGGAAATTCGTGTAAATGCTGAAAAGGAAATAACAATCCAGCGGAGAAATCGCGAAACTGTATCTCAAGTGATTGTTTCAGAGATGATGATACTGGCCAATCGTCTCGCAGCGGATACGGCTGCGGAAAGCCAGGCGCCATTCCCGTTCCGGTGTCAGAAAAAACCCCGGGAATCCGTACCGGTATCAATGGAAACTTTCAATCCGTATATCTCATACCGGCAGCGACGATTGATGACCCGGGCGGAAACATCGGTATCAGCTAAACCGCATTTCAGCCTGGGTCTCAATGCATACACCAATATCACTTCACCCCTGCGCCGCTACTTCGATGTGATCGCTCAGAGGCAGTTAAAATCCATACTCCTGGGAGAACCATTATACACAGCCGATGACCTGGAAAGAGTGCTCATGGAATTGGAAACAGCATCTGCCCGGGCATCTCAGATCAGTCATTCCCGCTATCGATACTGGTTATTCAAACATCTGGCCACCCTGCGGGGACAGCACCTCGATGCCATCGTACTGGATCGCTTCCCTAACCGGTACCAGATCTGGTTGAAGGATTATTTCATCGATGCGGATATTCCCACGTCCTTCGGAAAACAGATGGTACCGGAACAGGTGATTTCCGTGACTGTCGAAAAAGTCTCCCCCCGTCAGCGTCTGCTCAGGGTGCGCCTGGACGAGTAGTCCAAGGTTTCATGTTATATCCAGAGTATGGTTGTCCAGCCGGGTGTTATCCGGAAGATGTCTGATCTTGTTCCCGGTATTTCGAACGGTGACGTTTCCGGTGAGCACAATGTCTTCTCCGAAGATAATATTCCCTACAATCGTACATTCCCGGCAATCAATGAGTGATGGTGCGCCGGCAGGAAATTTTTCCATAAGTTGATCGATAATCCTGTAATGGTCGGGATCCAGCCGGCAAATGACGGGATCGTTTTCCGGGCGGCTTTGAACAACGTGGTAGTCATCGGTGAGGCGGTAGGCATCAGACCACAATCCCAGAAGGTCCTGGCAGGTTTTCACCGGCAGAAACCGGCTTCGCGGCACTTGCAGGGCTTCAGCTCCCGGGAAAAGCGCCAGGGCGGCACCCATCGCTGTCTCCAGCTGATAAACCGGTTCTGAATTCGGATCTTTGGGGTTCACCGTTTTTGCGTTTCGGATCAACGGCAGGGTTATTATATTGTTGTGTGCTTTGAGAAATTCACCGAGAACCTCAAGATTCAGCCAGATGGTATTGGTGTTGAAATATCGATACAGATCAATATTCTGAAACTCAGATATTTCATCACCAGGACATTGCGCAACTTCCCGGAGCGTTAATCCACCGGATCGTTTTTGGGCGAGATGGCCGCCTTTCCTGTCTGCCGGTGTGCGTACCGCCACTTCCATCATGAAGGGAAGATTTTTCCGGGCAAAGTGTCCAAGAATCCGGGGATCAATGACAGCACCCAGGTTATCGGCATTGGATACGAACGCATATTGATAGCCCTTATCCAGGAGTTTTGAAAGGATACCGGAATTGACCATGGAAATGTAAATATCCCCATGACCCGGCGGACACCATTCCAGATCCGGATTATCCGGATAACATACCGGGGAAAGATCCGTCTGACGAATTTTCGGCACCCTGGACTGGACAAAATCCGTTGAGATATCCTGTTTCATACCGGGATACCGGTTCAGTACATCCAGAGAATCCGCCCGGGTATCGATGCTGTTCATGAGCACTAATGGCAGGCGGGCGGATTGATGCCGGCGCAGATGCAGAATCTGATGCAGGATGATCTCCAGAAAACTCAAATCATCTTTCACCGGGAGCAGGGATTTTGCGCGTGCCATTCCCATGCTGGTCCCCAGTCCCCCGTTCAATTTTATAACCACGGTGCGATCAAGCGCGTCCATTCCCGCGTCTTCATACCCCACCAGATCTTCATATCGGGTGACATCGGTCACCGGTTTAATCTCGGTACGGCTGATCATCCCGGTTTCACCGGCCAGGAGATCGTCATAGTACCGGCGGAAATTTGAAATATTGATGTCTTTCAGACCTGCCGCTTCCATTTTTGATTTGAATGGTTGAAACTTGGTTTCGGGATCATTCATGTGGATTTCTTTCCTTTCTTCCAGAGTCAATCTTCCAGTAATCTCAGCATGATCAAATGGTCGAATTCAATTCTTTGTTTAAATGAATCAATATTCTTCGGATCCATTCCCGCACAAATCCGCATCAGGAGACGCTGATATTCCTGTTGCCATTTTTCAATATTGGCTGCCTTGTTTCGGGCAGTCGCAATCCTCAGGCGGTAATACGCATGCCTGAACTGAACAATGGTACCGGTTCCAGGTGATTCCGGGAGCATGTGATCCAGGTACTCCTCTCCACGATCCCAATCACCAATATTCAACATTGTTTCAACGATCAGAGCGACAATCTCTGTCAGGTTCGACGAGCCGCTCCATTGATCTTGATTGAGTAATGCCTTGATTTTCGTCTCATCGATATCAATTTTTGTTGTGACTTTTGAATTAAAATAATACCGGATAAAAGGAATAATGGCTGCTAGCTCCGGATCAGATCGGTCACGGTCCAGGCGCGTCAGTAAACTTTCAAGTTCGTCATAACAGCCCAGATTCATTCCGATCCAGCCCAGAAGAAATCCGGATTCAGCGATCAGCCTGATATGGTCGTACTTCCGGAAACTCTCATGGGCCGCCTTCACGATTTTCCGGGCTTCTTCCAACCTGCCCAATGCAGCAAGAATTTTGCCGTGGTTGAACATGATATGCGATTTTCGCCAGGATGTGGATTGGAGTGTTTTTGCCAGTTCCAAGGCTTCCAGGGACATGGTTTCCGCGGCTTTGAACCGGGCGATATATCCTTCCGTATCTGCGGCAAAACTTAAAACCACGGCAGCGTTCAATACATCTTCAATTTCAAGAAATGATCGGTAGGCATCCTGGTAGTACACCGATGCTTTTTCATATTTGCACAGTGTTCGGTAAACATTGGCCAGATTGCCCTGACTTTCCGCCATATCTCTGCGTAGATTATACGCTTTTCGCAAGACCAGACCTTCCTTCAATCGGGCTATCCCTTCTTCATATTTGCCCATACTGTTAAGAACCATACCGATATTATTCAGTGCACTGGCTTGAAACTGGGGAGTTTCCCCGGGATCGGTCAATGCAATGAGTGTGTTGAAATGGTCCATTGCCGCGGACTCATTATTCCCCATGGCAGCTGCTATCCCCAGAAGGTTATGACATCGTGCCATTCCCATTTTATCCGCTGCCATATCCATGATAGCCAGAGCTTTGGAGGCATATTCAACGATGAGAGGAGTTTGTGCCTGACATGAAGCAAGATCACTGAGTTCTATAAGGATATTTGCATACTGGATGGGAGTTCCTTCATGTTCTGCCTCTTCCCTGGCCCGGTTCATCCACAGCCCCGCACTATCCATTTCTCCGATCATCTCAGACATCTTTGCTTTAATCATGTAAATATCCAACCGGGTTTCCACCGGTACAGACACCTTTTTTGAATCAATGATTGATATCGCCTGTTCCGTATATTCCAGTGCAATACCCGGCGACCAGAGTTTTAATGCCTTAAAACCGGCATCACGATACCATTGACAGGCGTTTGCCGCTCGCCGGGCACCCACACAGTGCCTGGCAATCTCCTCCGGGGGAACATACCCGGGTTGAGCTTCCATCTGCCGGATGAAATAATCCATAATTTTCCGGTGGAGGATGCGACGACGTGCCGATCCCATATTCTGATACACCAGATCGCTGATGAGACCATTTGAGAACCGGTACCGGATGGGATACTCAACATGAGATTCCTGAATAACACCTGCTTGAAGCATTTCACCGATTGCGCCGAGGATCCGCCAGTGAGAAATACCGGACAGGTTCACGGCAAGATCAACGGAACCAAAGGTCCCGGCGACAGCAAATACATCCAGGGTTTTCCGTTGAATATCCGGCAAATCATCCAGATTCCCGATCAAACCTTCCTGCACGGCACGGGGAAGTACGGCATCGGTAATGGTGATTGTATCATCCAGGAGCACCTGATAATCCCGGGTGGCCTGCTGACATCCCGATAAAATGCTTCGAATAAAAAATGGGTTGCCGCCGGCTTTTTCGTAAATGAGTTTTTTAAGAACGGGATCCGGCGGTACTTCAGGTAGAGAGCTATGGATAAATGCGGTAATCTCCTCCCGGGAGAGTGGTGCTATCTGCTGATGAACGGCATGAGGGTATTCAGAAACGGTCTGGAGAAGTGATGCCATGGGAGACGCCGCCATATCGACGATACTGCGGTATGCTCCCACCATGACAAAGGGCAGACCGGGATGGTCCTGGAGGTATTGAATCCAGCGGGTGATGACACACAGGGTCTCCGTATCGGCAATGTCCAGATTATCCCAGATAAGAATGATGGGATTCATCTGTGCCCATCTCATGGTTATCCGGATGAGCAAACGCGTGAACCGTTCCTTCGCCTTCTGCCAGGATAATACCGGCGGCTCCGGTTCGTCCTGAACACACCGCAGCGTCAGGAATCCCCGAACAACCCGGCCCAACAGTTTTCCCCGGTTTTCCAGGAACATCGCACTCCGGGATTCCGGCATAATCTTCAGTTCACGGATCAGGGGAGCACATAAATCAGCCAGGGGGGCAAATGGCTGACCGTCCCCCCGGCAGTCACACCGGATCACCCGCCATGACTTCTCACGGGCCAGAACGGATATCTCGTCCAGCAAACGGCTCTTGCCGATTCCCGGCTCCCCGTGAAACATCAGAATGGGATTTTCGGGATCATTTTGAGAATTCAGCGCTTTCTCGCCCAGTGTCATTTCAAACCGGCGTCCGATGAATAGCGGTAACGGTGGAAACTGCTCAACAGACGTAACAGGAATACTGTCTTTATCGGGCAGTCCGCTCCCCAGGATTCCGTCTTCGATAACTCCCTGAACTTCCCGGGAGTCTGAAGGCCTGTCTTCCCGTTCCCTGCGCAGAAGATGATCCACAATTCCGGCATACCAGTCCGGCACTTTAATTCCCCGTTTATCAAAAGGAACCACTTCATTTCTGATAATTTTTTCCAGAAGATTGATCGTGGATGAATAAAGGTAGGGAATTTCGTTGACAGCAAGCTGATAAAGGATTACGCCCAGGGAATAAAGATCGCTCCGACGATCCAGTTCCTGTTCCAGAATCTGTTCCGGTGACATGTATGGAATGGAACCCATAAACATGCCTTCCCGGGTCATGGTCCTGAAATCATGAGAAAAAACCAGTCCGAAATCCATGAGTGTCAGATGGCCGTCAGCTGTGACGAGAATATTTGCGGGTTTCAGATCCCTGTGAATCATGCCGCGGCTGTGGATGAATGCCAGCACTTCGCAAAGCTGCCGGATCAGTGGAGTGACGGTTTTTATCCATTCCGGATGTTTCCACAAACCGGGACAACGCGACTGAACGTAATGCATAAGATCCTTGCCCGATACAAAATCCATCACGAAATAGGGGAGTTGCTCCACGGTGCCGGATCGATACACCCGGATCAGGTTCTCATGACTCAAAGACTGCAGAGTCTGATATTCACGAATAAACCGTTCTGCATTGTCCGGGGATGAAAGCATTTTTATGGCAACGGACTCACCCCGGGCATTTTCTCCACGGTACACCGATGCCTGCCCGCCCTGACCGGCAAGTTCCAGAATCGTATATTCTTCCAGTTGACGCCCAATCATACTCAGGGATCCCGTTCAAAACACATTCATCATCTTCAAACAAAATCGCATCACCTATATATAATACCATAAATATATCATGATTATAGCCACGATTCCCACAATCACGTTCATGGGAATTCCCACCCGGAGAAAATCCTTGAACTTGTATCCGCCCGGGCCGTATACCATCAGATTGGTCTGGTATCCGATGGGCGTCGCAAAACTGGCGGATGCCGCCATGGCCACAGCGATGAGCAATCCCCGTGGATCCAGCCCGGCCTGTTCTCCGGCAGAAATGGCCACGGGAACAAGAAGGGCTGCAGCCGCATTATTGGTGATGATTTCCGTATAAAAACTCGTCAAAAAATAAATACCCGCCAGGATACCGGGAAGACCCAGAAATCCAAGGGATGTCAGTAACTGATGAGCCAGAAAGTGGGCCACACCGGAATTGTCCATAGCCCGGGAAATCCCCAGTGACGACGCAATGATCAGCAGGACTTTCCAATCCACGCTGTGCCGGGCATCATGAGGGGAAATACTTCCCAGCAGAATCAACAGGACCGTCGCCAGTGCCACACTCACCAATACCGGTAACAGACCCGTGGCCATACTTATGATCATCAGGGCCAGTATCACCAGGGAACTCAGTGAAATCCACATGGGTTTCGACGGAACCTCCACCGACCGGGAAACCAGATAAAAATCCCGGGTATGATACCACTGGGTCATGAAATCGTGCTTAGCCAGAATCAACAGAGTATCCCCGGGATGAATCACAATATCGCCAACCTTCTGACGGATCCGTTCACCACTCCGGTGCACCGCAATGATTACCGCATGATATACACCCCGGAATTCACTCTCACGTATATTTTTCCCCACCAGCGGCGAATCCTGAGATACGACTACCTCAAACGTCCGTAAATCATCAGAATCATAATTCTTCAAATCAAATCCGGGATCTTTAAGCAGGGAGAGACCCGGGGTACGCTGCAGTTCAAGAATCGTATCGGGCAAACCAGTGAAAAACAGACGATCATTCATCTGAATCATCTCATCGGGACCCACCGGACTCCGTAACTGTCCCATCCGCTCAATCTGAAACAAAAACAGACCTTTCAAGCTTCGCAGTCCGGCATCCCGTATTGTCTTGCCCACATGAGGATACCCGTCCACCACTTTCATCCCCACCACAAACTCCCGGGTGCGTTTACCCAGGTCCGCCATGGGCTGAACACGATCCGGCAGCCAGCGGTGCACAATGAATATGAGCAGGACCAATCCCACCACCGTCACCGGGATTCCCACCCGGGCTATCTCAAAAAAACCCATCCCAGGAATCCCATTATCGATCATCAGACCATGTACGACAAGGTTCGTGCTGGTCCCGATCAATGTGCACGTTCCACCCAGAATGGTGGCATATGATAACGGAATCAGGAATCGCGAGGGAGACAGATTGTGTTTTAAAGCCCATTTCCGGATCACCGGAATCAGCATGGCAACAATGGGCGTATTGTTGAAAAAACCGGACAAAACCGATACCGCCGGTAAAATTCGCAGCAAATTGCCGGAAGTACTCTTCCCCGTCCCCATCAATATCTCACTCAAACGGTTCAGCATACCCGTCTTCTGAAGTGCCGCCGCAACAACAAACAGAAGACCCACTGTGAGCATTCCATGATTGGAAAATCCCGAAAAAGCTTCCCTCACATCAATGACACCACCCATTACAAGCAAAAGAGCTGATGAGAAGACCGCGATATCAGCCTCAATATATTCTTTGATCAAAACAAATGTCAGCACGACAAGAATGGTGCCTGTATACCAAAACCCGAAATCAGCCATTACGTTCTCTCCACATCCATGGTTATCCAAAATAAAACCAGCCGGCAGGAGTATTATAGGAGTGCTATAAGAGTGTTACAAGGGTAAAGCCAATTTTTCTCTGTGGGTTCCTCAACGGAGTGTGCAGACAGGGATTTTTTAGAGATAGCCCAGTTGTTTCAAACGTTTGCGGACATTTTTTACTTCATCGGTAGTAAGACCGGAATCCGTAACGGGTCGAGAGCTGTCCTCTGATGTGTTTTCCAGGGGAGTATTGGCGGCGATATCCCGTAGGACATAGACGACAAAGTCGGTTACCGAATCAAATCCGGATCCATCGATAAGCGCGTGAAGTCTCCGGTAAAGTGCCCGTGGAATTTTGATAGTGGCTTTGGGTTCAGAACTCATAGACATAACAGATATACATTCCCTGTTTTCTTTATTGACGTCAAGAATAAAAACACTCTGTCCGAAAGCATTGTTACCGGTTAATTTTCCAGACCCGGTGAATCCGCGGTGTCCGTTTAAAATCTTCGGGGATGGTATCCGGAGTGATTTCCATGGCATTGGTTCCTGCCAGAGTTTCCGGATCCATCCGGAATTTTTTGAAATTTGTGGAAAAGAACAGGGTACCGCCGGGTTTCAGGTGGGGCATGGTGCGTCGAATCAGTTCCGGGTGATCCGCCTGAATTTCGAACTTACGTTCCTCGCTCCCGGAGATGGAATAAGTGGGAGGGTCAAGAAAGATGATATCGTATTTTTCCGAGGTATTTTTCAGCCATCCCATGCAGTCAGCTCTGACAAGGGAGTGCCGGTCACCGGAGAAGCCATTCAAGGCAATGTTATCTTCCGACCAGTCGAGATATGTATTTGATGTATCGATGGTTGTCGTTGAGAGTGCGCCTCCGGCCGCGGCAGCCACGGTAACAGTACCCGTGTAAGCGAAGAGATTGAGGAAAGTTCGATTCCCGGACATCTCACGAATCAGGCGGCGGAGTGGTCTGTGATCCAGGAATATGCCCGTATCGAGATAATCGGAAAAATTAACCAGGTATTTCAGGTCGTTTTCATGGATGGTGTGGCGTTTCCCCTGAAACTGGAGTTTTTCGTACTGGCTGGATCCTTTCTGTCGTCTGCGGATTTTAAGGAAAATATTATCGGGATGAATACCCAGCATCCGTGGCAGTACATCTATGATCCGTTTCAGTCGGCGGTTAGCCATTATTTGATCCACAGAAGCCGGCGGTGCATACTCATAGACAACACACCATTTCTGTTCGTAAAGATCCACGGCCACGGCAAACTCGGGGATATCGGCATCATAAATCCGGAAACATGAGATATTGTTTCGTCGCGCCCATTTACTGATATGCTTGAGATTCTTCTGTATCCGGTTTTCAAAATTATCCACCGGAAGTTCCCGGAACTGGATAGTGGGAACAGTCTCGCCGGCCAGATCAAAATGGTAGAGTTTACATTTCAGCGGTCCGTTGTAGAGGGTATTGGACCGGTAAGCACGAATTTTCAGAGCTTTTGCCAGTTCAGGTGTGGCTGTAATCAGGGAGACATGCCAGCCTTTGTAATGTTCAGCCAGGAGTGCTCCCAGATTTTCATAGAGTCCGCGAAGCACAGTGGGATCTTTCAGGCGTATCCCATAGGGTGGGTTTACGGCAACAAGACCGGGGTTTTCAATGGTTTGGAGGGGGTAGGCGTCTTCCAGATTTTTTTTCTCAACGGTGATGTACTTTTCCAGACCGCTGTGCTGAATATTGTTCCGGGCGGCATCAATCACGCCGCGATCTTTGTCATAGCCACGTATTTCCGGGATCTGCTCCAGTCCGGTCTGCATGCGTTCTTCCGCTTCATCCAGCAGCGTTTTCCATAATGCGTCATCACGATTGATCCACCGCTGGAAACCGAATCGGGTCCGGAGCCGTCCCGGTGCAATATCCCCGGCCATGAGAGCGGCTTCCACCGGGAGTGTACCGGAACCGCACATGGGATCGACGAATGCGCCGCCTGCAGCGGCTATTTCCGGCCATTTTCCTCTCATAAGTATGGCGGCGGCAATATTCTCTTTAAGCGGCGCCGGCCCGGCGGATTGCCGGTAATGCCGCCGATGAAGACTTTCCCCTGACAGATCGATACTGACGGTGGCCTCTTCTTTCCTCAGATACAGATTGATGCGGACATCCGGTGTCCGTGTATCCACACTGGGCCGGTCACCGGTATCGTCACGGAACCTGTCCGCAACAGCATCTTTCACTCGCATCGCCGTAAATCCGGAATGGGTAAATACAGCATCTTTCACGAATGCATCCACCACGAAGGAATGTTTCCGGCGGAAATGCTCCGGCCAGGGAATATCGAATATCCCCTGGTACAAAGCATCCTGGGTCGTCACAGGAAAGGTATCGAGAACAGCCAGAACCCGACTGGCGATCCGGGACCAGAGACAGGTCCGATACCCGGTTTCCAGAGATCCTGTGAATGATATACCCCCGGGAAACTCTTTCAGATCAGTGCCGCCGAAATCGCGGATCTCAGTTGCCAGAAGATCTTCCATAAATCGGGATGTGGTTGCAAAAAATGTGGTTTGATTTTTCAATATAACTCGCTTATCGGTTATTCACCGAAACTCCAATTCCAAAGATCCGGATCGCCCAGGAGTTCAGTATATCCGGGATCCGTAACCGCACCCAGGAAAATAACGCCGTCATAAAAGCCGGCACTGGGCCAGATGAATTCAGGGATCACCACCACGGTCGTATCATTGCTGTCCAGAGACATCAGTTGAGAATCCAGGTGCATCTCCCAGGACGGCCAGAACCATATACCCTCGTTAAGAATCAGCATGACTACCAACCGGGCGCTGCTGATGGGATCACCGGGATTATGCACAATGGCATTCACGGCAAAGGGATCGCCGGTGGTGATGGTATGTGACGGCATCCACAGTTCCAGTGATAACGTTTCCGGGACCGGGGTCGGTGATGCCGGAGGCATGGTATACGTCGGCATGGCGGTATACGTCGGATCGGGTGTATATGTGGGCGCGGCGGTATATGTGGGACGGGGTGTATAGGTGTACTGAGGCGTATTCGTCGGTACCGGGGTGCTCGTTGGCGGAGGTGTCGGCGTCGCGGTCGGTACCGGTGTTGGCGTATGTGTCGGTATCGGCGTATCGGTTGCCATGACAGTGGGCGTTGGTGTCTCCGTTGGTCCGCCCGGCGTATCCGTGGGTGCCGGGGTCGGGGTATCGGTGGGTATCGGCGTATCTGTTGGTATCTGTGTATTTGTCGGAGTCAGTGTGGGTGAATTTGTGGGTGTGTGAGTCGGTGTGTTCGTCGCCGTGGGAGTTGCCGTCAATGTCGGCGTATGCGTTGGTGTATTTGTCGGAAGGGGCGTGGCTGTCGCAGAACTTGTCTCGATTTCCAGTCTGATAATCCAGTCGCCGGCAGTTGTGAACTGATCCAGATAATACCAACTGCCGGATGCCACATCATATACATAGCTGGTAAAGGGAACGATACCGTCGTCATCCCGGTAAAAACTGGGGGGAGGATCCAGAACAAACTCAAGCCCGATCCGGACACTGCCGCTGGTAATCTGGGGCAATCCCATGCCGGTGATATCAATTTCATTCATGTATCCGGCTGTGAGCTGGTAGGAATCGTGATAGCCAATCTGTGTTCCCGGTGCAGCAGTACCACCGTTGTCTTCCCAGATATGAAGGACAAATGCTCCCGTAGCACCGCCACCGCCACCGTCACCCACAAGCACGCGCACTCTGCGGAATGTGTAGGGGTATTGATGTGCCTGGGCCGTAAATTTCGCCGCAAAAATATCGCTGGTTATAAATCCCATCTGATAAGCCGCGTCATCCCCGTCCTCCCAGGTATCATTGCGCAATTCAATGATCTCCCCGCGTACCGGCATGATCGATGCCACACAGATCCAGAGAAAACTCAGGCTCAGAACGCGGAACATATTCCGCTTCCATCTGTTAAATCCCTGTAAATGGTTCTTTTTCATTCCGGATACCCTCCCGGCATCACATCCAAATCCCCGCAAAAATAACCGGCATGGAAACATTCATGGTTTCCGGTACCGTGCACATTAATGATCATATCAGAGGAAGCTTGAGATATCTATTTACACGGAATTGTCGGGACAAATAGTTCCCGGTTCCCAGTTTGGTTCGTCAACACCTGTCATACTGAGCGGCGAAGTATGTACAGACAAATACAGTGCCCTTCGACTTCGCTCAGGGTGACAACCTCTGAACTGGGAACTCTGAACCGGGAACCGGGAACTGGGAACTGGGAACCAATACCGACATCACCCCTGTTTCCGGACAACAAACGGACCCATGGCCATCAGATCCAGTTCACTGGCGGTGAACGCGCGAAGTGCATCATCCGGTGTCATGACGATGGGTTCCTCATGCATATTGAAACTGGTGTTTACCACTGACGGGATTCCCGTGAGTTTATAGTAGGATTCCAGGATGGCGGCGTACCCGGGATTATCATCGGCATGGATCACCTGTGGCCGGGCGGTGCCGTCAACATGCACCACGGCAGGTGACTCTTTTTTCATCCGGTCCGTACAGTCGAAAGTGATGGTCATGAATTTTGCCGTGCGTTCAGCGCCATCAAATCCCAGATAACATTCCCGGGCAAACCGGGCCAGTGTCACCGGAGCAAACGGCATGAATTCCGTCCGTTTCAGTTTCGTATTGAGCCAGTCATTCACGGTGGGATCCCCGGTATGATAGAGAATCGACCGATTACCCAAAGCACGGGGTCCGTATTCCATAGCGCCGTCGAATCGAGCCACTACCTTGCCGTCTGCCAGGGCTTGAGCCACGGTATCGGCTATGTTCGATGGTGATTCGTATTTCACACCACCCGTGTCCAGGACCCCTCGAATCTCATCCGGTGAATAAGACGGTCCGAAACAGACATGGTTCACACCTGAAACACCTCTGCGATTGGGCGCACTGTACAGGAGTGCTCCCAGGGAGAGTCCGGCATCAGACATGGCCGGCATGATAAAAATCTCTTTGAAACCCAGATCCTTGATCTTTTTGTTAAGGGCCACATTGGCGAACACCCCCCCGGAAAGTGCAATAGCGCTGCCCTCATAATCCGGGATCCATTTCCGGATCATCCCCAGAACTTTTTCTTCCGTAAGGTGTTGGATTGCCCAGGAAATATCCTCCCGTGAGAAATTCCCAAATTTTTCTTCCCGGTCCCGGCGCAGTTTTTCACATCCGGCTTCGGAAATCACTTCCAGGGTGGGATTGGGAACAAATATCTGGTACCGGCTTGTTTTCCAGCTATCCAACAAATATTTCTCAAGGGTTTCAACACAATCGGGATTTTCGGTTCCGTATGCGGCCAGCCCGGTGATTTTCCCGGGGTGTCTCAGGGGATGAAACCCCAGCATGGCCGTGACCTTTTCGTAATCCCGTCCGATAGTCACTTCATTGTGATAGAAAGCTTTGAACCGTTTGAGTCCATCAGGTCCCGCCCGGTAAAAACAGCATGAATACCCGTCACCCTCACCATCCAGTGTCATCACATATCCCTTAGAAAACCCGCTGTGATAGAATGCACCGCCGGCGTGCGCATGATGGTGTTCAACATTGGCTACAGGCCAATTGGGATCAATTCCCAGATCCGGCACGGTTTTCTCGATGGTTCGGCCTTGAACCAGTTTTTTGAACCCGGCCTTAAACCATATCCCGAATCGGGGCGCTGCCAGTTGATGGGTGAAACTGTTCATGAGAAACCCGAATTCCCGGATGACTTTCCGGGTTACCCGCATACGAGGCGCGGCAAGACCCACCACATTCTCCCCAAAATTTTCCATGGCGTATTTCAGGGCCATGGACGGAAATCCCGCATACATTTTCACCCGGTTGAACCGCTCTTCACCGGATGCAAAAAGAACCTGACCCTCCCGGTCCATCACGGTGACATTGGCGTCATGGCCGGCGTGTATTCCCAGATAAACGTCCTGATTACTCACAATATTATACTATCCATCCAGATTGTCGGCACATTGAATGATCTCATCACCGGAAATAATAACGGATTCAAGATCCCTGCTGAACTTCACCCGCGTGTGGGGTGTAATGAGTGAATTTTTTACGGATATGGGATGTTCGAAAACAACATCGTCCCCGATGACGGAATTTTCGATCCGTGTACCCTGAGGCAGAGTCACCCGTTCACCGATCAATTTATCCATGCCGCAGAACCGCATATATTTAAGGTTACATCCCAGAAGATCACAGGGCACCGTCATATTCATATCCCAGGAAATGACTGAAGCGGGATAGACAGGCATGCCATCGTCCACGAGGATCTGTATGGATGTTGTGATCTCATATTCATCCCGCATGGCGGTTCGGGGTGTTCGGCGGATCGCATCGAAAACGTGCTGATCAAACAGGTATATTCCGCACCCTTTAAGTTTGGTTTTGGCAAACCGGGGTTTTTCGATGACCCGGGTCACCTGTCCGGTTTCGGCAAGTTCTACGGTAAAATTCCGGTTGATAAATCCCGGCCGTTCCTCTTCCTGAACCGCCAGCACACCCGACGCTGCCTGGTCCCTGAAAATCCTGATCATGGTTTCCAGTTGCCGGGGCACAAAGAAGATATCGCCCAGAGCCAGCATGAACGGCCCGTCCAGTTCGCCTTCCAGTTGATAGACGGCGTGAGCGATCCCCAGGGGTTTGTCCTGAATGACATAATGGATCTGCACACCCAGCCCGGCGCCGTTTCCAAAACTTTCCATGATATGCCGGCCCAGGTGCCCCACCACGATGAAAAATCGTGTGATCCCGACATCCTTCATGAACTCGATCTGGTGCTGAATAATGGATTTATTACAGACGGGAAGCAGGGGTTTCGGTTTTTGATTACTCAACGGACGGAGCCGAACACCCGCCCCGGCAGCCAGGATCACTCCAGTGATGGGACGTTGATCAGACATGCTTATAAACTCCTGAGAACACGGGCTTTGAACAGAGCGATTTTGATCCGGAGATAAACCAGAAACACAAACATCCGGATAGCCGTCCGGAATACTGCGAGACCGGACTGACCACCGGCCCGGGGGGCGTGACTCACCGGCGCTTCCCTGACACATGCTCCCAGGGCATGACTTTTCAGCACCAGCTCCGTTGGAAACTGAAATCCCGACGCTTCCAGGGGCAGCCCCTTGATAAAATCGCTCCTAAGCAGTTTTAAGGCGCAGTTTGTATCTTTGTAAGGGACACCGAACATCACACGGATCATCAGGTTCATGGCCCGGTCGGCAAACACCCTGATGAATGAATCCTTTTTTGCACGGCGATACCCGGTCAGCACCATGACATCGTCGGTGAACTGCGGGAGAAGTTCCTCGATATCGGCAATATCAAACTGGCCGTCTGAATCCAGAGTGACGATAATATCACCGGTGGCGGCTTTCACGGCTTTATGCAGCGCAGCGCCATACCCCTGATTGGGCGTATTTCTGGCGATAATCAACCGTCTAAATTCCCGGGAAAGCGTGTTCAGGATCTCTGCTGTCCCATCCGTGGAACCATCGTTGGTAACCACCACCTCAGGTTCATCACAGAACCGGCCCAACACTTCAAAACAGTGCCGAACAGTCTGTTCAAGATTTGCTTCCTCGTTGTAAGCCGGCATGGCGGCAGAGATCTTCATGACGTCTCCTCTCGATCCGGTAAATGGAGTTGAATATTAGGAACTGTGGGGCTTTCTGTCAAGTACGGTTATATGATCCTGCTTCTTAACATGTCCGTCATCTCCAACAAAGATGAAGATTTTTATTCCCTTTTTTACAAATAATTATTTTTAGTTAAAACACTGAGCACAGCTTAAAAACTAAAGTCTGGTGTTACTATATTTCGTTATGCTATAATCACAGTGGATGTGATTATTATGAAACAAAATATAGTAAAAGGTCTTGGTTACAGAGGCACCGAACTTATTACCAACCTCTCGGATGAGGGAAAGCGGATTTTTGTGCTAAACGATGCAGTAAGCGCTATGGGTGGGAAAAGACACGCTGTAACCAACCTTCTCTACAACCTGGTCAAGCGGAAGAAAATCCTTCGTCTCGAGCGTGGGAAGTATTTGATTATCCCGCCGGAAGCCTGGAAGACGGGTGAATACCTGGAGGAGGGAATCGTCCTGGCGTCATCTCTGGTCAAACCCTACTATCTTAGTTATTGGACTGCTCTCAGTTATTATGGATATACCGAACAGCCGGCGAATACGATTTTCATTGTCACTCTGAAATCGAGAACAGTCTTAAATGTTGGACAGATGAGGTTCCAGTTCATCAAACTTAATCCCGTTAAAATTTTTGGGTTTGAGACGGTATGGGTAGACAACCAGAAAGTGAACATCGCAACGCGGGAAAAAACAATTGTCGATTGCTTGGATCAGCCGAGATACTGCGGTGAGATCACTGAGGTTGCCAAGGGGCTTTGGAATGGTCGGAAAGAATTGGATTGGAAGAAGCTCGTTGATTATTCACTGAAGATGAAGAACAGCGCAATATTGAAACGCTTGGGATTCCTGATGGAAATACTGGGTATAGAAAAAACGGCACTTAAAAAGCGGATGAAGAAAAATATATGTCAAGGATACTCGTCGTTGGATCCAAACGGCAACAAGTCTGGAAATTATAACAATCGGTGGAATTTGCGGGTAAATATTCCGGAAAAAACTCTGATAGAGTGGCGGAAACACTAAAAAACATGATCAGTGGTACCCAAATAAAGAAAATAGCGGCAGCACGCGGAATAAATCCAGGTATTATCGAGCGAGACTATGTTCTCAGTAAGGTTTTGGTTGGACTCAGCAAGCAGCAGCGTTTCCAGGATAACCTTTCTTTTAAAGGCGGAACCGCTTTGAAGAAGTTGTTTTTTTCCGAGTGGCGCTATTCAGAAGATCTGGATTTCACATCAGTTGAACCTATGAGTCCAATCGCCATCATGAAAATATTTATTGCTGCCGGCAGTGTATGTCGGAAAGAGATCGGTCTGGATATCCATGCTCAGGGCCTGAACTGGCCATCGGAAGGTGACCAGAAATATCCCGGATATGTTGGGCTGAAACTCAACTATACTGGCCCCTTGGCAAAGGCGAGTGGGATAAAGAATGTTATCAAGGTTGATCTCACGCAGGATGAACCGATTATAGGGAAAACCGAAACAAAGAGGATAATATCGATCTATCCGGATGATCCGGAAGCCAGTATCAAATCATATTCTCTCGAAGAAATAATGGCAGAGAAAATGAGGAGTATCCTGGAAAGAGGTAAAAGTCGGGATTATTTCGATGTCTGGAAATTATTGAAGTTGTATTCTTCGAGAATGTCCCAGCCGGAGGTCACCCGTATTTTTTTGAAAAAATGCGATCATAAGCAACTTAAATTTAACTCCCCAGAAGATTTTGTGACGAAAAAAAGAACAGAGTTGGCTCGTAGTTATTGGAAGCGGGGGCTGGCGCATCAAATGAAGGATTTGCCGAAATTTGATTTTGCCATGAAGGAACTTCGAGGTTTCCTTGAGGTATTATTCTAATGACAGCATTTAGCAATAGGGATGTTGAGACAATACAGTCTGAATACAAAGATTTCATATCAATCCGCCTGCATGTATAACGCAGAGATCTTCATAGCGTCTCCTCTCAACCCGGTAAATGGAGTTGAATATTAGGAACTGTGGGGCTTTCTGTCAAGTGCAGACGAATGGTCCCGGGAATTTACATGTCTGTCATCTTGAAGAAGGAAGGATATCTTTCTTCCCTGGCATCCAAGTATTGTTTGTGATTGAAACCCAATCATCTTTGTGGTTCAGTAAATTCATGAATGAATCAAGAAAACAAATTGAGATTCAGGATAAAAAGTTTGAACTTCGGATCACAAAGAGCGAAGTTCCAATTCTTCGCGCGGGATCTGGAAATACTTGGATTGTAATTTCTTTTATCTCTGGTTGTATGGTGAATGCAGTACTATCAGACTATAGTTTCTCATTAGTCCTCAGAATGATCTTCACGCCAATTCCTTCTGCTTTCTTCCTGTTTTTATATTCCAGAAGCTTAGTAAAAATGCTTGTTACTGATGATTCCATGATACTAATTCTACCAATTTGGAGCACTAGAATTAATCTTAAAACAATCGAATATTTCCATGTTTATGGTCTTGTGAGTTCTCAATACATAGTCTTAAAGATCAAGCAAACGACTCGAGATTATCCTCGATATTTCCATTTTGTTGCAGTCAACACGAGTCTGGGATCGTACAGTTCTACTAAATTGAAGTTAGAGCAAATGGTGAAAGAAAATTTTACATAATCTACGGAAACACAGCAGATCCACGGACCCGCTGACCGGCATCCCCTCCTGACCTCCCCGGGCTGATCTTTACCCACAAATCCTGATGAAGATTATGGATTTCCTATGCCCGGCCGGGGACGGCCGGGCTACAAGGCATTTTAATAGTCTCGAAACCGCTGGCATGGACCTTGCGGGATCTACAATGCATAGGTCCATGCCAGACCGAAGTTTTCCATCAGGAAAAGTTATGGGTAAGGATGAGCCTGAGGGACCAAGGACAACTCTCCAGCCATAACAACTTGCCAAATCCGTCGAAATCATTGAAAATAGCGCCATGATGATTCAGCAGAAATTCCTTCCCTTCACCCACACCGACCACCTGGGCTCCCTACTGGCAGTAACAACCTACCCGGACACCGCAGGTGATTACCCCCGCCAGGTCTGGCCCGAAGAATCCACAGACGGCACCTACACGGTCCAGCGGTACCGGCCCTTCGGGGAACAGATCGAGGTTCCCGGCAGCGCTCATGAAGAAAACATGAGTTTCTCCGGAAAATACATCGATAAACACAGCGGAAAACATTATTTCAACGCCCGGTATTACAACGGGGAGAACCCTTCCGGCAACCCCGCACCACCGCGGTTTATCAGTCCCGATGTTGTTTTGGGTAATCCCGGGGATCCCCAGAGCTGGAACCGGTATACGTATTGCCTAAATAATCCGATTAAGTTTGTGGATCCCGATGGAATGAGAACCTACTATTTTGCAGGTCTTGGTGGCAGCACAATGGACCCAAGGCTTTCGGCAAATCTGGATATTAGGGATGTCAATTATAATTTTGATTACTCCACTTCATTAGCAGGATCGGTAAAACATAAAATATCATCTGGTCGCGATGTCGTGAGAGAAACGTATAAAAAGGGAAGTGAATCAAGCGAAATTGCTCTTTTGAATATTCTTAAAGATATTGCAAATGATCCTTTAAAGCCTGGTGAAAATATAAATATATTTGCCTATTCAGGAGGTGGAGCAATTGCTGCGAGTGTAGCCGAGATGCTAACTGGTATTCAATCTATCCAGAACATGATTCTTGTTGGTGCTCCAATGATGGAAATGAATATCGAAAATGTTCAAAATATTTATAATTACACCGACCTACTTGATCCCTTTGGGTGGAATATGAACTTTTCTAGTAACTCTCATTTCGTCCTAGCACCAACTTTATCTTCGCACGCCTATTTTGAATCTGACAAAGCATTTAAAGAAATGCTGTCATTCACCCACACTATTCTTGCAGATGATGTTAAATAATTAGTTAGGGTGACACATTATGAGACCAATATTTAGACTCCTTCTATCCATGATTTGGTTTATATTGGCAGCCATTCCTGTTTCTTGGGTGGTTGTATCTTTTACAATGATGGATATGTCGGAAGGAATTGTTTCTATCATCCTTTTAGGACTACCGTCATTTCTCTTAATATATTTTGGGGTTCATCATTTCAGAAGATATATAAGAGAAAAACGTGAACTATCAAATAAATGACTCTATCGAATATAGAATAAGATGCATTCAGGCTTGAGAGTCAAACCTCTTTGCATTCTACTTGCAAAAAATAGGGAAAAAAATCAATGTGAAAATGTTTTATGCTGCATTAAAATGCATCCCATGGATTGAGAGACATCAGTGATTACGCTCGTTGGAAAAGTTAAGAATGGGGTTCGGCATTTCACTGAGCGAATGAATAACTATCCTCATGTATTCAAAGCTGCCACAGGAGAAGATCTCTATCCAGGCACTATAAATGTGGAAGTAAATTGTGAAATTCCTATAAAGGAAGATTTTCGAATACGTGGATCTGATATTGGTGAAACCGAGCAAGATCTATTATTCGAGAAGTGTCAAATAAATGGGATTGATGCTTATCGAATTCGGCCATATAACCTGAAAACTGGAGCCGGGGGACATGGAGATCATATACTTGAAATCTCAAGTTCTGTAAAAATCCCAGACGTTAAACCTGGAATTATTGTGGCGATTACTTTATTTCGAAAACAGAATGAACTCTGAAGCCCCAACCGCTTTTTGTCGGGAAAGTCCACGTTAAATCGACCGGAAGAGGAAACAGTGCATAATGGACTAACCCGGTAATTTCACGAGTGCCGTGCAACAGGCTAATAAGCGAGCAAT